>JAEIGA010000004.1_pt1 | contig 348499 bp, 465 predicted proteins | sample 9270691 | NCBI WGS metagenome assembly JAEIGA01 (sample SAMN17057246, study PRJNA624740) | gut metagenome | biome: biome; isolation source: fecal sample | host: Bos grunniens | place: China: Xizang | collected 2019 | reverse complement strand
TGATACCTTGTGTACCTCTTACACCTTGTGTACCTTGGTAACCTTGTGTACCTTGGTAACCCATTGTACCCATTTGTCCTTGTACGCCATCGACACCTTGTGTACCTTGATAACCTTGTGTACCACGCTCACCTTGCGTACCTTTTACACCTTGTGTGCCTTGATAACCTTGTGTGCCTTGGTAACCTTGCGTTCCTTGGTACCCAATTGTACCTTGATAACCTTGTGTACCTTGTTCACCGTCAACACCTCTGATACCTTGTGTACCTCTTACACCTTGTGTACCTTGGTAACCTTGTGTGCCTTGGTAACCCATTGTACCCATTTGTCCTTGTACGCCATCGACACCTTGTTTACCTTGATAACCTTGTGTACCACGCTCACCTTGCGTACCTTGATAACCTTGTGTACCTTGGTAACCTTGTGTACCTTGGTAACCTTGCGTACCTTGGTGCCCAATTGTACCTTGATAGCCTTGTGTACCTTGTTCACCGTCAACACCTCTGATACCTTGCGTACCTTTTACACCTTGTGTACCTTGGTAACCTTGTGTTCCTTGGTAACCCATTGTACCCATTTGTCCTTGTACGCCATCGACACCTTGTGTACCTTGATAACCTTGTGTACCACGTTCACCTTGTGTACCTTGATAACCTTGTGTACCTTGATAACCTTGTGTACCTTGATAGCCTTGTGTACCTTGGTGTCCAATTGTGCCTTGATAACCTTGTGTACCTTGTTCACCATCAACACCTCTGATACCTTGTGTACCTTGTAAACCTGCTGTACCCTGATAACCTTGTGTACCTTTGTCTCCTTGTGTACCTTGGTGGCCTTGTGTACCCATTACACCTTGTGTACCTTGTAAACCTGCTGTACCCTGATAACCTTGTGTACCTTGTTCACCGTCAACACCTCTGATACCTTGTGTACCTCTTACACCTTGTGTTCCCATTTGTCCTTGTGTACCAAGATAACCCTGTGTACCAAGATAACCCTGTGTACCAATTACACCTTGTGTACCAATAAAACCTTGTGCGCCAATTACACCTTGTGTACCATAAGGGCCAATTGCTCCTTGTTCGCCTTGTGTACCTCTTGCACCCATAGCACCTTCAGGTCCTTGAGGACCTCTCTGTCCTCTATTACCTTCTTGGCCTTGTGTACCTCTAACACCTTGTGGACCTTGTTCACCTTGTGGACCTTTTAGACCTTGCGGTCCTTCTTCTCCTTGAGGGCCTTTATCACCTTGTGGTCCCATAGAACCTTCTGGTCCTTGGTCACCACGTGTACCTACAGGACCTTGTGGACCAATTGGACCTTCGTAACCTTGTTCACCTTGTGGACCTTTCCATACGGGTAAATGAAGGATACCTAATTCATCCACATATGGTATTGAATCTGTATCTTCTGCTAAGTCGTATACGGCACCCATAACAGTCGTTACAATTTCATCACCATATTCAGGATGTTTAGTTTTAAAAGAGATAAATGGGGATTCAGCATTGTAGTTCACAGCAATTTCACCAAATTCTATTTGTTCTGGTGTTGGTTGTTTACCTTGTATACCACTGTGAAGATGTACAATTTTAAACCTGTTTTCAGCCATTAATTTGTTTTTTTTTAAAAAATTATTTTATGTGTTTATATTATTATGTTATTAAAATGCCATAATATGTTACTTATAAATATACTTTACTAAAGTAAAGTATGGTTTTTTTAAAAAGAAAAAACAATATTTAGTTAAAAATATTAAAACATAGGAATTATATAGCCTATATAATCACCAAAAAAAATAGCAGGGGATTCCTGCTATTTTAGTTTAATACTATTGGATGTTTGATTAATTCTTCTTCCAATTGTTTTGTGTATGATTCAAGTGGTATTTTATCGTATGTACCATTAGGTAATAGCCACATAATACGTCTTGCTATTGTCTTTAGTCCAATTTTTTCAAGACAAATTTGATATAAACTTAATTGTAGTTTATAAATTGACAATGGCATGTCTAATAAATCTTGAAATGGTGCTAAAAGTTTCTCTTCTTTAAAGTTTTTGTATAAATCCTTATTTGTCTTCCAATCCATTACACAAAGTCCACTATTTTTGTTGTCTTTTCCGTCAATTGTTGCGTCATAGTACATTAAAAGGTCAAAAGTACCTGAATATCCTAATTTTTCGTTATAAACTTTTGTTTCAGCAAGTATCGGAAATAATGAATCGGGTAATTCTTCATAAAATGTTACTGCTGCTTCTTCTTTTGGATCATTTGCGATAAAAATAGGCTCATTTGTTTCTTTATCTACTGATAATCTATCGGTGAAAGCAGGTAGAATTTTATCAAATTGATTAGTCATAAAATAAAATATAGATTCTGCAAATTCATGACGTTCCGTACCATGCGAGCATGCTTCTCTTGATATTTTATTCCATTCTTCTTGAATCATTTCGGGAGTCATTTTATAATATTTAGATTTTTCATTATTATAATTCCTCTCGTATGTTGCTTGTGCCATTGATTTACTATCAAAATGTGGTTTGAACATGTGTGTTACATTAGATACACATGTTATTTCCTTTCCATGAAGATAATACTTGTGCGGCCCTTCTTCAAACACTAAATCCTTAAAAGAACTTAATATTTTTTCTCTTAATTGGGTATATTTTTCGTCGTTAAAATGTTCAACCCAATATTTTTTTTGTTTTAAAATTTTCATATATTATTTGTAATTTATTTCAATAAAAAATCATTTAATGAAGTCAATCTATTATCAACCTCTATATTATTTACAGCATATTCAAACATTTTATCATCACCGACAAGTATACATAATTTTTTAGCACGAGTAATTGCTGTGTATAATAAATTTCGTTGCAACATTCTTTTTTGTGAACGAAAAATTGGTATTACTACAATATCATATTCTGAACCTTGTGATTTATGTATAGTACATGAATACGCTAACATCAATTCATCTAATTCGGTTTTTTGATATAATATCGTATTATTTTTAAATGTAACTGACACTGTTTTTTCTTCAGTATTTACATCTGTAATATATCCTGTATCACCATTAAATACACCATTTTCATAATTGTTTTTAATTTGCATAACCTTATCACCCATCCTAAATATTGTATTGCCATATTGTATATATTCACCTATTGGGTTGATAATAAATTGCAATTTTTCATTTAATACTTCTGAACCTAACGAACTTATCTTCATTGGTGTAAGTACCTGTATATCAGATGGCCTAACATTATACTTTTTAGGTAGTCTATTAGTAACTAAATCAATAACAGTATTACCGATAACTTCTTCATTGTATAGTTTCATAAAGAATAAATCGTCTGTTATTTTATTACTTAAATCAGGCATTATACTTTTATTAATACTATGTGCTGTTGTCACAATTTTAGATTCTTGTGCTTGTCTAAAAATTTTAACAAGATTAATAACAGGTATTTTATTTGAACGAATAATATCTTTTAAAATATTGCCTGCTCCAATACATGGGAGTTGGTCTATGTCACCAATTAAAATGAATTTAGTTTTATATTGTAATGCTCTGATAAGATTTTTCATTAAAAGAACATTTACCATTGACATTTCATCTATAATAACAGCATCAGCATTAATTGGTTCTTCTTCACATTTTGCATATCCAAATTCAGGATTATACTCAAGCAATCTATGTATAGTCTCAGAAAAATGTCCTGTTGCTTCTGACATTCTATCTGCTGCTTTTCCTGTCGGTGCTGCACATTTAACCTTTAAACCCATTTTCTCTAATGCATATATAATTCCTCTTGTTACGGTTGTTTTACCTGTACCAGGTCCACCTGTTAAAATCATTACATTAGAAGATAATGCTGTTTTTATAGCCTCTTTTTGTTCATATTCATATTCTATATTATATTCACGTTCAATTTCTTCAATTGTTTGTTCTATATTTGGACTTGGTGCAAAAATTCTACTCATTATTTGTAGACGGTCAGCAATAAGTTTTTCTGCTTTATAATATACACTAAGAAAATACTTTCCTTCTTCGTGGATTATTATATTATCTTCAACCATTTGGAAAATAGCCATATTAAGTTTAACTGAATCAATATTCATTAATTCAATACATTTCTTAATAAGATTATCTTTTAACATGTATGTGTTACCATCCTCTGCATCCATTGTCATAATATAGTAAACACCACCTCGACATCTTTCTATTGAAGTTAAATCAAACCCTATTTTCTTAGCAATATCATCTGATTTTAAGAAACCAATACCCTCTATATCATAAATTAATTGATATGGATTTTCGTGTATTCTTTCTACTGTTTGTTGTCCATATTTTTTAAAGATTTTAATTGCTAAATTGATAGTTATACCCATTCCTAATAGTTCCGGAATAACACTCATCATATATCTATGTTCGTCCCATGATTCCCATATTTTCTCTGCTTTCTTTTTTCCGATTTTAGGTACTGTTAATAATTCTTCTGAATGAGAATCTAAAATATCATATGTTTTTTCCTTGAACTTTGTTACAATTGCTTGTGCAAGTGATGGTCCAATACCCTTGATAACTTTACTACCAAGGAATAGTATCATTTTGTGTAATTCTGTTGGTAGAACTTCTTCCCATTGATCAAAAACAAATTCTTTACCATATCTTCCATTTTTTTCAAATTCACCATTTAATCTTAATACAATATCAGGGGCCAAACCAACTGTTCGCCCCTTTGCTGTAAATGTTTGAAACCCGTCATCTGCTACGAATATAGTGAATCCATTTACAATATTTTCATATATTATTCTACCTACTGTTACTACTATGTCCATATTACCAATTGTCTGTACTTGACACACATATTTCTTTACCTGTTGTTATATTTTTAACGTAAACTAAATGTCCCAAACCTCCGGGTATAATTCTATATTCATATTCCATACCCATAGCGTCTACTTTTCTGTGAAACCATTTATCACCTAATTCTTTTCGATATTCATCTTTGAATTCTCGAACCTTATCTGTTTCTTCACCTGTTAATTCAAAAATGATATGATTATTTCCTAAATAATTGCAAATATTTTGGGAATATTCTTGATACGTTATTCTATGCGTTTCTCCGCAGTTGCAACAAGTATACTCATATTCATCTTTGGTATAATCTGATGAACCTATCCATGATTTAGGTTTGTAAGTAATCCCCTTTTCTTTATCAAGAATTATACAATTATCCATTTTTTCAACAGGTTCAAATAATATTCGTTTGAACTCTTTATCGTAAATTAACAATGTTTCTTGACAATGAGGACAAACTGTTTTAATTGTGATACCATATCGTTCATTTACTACATCTTTATACTTTCTCATACTTGTTTATACATTTTAATTCGTTCCTTTATTAATCGTTTTTGTAGTTTCTCTTTAATTATATCACCATGACAACGTAATGGTGCACAATAACACTCTAAATATACGTCTATACCGTTCTTGTATTTCTCATATATTTCGTCAATTAATTTTTTATATTCAATATTTCCACTATACATTACATCGAAGTAATGATCATATAATTCTATTGCTTCATCTCGTGTTCTAACTACGTATGAAGCAAGTGTTGTTTTATCCTTAATGTGAGTATAAGGATTGCCTAAAATAGAAGGTCTTCCTATAAAATAATTATTTGGACCTTCATGTGTTTCTTTTGTTCTGTTATATACATAAATCATACTACAAATATATGAAAATATATTGATTTACAGAAGTTTTTATGTATATTTAAAATAAAAAAGTATGGAACAACCTATTAAAATTAATGAAGAAGCCAATAAATTTTTCGAAATTTTAGAATCAGAAGAGTCTTCTATTGAACAACGCGTAGAAGCACTTATTAATTTATCTAACTTTTTTGTTGATAAAGATTTTGCTGATTCATTTAAATACGCTTCAATGGCAACAATTGTAACTGATATACCAAGAGCAGATGCTTGTTGTTGTTTAGGTGATAGATATTTAATGGCAAATAATATTAAATGGGCAAAAATATGGTATAGACATGCATTAGATGACGCTTTGAGAGTTGGATGTGATTGTAAATATTGGACTTATTTGCCATTAATAAAATTCGCACAAATTGATTTTTTAAAAGAAAATTATGATAGTGCATTAAATTTAGTAGAAGCGCTGCTTTTAATGAGAAAAGATGATACCGAAATACTTGAATTAAAGGATATTATTTTATCTAAAATGGGTAAAAAATAACATTTTTACACGATAATTAAGTATTTATTATTAAATAAATAAAATTGAATCATGATTACAGAAACAGAGAAAAAAGCGCTTAAAAATAGAATCAAAAAGTTAATTCGTGAGGCTATTGAAGAAAACTATTACTTTGAGAAATCAGATGAACCAAATAGAAAAACAACTGATGAAAAAAATAACAATAAAAACGGTCAATTAAGACGTGAAATCGAAGATTGGGTTCGCTCTGAATATCAATTGAACTCTACTTTGGCATATCACTTATGGCCTGAGAAAGACGAAGATACAGCAAGAAGTTTATTTGCTAAAAAAGCAAATGGTGAAGACGCAGACGGAAATGGATATAGTTTTTCAGACGCAGAAATTGTTAAATTAGCAAATATTAGAACTCAACTTAATGAATCTAAACGTAAAAAGAGAATGAAATAATAAAACCACCCATTTGGGTGGTTTCTTTTTTTATGCAATATTTGCAATTTCTGTAAATTTCTCAGGATTTTTATTATATTCCTGTTTCATATATTGAATAGCCTTATCTATAATCTTTTTAACACTATTTTCAGGAAGTTGATATTCCATTGATAGTTCAAAAATACTATACTTATCACCACCAATACCAAAATATTTACATACAATATCTTTGTAACGTGCACTTAATACACCAAGAAGATTCTTTGACAAACCGTCAATCAAATCATCATTTGAATTCTCTTCGTTGTTATCGAAATCATTATAAGACGCTGTTTGAAGTGCAAAATCAGATACTTCTTCTACCGAAACTTCATTATCAACATCATCATTGATTGAAGAAATATTCAAATCGTATAAGTCAACAAGATTCACAACCTCAATATCGTACTTCTCTAAAAGCAATTCTGCAATTTCATCAGGATAAGGATAACGACAATTTTTAATATAAAATTCGTTTTTAATCTTTTCCACCTTTTTGCCATATTTTGCAGCATTTGACTTAACAATAGAATCACGTTGTGTTGTCATGAACCCATTCATTGAACGCTTAATATACCATACAGCAAAAGTAATAAATTTAAAACCCTTGGTATAATCAAACTCTTCAAAAGCCTCAAGCATACCAATATTACCCTCACTTACATAATCCATAATATCCTCTTCGTTCTTTGCATAAATTTTTGCTTGACTATACAAGAAACGTTGATTACTAAGTATAATTTGGTCACGAGCACTTAAATCACCCTCACTATAACGCTTAAACAACTCTTTCTCTTCTGCATCTGATAAAACATCATAACGACGAACTGTTTTAAGATAACTGTTGATAACTTCTGTGCCTTGAATAAATTTTACGTTTTTTTCTGTACTCATATTGTTAAAATTTTTAAGTTTTTAAAGTTTTAATTTTTCGCGACACATTTAACGACAACATGTCGCGATTTTAATTGAACGTTGCAAAGATACAACATTTTTTTCAAATAAAAAAATTACCATCGAAAAATGAAGTGTTTTTATACAAATAATGTTTCCATTCTTTGTTTAACTTCTTCACTTAGGCTCCAATATTTACATTTACCCTTTGGTTTCTTTAATGGTAGTGGTGAAATTTCAATATTAACAAGTTTATATGCTTCAGTAATAGCGCTTGCTGCGTCTTTCATTTTTGTTAATACTGTGTTCTTGTTTTCTTCATTTTGACAAACATATCCACCTGATACCATTTCGCAGTGTTGGCAGTTTACACACATCTTCTTAAATTGATGATGTTCTAATGAAGTTTTTCCTTCTTCTAATTCTTCGCCACAAAAAACACAAATATTTGATTTTGGTGCGATTGTGTTGGCCATTTCAATAATTTCTTTACTTACTGTTAGTTTTTCAACAGGTGAAGTTGTAATTGCTGTTCCTTCTGTTGTTCCTAAATTTTTGTTAGTTTCCATGTTATTCTTTATTCCAAATTAATTGATTATTTTTACTTGTATAAGTGCCTGCTGTGATACCACCTTTAGCACAATGTTGATGTAAAATTTGTTCGATATAATGCAAATTATCAACAATGTAACAATGTGTTTCCCACATATAATCTTCCAATTCTTGTGGGAATCGTGGTCCTGTTGATAGGCATTCTGTGTCTTCAAGAACCTTATCATAATGCCCTAAGATACGAGCAATATCCTCAAAAACAAAATTACCACCATAAAGACTATTTAAGTCGATAGCATAAAAAACTTCGTGTTTTTCTGTTTCGTCAGTCACTCTCTCGTATTCCTGAAAATTAATACATGATATGAGTTTAATCATATCTTCTGTTAAAGTTACTTTTAATTTTTCCATATGCTAATATATTCCTTTGTTTTGTTCAAGTTTTAAATTATTCTTTTTTTCTATATATTCTTCTTTGGTTAATACCCCTGTTTTATATTTTTCTCTCAATTCATTAAACATTCTGTAATAATACAAATTAAAATCTATAATTTCTTTACTATAAAATGTTATATCTAAATCATTGAAGAATTTTTCTAATATTTCATCATTTAATATATGAATTGCTGCTATTCTATTTGTATTATACGCAGTTTTTATTGCTATAGAACATTCCTCTAATAGTTTTATTGAAATTTCATTGTTCCTATATACATATCCAATACAAAAAGTCATATTTTTAGTTTTTATGGTATTAATTTTGCCTAATTTTCTTAGGTCTCCATAACCACTTTTAATTTCAGTTGTTTTTATGTCAGGAAAATTCACATCAATGTATTTCAAGAACCCTCTTTTCATTGAATTATTAATGTCCATCCATAAAACAATAACATCGTACTGATATATATCTTTTATTAGTTCATTTTCAGTATCAAACTTCATAATTTTCGTTTAATTTATACTGAAATTCAATATTTCCGATTTTAACGTTTATTTGTTCAAAATCGTCTTCAACTTTTTCTTTATTATCTGTGTTATGTGCATATAAAGAGTCGTTTATTTGTTTAAGACGTTCTTTTGTTAAAATATCCATTTGTATTTTCAATGGAATTTCACCATAACCATTATTATCTAAAATATTCTGAATATTATATAAATCTTCTAATGTTAATAATGTTTTCATAGTACCTGTAATAAACGTTTAATGAATTTAACGAACTTATTTTCTTGTTTTTCTTTTTCTTCAAGTTTTTTTTGCTCTTCAATAAATGTTGGTATAGCCTCTTTTATATAATCAGCAAATGAGTTTTTTTGTATTTTTTCATTATTTAAAAACTCGTTTCGAGACCTTTTTGTTTCATTTAATTCTCGTTCAAATTCTTTTTTATAATTCATCGTGTAATTCAATTTTATCGTCAAAATCTTGTTCTTCAAACATTGGTGTTGATTTGTCTATGTAATCATCTATATTCCATAAAAACGAACATACACCACCCGTTAAACATCCATCAAATAGTGCAGCAACAAAACACATATACCATGGCCAATACATTCCTTCAAAAATAACATTAAATGGTGTAATCCCAAAATTTGGCAACAAGAACCAATTTAACAAGGATAATACAATACCTAAATTTGTTGGAAAGCACAACATGCATTTAAATAACATACCAAAGTTGTCACTTATTTCTTCTGCCCATAATCTGACTCTAAAAAACACATTAAATGGACCAATTCCTTGTGTTACAATAACACTAAAGCCATAAGTCATTAAAATATAACATACTAAAATAAACCATTTCATATTACTTTGTCATTGCATTTAATTCGTCATTATTCATAGCCATTAAATTTCCTAACAAACTACCACCTTCAACTTCAATAACATTTTCAGTTGGTGGTTCTTCTGCCTCTAAAACCACCATATCTTTTTCATTATTTTTCTTCGTTGTAGTTTTCTTTTGTGCTTTTTGTGTAGACTTCTTATTAAAATTAAATTCTAAATTTTCAAGTTCATCCAATGAACTGTTTAGAAATAGTTCAGAAAGTTCTTTTGCTTTTTGTTTCAATAATACTGACTTTGCTTCCATTTCCTTGTTAACATTAATGATTGTATTAGCGCATTTGAAAATATCGGAATATCCGTTTTCAAATTGATCAATAATATAAACACCATTTGCTGTATTTTTTAGTTCACAAGTGAAATTACTTGATAATCCACCGATTTCAATAACCCATCCATCTGGAAAATTAACCAATAACACAATATTATCAAGGGAAACAGTTAATCCCTTGAAATATTCCTTAATTCCTTCAATTTCTTTTTTCATATTTTAAAATAACTGAAATCCTGTTGCAATTATTGTTATTATATAAGAAATAGAAACTCCTAACATCAATTTCTTCCATAATGGTTTTTGTAAACGTTCTGAATTAATAAATGCTGCAATAAAATCAATAAAATTTGATATAACATTTAAGCATGCAAAAACCAATAAAAACACCATAATTTTTGTAATTATAACCATATTTTGTTTTTTCTTTAAATATATAAAAAAAAACCTCAAAATCAATAGACTTTGAGGAATATTTTACCATAAAAAAATTCTGTATTCAGCACCAATACCAATATATGGTCCATAATCAAACTGTCGGTGCATTAAACCATATTGGGCACCAAATCCAAACTGTATACCAATACTAAATTTATCTTTCTTTTGTTGTTTTAAAAATGCTTTTTTGTCAACGAGCGCACCTTCTATACTTGTTAAGTTAACATTAGGATTGTCACTCGTAACAAAAATTTTCCAATCTTGTGTTAAGCCAACTTTCAATTTTAATGGTACAGTATTCTCTGTTATCGTTGTAAATGATTTATGATCTTCGTCAACATCAGTATATCCACATATTGTGTAATACTCTGTATCTTTCATAAATGAATATCTATATGATAAAGAATCGGTTGTTGAAACAGTATTTTCTATATATATTGTATCTGTTTTTATTGTACCTTCTAATTTTGAAATATATAATAATTTAGAATTTAACTTCTTTTCTAAATCTTTAACTTCTTGTTGTGAAATTTGAAGATATTTTTCTAACTCTTGTTTCTCTAAAACTAATGATTGATTATACTGCAGTAATTCACCATTTTTAAGTTCTTTACATGTTATTGTATCTGTTAAGGCTTCGATATTATTATTAGCAACGTCTAATTTATTGTTTGTATTTCTTGCATAAATTATTGTAAATGTTAAAACTACTAAAAGTGCACCAATAATTGTTAAACCTATTTTCTCTCTTTTACTTAAATTCATGATATAACTATTTTTTTTATAAATATATTAATAAAAAACAAAAAAACTCCCAAATTTGGGAGTTTTGTTAAACTTTATATATTGTTTACTTTATGCTTGAAGCGTCTAAATATGGCGTTATTGCCGTAATATATTTATGCATTATACTATTAATATAATTTATATCTTTATTTGGCATTTCTTTAAATGATAATGCTAAATAACCAATTGGTTCTAAGTTTTTACCATAAATCATCATCATAGAACAATATACATAATCATTACTTTCCATTCTTAATGAAAGTTTTTTATCAAGTTTTTTTAAGTCCTCAATAGTACCAACAAAATATGTATTTCTATGTAAATATAATGTATGTGGTGCGTCAGTTAAAGGCATATCGACGTATGCGTACATACTATGGTCTGTATTATCATTACTAAATGTTAAATCTGCAAATTGCCATTGTAATCCTGTTGAATTACTTTTTCCGTTATGATATTCCATTATGAATGCGCGATGAGCATTGGTTTCTATCGCTAAACTATTTAAATAGTTAATAATAATTGGAGTAGATTTCATTCTGTATTCAACAGATTTTTGATGGTCTTTATCTAATTTATCTTGATAACTATTAAAAATAAAACCTTGACTTATAGCAGTGTAAAAGAACACAAGAGTTAATATATACAAGCCACCAAATACCCACCATTTCCAATTTTCTTTAAAGTGCTCAATAAATTTAATTCCACTATTTGTTGCTTTTTCCATTTTTCACAAAAATATTATTAGTAGATTATTTTGCACCACGAATTATGTCAAACATATTTTCAAAATTCTTGTCATTATCAGCACGATTGTATTTAACTGATTCTGTTAAATTATCACCTGTTTTATAACCCATTAATTCAGAAATACGTTTTATTTGTTCGTTCATCAATTCTTTATTAGAATATCCTTTTATATTTGTTTCGATATAACCTGTTGAACTTGCTTGACATTCCACAATATATTCATTACCGTTCATATCTTTCATATGAATGATTTGTCCATCTTTTTTATATTCTTCTGGAATGCGAGATAACATATATGATTCATTTATAAAACGAGTGTGTTTAAATACTAAACGTTTTGGTTTTAATGTTGTTTCATACATGGTATTTTTCTCTTGTTTTGGCAAGTTTTGTGATACTAAACCTGAATGTGCTAAATCTTCTTTTTGTTTGTTTAAGTCATCAGAAGATTTTGTTAATTGATTAAAGATTTTACCATCTTCATCAAATTCAGCAGCCTTTTCTATTTTATTTTTTTCTTCCATAGTAGAAGTATAACCTTTTGCTTGTGCCTTAACTCTTTCTTTAAAGTTCTTATCAGGTTCAGTTCTTGGGTTATAATCAAGTGTTGTTCTATTAGCATCTTCTTTGTCTGCTAATTTACCCTTTTTAGGGTCTTTTAAACCACCGTCGAGTTCCTTTGCTTGCTTTTCAGCCTCTTTATATGCCTTTTCGCTATTCTTTTTATTATCAGAAGTAACATGAGGTCCTATAACAGGCTTAAATTCTGAAGCACTTTCAGAAATCATACGTTTTAAATCTTTTACTAAGAACGTTCTTTGTTCCATATTATTTTATGATATATATCAATTTTTTTTATTATTATTCGAATTAATATTTAATATGTTTAAAAACATATTCTTTTTTATCTATAAATACTTGAAAAAATCAAAAAAGTACTTGTTTACCAAGGGTTTTTATATTTTCCATAACAACTATTATTAAATGAAAATAAATTTGGCATAAATAATTCTTCTTGTAATTTCATTATTTTATGCGTATCTGTCTCATTATCAATTTGTTGCTTAATTTTCTTTACTTGCTCCTTGTATTGATTATCAGGAGGGTTTGGAAATGTTATCATAATATTATTTTTTCATTTTTTTCTTTTGAATTGGTGATGTTTGGCAAGAGAAACCTGGTTTTCTTTCTGCGGTCTCTTTGTCTATAAATGCAGGTGCGTCATAACCCATATCACCACGTGTTGTTTCTGCACCTACAGAAAAGGTAGTTGTTGTTTCGTTGATACCTTTCTTATTTAAAATATAGTCCATTTGACTCTCAGTCAATTTAATTCTACGCTTGTTCATATTTTCAGATATATTTTTACCTAAAACTTCTTCAGGTTTTGGTTCTTTATTTTTCTTTTTCCTTGTGTTTAAATAAGATTTACGGCGTTGCATGTTTCCAAATGGTACAGTGTATTGACCACCAACAAAACTACAATTTGTAGCACCACCACCTTCCATGGCTCCACCATTACAACCACCACAATCACATTCTTCTAATATATCTTTTCCGAAATAATCATGATATAGTTTTTTTATTTTATCTTCAAACTTATCTCTGATTATTGTATATTTAACATAATATTTTGCTGTTTTTTCTTCCGAATTAGTTGGATCTTTTATTGTTTCCTTGCGTTTAATGATATTACGTTTAATAAGTACACGAATAAGTTTTTCCTTTCCAAAATCATTATCTTTTAACAACTTGCTTGGTTCAGCAGAAGTTGGTTTTGATTTTAATTTTGATAAGAAATTTTGTATATTAGAATAAAATTGATAATACGTTACTTCCTTTTTGTCTTGTGCCATATCTTATTTCGCTAAATTTTTAAATAATCCATGATGTTGCCATAATACTCTAAATAAATCAGTCAACACATCAGAAGTTATTTTTTTAACTTGTTTTTCAAAATCTTTATCTTTTTTAAACATATCAATAATATCAGATTTTTTTAATTCCTCGCTAATAATATGTGCTATTTTGACTTCGTTTAACTTCTTCATTTTATATATTTTATATATAATATAAATACATTATTACAATAAAAAAAGCGTTGTTTCCAACGCTTTTTAAATTAATTATCTTCATCTTTCCCTAATTTATCAAGTAAATCTCCCGCAGCGAACCATTCGTCTTTCCAATTCTCGTAAAACCCTTTCATTTTGTTTAAGGTTGTAATGGTTTCTTCTGTTAAGGATAGTCCTTCTACAAATATATAAGGAGCACCCGTAACGTCATTTAATGAAAATTGAAATTTTAAATCTGCTAAACTTGGAATGCTTCCACTAAATACTAAATTTCCTGTCTTTGGGAAAAATACTAATGGATTTGATTTTGCGTTCTCATTGTTTTCTTCGCTAAATTTCGCACCACCATGTACTGCTTGTTTAAAACTTGCAATTTGATTTCTTAATACATTTTGCCCAAATTTAGGGTCGTTGGTTATTGCAATAGCATCTTCTTTCTCTGTTTCTTCATTAATGAATTTCTTTTTTTGTTGTTTTGCATTCATTAATCTGATTCGAGAAATCATGTCTTTTGTAACATCGTATTCGTTTAAATTATGTTTCTTCATAGTTTTGTTTTATTATAGTCCTGAATTTGAACCATTCCACCAACTACCTAAATCCTTAATTCTACTGAAATAACTTTTTGCTTCTTGTGGTATTTTAGCCTCAGCTTCTTTTAGTGCTTTTTCTACTTGTTTAACAGCCTTGTCAACTGTATCAAGTTCTTTTTCTAATACTTCAGTAAGATTGTTTGGATTTTCTTTAACAAGTGTATCTAAACGTTTTGAAGTATCTTTGAATTCGTCAGCAATTTCTTGAATTTCTTTATCTAAGACAACTTCAGGAATTGTAGTTTCTTTTGGTTGTTCTTGTTCGATTTTTTCTTCAAGTTCTTGTAAAACTTTTTCAACGGTAGGAGTTGTAGTTGTTTCTTCAACAACAGGTTTGGTTGTTTCTTTATTTTCTACTGTTTGAACTGTTAATTCTTCTGTTTTTTTCTCTGTTTTTTTAGCCATATTTTTTTCTATTTTATTATAAATACTTATTTATATAGATTTTATAGATATGAATTGTCAATTAATAGTGCTTCACTACGCATTTTAGTCATCGCTTTATCAATTATCTGTCTAACACGTTCTTTAGTTAATTTATATTCTTTACCAATTTCTTCTAATGTATATCTTTCGTTTAGATTAATACCATAATATCGATAAACAATATCTCTTTCTCTATCACTTATCTGTGAAGTTATACGTTCTATAAGATACTTATTGTTAATGATTTCATTGTAGTCGAAATCATTATCTTCATAATCTAAACAACTATTTTCATCGTACATTTCGTCATTGTAAAATGTTTCTTCACTACTCTCAATTTCCAATGTTTCTCTTGGTAATTTATTTTCGCGTTCCAATGCGGCTTGCATGCGTTGTATTATCCACCATTTTGAGTAAGAAATCAATTTAACATCTTGTTTAATATCATATTTCTCAATAGCGTCAATTAAACCATTATTAGCCTCTGATATTAGATCACTAAATGATAGACCTTTATTTCTATATGTATTAGCCAATTGACAAGCGTATTTTAAATTGTGTTCTATCAATTTATTACGTGCACTAATATCATTACGTAATTTATACGCCTCAATTAACTTTCTCTCTTCTTCTTTTTTTAGTGGTTTAAATTGTTTTAGATTTTTGAAATAATTTTCTACACATTCATCTATATCTAAATGTTTGTTATCCATTTAATTAATATGTTACTCTTACTTTATTTTCTTCATTATTAATATATATTGACTTGTTTAACATTTTGTGAAATTTTACTAATATTTTTCTCCTTTGTTACAGAAATAATTGAATTTGCCCATTCCTTATAAACAGAATTATGTGTAATAAATAAAATACATTGATAGTCAGATACAATCTTATCATACAACAATTTCACTTTATCATAATTTTCTTCTGCTACGCCTCCAAGTACTTCATCAAATACAACAAATGAAGGTTTACTAAATGTTGAAATTTTGCTTAAAACACTTCTCAATGCTAAACTTGCTACTGTTTGTTCAAAACCTGAACCCGAAGCCAAGTTAGAATATATATCGTCATGAATTAAATAAAAGGCAACACTATTATCAGTATCAATTTTAACCTCAACATCAAAATCACAGACGCCATTTAGAATACGCTTCAATTCACCATTAACCAATGGCAGTGCTTTTCTTAAAACGAGTTTTGAAATACCATTTTTACCAATAATATCCAAATAAATACGCCAATGTCTATCAATAACCTCTTCTTTTTCAATACGTTGTATAGTTTCTGAATATTGAGTGATGTTTTTTTCATTAATCAATCGTTTTGATAAATCTTCTCGTCTTATTCTATCGTTTTCAGATAAAATATTTTTTTCTACAAGGATATTCTGTGCTAAAATATTTAATTTTGCATCAATTTCATTATTAGCAGTAATAATTGCCTTATTTTTCTCAATATTAGTTAATAAAGTAGTACATTCTCTATATTCAACTAACAATTTGTTAATATCAACGTCATTTGTTGCGATTAACAACTCAATTTTACTTTTTTTATTGAAATTTTCACGTTTTTCCTCAATTTCCTTCTTTAGATTTGCTAATTCTACTGATTGTGCACGTAAATTGGTACCAACCCATTTTAAATTCTCTAATTCTTTGGTTTTTAAAGCAATAGCATTCGTATTGTCAACATTTTTAAGTTTCGCACCACATGTTGGACAAAATTCACCCTGTTTAAGGGTTTCAATCTCTTTTGATACACGTGAATATTCAGACAGAGTAGTGTTTAATCTAACGGCATTCTCCTTATCTTCGATAAGTATCTTTTGATACGTATTTTCGTTATAATCAATGTCACCAAACGTTTCTAATAATTCTTGATTTCTCGTTTTTTCAGCACGTTTTTGTTGACCTTTTAATTTAATTTGTTCAATTTTAGTTTCTAATGTTTGAACATCAATTTCAGTCAATGAAGAATCAATTTGTTGCTTACTTTCTAAAAGTTTCTCACGTTCTTTTTGATATTTGTCAATTTTCTTCTCAATTTTTTTACTGTCTTTTTCTGAATTTTCAATTTTAATAGACAACTCTTCATTTTCTTTAGTTAAAAACTCAATTTCAGAACGCAATTCTTCTTTATTAAACTTATTTAACACTAATGAAGGTAAAATTCTATGGTTATATTCGTCTTTTGCTATTTTTTCCTTTTCCTCTAATGGTAGAAGACCTATCCAACGTGCAATAAGACGTCCTCGTTCAGTATCTTTTAAGGAAATAAGACTTTTAAGATTATCAGAATCAACACAAATCATTAAGTCAAAGTCACGTTCGTTACCAATAGCCTCTTTTATGACTTTATTGGTCATTCTTGTACCTTGTTCTTCTTGATTTTCTGTTAAATTCTCATCGTCTAACATATCAATATATTGATCATTAACTAAACGATAATAATTAATCTTTTGAGAAACTTTACTACGGTCTGTTCTTTTCTTTAATGCAGGACGTGTAACCGTTCTTTTGATCACATAATCTTGCCCATCAATGTTAATACATCCTTCAACAACTACCTCTGTTGCTTCAGGAAGATGTTTGTTGAATAGTTTTGACAAAGTCCAATCACTTTCACGAGAAGTAACTTTTCCGTATAACAAGAATCTAAACAAGTCAAGACAGAAAGTTGTTTTTCCGCCTTGGTTAGCAGGATTTGAAGTTAATAATACAAGTCCACTCAATGAAGTAAAATCAAAGAAATTTTCTTCACCATAAGACATGAAGTTGGACCATTTAATCCACTTAATTGTATAACGTCTATGTGATTCATATAACTCATAATTAATCTTTGAATTGATCAAATTATCAATTTCAAGAATCTTGTCGAAATCATAATTTTCAATACCACGTTCGTCGAGGTACATTTTAAACAATGATTGCTGATACAATGGGTCTTGAATATCTTCTAAAATACCATTTGTAGCAACAACGTCCTCACCATTACTATTCTTTACAATAAGTTGTGGTTCAATATTAATATTTTCTTTTGGAATACCATATTTCTTAGCAAATTTCACACGAATATTTTCCTCTGCTTCATGCGAATAATCCATTGGCAATACATTCCACTTGATATTAACCTTTGATTTTTCTCCAATATTTACTTTACGTCCCATATTTTAACTTAATTTACGTTTTTTACTTTTCTTTGGTTTTTCTATTTCTTCTGTTTCTTGTTGTTTTGTTTCTTCTTTAATATTTAAAGCCTCTAATATTTGTGGATTTAATTCTTTTGCAACGTCTTCTCCACTTAATTTACAGACTTCTTCTACAAAATTAACTTCTTCTTTTTTAATATTTGTTTCAGTAGAAGAGGTTGGTTTTATAGAATCATTTTCCTGTTTAACAAATATATCAGGCTTTTTGCCGTATTTTTCTTCCATAAATGCTTTTTTTAACAATTTTGTTACATATTTGGAAGGATTTTCAATATTATTAATTGAACAATATTCTTCGATATCTTTAATTAATTTAATATCTATTTCGATCATTATATTAATATTTTAGCTAAATATATAATAATATTTTTTAATTAACTCTTGAATTATACACTATATTTTTTATTTTTTAATAAAAAGTGAAAAAATAATGGAAAATAACTATAAGTTAACAGGTACGCAAAATTTAATTTTAGGTTTAGACATCAGTACTGCATGTATTGGTATTTCTATTGTATATGATGATGGTATTAACGAACCGGAAATTGTTAAAATAACGCATGTAGTACCTAAAATTGACAAAAAAATAAAAGGTATTGAAGCACTAATTCTAAGAAAAAAGATTTTTGAAGAAGAATTTCTTAAAAACATAAAAGATATTGGTATTACAGAGTGTATTATTGAATCACCATTAAATTATGCCACAGGAAATTCAAACGCTCAAACTGTTTCACAATTATTACAATTTAATGCTTTATTGTCAGAGGCAGTATATAATGTTTTAGGTATTATACCTTCGTATATTTCGAGTTATGACGCAAGAATGAAATCATTCCCTGAACTAATGTCAATACGCAAGTTTAATAAAAAAGCAAAAATATATCCAATCGCACATATTAAAAAAGCATTAAAAGATTCACATTTAGTTTTATTTGGTTCATATCCATTCGATTGTGATAAGAAGACAATTATGATGAACCTCGTTTGTGAAAAATATCCAAATATTAATTGGATTTATGATAAGAAAGGTGAATTAAAGAAAGAAAATTATGATGCGTGCGACTCTTTAATTTGTGTTTTAGCATACATTAATGAAAAGAGAAATGGTGAATTTAAACCATTTGTTAGCGAATGGAATATTGATGAAGTTAAGTCAGGACAATATGTCGTTAAATACAAAATGAACGCATGGGAGAAGACGTATGAAAAACAAATGATTATAACAGAATAAATGAACGGTAAAACGTTCATTTTTTTTTAAATAATACAGATTAAACGTCTTGTTTTTATTATTTAAGACTATTTATTATATATAATAAACAACTAAAATTATGAGTAAAGATAATAACGAAGAAAAATACTATGACTATGGTCGTTTTATTGATTTGAATGGTTTGGACTTTAAAGAAATACTCGAAAATCTTGAATAATCTATATAAACATTAATAAAGATGAATCATAAACATTACAAAGAAACATATTACGACTACGGTAAATATATTAATTTAAATGGTATGACACCAGGACAAATTGTTGACAGAATGAAAAATGAAGGCAGCAAAAAAAATAAAGTAACAATTAATGGTGTTGTAACTTTAGGTACTGATAATATGTGGTATATTATCTTTACCCCAAATGTACCATTAAATGATATTATTAAGATGTCAATTACTATTGATGAAAAAACACAAACAATAGAAATGACACCTTCTGATACCGAAATTACATATGGCCCAGTAGATAAATATTGTACTCCAATTATTACTATTTCACCTTCTACAACTAAAACTACAAGATATTATGTCAATTTTATAAATGATAATGGCGATGGAAGATTTAATATTAATATTGATGAATACGGAGATGATGAAGTAATAAATACAAAACAAATTAAACAACAATTTGGAGAAGAAACAACAGTACATGTAGCAGATATCGAAGGACACGATTTTGTTAAATGGGAATTACAAATAGGGGAAACATTTGAAAGCGGAAACACAACCGATGTTGTGTTTATTATGCCAGAAGACAATGTATCACTTAAATGTTATTATCTTGTCCAAAAATTTACTGTTACATGGTTAAATAAGAATGGCGATGTATTAGAAACCGACATTGAAGTACCATATGGAACTACACCAACATATAATGGTGAAACACCAAGTTTAGAAGATACACAAGAATATAATTTTATATTTAATGGTTGGTCACCAAGTATCGTAGACGTAACAGGAGATATTACATATACAGCATCGTTTAAAGAAGATAAGAAAAAATATACAATAACATGGGATAATGATGGTGTAATTGATACCACAATAGTTGAATACGGAGCAATTCCAACTCATGCAACACCTATTAAACAAGGAAACGCTCAGTTTACTTATGAATTTAATGGATGGGAACCTGATATAACAGAAGTTACAGGAGATACGAGATATACTGCTACTTACAACACGTTCACAAAACAGTATAATATCACTTGGAAAAATTGGAACGGAACAACATTAACTTCGACAACCGTTAATTACGGTGAACTTCCTGTATACCCAAATGAAGACCCAATAAAACAAGGAAATGCACAATACACTTATATATTCAATGGTTGGGAACCTGATATAACAGAAGTTACAGGCAATAAAACATATAAAGCAAACTTCCAACAATTAACCAACCATTACCCATTGTTTATAAACGTAAATAACGGAGAAATTAATAATATACAAATTGTTAGTGGTTCTTCTATCAATACAGAAGAAGGTGTTGAATATAATTATGGTACAATCCTAAATGTTGAATTAAAAGCAAATGAAGGCTATTCAATTGAAGGCGGTAGAAATAACACTATCTTAAAAACCTTTAAAAATATTAAAATAACAGGTGACACAACAATTGATTTTACATTTAATATCAAATCATATAATATCACTTGGAAAGATTGGAATAATAGTACATTAACTTCAACAACTGTTAATTACGACGAACTTCCTGTATATCCAAATCAAAACCCTACAAGACCTTCTAATGCTGAAAACACTTATACATTCAATGGATGGGAACCAGAAGTGACAAACGCAACAGAAGATACTATATATAAAGCAGTTTATGATAGTAGAATAAATACATATACAGTTACGTGGTTAAATAGTGATGGTAGTCTTTTAGAAACAGATATTAATGTTGCTTACGGAACAAAACCTTCATATAATGGAACAACACCTACTGTTGAAAAAGAACATTATATTTGTGAATTTATTGGTTGGGATAAATCAATAAATGATGGTATAACAGGAAATACTGTATACACCGCTATTTATAGCGAAACACCAATTCAATATAATTTAACTGTATCTGTTATTCGAGGTGATTACGAAATAACGCCTAAAAAAACAACATATACGTATGGTGAAATAGTTAAAATAACTATTATACCTGAAACAGGATATGAATATGAAGAGTTAGAAGAAATTATTGAAATAACAGGAGATATGGAGATAAGATACGAATGTACAGCAATTAATTATGATTTAACTATCATTGATGAAAATAACGAAATTAAATATGAAGTACTTTGTCCATTTAATTCAGATATAACATCTTATTTACAATACGAAGAAAAAGAAGGTATGATACACAAATGGATGGATGGACAAATAGAATTTAAAGATAAAACTATGCCAAATAGAGATTTAACACTTAGAAGTGTATATAGTGAAATTCCTGATAGTATTAACGTTATGTATTACAATAATGTCTTAATTGAAAATATTGATACAATCAATAGCAGCAATGCAACAGAAATACTACAAAATACAACATTCGAAGATAATCAAGAAAAAACAATTGAAGTTGTAATTCCAATTTTAAATAATGAAGAAGCATGGATTGCACATGACGAAGCAATTATTTTTGGTGAAGAAGAAGCATGGAATGACACATACGGTTGCAAATATTACATAGCGATACCTAAAAATAAAAATGTACTTGTAACAGACAGCATTAGTACTGTTGCTATGACAAAACAAGACAAAACAAACGTTATTGAAGGTTATGAATTTGATATTTATTTATCACAAAGTATGCAACCTGGTGTACCAAATTCTAATACCTCACATCAATTAAAAATAAAAGTTTATTAAATAAATAATAACAATGGGATTTAACGGAAATAAAATTGGGCAAAGTGTTTATGTTACAAGTGCTTCTCCTTTGGATTCAAAATTAAAACCACTTGCCAATATAACAAAACTCAATGAATTAATCAACGACACAACTTCTAAAAGTTATATATATCCAGGAATGGAGTTAATCGTTTTAAATTATGATAGCGTAACAAAACAAGATATGCCTGTCAAATTTATTGCAAATCCAACTAAAGAATTTAAAATTAAAGATAAATTAACAGTTAAAACCTTTGCTGATATTGAACAATTCAGACCATTTCTTTCAGAAGGTATAGATGTTGTTGTTTTAAAAGACGAAACTAAAAATGGAGAAATGTCTCGTTACACAATAAAAACGAAACAAGAAGAAAATGACGGTGAAATTGTAGAAGTTTTAGAGTTTGAAGAAAGTGCAACAACAGCAATTAAAATAATTGGTGACGACTTTTAAAATCAATGGAAGAAAAAGTTTTAAAACAGATTTATCAAGTCAAACAAGAGACTTATAATCAATTAATAACCGAAGAAGGTGCTGAAAACAATTTATATTTCGTTCGTGAATTTGATGCGAATGGAACACCTTCTTCTGCTTCAATTTATCTTGGAAATAGATTATATGGCCAAACATTTAATAACGAAATATTAGGTAATGATATAGAAACTTCTGATGGTGATTATATCATCCCTGAAAACAATTATTCATACACACCTGACAACACAACACAGGCAACAAGTGGTATTAACTATGAAGAATATAATAATGTTATTAATAACGGTGGGGAAATTGAACTAGAACAAGATATTGTAAATACACAAACAATAATTGAGTAAAGCAAATAAACATATGTCTAAAACGATCAAAATAACATTAAATAATAAAATTATTTCAGGGCCTATAAATAAACAAGAAGCCACTTCTGCCTTTTCAGTAAAAAAAGACAATACTTTAATTATTGAAGGAGAAGGTATTGTTGATGGTAATAGTGGTTCTCTTAGAAACACAGCAATACTTATTGATGGTGGCCATGTTATTATCAACGGAGGTACATTTAAGGTTGGAAAAAACATTGCGGATACTCCAAACCCATGTATATTGATTAATAGCGATGGAAGTAAACTAGAAATCAATGGTGGTGAATTTCACGCAGAAACAAATGATAAAAAATGGGTGCCTATTATCGATGTAAGAAATAGCATAAAAAGAAACAGATATAATGTTTCAATTAAAGGCGGTACTTTCTATGGATATAATCCAGAACAAGGAGATGATGCTATGATTAAAAATTTTGTTGCTGAAGGATATATGTCTTCCCCTTCTGGAACCTATACAGACGAAAAAGGAAATAAAATGATAATATATAAAGTAATACCTGTATAATATGAGTTTAACAAATAAGTTCCTTGGATTTACACAATATACAAAAGATGAATTTGACAAATTATCATTTGAACAAAAAACAGGACGCTTAAATCTCGTTAGAGAAATCATTGATAATAAAGTTACAAAGAGTCAAATCTATTTCGGTAATAGATTATATGCTGAATCAAATGGTGATTTATTAACAAAAGAAGTCGCTGACGCAAGTTATGGAAAACTTGGTGAAGTTCAATATAACAGAACAGTTATTAATATGCTTGTTGATATTTTCTCAACTTGGTCTAAAAATGAAAATGAACCTGAATCCATTAAAGGACAAATTAAAACAGCAAAAGACGAAATAATCTCTATATTAGAATCAGATTATTTAAAGAAAACAGAATTAACAATCGAAGGTGACGACGTAGATTAAAAAAAAGAATAATAACAAAATATAATGGATAGAAACAAACTCTATCCATTTTTTTGTATATTTACACAAACTTTAATTTTAAATTTTATGCTTCCACAGGAAATTATAAACATAGAAAGAATATTATCTGAATTTTTAGGTGAATCTAAAAATGGTATTAGTGATAATGGACAAATACAATACGCTTGTCCTAAATGTATAGAAGAAAAAGGACATAATGAAGCAACTAAACACAATCTTGAGGTAAACTTATTTAAATTAGTTTATCAATGTTGGTCTTGTTCTTCTATCGATGATTCAATGAAAGGACCGTTATCAAAATTAATTAAACAATATGGTAACAATTCTTTGTATCAAAGATATAAGGAAGAAGTTAGAAGTCTTAAAACATCACTATTATATGATTTTGATTTATATAGCGGTGTTACATTTGAAACCAAAGAAGAAGACTATATTAGGTTACCAAAAACATTTAAAAAAATTAATTTAAATTGTTGTCCAAAACAAGTTCAAGAATATTGTTTTAAAAGAAAAATTGATCAAGACATAATTAACAAATTCAACATTGGATATACTTCATGGGATAACGAAGATATACAATGGAGAAATCGAATTATCGTTCCAAGTTATAATACATTTGGTGAATTGAATTATTTTGTTGGTCGTGATTTTTCTGATAAAAATAAAATGAAATACCGAAATTGTGATTCAGATAAGAAAGCAATAGTGTGTCAAGAATCACATATTAATACTGATTCAGATATTATATTAGTTGAGGGTGCATTAGATTGTATATATAGTCCAAATACAATACCATTATTAGGTAAGGTATTAACAAAAGACAATGAAATCTTCAATTTCTTATATAAAAATGCTAATGGTAGAATAATTATTTGCTTAGATAGTGATACAGATATAAACGAAACCAAAAAAATATATTCATTATTGAATTTCGGACGATTATATAATAAGATATATTATATACGTTTAGATGAATATAAAGATTTTGGTGAATTATACGAAAATAAAGGAAAAAAAGGTATTATTGAAGCAATACACAATTGTAAACAATTTACACCAATAGAATTAATTTTTTAACAGTATATTATATGGAAAACAAAATTAAATGTATTATCGCTTGTGGTGACTTACATATACGTAACCTTAGAAGACAAGACGAATACCAAAAACAATTAACAAAATTTATTGAACATTGCAAAGAAATCGTTTCACAATATGAAAAAGACGAAGTACGCATTGTAATAACAGGTGACATTTTACACAATAAACTTGATATTAGTGGCGAGGCATATATTTTAACTTCATGGTTCCTTAGACAATTAGATAAAATAGCAAAAACAATTGTAATTGCAGGAAATCATGATATGAATATGAGTAACTTATCACGCCTCGATTCTTTAAGTACTATTTTCTCTCTTTGCAAATTTAAACAGGTCTTTTACTTAGACAAAGAACTTGGATACGAATCAGGGTGTATGATAGACGAAAACGTTGTTTGGTGTCTATATTCTTCTTTTGACAACTTTGCAACACCAAACATAGATGACTATCGTCAAGAAAACCCCGACAAGGTGTTTTTTGGGCTGTTTCACGGCACTTTATCCTCTGCGCGAACAGATGTTGGGTATATAGCAGAAAACGGCTTAGAAGGCTCGTATTTCGGTGATATTGATTTCTGTATAATGGGACATATCCATAAACGACAATGTATTAAATGTGACGGTATACCAATGGTATATTGTGGTAGTTTAATTCAACAAGATCACGGAGAGAATATATCAGGACATGGATTTATAAAAATTAACGTCGAAGATTTGGATTACGAAGAAATTGATATTTCAAATGAAGAACATGGGTTTTATACGTTTGAAATAAATTCAGAAGAAGACATTGATAATGATGTTGAAAATATATTAAATATATAAACCCACGGGAATTCCCGTGGGTTTTCTATAATAAAATCATTGTTTCTAAGAAAGTCCCAATAATTTTGTATTATATGCTCTATCACTGATTGTATCTGCATATCTTTTCAATTTCGCTAAATATTTCTTTTCGTAACGTCCTGAATTTCCAACCCCAATCATATCATCTAAAGGTAATGGTTGAGAAGGATTATTTTTACTGCTACGTTCTAACAACATTCCATATCTTTGAGCATTATCAAGTCCTGTATATAAAGTTGCGTCTTCGGATGCAGCAAGGCATGATTTAACTTTGTTTATACTTGTTTTTAACGAATTATACTCGCTTGTTGCACTTCCTTTTATTTTATTACAAAAAACATCCAAATCTTTTACCAACTGCGATACATTTGTCAAAAGGTCTTTTGTTTGTAATAAATATTCATTAAATACGGTAGATAATGTTGAAACACTTTCACCAAAACTTTTTAAATCACTAATTACATTTTGATTACCAGAACTTGCAATTCCGGACGTTATATATAATTGATTTTTAGTTGAAGGTTTTGTTGTCTCTAACCCATCAATTATTATGTATTGTTTACCTAACTTAGTATTAATAGTAAACTGTGAACCATTGTCACTAACGATTGTTAAACCATTTGGGGCGATACATGTTTTACGAGAACCAAGTAAATGATATGTTATATTATCGTCCGTTTCACATGTTATAGTAGCATTTGCTAAGTCAGTTTCGAATTGTATCTTAAATTTATTCCATACTTCTCTTGAAAAATTATATGAACTTACATCAAACGTAAAAGGAATAGAAACAGCATAATCAATTTCATATGGTAAATACGTACAAACACCCTTAACTTCTTCTTCAAGATATAATTCAACTTCTCCAATCTTTTGTTTACCACCATTCGGTAATGTAATATATATGTTAAGTTTATTTAACTTAGACGGGTCTATTATAAATTCACTATTACTATTTTCTATTTCACTTTCTACCTTAATACCATACAAATTAACATTACCACTAACATAACTAATTTCTGAAGACTTCGTAAAATTAACTTCCTCATTTATTTCGGTACTAAAACTATATGTATAAGGCAATTGTATTCCGTCATAGAATCTCATGTTTACTGTTGAAAGGTGTTTATATGCTGAAATTTTTGGTATATTTTCAGTATCTATTGAATTATATGTAATAGCAACGCGTTCATTACCTTCTAAATCATTTACAACTGCTTTGTTTGTATCAATTTCAAAAACACCTATTTTACCTGTTCCATCTTTCTTCAATAATGTTGGTATAAATTTATTGGTATCTGCTTTATAGTTATTTTTAGACGCGGTAAAGGCTTCGTTATAAGTACCACCACCCCATAATAATACTTCATTTGTATATGTCTTACCAGACATTGAGTATTTATCAAGACCGCACATACCAGCAGTTACATTACCATTCATATCTTTAAGTGCTAATACATTCGACAATATTAAACCACCTTGTATATCAGTAGAACCTGAATTTAAAACGGCTGTAATATATTCTGATGCCTCTGCCTGTGCTTTTGCTATTTCAGCCTCTTCAATTGATTGTTCGGCTAATGAAAGTGCGTTATTTGCAGCATTTAATGCTTGTGCTGCTGCCGTTGCAGAAGCCCAATCACTCGCAGTAAAACTTCCGGTTAATCTATCATTTTTACAATAAAAAGTATCTGTTACATTAGAACCAGAACCTTCTTTTACCCACAAATCACCTTTTTTATAAGGTATTGTTGGTTGTTGAGTAAATATGGTTCGTTTTCCGTCAGCAGTTGTTTGTGCTTGTGCTGCCATCTGTAAAGCCTTAACAGCATCACTATCAGCAATTTTATGCCAATGCCATCCGATTGTTTCACCACTTGCATTACCACGACACCATCTCCATGATTGTCCACCTGTTGAATCGTCTTCTGCACTACTTATATTAGTATAAGTATCACCCTCATGTTGAGCATATGTATCCTTTCCATTAGAGCCGTCAATATTCCAATTCGAAGCAGGTTTATTAGAAGTAGTAGGTTGACCTTCCATAAACCAACTATCAACCTTACCATCTATTTGGTCTTGTAATGACTGTGCAATTTCATTAGTTAACGCCGTTACTTCTTCTTTTGCTGATGCAATTTCGCCTAATGCTGCTTCAAGAGAAGAATTTGCATATGATGCTGCCATTCTTTCTGCCCAGTGAGAAATTGTATTCAAATAAATAGCACGTACATTATAATAGTCACTTTGAAGACTTCTAAAATCAGTTGGTATTGGAACATTTTCTTCTTGTGAAGTTGTTATAAAAGACAAAGCATTGTGATATCTATCATATATGTCCTCATATTCTTCGGTATCAATATCATACGAATCATTTGAACATTGGCTCATAATTTGTGTGTAATCACTTTCAATGCGCAAAATTTCTTCTCGAATACCCGGTTTTTCAAGTGGAGAAATTACACTATCAGAAGCCCAAGCATTTAAACGTTGAGACGCAGCACGAGATTCACTACTTGCTGCTTCTGCTGCTGCTTTTGCCTCTTGTGCTTGTGCTAAAATTTTTCCATCTTCACCTAATGCATCTTGCAATGCCTTATCTGCGGCTGCCTGAGCTTTAGCATCAGCAGCTTTTGAAATTTCATTTAAAGAAGATGAACGTGCCTTATAGTATAGATTTTGTGTGTTTCTAAAATTTTTAAATTCAGAATCATTCGATACAATATCAACACATTGTCCAGGGTTATTAGTTAATGCACTAATAATACCATTTAATAATCCTGTATATTGAGTATATCTTGCGCCATATAATCTATCATAATCTAACTCATATGCTGTAAATCCGCTTAATATTTGTTCTTTGTCAGAATTAACCCTCTCTAATTCATCTTGTATTCCTGATTTTTCAAGTGGAGATATAACACTATCCTCAGCCCATTTTGACATTCGCTCAGACGCCTCTTCCGCTTCTGCTTGCGCATTTGCTGCAGCATTTGCTGCAAGAGCCGCGTTCTGTTGTGCTTCTGCTAATTGTTTATAAACTTCTGTTTCTGATTTAACAACTTCTAAATGTGCTAAATGTTCAGCAATGTCATTCATAAGTTTATTATGTGCAGAATAATATAAAGCGAATATTTTATTAAATGCTTCTCTACCGTTGTAATCTTTACCTTCAATATTTAATGTGTATTCAGATAAATCAACGCTTATTACAAATTCAAAATCAATGTTATCTTTATTTATTTGCCCCAAAGCAAAAGGTTTTAAATAAAGGTCTAACATTTGGTATATGTTATGATATTTTTCCCACGCTTCAGGTCTTTCTCCACCTATATTATCAAATAATTGTTCGCAAGTAGCATCTACTTGTGCATAATCATATTTAATTTCTTCCCACTCTTTATTAATTGTAATTTTTTCTTGTGGTGTAATATAATTATCGTCAGCCATTTCTTTTAAAAGTGTAATAGAAGACTCAGAGGCTTCACGAGCACTATTAGCACTTTCTTGCGCCTCTAATGCAATAGAACGTATGCCATCGTTATCTTCTGGTGCAGGAGACCAAGATGAAGCATTTGTACTAAACTCAAATTGTACTTTTCTAAATTTAAATACAGTACCTGATTTATATGTATCTTTACCTTCTACAACAAAGCATACAGTATCAACAATATAATCATTTCCATCAGTATACTTATACACAGAATCGACATCACCATTCATTTTCCAAGTAAAATCTAAACGGTTCCACTTATTATATGCAATCGCTTGTGATTCACTATAATCTTGCCATTGAGTATATAACTCTTTATCACCATTTTTAAATACAACACCTAAACGTAAATTACCACTATAACTTGACGAAGCAGTTAATATACTATTAGAAGGAATGTTTACGTCAACAGAAGCAGTAACATATTCACCATCCCATTGCAAATCAGTTATGTCATTAATACCTTCTGAGAAGTCATATAATGGTGCATAAAACGAACAAACACCTGGTTCATTAATTGTCACTTGCCAATACGCACCACGATTTGTTTTAGACTCAATATTTCCTGTTGTATTCCAATTTATAAACTTCTTTTCTTTACTATCTTTAATAATGTTCACACCACCAATTTTAATATTTGATAAAATTTTATCAATATTTTCTGGCGATAATTCCATTTGTAAAGAATCAGCATAAACCTTTGCTTTTTGAGATATTAAATTTAATATAGTTTGACGTTCTTCATAATAAAGAACAATATTATTATAATCAACATTAACACCATTAAACATTATGTCATTTGGATTAATCATTGTCGATTTAATTATAATACTTTTCTTTTGTTCGTTAATAGGTGCTTTTTCTCCTGGTTCTCCAACTTCTAACCCACAGTGATATTTAAGTGCATTTACAGCATTATAATGTGCACTTTTATACTCTTCAAATTGATTACTCAACTCGACATATACAGAAGAATCTTCATACACTTTTACTGAATTTTCAATTTCAGAATATTCTTTTTCTATTGTTTCAAGTTGTGTTTTTAATGTTGGTATTTCCATTCTAGAAATGGCCTTATCATTATCAATTTCATCTAACTGCTTAACTGATTTTTCAGCATTTTCAAATGCTGTTTCTGCTTTATTTTTTGCTTCAGTTGACATTTCTACTGCTTGTTCAGCGACACTCTTAACTGCCTCTACATTATTTTTTGTCGCATCAGCAATTTGAGATAATAATTTTTGGCGTTCTGTATAGTAAGCAGTAATTGCAGACCAAGGCTTAGAACCTTCTTGATCGATAATGATATAATCGTACATGAATTCTTCACTTTGATATACATTGTTTTTATCAGAATAATATGTAAGTGAATCAATTGCATTATTTGCTGCGACATAATATTCATCAGCATAATTTACATTAGCCTCCCATTTTTCGGCCTCGCCTCCATTTCCATCCTCACCGACCAACTCATTACGTTCTTCTATGATGTTATATTTTTGAATTTCTAACTGCTTCATTTCATCCAAATATACTCTACCGTCTGAACGTATATCAGATAAACCTTTTAAAGCAATTAAAGCATCTTCTCGCGCCATTGCAGCCTCTGTTGCAGCATTTTGTGCATCAACCACTGCTTGTTCGGCAACCGTATCATCAGTATATCTTAATTGTTTACTCCAATCAGAAGGATTATAATCAACATTAGAAGCGTGCGCTATCAATAAATCACCATTTTTAATATCTTCATCTAAATTTCCATAAGTTATAGCGAGTGCATTAATAATCCACATATCACCAATATTATAACTACTTGGTAATACGCTATCTTCTTTTGATATAAAAAGGCTTGTTTTACCGTCTGCTGTTACTTGTGCCTTTGCTGCTTCTTGTAAGGCTTTTATTGCGTCACTGTCTGCTATTTTATGCCAATGCCAATCAGTAACAATATTTCCACGAATATCTTCTCTTTCACAATAACAAAATCTCCATGATTGTCCTGCTGTTGGTGTTTGAGTGTTACTAATAAACTGAGTTACGTCTGTATATGTATCACCCTCGTGGGATGCATATGAATCTTTTCCGTCAGAACCGTCCTCATTCCAATCAGAAGCGGGCTGTCTATTTGAAAGTATACCACCTTTTGCATCACATGGTGCACCTTTAAGGAACCACGCAGTAACCTCACCATCAACTTGTTTTTGTAATTTACCTAATGAAGATAAAACTTCATTTAATTGTCTAAGAACTTCTTCATTATTATTGTTTAAAAGATTGCTAAAATCTTCAGATTTTGCGTATTCACCCATCATAATTTGAACCTTGTTTTCAAGATTAACAAGGTTTTCAAAATCACTAGGTTTTATAACAATCGCTTTTCTTCCCATAATATAATATCGTTTATAAAATTATTATAAAATTAATTGTCTAATGTATAAATTATAACAGTACCATCACGTTTAATAATAAACGCATCTTCCCTATCATCATCGGCATTTCCAACACCAATTTGAAAAAGATATTCACCACTATCATCAATTGTTGCGTATTGTCCACCAACATATTGTCCTGGGTTAACCGCAATATTACCATAACCACTTGCATGTGAATAATTACCAATAGCTTCACAATTAACACCTTCGGAATGAGAATAATTTCCCTCTGCTATTGTGTTAAAACCCTCAGCGTGTGAATATTTTCCATTAGCATAACATCCGCCACCTTCAGCATGTGCGCCGTCATTGGTTGCTTGTGTCAAATACCCTTCAACGTGCGAGTAACTAGCACTAGCAATATTACGTTTACTTGATGTTCCTCCACCTTCAGCATGTGAGTAATCACCGCTAGCAGTTGTATAATAACCTTCAGCATGCGCATGAACACCACTGGCCTTGGTATAATTACCTTCGGCGTGTGAAGCGTTCCCTGACGCTTCTGTGTTTCGGCCTTCTGCGTGAGAACCAACATTAGACGCTTTTGTTGATTGGCCCTCTGCGTGTGCACTTAAACCGCTTGCATTTGATTCAAATCCCTCAGCCGTTGACCTATCTCCCGAAGCAACTGTTAATCTTCCCTTAGTAAATGAATAAAGACCACTTGCGGTATCTCCATCACCAAACATATATGATTGTTTTTCCTCATTAAATCTATAACTTCCCTCCCCAGCAGGACCGCATAAGTTAGTACCTGAGAACTCATAAACAGCAGTTTTTCCATTTAACATATCAGAGTTTTGTGTACATATCCATAAATCACCTCTTTTAGCGTTTTTTGGGAATTCACTTAACGTAGCGTCCCTATCAATTATATATCCATCATTAATATTACCAATCAAAGGTGACGAAAAAACTTCAGATGGTGTCCACGAACCTTTGATTGTTAAACCTGGTATACCTCTTGGTATACCAAAATTAATATCATACGATGTTATTTTTTCACCATCTCTTGTGATACATTTAACATCTAAAACTGTTGCCTCTGGTTGAGCATAATATTCAACACTTGTTGCAGAAAGATTAAGTTCAATACCTGTAGGAAAAGCAGGTTTAAGCATATCTTCACAACCATAATATTCTTTTAAATAAACATTGCAATCAAGGAAACGTAAATCCTTCCATTTTTCGAAAGAATGAACGTAGTCCACCATTTTATTAAATTCGTCACAATATTTATCAGCATTCCATGTACTAACAATATCTTTTATTTTTTCTTCCTCAATACATGTTGATGTTACAATTAGTGCTTGTTCACCATCAAAGTCTGTTATATAAACATAACTATCACAATCGAGACGCCATTTATAAACTACGCCAATTAATGCCATATTAAACTATATATTTATTTTATTTTATTTTTACATATTATTAAACAATACCAACAGCAGATGCAATATCATACATAACAGCGTCAGAACTTTCAACACCCTCAAATTCAACGTCAAGAATCGTTGTAGAAGGTATTAATTGTGTTACATACGGTACTATAACATTATATAAATATGGTTTAAAACCTTCAAAATTAGTATATTTGTTTGCAAATGATATTTTTAAATTTTTAACATTTATTATTGAATTGGCTGCTGCCTCATCATTACTATACACCTCTTGTGTTTCTAAGTTAAATGGTAATAAATCACTTTCATAATGTGTATACCCATTAGCAATAGCACCAATTTTGTTTTCTTTAATTTCGTTAAAATCACCAAGGTTATATATACCGCTCACTTCATCCTTATATAAAGGTGTCATTCCATTGGTTTCAGTTAAATAAACATTACTAATACTATATTGTATTCTATAATAACCTCCTGTATTTTTATTTTGATACTGTGGTCCTATAAATATTTCAACATACGGTTCCTTAAATGGATATCCGGTAATTTCAATATAACGTTCTTCATTTAAACCAAGTACAATCGTTTTATAGAATACTTCTCCCTTGTCTTCTTCATCTCTTTCACCAAATGCTTCTACATTAGGCACATTCCCTAATTTAGCCTTAATACGTATTGAAGCAGCATCACTATTTTTAATCCAAAATCCAATTGTATATTCTTTATTAGGATTAACTTTATTCGTATCACATACTTTTAATACTGTATAGTAATTTACGAAAGATTCGTTAAGGGACGACACTATCCATGTATCCATGCCCTTAATTTTATTAATATCTTTTGTTGCTTGTGTTATATCTATTTCAAAAGGTAGTGTGCTTGGGGATTTAGTAATACCATTTGGTATAGGCATTTTTGAAATAGTATTAGTTGGTGAAAAATACCATGTTTTTACGTTGTCTCGTACTATATCACCAATAGTAAATCCGCAATTTTTTATACCATCTAAAACCTCACCGGTATTACAATCATACGCACTTTCGTTAAATAAAAGATTATCTGCTGTGCTATTATCTATTTCATATTTAAACAAATGTCTAAAATATTCGAGATACTCATTACCGTCATCATACTTTCCATAGCCAACGTGTGGGTTATTTGCTCTATAATCGTCAATAATTGTTTCTAAGTATACTACACTTAAAGCATTTTTCGTTTTATTTTCAAAATCTTCTACGGTTACAGGTGTCCATCCAAGTAAAGAACCCGATTTTTCCTTATTATTTAAAACATAATAGTGATACTCGTCACCTATTGGTGTATTAATGTAATATATATCACCTTCGTTTAATTCACTATATGACGTTCTAAGCAAATCTTCTATGTTCGCTTTTACTTTTATATATTTTAACGTTTCACTATAAATTTTAAAATTACTTGTACTTCTTAGTTCGGAAAAATGTTTTTTAATTGACTGCGTAATGTTTATTGTCTCGTCAATTTCTTTTAAAAATACTTTTCCCCAACCACCATACATTTGAAAATACATCCTATTACTATTGTATTGTAGTTTATCATACCAAGGAATAATATATTTTTTTTGTAATCCGTCAATTGTAACAAATTCAACTTCCCTAACAGGTAAACCTTCAAATGGGTTAACTACTTCAGTAAACTCTGATGTGTCAAAAAAGCCTGCTTTTAAGGCGTTATATTCTGCACATGGCAATGTTTCTTCTAAATTTACTACATCACTACTTTTATTTGTTGCTACGGCAACAAATTCGTCAATTGTATAATCATAATACAATTGTTTTTCACCATCATTTAAATCTTCCCATTTTTTCTTTCCTTCTAATTGTTCATTAGGTGATAAATTTGGATATGAGTTTTTTGCATATTCATAAGAGCAAAAGCCAAATAAAGATAATAACATCTCTATACCGTATTTCGTACCTTTTCTTGAAAATATACTTTTACTATTTAAAAAAAGTTCTTTAAAAAACCTATTTTTAACGTCTGAAAGTGAATACGATTTAAATTGATTTTTAAATAATTGTTTAACCTCAACTTCTTGATTTAAATATTGTGTTGGATCATATAATTCCCAACCACTTGAACTACAATTTTCGCGCAATAAACTATCAGCAACATTTCCGTTATCACCATGCGAAACATTGTTTATGCATTTAATGTTGTCAATATAACGTTTTAAATCATCAAATTCACGACCATAGACCCAAAATAGGCCTTCCATTTTAGAAGTACCTATATTATAATCAGAACTGTCTTCATCTAATTTTTCATTATTAAATGTTAAATCCATGTTCTTAATAGAATCATGTGTCATCATTCTCCATAAGTTATTTGAATAATATTCGTCGTATACTTCAGCTTGTGATAATAACTTATCTATATAAATTTCGTAATCTAGACTTTCAATATCTAAATTCCAACCACCTTCTTTTGTTGGCCAATTTAATTTCATTGTACCTGTTTTGAAACCGCTTTCAGATTCTTTTAATGTTTCTAACTTAATTAAATAACGTGGTTTAGTATCTCTATTTAAAATAAAACGTTGAAAATCGTCTAACTCGTTTTTATAAAAATCATCTACCTTTTCATCTGATAAACGTACATGATAACCTTCCCATACACTATCTGTCAAATAAATAAATTCACCTTCATTGAAATACACATATACAATAAATGTTGAATTTGTATATAGTTTATCTTCGCACAAATTTTTATCTATTTTATAAACAATATTTTCTCCATTATATTCACCTAATAATAAAACCTTTGCAACGAATTGTCCATTTTTTAAACAACGTAAATCAACGTTTGGTTGTATTTCAACAATCCATCTTTGCATATCAATACCACAAGGTGTATCATGTTTATTTAATACCTTATAAGAATTTCTCGATTCACAAAAATATTTTAATCCATTATCATTAGACGGTGATATTGATGTTGTAAAAATATCAATATTAAATGGATTTTCAATATAATATAATGGAACTATTGTATCATGACCATTGGTTTCATCACCAACGATTGTTATATAATCGTCTTCTGTATCACTATAATAACTAAAAGTTTTATTAGTTACATATAATTCTCCAGGAAATTTATTAATTATGTCGGTTATTGATGATTTTATTAATTGAGTACAACTACCAAAATAAGCGAAATCAAGTAATGATTTATATGCAGTATTCATTACATTTTGTTTGTTTATTTCAGTTATGTTATCATATTTAGATAAACTATTTTGTATATTCTCCAATGTCCACACATCACTTTCACCATTACTAAGCCATTTACCGTATGAATGTTTTCTTACCTGTTTTTCATCAAAACGATGAATCATTTTAAAGTTGCTTTCACCATAAGGTATAGAACCACTATCCCAACCACCATTATTGGTTGTGACCATATAGTCTCTTACATAAATGTCTGTATTTTTTTTGTTAAGAGTTTTATGTTTAGTTCTAAGAGTATAATTACTCTTTAAGAACGTTAATTTTCTTTCATTAGCCATTTCTTAAACCTTTTTTAATATCTTTTAATATATCCATTTCCTCTCCTAAAATATTTCTATCCCTAACAATTTTGTAATCATGATGTGTATTATTAGAACCATCAACAACAGTTCCATAATCTGCTTGTAAATAGATATCACCGTCTTTATTGAAGGTAGTTATTAAACCATGGTCAAGATTACGCAACTGTTCACCTTCAATCATTGTTGTTAATGTTTCAATATCATGCTCTGTTATTTCGATTTCAAGCATAATTGGATTGAATTTTGTATTAATTAAACGTATTTCTTGATTTGGTTTACCTATATAAGGTAATGAATTACTATCAAACGACATATTAGAACTTGGTGTTAATGTACAAAAAGTTAATTCACTATTATCATTAAAACGATAACTAACATTACCACCATGAATGTCTGTTATGTTTTGTGCAAGTGGTTCGCATTTATTATTAGATGTTATCATTCTAAACATATCAGTTCTTTGACCGCCGTCAAAATATTCAACTCTATAACCAACAAGTCCACCATTATTACCCAACGCACCTAATGAAACTGCGTTTAGGACAATACCACGTATATTTGGATATGCAGACAATGTACTAACAGCGAATATATTTGCTGTTATCTCTTTTGGTTTTATATAAACAGTATAAATACCTGGTAGATTAAATTTATCTATCGGTAAACGCAAATCGTACATACCAGGTAGTTTATCAGAAGAACTACCTATTTGTGATTGCATTAAGATTTTACTATCCAATTGTTCAAAACCATCCATATTTGATTCTGAACTTCTTGTTTGTCTGTAGTGATAAAAAATATCAACATCTTCGCTTGTTATTTGAGCAGGCTTTTTAGTGCCATAAATTCCATTAGCCATACGTATAATCTATTTATTAATAAATACCCTTTTATTAAAGTTTAAATAAGTTATTTCTATATTTTTCTAAATCGTCAAATGAGTTTACCTCACCCAATGCATAATGTCTTTCCATCGCAGTATAATTACCTCTATCTATTGGTATTTTTGGTAAATCTACATCGACATAAGAAGTACCAAACAATCTATCATCCACATAAAGATGAGAAAAATTAAGTATTTGCCAACTACTTTCTTTATCAAGTCCATCAGTTGTTCCTCTATTACCTTTTACAATACATTTATAATATGAATCAGTTAAATAATCAAAAACAACTTCACCATAAAAATATATTGTGCCTCGTTCCCATCTTTTAAATCTATCACCAATTGATACATTTAAAATCTTAGCATATGAAACTTTTAATTCTTTATTTTTTGAAAAGTCTGACAAGTCATTTATGGATATATACTCATATGTTTCTTCTTTACCATTTATGTTAGTTGTAATTGTAGACTTATGACATGAACGTATCTCTTCGTATTTAACACCTGTACCACTAATCAACACACCATCTTTTGCTTGTGCGTCAATTATATATGTAAATTTTATTGCGTCAACATTTTCATATTGTAAATTAAGAACTTTCCCCCTAATAATTTCATACATACCTCTTGTTGTTGTTAAAACATATCCAGTTTCACTATCAGGTTCGTCATCTGGTTCCAATAATATCCATTCACCATTACTTCTAACCTCGGTCTTTTCTAAATAATCAACAAAAATACCATCTTCTTTTTCTACGTAATTTGTGTATCCTTGTTTATACAATAAAAATCCTCTTTGTGTAGCATCGTCATAAATAAATGGCACAACTTCACCATTCATATTATAAGTTCTTCTTTGTGGTAAGAAATAATTTAATCGACTCTCAGAATATACCTCAGACCCTAATTGTTCTAAATTAGAACTTAATGGGTTTTTTAAATTTAACATCTCCCAATCGTTTTTTATAAATGTATTTGAAACACTATCCTTTATTGCAACATAATACTCATTTTCATAAAATACTATGTCACCAATGTAATATTGTTTTAAAGGGGTCCATTTCTGTAAAGTATTTAACATTTCACCACAATCGGTTATATCAGTAGATACATATAAAGGCATATTAATATATGGAACATCATAACTTAAAGAACTGTCATTAGAAAAATAAGCCTCGAACATTTCTTTAATTGCATTCTTACATGCTTCTTCCCCATTATTTGTATAGTTTAAATATTCTTCATGAAGAGGATTAACTCCTATATATGCTCCACACTCAAAATCATTCACTGACGGTAACGTTGCGAATACAGTAAATGAGTTTGGTTTTTCACATAAATGCCATCTTTTAACACCTTTAATTTCAATCAAACGATAATATTCCATTAAACTTTCATATAATTCGAAAAAAAGAAATAGTTTTTTGATATTATAATATCTTAATACAGTATATTCATTACCATTATCATCTATTTTTTTAACGAATGGTATTTTTATTGTTTTTAAAATGTCATTAGTAATGATTAAATCCATTGGTATTTTGTTCCAACAATTACCACTTTCTTCTTCATCTAAACATTTTATATTAACATTTGGATTAAAATTTTTAAAATCAATTAATGTGATTTTCTTTATTATTTCTTCCATAATTATCTTAATTTTGGTTCCCACAAATTAAAAACAGGATTATTTTCATTTTTACCAACTTCACTAAAATACCAAACGTATCCACCTTTATTTTGACAATATTTTATTTTAATTGGTATATACATATCATCATATAGAGCGTTTAAATCAGTCATAATCTTTGACTTATTGTCAATATCAAGTGTTTTTGTATAATTTTCTCTTGGGAAACTTGAAATTATATTCCCTTCTTCAACCGTTTTTGGACAAATCATTGGAACTGTCTGTCCGTATTTAGCATGATTAAACTCAACCCTCATGTATATTTCCCTTTCACCATCTTCAATTAAGCTTGGGAATAGATACAAATAATAACCTTCACTTGAACCACTCATATTATTTTTATTAAAACAAGTAAAATTACAAGATAATTGTGTTTTTTCACGTAAATTATTATTTGAAATTGGGTTTTTTACATATTGTGTAACTCCTTTTTCTAAAAAAGTATGTAAAGTAATGTTATTTATGTATTTTGCATATAAGTCTACCGTATTAATAAAAATAGTTGAATAATATAACAATGTTTGTGTATTTCTATCTTTTGAATCAAAAAACAATAAACGTATAAATGTTTTACCTAAACGTTTATTTTGATTTAATACATCATTATCATCAAACCCTAAATCACCTAATAAATCGCCATTATCTATTGTATATCCACTATAATTTGTTAGACCTGAACCTCTATATGAATTCCAATATGCGTCACTATCTTCTTCCCACACATTAACTTTTATTGGATTACCGTCTTTATCAACATCATCCTTCTGTGTAACTTTTGCCAATTTCCATTCCATCGAATCTTCAAAGAAATGTTTCCTTCTTAAAAATACATTAAAACGAATACTTTTCAATTCAAAACATTCACCCTCAATATAATATACGGGAGTAAACATATTTTTTTCATAATCAAGTATCTTTGTTACATAACTATTTTTTATTTCTTCTACATAATCTTGCAATAATTGGTCGTGGTATAAATTACTACTAAAATCAAATGATAATGGTAATTCAATATTAATTGTTTCATTAAAAACACGTACAACAGTATTCGCATGTGCTTCTAATTTGTTATTTTTCCTATTAAAAAAACGGCAATCTTCTACAATAAAATCTTTTGAAGTATCAAAATCAACCTCATCATCCTGATGAACGACAAGCATAAAATTCCTATTGTCATATCCATTATTAGAAAATGGTATGAATGTTTGATATTCTTTTCCGTCATAATTTAACTTGTGATTTGTAATGTTTAATAAAACACCATTACCATTTGTCATTTTATAACAAAATTTATTATCGTATAAAACATAACCATTACATCCTGCGTTACTTAAGTCTTCGAAAGTATCTCCACAAGATAAAGTCTCATTAATATTAATGCTACCTCTATCATAAATGCAGATATGTTTTAGTTTCTCAAACTTAACTTCAGTGCCATTTAATTGCATACCATTTTCTAAACACCATGTTTTACCTGTTTCAAAACTAGAAGGTGATAAAAAATATTTATTTAGGTTTGGATACTTAATTGTCACAATTGTAAAATATGTTTCACCAACTATTTGTGTACCCCCTTCAATATTTGGGTTGAAATTATTAGTCTCAATTTTTGAAGAAACTATCTCAAATGTCCCTTCAAAAAAACCACCGTCATCAAGACGTCTATATAATTTTAATTTTTTAAAATTATTAAAATTATATCTACCCTCAATACTCATTGTGACATAATAAATATCATCCTCACTAGTCGTTTTAAGTACTGAACGTATAGCGAATTCTTTTCCGCTATAAAAATCTTTATTTAATACAGATCGCTTAACTAACATTGTTTTTGTGTTATATTTTCAACGTATTCTTTATTATTAACCTCTTTTTCATTACCCATAATATTTAATAGTGTTTTAAATAATGGCATATCAGAATTAAATGATAACCCATATATTCCAGAAGGATCTTGTCGTCTTAAATATAAATTAATATTTTCGTGTAAGTAATGAGCACCATTTGTGAATGGTCGATTTTGTAATTCACTATTATTGTCTATGTCAGCAAAACCCTTAAAAATGCGCCAAACATATGTCCCACTACCATCAGGAATTGTATATGCATTTTCCGGTTTAATAGGATTCACCTTAAATAATTTATATTTTGATATATCTATTTTTTCATTAATAACAATTGTATACTTATCATTATTAAAATAAATAACCATACCATAAACAAAATTTTTAGGGTTATCTTTTTCTACAAAATAAATTTTATCATACACAATCATATTATATATTTTGTCACATGTTATATCATATTCATACATATCTCTATCAAAGGTTATATGTTGAATTTTTTTACCAGTTAATATAGTTGTTTTAAACGAATTACGAACTATTTTTACTAACGTATCAGACCCCCAATAAACGCGAGGCATATATTCTTTAAGTGGTATACGATAATGGGCTTTATAATAATATCCTTCCGGATTTAAATTAACTGGTACATTAAGTTCTTTAGCAGTATCATCAACAGCAATACTTTGTTCTTCAATGAATTGTTTACCAGAACCTAAATCGTAATCGTCAGAAAAAATCTCATGATATGTTAAAGCGGAATAAATTGTATTAGAACTTTCTCTTTGTGCTGTATTAAAACGATAATAAACATCTTCTAATACGGTTTCACTTAAAACAGTTTCATTAAATTCAACTAAATCACCACAAAAGGTATCAATATCATTTTTTAAACAAAGATTATATTCTAACGCCTCACCGCTCAATGGTATACCAATGGAAGTAGACGTGTTTTCTGTGATATCTTTAATATTATGTAATCTATGAATATTATAGTCAAGACATTCATCGTCAGAAGGCATATCAAAACCAGAAGTTAATTCACCAAAACAATGTGAAAATTCAACATTTTCAGAGCCACCGTTAAAAGTATAATTATTCTCTTTCGTACCATACCATTCTTTATGCCCATGATTTGTTTTAAATACACTAATAAAAATTTCATGCAATGGTAAACCTAAATTATTTTTAATACCTGTCACGTCAATTATATTGTCAACAATAATTTCGCCAATTCTATCTTCGTATATATTTTCAGAAAATGCTAATTTATTTAACGTATAACTATATTTTTTACCTTCATTATTTGTTAAAATTTTAAATTTACGTATATAATATTTTGATTTATTTTCGCCAATAACACGACAAAACCTAAATTTAACATTATTTCTTACAAAATAATCTCGGTCTACTGCAAATATACCAACATTATCAAGTTGACTATCAATATCACTAATATTAGCATCTGGTTTACTTTTTTCAACTTCTTCGTAAATTTTATACATTAAATTTTGTATATCATTAACACGAATTTTTATATATTGTTTTTTCTCATAAACATTACCACCTGTTCCTACTACTGTACACACATTAACGGTCTCTCCGCTACTATTTAAGTTACCATTAGTATCTTCAAAGAAATAAGCTAACTTAAACTTATCACCGGTTTTTAATCCATGTTCAACAAATGTTCTTAATGTTATAATTTTTGTATTTGGTGTATTACCTATTTGTAAAGTCCCGTCTAATTTCAAAACACATTCAATACCATTATAACTATGTTTTTTAACTAATTCATTATCATAAAAACATTCAGATGGGTATGTCAAGCAAAACTCCCAATTATTCTCATAGCGTTCTCTATATTTATTGTATTTTGGTAATATAGAAAACAAACTCCTATCAGGATACATATCCACAAACGAACCAATATCACGATTGTTAATAACCCTGTTAATTGTTACACTTTTATTAGAAGTAATATAATTTGGTATATTTAAATTACCTTTATTTACAAACCCCAACCATCCATTATCTTCTGTTAAATTTTCATTAATAGAAGTCATATATGAATATACCGTATCTGTGGTATATAAATGTTTTGGTATTCCTGAGTTAATATCTTCGTTACTATCTGTTTCATCAGTAAGGTCCCTATCTCTTTTAACTACACCAATATTATCTCTGAGATAATCAGACATTGTATTAAAATTAACACAAAAATTTTCAGTGTTTGCACTGGCCAATTTATTAACAACAACAAATTCTTTTGAACGAAGAATATGATTATCAAAAATATCATACCCACAATGATATTCAAAATTACCAATATCAGGATGAGAATAAGCAGTATCCATGATAAGATATTTTTTTGTTAAATATGTTGTTTTGTCTGATTTTAAACGTTTAGTATATGCTAAATAATCCTTTATATGTGCAGACGGAATAACACCTACTCTATCTTTATTTAAATTATATAATTTACATTCTTCAGAACCCTCATTTTGAGTAATTTCTGTAATAGTATTAAATAATACATTACTACAAATCGGATTAAATGTAAATACCAAACGATACTTATTAGAATCGTCATATTCTTTCATGAATAATGCATATTCATTTACTTTAGCCTCAATATGCTCATGTGGCAAGACGTCAAATGTCTGTTCTAAACGTATTTTTCTCATAAGTTGTTATTCTTTTTTAAATTCTCTACACACTTCTTCTTTCATGTATCCGTAATTAAAAATCACAGAAACGCTATTTGTTTGTGGTAATAATTCAGTGCCATATTTTATATGTCTAACATAATCACTATTTTCATTTGTACATTCACCTGCTAATTTAGTTAATGGGGTGTAGGCACCTATTAAATATAAATTTCCATAATTACTTAAAACATCAATATTTGGATTTGTATCGTCACATGTATTTTCAGGATTAAATCTTAACAAAGTTCCATCAAGATATAATTCCATTGCTATAGGTGCATTATAATTAGGTAAACCATCGTTACCATTACTATCCTTAGCGCTATATACATAACCTTTTGTGTTTTTTAACGCAGGTATCATATCAAAAAATGGTACATAACTTGAAACAGTTTCGATTATAGCCCGTGTTATTCTAAATGAACTTCTATAATATAAATTAGTCTCTTGATTCTTATATTCTGGACGTATCCATATTTCTATATCAGAATCTTTAAAAGCATAACCTTGAACTACAATATGTCGTTTTTCATTAGGATTAATAATGAAAAATTCATAAGATGCTTTTCCACTGTTTTCTTCCGCTTCTGTTGTAAAGCCCAAAACACCCATTTTATTTCCTAATTTAACACGAAGACGTAATGTGCATACATCAGTATTTTGAATCCAAAATGAAACCTTATATAAATTATAAGGGTCAATATCATCTTTTGAATACAAATATGTTTTAAGGTTATACAATTTTGAACATTCTTTATCAACGTAAGCGCTCCATGTGTCTTGTCTCTCTATTAGGGCAGTTAATAACGTCATCTTGTTTTGTGTTAAAATAAGCCCCGTATCTTGAGGGTCTATATAAAACACCATAGTTGCTCCTGTAAACACATAACCATCTTCTTGTGCATGATTATTCCATGTTTCGCTATATTTAAAATCAGGTTTATGTGGATTTAAATCATAGTATTCTCTATTTTTATAATATTCATCTGTATACGTAAGAAAAGAAGTTTTGCTAGTATTATATGTATTCGCAAACATATAATTAGTATAAAATGCATCATTAACTATATAATATCGTATACCTCTTTTACGTCCTTCTTTTATGATACTCTCAACATTCTCAAAATCTGTAACACAAGACGAGAAACCATTTTCTGGTGTTGTCGCATTACACAAAGGTAAATTAATTTTATCAAAAAGGTCCCCAAAATCAAGTACCGCTTGATACTGTTCCTCCTTATTAAAGAAAAATTTTGTATTTGGTTCTTTAACGGTAATGAATTTATTATCAATTCTTACTGTTGATAAACCATTAAATGTGTTATCAGTCATAACAGGTATAAAGTCTACATAATCAAATACACTTTCATTATAAGTACTTAATATTAATGGTTTACTTCTAAAAATTGGTAATGGTGCAAATGGATTTTCAACACCGACCACCATCTTTCCTGTACTTTTATCTATTATCTCTAATTTATCATCAAAAACTCCAATTGCATATAAATCATTATGTTTAACAAAATTATAAAAATATTCAAATTCGTCAGCAAATGAAGGGTTATTATCAAAATACTTATATAATTTTACTCTTAAGTCAGATGGTAATTCTTCTTCTTCGTCTTCAATATTGTTAATAATTTCGTCAGATATATCTATGTAAGGTGAAACAGAATCTTCTGTTTCTTGTATTCCCTTACACGCAAATAAACCAATACCATTATATACTGATGTATTAGAACCTAAAAAATATGTGTAAGTCTTATCATTTTCGTCATAATAAGGTTCAATTGTATATATTTTTTTTGTGTAAAATGGTTTATATATTGAAGGCAAAACAAAATTATCTTCCGGTATTTCATGTTTTTCTGTATACGAAATGTTAACTATTATTTCAAGTGTTGTTGTATTATTTTTATCGCCAAAAAGTGATCTATCATCAAAAATTAAAATTTTATCTCCAGAAGTTTCTTCGATATACAAACAATCATTGTTAGATACTATCCAATAACTATTATCATTACTATTTACACTTTTAACTTTTATCTTATTATCACCAATGTACTCATATTCTTTAAAAAGTCTTAAAGTGTCAGCAACACCTTCTTTAATTATCATTTCAGTACTAATAATAGAATTACCATCACTTAATTTCCTATTGAATGTGAAGTCATAATATCCATTTATTATTTCTGGTATACCAAATGGTTCAATTGTAAAACAAGGATTAGTATATTTATCGTATTCTTGATTGTATCCGGCAAGAGTATGTTCATTAACTAATAAGTTTCCACTTAATTTAACATTAACATCATTATCGTATCTTATTGGTAATACCATAAAACCATGGTCTTTATATGTAGAAGTGTCACCTTCATTACATATCATGTCTTCGAATTTAGGTTCTCCATTGACTTCGAATGTTATAAACTCAATATCTTCTTCCGGAGTGCTTTCGTCGTCCTCCCATGAAGCCTTTATTAAAATATGAAGAACACGAGCATAGGTTTCACCAGGACGTTCCGACTCTTTTTTCGATATTGTACTCGTCATTAAATACACATCCGTATATACATACTCATTATTAGGGCCGAAAGTTTTTTTACCATCAGATTTAAATGTATATTGAGTTGGGTTATTATGTCTATCAGCAACATAAGAAAGATAACCAATCATTGGTATAGTAATTTGACCAACTGGAACCCTCTCTCCATCACGAAATTCATGTGGAACGATTTGAAGTATAGCCTTATTATTACTTATACTACATGTAATATCGCTTACATTTATTAGTTGCTTCAACTCTTCTTCTGTTGGTATAGCACACCTATTATTTTTTCTTCTTATAAAGTCATCATTAGAAACCAAGGCATCATTTTTTTGAAATATATTATCACCATAATATTCTTTTAGACCACCATTGTTATATATGGAAAGCAAATCAGCCTTTATATCTTCAGCAGATGCAGTCCATCCGTTTTCAAAGGAACCATACTGAATACCTGTTTTGGCACCAAAAGTTCCAAATAAAACAGACTGTTCTGAATAAATGGCTCCGTCATAATAAGGATACACTCCCCATTTAAGACCATTAACGTTAATAAAATCGCTTGAATTCATTTATATTACTTTTTATAAAATGTTATTATTCATTAGAAGTTGTTTCTTCGTCTTCTAAAAATTTAAGTTCATAATCATATAATGTCGGAATAAACATACCTTTAAAGGCTGTTGTAAAACCAAGATTATTTAATTTCTCTATGTAATCTTCAAAATAATGGTCAACAGATAATTTCCCATTTGTATCAGAAATTGTATTAACAGTTGGTAATAATACAGGCATTTCTGATAAATCTTTTAATGTTGGTAATTTTGCAAATGCAGTGACATTAATTTTGTAAGCGGCGTCTATTTCGATATTGTTACCATATATTTCATATTTTGGCATGGCACCAATTGTTGAAAAGCCGACATTTATATTATCAGACATAAGTGTTGGGGTTTCAGATGGCCCGCCTGAAACAACAGCATCACCACCAGACACTTCTTTTGTGTTATTATCTACTATTTGGAATAACGAACGTTCATATATAAGTGCATATTCCAACCACGCCAAACGAGCAGCAGAATAATCTAATGTATTATTTGGGTCACCGGTTTCATTTGTCGCTATATCCTTAATTTTTTCATCAATATACCATTGCGCGTAATCATTTCCATTGAGTTTATTAATATTAATACTACCCGTAAATAATTTTCTTAAAATTCTTCCTTCCATACGAGGATTTGTAAAATAATAATCTAATGGTAATTCAGGATAAGGAACTGTATATCCATATTCACTACGTAATGTCACAGGTCCACATGGGCTTTCAGGTGGACAATTATATATCATATTAATATAATATCTTGTGTCACCAGAAGGCACATAAAACTCAAACGTACCAAGAGTTTCGTTACGTCTAAAAAATCCAGGATACCCCTGATTAGATGTCGATGTACATATCACATTACCAAATGTGTCAATTATAGTATATTTTTGTATTTCAGAATCAACAGGTATCAAAGAAATATAACCACGATAACTTAAGTTTTTTTCGTCCTGTGTTCTTGGAAATGCATCTGTAACACCATTTTTAAAACTTGTAACTGTAATGCTATCAATTATTTCTTTAATTATTGGGTCTTCTCTAAGTGGTTTTTGTATTATTGAAAAATGTACTTTATATTCATAAAAATCATTTAACATTTGTACATAAACATTATATTCACCATTTAATAAATCTTTAAATAATATTTTTTTATAGATACTGACTAAATAATCACCTGATGAAGGATTACCAGTACCTCTTCCTGGTGATGAAACATATTTAGGTTGACACTGGTCGATATCCACATAGCGAGGTGACATTGTCGCTACATTATCTTCCATTTTAAAATCAGTTAATTTATATGATGCATATGTCTCATCGTTAGGACCCTTGTATTCAAAGTAAATTCTATAAACAGATGACAACTGTGATATAGTTATCATTGCAGTACCTTCATGAATTTCACAGAAGTCATTATATGTGATATTCGATGCTTCAATAGAAGGTGTTGTATCAGTACTATTTGTACAAATAGAATAGTAATCTTCATACAATTTATCAAAAGCTGTTGCACCATATTTAACCCCAAAATAAAAATAAAATGAATTATTATATACAGGTATATATGTTACAGGTATTTTATCGGCGTTTTCACCTCTACCAGCAAAACATTCACTAAATGCACCTCTATATGTTCCAAATCTAAAACGATAATAATCAATATCATAATTTTCGAAAGGAGTACCAAAAGCAAGACCATTTTCATCATTAACAGGCACATCAGGTATTATTGGTTCTAGACGTCTTGCTTTTTTATATGTATCATTATTAACCTTATCCTGTAAAGAACCTTCGAAATTATAAGAAAAATTACTTAAAAATTCATATTCTCTTTGTAATGTTTCGTTATTTGGAATAGTTTTTAACTCATTAAAATTGAGTGTAGAAAATATATTTCTATATATAGAATCTGTAACCTCTCTTCTTGATATTAAACCATTTGCATTATATTGGTTATATACCAGTTCATCTTCACCCTTAGTACCAATTGGTATTTCACTAAATTGTGAAAAAGAGGTGCCTATCTCACACGCCCTAGAAAGATTAACACAAGATTTAATGTTTGTTTCGGTATTAAAACAAGAAATACCCAAGAAATGACCGCCAGGGAAATAAAGTTCGGAAAGGCTATTTACACCTTGCCCACCCTGTCCTGGACCAACAAATCCCCAGTCAACCCCTGCTGTTTCAGTATACATATACTCAGGTCCGTCATTGGCATCTTCGTCTTGTGCGTAGGTAGGTGATACACCGTCCATATCATCATATTTATCTTCACTACAAGCAGTATATTGTGTTGACTCTTCTTGTAGGTTTGTCATAGCCAATAATGTTGGGAACTTATAAGAAGATGGTACTAAACCATTAAAAACATACGGTATACCGTAGTTATTATTATGACTTACAGAACCCAATAATACAATGTCGGTTGCAAATAAAAAAATCAATCTTTCATCATATATTTCCATTGGTCTTAAATAATATACATGATCTAATCTTGAAGTTTCTTCTCTGTGTACAACACCACCATTTTTACCTAAAATTTTTATAAATTTTCTACCATATCTTTTGTGACATTTTTGTTTACTTGTATCTTTACAACCAACAGGTGTATCAATATAATTATATGGAGAACCAGCTTGATTACTATTTCGATAAGACAATGCACATTGCTGTGTCAAATTCCTTGTTTTATTAAATGATTCTTCAATACACGCTTGTATTTTTTCAGGACGTTTAATTAACCCAAAAAGATATGAACGTTTCTTTCTAACAGTACCAAACCATTTTGGTATATATATTGTTCCATTTAACCAATCATTATAAAAATCAAATTGAATTACATTATGCTCCATTGCAAGATGAACCTCGACACACTGAATTAAATAATTCGTATTATTTGAAATACACGTAGCACCCGGATCGTCATTACCAAAATCAATACTAAAAAAGTCAACATCATTAACATTACCTGAGTTCAATTTATAATTATTATATGTTCTTCTTAATGGCGTTGCTGCTTCCAATTCTTCATTTGCTGCACACTTATAGTTACTACCGAATAACCAACTTATAGCTTTAAATTTGTTTAATTTTTGCTTTGTAACACCGTCGCAACCAGGTGCATAGTACCATCCTTCCATATCGGGACAAATTGCATCACCTAATGTTATACATGTTAAATATTTTTTACACTTTTTAGCATCTACACAAGAAAATAAATAAATTACGCTCCACAAATTATACCAAAAGTCTGAAGAAAATAAAATATTTATGAATTTTATGAATGCGATTAACATCTTTAATATTGCACATTGTAGTACAAACATAAATGTTATATTTACACGCATATTGTTATATGGTATCTCGTTGTTACCATTAGCATCTGTAACATTTTTGATACCACTAAACTTTGTTGTTCTTTGTCCATTACCCTTCTGTATTCTTGGTATATACGATTTTACTGTGTAAACGTTATCTTTAAATAAATCTCTGTATGATAATGTTGCCTCTTCATTATCTTTTGTTTTATCACCAAAAGCATAATCTATATCCTTTATGGTTTTTGGATTATGTGGTACTAATACTTTTGTTATATGTAAATCACTATATTCACTATTATCACCCGTTGAAGATATTCTAAAACGAACACGTGTTCTTGTTGGAACACCTTTGTTTGGGTCGTTTGTCGCAATTTTATTACCATATTCGTCAGTACCAACAAAATCTAAATTCATTGGTATTTGAAAACACCAACGTCCGCTACCATCAATTAATTGTGTTCCTTCAATAACAAGACTTTCAACATTATTTCCTTGTGTTTTTCTTATTATTTCAATTGTACCTGAAGTGCCAATTAAACTTGACATAACACCCATGTCTGGTGAAGGTACGCATTTTTTAGAAAAACCTGCGTGTTGCGAATCAGTTATAATAGAACCAATAAATACACATGTTGGTTCAAACTTATATTGAATAGAAATATCACAACGAGTTATTGAAACTTGCTGTGATTCGTCATTACCCCAAAATGGATTAACATAAACCTGATGATTTTGAGAAAATATTTGAGTTAATTTATCCAAATCAGTTGATTTGCTAAACATTGAAGGACTCTCAAATTGTGTTCTATCATAACCTTTATACATCATATCAATCGGTCTTTGGCTTAACTCACCAATATCAGACAAGTCGATATCAACGTGTACTGTTTGCTCACCGACTGGTACACCATAAATCATATAATCACCAGAATTATTAGTTACAGTTGAGTATTTATAATACTTATCAAAAATTTCCAACATATTATTATCGTCTAATACAAGACGTTTATTTGGAAATGTTCCTACTGCTTGATGACAATCATTAACAATTTCATCAGGTAATGTATTATAACGTATATTTTCATCATTTTTATCTAATGCACTTTCATATGGATATAATGAATATAATATTGGGTCTATATCGTTACTTTCTTTTGTTGGTATAAATATAGAAACTTTAGCATTAGGAATTCCTAACGCATCATTAGCCAATACGCGTCCCACGACACATCCATATTCGGAAGTAAACATTTTGTATAAACTTTCACTATCAAGATTTAAACTTAAAATTTCAAAATTTTTATAATCTTGATTTAAATTTATATTTAAACAAAATGGTGATTCTGAATTAATTTCAGTTCTAATTCTATATGATTTATTATTTTCTGACATTACTTCACTATTTTTTCTCTAAACCCAAAGAAATGGGCTACACTTATTCTGCCGTCACCAAAAATTCCATGACGTATAATATAATATAATATATAAGGTATTAACAAGATAACACAAAACCCTACGGCAAATTTTGTAAAAAAGTTTTTAATTTTAAACCATAGACTTTCATTACCCGTCAATTCTCTTTTTTGTCCAAATTGTTCGTACAATTTATTTAATTGTTCATTAGTTGCACAATTACAAGCCATATTATCTTTGCATTACTTTTATTCTTATATCACGTTCTGGGTATTTAATCTCAAACATCTCGTCTGTTTCTCCATTAAGCATATATTGATTAGCAATCAAATCAAATTCATATGAATTCATTCTTGTACTCTCGGTATCTTCAATAATTGCTTGTGTTGTTATTGTGTCTGAGTATTCTTTACCAAACTCATTAAAAATTCTTGTATCAATCACATTTAATACACCACGGACATTACCAACAACTCTTTCAATATCACCAATATAGATGTCAGAACCAAGTTGATGTTTATTAACACTCATATATTCCTTAATTGTATTAGTTACATCTAATAATACGTTTTCAACTTTATAATTTTTATCAACGAATAAATCCATTTCAATTGAAATATTGATAATCCTTCCGTTTTTAATTTCAATAAAGTCATTTATAGATCTATATTTAGAAAGATAATTTTCTATATTTTTAGCCATCACAACAGGTATTTTATCACTTAAATGCCCGTTATTATCAATTCCTAATAAATAAATCATTACTTTATTGTTTTCTTCAACAACCGAAACTCTAAATGGTGTTCCATATCTCGAAGGCATTAATAATAATCGTTCTTCATAATCTTTTACTGTTATACAACGTTCTTGTGCTGCATTATAATATTTTATCATTGCTCTAATTTCATCAATATTAGGAGCGTCCTTTCCTGATACAGAAGGTAATTCGTTTGTACATGTAATACTTTTTTTAATTTTTCCAAGTATGTTTGCTACATTATTACTGTCATAACAAGTTGGAAAATCAACATCTAAATTAGCAAATGAAGTTATTGTATTTGCAGCAACATTAGATTCCGAGCCACCTCCAACTCTATACAAAACATATAATGTTGTGCCACCCTTTGGTAACTTACCTAAGAAATTATTTCTTATCATACGAGAAACTTGATACTTACTCAAATCCGACATGTTACAATAATAATCTCTTGTAGCACCTGCTTGTTCTCCACATCCAAAAATCAGTTTAATATAACCATTATCTGTATATTCTGTAATAAATTTTTGTGTGATAGGAATCCATTCTCCTTTTACTGCTGTACATGTTGGAATAACTGCATTTTTCTTTAAGTCGTTAAACCCATATGTATATACAACTGATTCACCTTGCACGGTTGTACCACTAACCTTATTGTCATCACCCCATCTGTATTGTTCTGATAATGAATTAACCTCAAAATATCGCCATGTTTCTTGTTGATTTATTATAGCATATTCATTTTGCATAGTGAATTCTGACATATTTGGATTTGTTTCAAAATGAGTACCCTCTTTAATAAGAACACTTTCTATTGAAAGTATGTTTTTATCAGGTAATAATATCTCCATAAACGGATTAATATCAGACTCATTCAATAATTGCGTATATATTTTACTTTGTCCACCAACAACTAAGGACTTTTTTTTGATAGTATATGAACTAATATTACCATTTGCGTCGGCATTAGCATATAATGTTCTATCACTGTATCCATCTGAATTAAATTGTTCACTAAAATCAATATCTTCCATTACTTCAAAATATTGACTTCCAGAATAAACCTTCGTTCCTCTTTTAATTAGAGGCATCAAACTCGTATTAGGCATTCCATACAAAGACGGATCATTTGTAGTGTCATGATTATATACAGGTACAACACATGAGAAAGTTTCTTCGGCAACAGAAGGTCTTGGTCCAGGTATTTTAAATCCACTATTTCTTGCAATAGAATATATAGAACTAGCTTCGGTTGCACTGTCTATCTGTGTTTCATTAAATGTTTTATCCAAATGGAATGATAAGTTATCTGCTACGGCAGCAACTATTTCAATTAACCAACTACCAATAGAAGCGTCATTAAAGTTATTTGCTATCTGTGGATAGTATTTTTTAACAAATTCTATTAAACTTTGTTTATAATCATCAAAGTTTCTACTTAAATAAGATATTTTTTTATCTGACATATGTTTTATAATTTTACTACCATTTCTTTATTTTCTGTTTTATTACCTATTGTTATCTTATAAGAAATTGATACATATAATTCATGTTCAATTTCACGAACATTAACATCCTGAACCTCGACGTCAGAAACATATTTATTAACTGTATTTAAAATTTCTTCCTGTACCTCATTCCATAATAAATTATCGTTTGGTTCAAATATAAATTTAATCAAATCTGTTCCAAAATCGGGTTTTCTAATTCTTGTCTTTTTAGGGGTTAATAACACATGTAAAATTTCACTTTCTTTCTTATCTGTGATATTTGTGTTTAAATCAATGAAAAACCCATCTAAATTATTGCAAGTAAAAGGAAATTTAATGTCATAATATTGTTTTGGTTTACTCATAATTTGTTGCTATCTATTTAATAATAAATACTTATTGTGATATATTTTCATTTTATGAAAATATATATATAAAAATAAAAAAAACAAGTATTAGTTACCTAATACCTGTTCAAATATAGATTATTTTAGATTTATTTTAATTTTCCCTTCTTTTGTTCCTCTTCAGTCCAACTTCTAAAAGCCATATTTCCTTTTAAATATGCCTCTTCTTCGAGTTTTACTAAATTTTTATCCTCAGTTATTTTATCACCTGTATACCCTGATTTAGCAATGACACCATCTACATCTTGTTTCCAATGTATTAATTCATGCGCGAGTGTCCTTAATACGTCTTTTGGATGGCGATTATGTATAAATAAACGTATACCCTTTTTATCAGGGTCAAAATAACCTGTATACACAAATACAGCGTCACCTTGGTCTTTATTATCTAATATTACCCTTGGTAATTTCTTTGCTGTATAACCTTTATCTCGCATATAATGCGAAAGTGATAAAATATATGGTTTATAATCAAAAATCTCTTTTTTTATACTCATATCTATGTTTTCATTTATGTTATAACTACCATTCGTTATTGATGTTTGAGAAAAAGAACCACCCTCAATAAATAATCTACACAAGTCACCATTTTGATGGTTAACATCCAATATTTTATTAATCAAAACCAATACTTGTTCTGGTTCCATATTACTATCATATTCTGCGATAAGTTCTTCTAATGGTCTTACACCATAATCAGAGCAAATAATACTACCATCTTTTAATCTAATATAATCATAAAAATTATGGTCGTCTAAAAATTGATCATACGCATCGTCATCATCTACAACTTCGTCGTATTCGTCCTTTTCCATATAACCAAATCTAACATCGAATCTACCTTTGTCAGTTAATGTTAATTTATATTCATTAAATTCTTCCTTATCGTCATTAAAAAACACTTCAATAAACTCATGTAATGGTATAAAATAGTCGTGTCCACAAATAGAAGTACAACTTCTTAAAATAGCAGTATTACGCATGATTGTACCCATCCATTGATACACGTATTTAATAGGAAAATTAACTAATTTACCGTTTTTAATAAATTCACTTAATGCTTTTTGGTACATTTGTGGTTTTATTAAACCGTATAAAAGTTGTTTACCTTCCTTAAATTGTGTAAATACCCATGAAGGTGTGTATTCTTCTAAATAATCATAATATATATGTTCGTCGTTATACATTTATTAGCGATTTATTATATAAATACTTTTAAACACAAAAAAGGTGCTTTTCAGCACCCTTTAATTATATAACTTTTTCAAATTCAACCTTTTCTAACTCACCATTAATAATATGGTAAATATTTTGATTTGAAGAGCCCTTATAAACCAAGTTTATATTCCATTTATCTTGTTCGTATGGTCCATCAACAACATAATCACACATTTTAATTGCTTTTTCTTTTAATGGATATTTCATACTATCTTCAACATAATATCCACTCCACATCCAGATATCTTTTTTATTACCAAAACGTTCTCTGAACATTTCAATAACATGAAGTACACCTTCTACGTTGTTGTCATCTAATGGTTCTCCACCGAGAATTGATAACCCTTGAATATATTCTGGTTCAATTGAATTCAATATTTCATTTATTTTATCTTCTGTCAATTCTTTACCTGCTTTAAAATTCCAAGATTCTTTATTAAAACAACCCTCGCAATGTAATCGACATCCTGATACAAATAATGCTGTTCTAACACCCTTACCGTTGGCTGTACAAAAATATTTTATTGATTTATAATTCATAACTATCTTATTATTAATCTTTTATTATTATAATGTAGCCTCTTCGGCACAATCTAAGTGTATTTCTCTATGGTAAATATCGTCTAAGCGTCCTTTATTTGTGTTTCCTGAACTAATTTGTCCCAAATAACCACATAAACGACCAACAACATTCATTTTGCTATCATCTTGATTACCGCAACAAGGACATGTAAAGACAAAATCACCGTCAGTTGTTTTTGTTAATTCAATATCACCTTCGTAACCGCATTGATAACATACACCAATCTTTCTGTTAAACTCAGCGTACACAATATGTTCGTGCATCCATTGAATAATTGAAATTATCGCTTCTTTGTTATGACTTAAATCAAGCGTTTCAACATAACTTACTGCACCACCTGCTGATAATGCTAAATATTCACCCTCAATCTCCAATTTGGTAAATGCGTCAATGTTTTCTCTTGGATCTACGTGATAACTATTTACAACATAATCTTTGTCTGTTACATAAGGTACAACCCCAAAATCTTTTCTATTTGCCATTGCAAATTTATAAGTTAACGATTCTTCAGGTGTGCCGTAAATAGCATAATTTAATTTATCTTCAATTTTCCATTTTGCACAAGCGTCATTTAGATATTGTAAAATTTGAATTGACAATTTTCTACCATTCTCTGTTGTATTAGATTCACCTATCAATACTCGACATGTTTCATACAAACCAACATACCCAAGACTAATTGTTGAACGTTTTGGTTGACGTTCCATTAATTCTCCAACAGTTTCTTCTGCACCAATTCTTGCTAACGCACCATGCATCCATAAAATTTCAGAATTTTTAGCCTTAATATTTTTTACAGAAGTATTTCTTGTCCATAATGCCTCTCTACATAATTGTAAACGTTCGTCTAATAATTCAAAGAAATCACGTCCACTTTCTTTTGATTCTAATGCAACGTGTGGTAAATTAATAGTTACAACACCTTGATTAAAACGACCATAAACAATTGGCTGTAAAATAGTTACTTCTGTATCACTTTTCTTTATTAACCATCCTGTATTACCTCTAAAATTCACAACATATTCACCACATTCATAACCATCTTTATATTCACCATTAGGAATGCATTCAAATGTTCTTTTTTCTACAAATATATTATATGGATATGCTCTATACTCTCCTTCACCTTCTTTCCAATAAAATTTGGTGTTAATAGGATATGTGTGTTCTTCCCAAATAGGACCAAGTAATGAACGACAACCCATAGAAGGAATAATTTGTCCTTGTTTTACTCGTCTTGTTTCTTTTTCTGATACAATATCAGGTTGTGTTCGTTTAATCTCACATTCCGCAGCCAACTCTGTTAAATAAAAATAAGGGTCTTCTTTTTTAACGTTTAAGCCATCGCAAGTCCAATATAATAGTTTTGGAAATAATGGGGTTACATAGTGTCCAGAAGCGTCTTTAACACCCTTTTTACGACGTTTAAATATCTCTTCTATCAACATTGCAAAATCATCCAACTCTTGTTGTGTTTCTGCTTCTCTTAAACATAAGTTATTTGAAACAAATGGGGTTTGACCATTAGAAGAAGAGTGACATAATACTTGATATTGATAAATTTTAACACCACGATAAATTTCCTCTCTAAGCAAGTCTTCTACCTTTTTATTCAAGAAACTTTCCTCAACATTAACACCCAATTCTTTATAATCTTCAATTAAACGTTTTCTGATATTGTTTCTTGAATTTTGAATAAATCGCAACATATGTGACCATGATACTGTTTGTCCACCGTATTGTCTTCCTGAAACTTGTAAATTAATTTGTGCCATTAAATTACATGCCGTTTCAAAAGAAGTTTCGTCATTTGGTTCAATCAATGTTGTTCCCATTTGGAAACCATATGTACACATATTATCGACGTCTATTAAGTCGCAATTGTGCATTGGTTGAACAGGTGAATAGTCTAAATCATGATAGTGTATTAAACCCTTATTGTGTGCGTCAATTATTTTTTTAGGTAATGTTTTATTTGCTATTGATTTACATAATAAACCTGCTGCATAATCACGTATAGAACCATTATCGTCTATTCGTTTATTCGCATTATCACCACGTAAATCAGAAGTACCATTTAAAATTGATTTAAATTTTTCTTCACTTGGTGTAAACTTCTTATTTTTAAGTTTTTCATCATGAGCAACAATATACGCACGAGCAACTGCAGCCTTTTGATGACGTACTAATGCTTTTTCTATAAATTCATGAATATCAGCAGCATTAATACTGTTAAAACCCTCCATTTTCTTCTTTACTGTTGCAACAACTTTTTGTAAAGAAACTTCATCCATTCGTTCATTTTCAGGAACAGATTTGTTATTGTTTGCTTTCCTAATAGCATTTACAATTTTGTCTATATCAAAAATCTGTTCGGAATCATTTCGTTTTATTACCTTCATAATTTCACTTCTTTTTGTAAAATATAATTACAACATAAAAACAAAAAACGTCTATATTTTTTGTACAATATAGACATTTTTTCTGTAATCAATTAATAATCAACTGAAATAAAATTTTATGTTTTAAAACATATTTTTTTCTTTTAATTATTAATCCTTAAATAACTTAAAATCGTCATCGTCTTCGTTGTACATTTCAGCAATTGCGGTTTTTTTCATTGTTGTTTCTATCTTTTCTTCTGTTTTAACCGCATGGTCATTATACGCTAAAACATCGTCAAAATCAACAACACCATCACATTGAATTGTACATGTACCATTATCAAAAAGAACCCCATTTAAAACTAAACCTGCACCACCACTACGGTTTTTAAGAATAGCAATTGCAGCACGTTTATTTTTAATGTCATCAACTGAGCGAGTAATACTCAATACCACTTGTGCAATTTGGTTCTTTCTGATTGAACCACCAACTTTATCATTAGTAACCAATTCAGCAGAAATACTATCTCGGTTTCCCTGTGTTGGTATCCACATAGCAATATTCAATTCTTCGGCCATTGTTTCAAATTTTCGCATTGTTTTACCCTCTCGTGTCGTTAAATCATCACGAGATGTACCCTTTTCAGGTGCAATACATTCAAAATAATCGACAATAACAAGGTCAGGAATAAAACCCTCGTTCATTTTCTTAATAATAATGTTTTTTACATCAGTCGCTGTTACCTCTCCTGTTGCTAATTTTAAAATTGATACATTATTATTAATCAACGCTCTTTGTGGATGTTTTGATAAAATCTCTTTTACACGCTTAGTTGTTTCTTCGTTTTCATTAAGTTTTGCGGTTTCAACATTCGTAATTTTTGAAATATACTTTCTTCTTAAATCACGTGGTTTATCCTCAAAACAAATTTGCAAAACTTTAAAACCCTTATAATCGTTTGATTTAGTTAATGTTGTGGCTGCATTTCCTGCAATACAAGTAGTCATTGAAGTTTTACCTGCACCCATTGGACAGATAATCAAACCAATCTTACCCTTGTCTAAACCACCACCAAGCCCCTCATCAAGTTTATCAACACCTGTTGGAACATATACAACATTCTCAAATGATAAGTCTTCTTCAATACTTTCAAATGGCTTGTAACAATCTTTACTATGTCTTCCGACAGAAGAGGCTGCATCAACCATTTTCATTAATTCCTCATGTTTCTCCAAATCGCCATCACCAACAACACGTTTAATTTCATTTGCAACACGTATCCAATTTTGTTGTTTAAAAAACTTTTCTGCAAGTTCTTGAACTTCTTGGAAACCCGACATTGAAGTTGCTTTCAACTTTTCAATTGCCTCTGTATAATATTGCAATTCATCTTCAGTTGTTGCTCTTTCGTTTAGTTTAATAAGAAGCATATCATAATCGGGTACAAGATTATACTTATGGTAATAATCTTTCATAACACCGACAATAGTTTTTAGATATGTTTCAGTAAACATATTTTGGTCTATGATTGATTCCAAATCCTTAAAGAAATTAGAATCATACATAAAGGAACTAATTAATTTGTATTGAAAATCAACACCTAAAAAGCCTAAACTATTTTTTACTATTTTGTTCATATTTTAATCTTATTTATTAGAACATATAGCAAATACTAATGTCTAAACTTTTTTACTGAATACTTTTGAAATAACGATTTGTTTTTGCTCTATATGCGTTTTCAAGTGAACGGAAATACTTACTATTCTCCTTGTAAATGTTAAGGTTATAGGTCTTATTACCGTATTTTAGAGTTGTTGCATAATCGTCTGCATTTTCAAAACTACATGCTTGACAAATTTCTCGAACAATCAATGGAATTAAATCTTGACGATTTGCAATCATAATATCAATCAACGTAGCCTCAATGATTGAGAATTGCTCAGGATTCTTGTACTTGTTCTTTGAATTTGACAAATCAATGTTATTTCGAACAAACTTTGGATAAATATTTGCTGACCACTCTGTTGAGCAAACTTCACGACCATTATCCAAGAATGAAAGTTTTAGTTTTACAGGTTGTTCATCATCATTCTCGAAATAATCATTACGGTTAAAACGTGCCTCAAATGGTTCACATGGCTTTCCGTCAATCATATAAGGTTGACCATTTTCACCGTCCCATACATACACGTTCTCATTCTCACGCATAACAACAAAAGATGGAACCTTGATACTAAATGGTTGTAATGCAATCCACTTTTCGAACTCAGCCTCATTTTGGAATGTTTGTGGCGCTGAATACCAAAGATACATTCTTGACTTGTAAGCCAAATCCTCGTGAATCATACGTGCGCAACGTTCAAGTGCGCCCTCGAAATACATTTTATTACCATCTTTATCAGTTTCCCATCCATGTCCTGTCAGTTGAAGTGAACTTTCTGACTCATGTTTAAAACCGTGAATTCGGAAATATCGTTGACATACGACATTGCCATTTGAAGTAAGTACAAACTCAAAACGCTCTTTCATTTGATTAGCATTTGCAGCTGCTGTTTGTTGTGTTGTTTTTTCTTGTAACATTTTTTTATTTAAAATTTTGTGTCATTAGACACGTTAAACATATATTAAATTAAACTATCTCTATATAGTTTCAATTCTTTTTCTTGTAACCTCTTAAATATATTAAAAAAACTTGAAAATTTTGTTTCAGACATTAACTCCTCAATGTTATCTTCATTTATCATTTTATAAAGATTACCAAAACTTCTGTCTTCTGGGTCTTGTGGAGCGTACATCATTGAATCCATTTCTTCTTTGGCTGTATCAGTCATTAATGGATGTTTTAAATCTATGATTTTTTTATTAATTTCATAGAAATCTCCATCATATTCTTTATTTGCAACACCATTTACAATATTTTGATGTACTAATAATGGTTTTTTCTTAGATTCTATACGTTCATTGATCAAGTTTTGTGCCCTTTCCTTAACCTCTTCTATCGTAATTGGCCTTTTGGTTATTTCAGGCATTAATTCAAACAATGCCGTTTCTGACAATCTTGAAATATTGGATATATTATCACTAACATCACCACAAAATATCTTTTTAATCAAAATATTCTCACATGGCATACCGAAGTGTTCTTTATATGTTTTATTCGTAATATATTTTTTTAGTTGTAAATTATATACACATATATCGTCTTGTAATAGTTGTGAAATATCACCATCTCCCGTAACAATTACAACTTTTTCATTTGGTTTTTTATTTTGACAGTAATAAGCAATTAAATCATCACCTTCTACTATATCATCCATATACCAACGAACGAATAATTCATTAAAATATTTACAAAGAATATCTCTTTCTCGTGCAAAATTGTCGTCTATGAATTTTTCGTAATCATTTTTCTCTTTTACAACTTTCGGCTTGTCTTCTATTTTCTTTTTGTTCTTATTGAAGATATAATTCTGCATATTTCGCAAATTTTCATTATATTGCTTCATATATTCAGAAATGCCGTAGTCGCTGTAATGTTTATCACGATTTGCTTTATATTCGTTGTAAATTTCCCATCTTAAATAACCAGAATACTCGTTATCAAAGAAAACATATACATAATCAAAGTCTTTTTTAGATAATTGCATTCTTAATTGAAGCAAAAATTGATATATTGCACCATAATGTACGCCATCACTACTCGTTTTGCCGTCTGCAAAGCAAGCGTATAACAATGAACCACCATCAATAAGCAATGTATATATATCTTCTTCTTTAATTAAATTTGGATGTTCTTCTTGAATCTTTTTTCTAATTGGTTGTGCCATTAAAAATATTAATTTCTTCTTTTTTATTCATTATCGCATGATTCTGGAAAATATAATAGTGTAATTCCGTCACTATGTATATCAATTGGTTGTTCACCTCTCAACATTTCTCTAAAACGATTTTGGTTGAAACCTGTTGAAATAAAATGATATCCATTTTTTGTTGGAACCACCATTTTTACCTTATCCGTATTATCTAACGGTTCGCAAATATTATTGATAATGTTTTTTACAGTATCTATAAATGTTTCATCTTTTGTGTCTAAATCAATTAAATACATTTTTTCGGTACCATCTTGTTTTCCACAAATACCACAAGCCGAATTAAACGCTTTAGAGAGGTGTTTCCAATTGTTTCGACGTAATTCCTGTGTGAGCACTGAAATCGTCTCTAATCCAACGGAATTGGCGTCTAAGGCGTTCATTTTAATATAAGCACGTGCTCTATTCTTCTCACATAGTTCAATGATGTGTGGCATCATTCTATCAAATTGATCAAGATTAAAGATATAAAATGATTCTACAGGTCTTGAATAACCTTTTAGTTCAGGATTTTCTTTTTTTCTCTTGATAATTTGTACAAAATAAAAACTTCTTTCGTTTAAGAAAGTTAAATGTTGTTTAATCAATTCAAAATTATTTACCATATTCTTCTATATTAAAAATTTCGTCACATATTGGACAACATATTGTGTTATCTGCATTAATATCTTCTTTTGAGTAACTAAATACTGTTCTACATTCAGTACAAACTAATACTTTGTCGTTATTTTCTTCAACACCTATTATTATTTTCATTGTTTTTGATTAAATATACAAAAAATAGGACAATATTCCTATCATCCTATTTATTATTTATGTTTTTTTATGATTATGCCTCAACCGGTGTCATGTCAACTTCACCCTCTTCCTTGAATGTTACGTCAGAAGCACTAACATTTCCTCCGTCTTCACCAAGTAGTGCAGTCATTCTTTCAATAATTACAGGAATTTGTGTTTTCTTATAATCATTAAGTTCATCTTCTGATACGATACCGTTATGCACACAGCACATTGTTCCTGAATAAGTAATATTATATGGTGTTGGCAACTGATTTTTATATACAGAAATCTTTGTTACAGTACCATATTGATATTCTTCACCTTTTAATGTTGCCTTCAACTTCTTAGTACCTGCCTTTGCTACACCACCAACGTGAATTTGTAAACGTACACCATATTGGAATGCCTCACCGCCTGAGTTTTTAATAGCAACTGCACCACCAACTGAATTTGCATTGTCTTGCCAAATCTTATTCACAACAAACATTGTGTTTGTATAAGGAGAACCAACTTCTTTTGATGTAGAAATACGTGCAAAAATTGGTTTAAACACCGTATTAATTGCGCCTGCGTCAAACATGTTGTTACCAACCTTTGAAGTATATGATTTCCAAGATTGAATACTACCAACTGAGTCCCAAATGAATAACAATGGCATTGGCAATTCTCCGTTGTCTTGTTTGTCAAGGAATGTATTGATAATATAACCAATATCTTCTATTACGGCAACACGACGTTGTTTACTAACTTCTTTTCCTGTTGAATAATCCATTTTTCCACAAAAATCACACATTTTTGTTGGAGTAAACAATACATAATTACCTTCCCAATCAACAATACCGTCTCTTACTTCACCTGTTTCTTCGTCTTCAATTTCACCATAAATTGGTTCAATATCCATTCCGCAATCTTTTGCATATTGAAAATCAAAGTTACCTTCTGTTTCGAAAATTACAGGCAATACACCTTGTCTCATTGCAGCAGCAATTGCTAAGTTTTTTAATGTTGATTTACCTGTATCTGACCAACCACGAACCATTGTCGTTCTACCCATTGGAATACCTGGTAATTTTACTGCTTCTTGAAACGCACTCGGCATAATGAGCCATTCAAGTTCCTTATCTGCTGTTTTACTAACTTTTTCACCTAAAAAGTCTTTCTTAAAATCTTTAACATTAAAAGATTTCACTTCTTTTTTCTTTAATGGTTGTTTTCCTGCCATATATTCTTACTTTTAATCTTTTTTTATTGTTCTAAAATTATAACATTGTCTACAAAGTGTAATATACTTATCTTCCGCCCCGACTTCTACCTGAGAGCCCTCTGTAACTATATTTCCATCTTTGTCCACTCTCGCATTAACAATTGCCTTGCCACCACAAGAACATGTTGATTTTATTTCCTCAATTGTATCTGCTAATTCTAATAAACGTTTAGAACCAGGAAATAATCTTGTTTGAAAATCAGTTCTTAAACCATAGCACATAACGTTAACATTACAGTCATCAACTATATAAGATAATTCTTCGACTTGTTTTTCTGTTAAAAATTGTGCTTCGTCAACAAAAATCCATCTAATTGGATAATTACTTTTACTCCATTCATTAGCAAAAATAGTTAATATTGAATCTTCAGGTTTAACAATAATACATTCTCGTTTACCAAGGCCTCGACTTTTGATTACACCAACGTCTCTTGTGTCAATACTACTCTTTAATAAAAGAAAAGGAATGTGTTTTTCTTGGAGTCCGTATGCAGTCGCTAATAACTGCATACTTTTTCCAGAATTCATAACTGAATACTTAAAATATAATTTACTCATTAAAATGGCAAATCAGTTTCGTCTTCATCTTCATCATATACTTGTGAAGATTTGATTATTTCCTCTTTTGCTGCTTGAACTTCTTGTTGATTCTTAACTTCTTCCTGTTTTGCTTCATTCTTTTCAGGTTGTTCAATCCAACACTTATTGTTCTTATCAAAGAATGGAATTTTACCTTCCATAATGATTTTTAAATAATCATAAGTCTTAGACACAAACACATCAGACCAAACTTTCTCGTCATTTACAATGCGGTCAATTTCTTCCTCTGTTCTTGCCAATGGTTTTTGTTTACCTGAATCGATAATTGAAATACTTGTTTTATTCGTTCTAACACCTTGACTATCAAATACTGCTTGGATTGATACAGTTAAGTCTTTACCTGTATAAAGGTCTAAGATATTATCAGGTGTAAAATCAGCAGGTAATTCAGATACGTTTGAAACGCCATACTCCTCAAGTGCGTCATTAATACTTTCCTCTTTACGAGTATTGTAAAGACGTTTAATTACATTCTTTGGATCGCTAGCGTCTTTTCTAACAGCAAACTTCCAAAACTTAGGTCCGTCTTCTTCGTGACCACGTTCAATACAACGGATAACACATACTTCTGTTGGGATATTTGCAATAGAAATAGATTTCCATCTTTTTTTATCAACAGGGTCGTTAGTTTCAGTTGATTTTTTATAAGCACTACGATTTAATTCACAGAATGGACATTTATTTCCAAATTTCTCATGATCAACATCGTCTGTCTTTTCGAGACATACGTAACTTTTCCAACCGCTTGGCGCAATTTTCTTATCAACCTTAACGGTATGCATGTAAATTGTTTTGAAAGGTGTATTAGAGTCTTTGTCAATAGGAAGAATACGAATCTTGATTTCCTTTTTTGTTTCGCCCTTATCTGCATCCAATTTGACATTTAGGTAATTTTTAGCATCGAATGTGCTTGTTTGTTTGACTTGTTGTTGTGTTGAGGCCAAATTTTCACTCTCCATAGCCTCCATTGTAATGTTTTTTAAATTGTTCATTAAAATTTTTATTTATTAAAATTATTATTATAAAGTTAACCTTTAAGGTATATTAAATATACAAAAAATAAGACAAAAAATAAATAAAACGGGGGATAAATTTTCCCCCGATTAAATAGATATATTATAACCCTAAAATTTTATTTAAGGTTTGATTGAATAAAAGATCATCATCTAGTGTATCTGAAATTTCTTTCCAATTTTCATTACCATTAAGTTCATCTGCTGTAATCACAAATTTACCTGCTTCTTTGTCATCATTGTCTATGATTTCATAGTTCGATGTTGCTTCTTTTTCTTTCCAATACTCTTCAGGTGTTTGATTGAATGGATAAGAACGCGCAGTTTGCATGTGTAACTTTTCAATTTTTGTTGGGTTACGTTTTTCAAACTCAGATTTTAAACCTTCTATTTTTTCGTCATTTGAACGTAATAATTCCTCAAAAGCACCAATTGCTTTTAAAACTTTATCAAATTTAGAATTAATTTTAGCAACTTCTTTTTCAGTTTCTTCTTGTGAGTCTGTTAATTCATCAACATCAATAACTTCGTCATCAGGTTGCATTGGCTCACCTCCCATAGCATTAGGGTCGCCACCCATCATATTTGGGTCACCACCCATAGCGTCTTGTGGTGCAAATCCTTCTGGTGTTCCTTCGCCGCCCATAGCATTAGGGTCTCCGCCCATAGCATTAGGGTCTCCGCTCATAGCATTAGGGTCTCCGCCCATAGCGTTAGGGTCACCACCCATAGCATTAGGGTCTCCACCCATAGCGTTAGGGTCACCACCCATAGCGTTAGGGTCACCACCCATATCACCTTGTGGTTCTTCTGTTTCGTCGTCTGCTTCTAACACTTGTCTTGAACCTTGTGAAACGACATATTCTGTTATTTGTTGGAAGCGTTTCATTGCTTCTTCAACAATTAAATTTTTTTTCTCCATATATTAACCAAGTAAAACTTGTCTATTATCTTCTACTAAAATTATTTTTTCACTTTGACTTCTTTCGAGTAATCCGTTATCTTTTTTTACACGTTTAATTGTGACATTTTCCATGCTGTCAATAATATTTGCAGCGTTATTGATTTTATTTTCATTAATCATAGCAATAAAAATTTTACTCTTTATTATTTTTCTTTTTTGTTTTCTTTTTTGGTTCTTCTATTTGCATAATATCATCATTAAACAACTCTTCTTCTTTTATTTCAGGTAGTTGTTCAACTTTTTTGGGAACGAAAACTTTTCTTAATGGTTTTCTGTATGCATTTTTTGATTTTTTAGTTAAAATCATATTTTTATTTGTTTTTATTACTATAAATACATGTTTGTCAACAAAAAACACATTATTTTGATAAGAAATAAAGATATGGAATCAATATTTTATCTTCTTTAATGATTTGTCTCATTTTTTTTGACAAAAAATCATTATTTTCAACAATAATATTACTACTATTACTATTTAGTAGCCTTAAAATTCGATTTTTATTAATTCCAAGATATTGAATGTCAGATAACGAAATGCCATAAACAATATTTTTATAATACATATAAATGTGGTCATTAAATATGTATATATATTTAATTTTTGGTGATTTTATAAAAGAAATAAGTTTTTTTGTTCTTGAAATTGGTTCTATGTATATATTGAAAAATTCATACTTAATATTTTTCTTTATTGTTTTGATCAATGAATCATTAAACGCTTTTAAATCACGTTCGTATTCATTTCTGCGCTCTACTTTATCAAAAGTCCATGATACATTATTAGTAATTTTTTTATCCAATACTTTAATATTTTCTTTACCGTAAATTTCTTCTGCTTTCTTCTTTCCTATAATAAGTGTTGGTATAAAATTGTCGATGCTACCAATATTTTTAGTAACATCGACAAAATCTAACGTATCAATATTTTCTTTATTAGAAATAATTCTACCTATATACATGTTGAAACAATTTTCGATAAATATATAAAAACTATTTGCTTTCTTTTTCTTCGGTTTCTTCTTTCTTGCTTTTAATTGTTTCCCATAGTTCTTTTACCTCTTGTTTGAATTTGTCCAACTCTTTTGTATCGTTAGTTCCACATTCGTTTCCATATCTATCGTATTTTGTGTGTGTATTCCAACCCCATATACCTGGACATGGCTTTTTTGCACCATTTGGTTTTGGTACATCATAATGTGTTATAATTTCTAATTCACCAAATGTGTTATACAATTCAATGATAAGTTTCTTAGTATTTTCTAATACTTTATCACTAAAACTCCATTGCTCTTGATTTGGTTTTATTTGATGTGAAGGTTGTTTTGTACCTAAACGATTAAAAGTATTACATATTTCTATTGAAATCTTATCGGAATTATTACTTGTGGCGAAACAATGATAATGTTCTAAGTCGGGATTATATTGTACAATCTCTTCTTCGTCCACACCAAAATCAGCAGAAGCCTCATATTTTGGATTATTATTCCATGCACTATTCCATGAAGTAGCAATACGCGTTGTTACACCATTTTTTGGTTCGCAAATAGTAGCCGTGTAATGTAAAACTATATACTTAATATCCCTTTTGTTCTTGTGATAACGTAATGGGTATTTATTTTTACTGTTTTCATGAAGCCACCATTTGTAATTATTTAATAAAGAAACCATTTTAATGTCTAAATCAAAAATATTAGACTCTAATTTAATAGGCTTTACGTCCTTGTCGTAAGATTTTAATTCTTTAGTGTTACTCATATTTTATTAAACTAATTGAATCTTATTTTCTGTTGGCGACACGCCTGATACTCTAACCCATTCATTCCATATTTCATCAACATACGCTTTTAGTTTTGTTTCGTCGTTTAGACGAAGTGAAATATGTTGCCCTTTTTCGTCATATATTCCTCCACAGTTCCATCCATATATTCCAGGACATGGTTTAGGTGATTCCTTTTTTGCTGCTTGGTCTCTTCTATAGTGTGTTGTAATATTAACGGGCCCAATTTCTTTAAAAATCTCAATAATAAGTTTTTTCGTGTTTTCTAATACCTTATCAGTAAATGTCCATTGTGGTAGATTTGGAATATTATATAATTTTGTACCATTTTTGTTCGTTGCACCTGTATCCCCACTAAATGTTGAACACATTTCAATTGAAATACCATTTCGATTTCCACCACATGACCATCCGGCATACTTACTAATATCAGGTGTGAATTGAACTACATCATAATCGTCTACCCCAAAATCGGCCGAAGCACCTACGCCGTCCATCCATCTTTTATACCATCCATTACGCATTTCTATTGCTTTATTTTTTCCAGAAGATACACCCGCAGTATAGTGTAAAATAATATACTGTATTTTTCTGCTTTTTAACAACGTTAAAGGATATAAACTACCCGATTTGAGAGGTTTTCCCCAATATAACGGTGAAAGCACCACAGTTGGATTGTTTTTATGATAAGCCTCTCGTCTTTCCATCATCCACACTTGATCTAACAATGAACCATTAATTATTGAAAGGTCAGTATAAACTTTTGGTGTTAATTGTGCAACATTAGGTATTTGACCTTCCAAAGCAGGTAATAATGTTGTATTACTTACAATTGGACCATTACTCCTATCTAACATTGAAGACAAAATTAAACTACCATTTATGAATGGATAAATAATCGCAGTTTGTCTAACACCTGTAAATGTTGTTGTCATATTTCCTGCTTTAATGGAATGTTTAACGCTTGTTATCATGTATGCACCTTTGAACATTGGTATATTGTTTAATTGGAAATACATCATTGGCATAATATTAATACAACCCATCATTTCTACCGTGCAATTATAAGAACGATTTGAGTAAATTGAATAAATATTCTGTCCGATACCCATTGGAATATTTAAATCGCCACCACTAACTGCCGTTTTTGTAAGTGCAAATGTGTTTGCAATTGAATAATCGGTTGTCATTGGATTATCCATATTTATATTAATACCTTTAAAATAACTTTGATTTTGCATTCCATATGTAACTCCAAATGTTGGAACTGGATACCCTTCTCCATTAAAAAGTTTTAATGTATCAGTTGTTATAATAGTACGCCCAATATCCATTCCATCGTTAATATATGAACTTCTTTCATTATCTAAATGCGCAGAAGATTGATGCGTATACATTATAAGATAAGTTGACGAAAAACCGTTTGATTGTGCTTGATTAATGTTAAATGGGTCTAACGGTGTAAATATTTCTTTTAAACCTTCTTCTGTATAAAAATTATTATATACAGGTAAAGCCCTCATTAATAATTTATTATCAACACAAAATGCATGTAAGAATTGATAAAACGAAAAATTACTATCTCCGTCAAACGCAGATTGTGCTACCCTTAATAAAGAAGCCGGATCACATAAAAATGTTTTTCCTATATCTCTATATATTGAGTCAACAAATATAAAATTATTTAATTCACATATATTGTTAACTGCTAAACCTTTTTTGTATTTACTATTTATAACATGTGAGTCGTCTTTTGGTTTTCTTAATGTAAAACGGTCCATATTCCCATAAGAACATACCCATTTGTCATATAAATTTTTTAACGTATAATACAGCGAACATTGTACATCTAAATTTGATGTGTTGCTTGAATTTGTTAAAGTTGTTTCTGTAGTCGTTGCTGTTGTTGTACCAGATAGTGCACTATATAATTTAGTTTTAAATGTTTCTACATCTTTTTTAAGTTGTTGTGCAAAAGTTATTTTTTTGGTTGTACCTTCCGTTAGGTCGTTAGTTCTATAATTTGTTGATATCATACACACTACTTCACTAACTAAACGAACAACAGATTTAGACGTTTCACTATTATCAGGGTATACATTATATTCGCCAAGGTTTCTTTCTCTATTATCACCTTTTTTATTATAATACATACCAATATTTACTTTGTTATTTGCTGCTTGTGAATATTCTTTTTTGGCATTATCAAGAATATTTTTAATGATACCACCCGGTTGTATTGAACTTAAAAAATAATTTTCTAAATCACTAAAGTTTCCATCCCCATAACTATTATATATGTCAATAATATCTTGGTTTTTTAAACTATTAGCAGAAATGTATCTGTAGATACAATTTTCGTAAACAAATTCATTGTTTTTATATACACGTCGTCTTACTACTTTTGAAACTGCAACTAATAAGTGTAATATAAGTGTTTTTACGTTACACCCATCTTTCGTCGAAAATGGTTTATAAACCCCTGAATTATCGTTTATTACACCATCAATATATTTATCACGATAGTCATAATTTACTTTAAAACTCCCATCAAGTTTTATAGTGCCGTCGCTGTTTTTATTTACATCAAATAAGTATGGTACAACGTCTTTACCATCTATCATTTTCCTTCTCAATAAATAAAGCAAACATCCATAAAATAATGGAATAATCCTTCGTGTTCGTGTTATTTTGTTAAAAAATAAATCATTTCCGTCAGCTATGGCACCACCAACATTTAGATTTGTATCACTATCAAAAGATTTCCTAATTGCTGAAATATCAACTATTATTGAAGATAAGATATAAAAAGCTTTAGCTGCATCTTCTAATTCATGTACTTTAATTTTTTTATCTTCACCGAATTCTGGATCGTAAACCGTATATTCGTTGGCACCTAAACCAAATAATAGATTGTCATATGTCACCTTACCACCAAAAATAGTTCTTGGAATACCCCATAATATAAACGGGAGGGTATAGGTATTGCGTTCATCGCCTTCTGCTAAATGGTTTACATTTTCATCCGTAAATTGTAATTTTGATTTTTTATCTTCACTTCTTCTGTAAAGTTTATGTATCTCAAGACAAGCGGCTTGTTCGTTGTCTAATATGTATTTTATATTATTATATACTATATTTTCGTGTAATTCACTAACCTTAGAAGTTAGTCCTGAGAATACCTCAAAATCACTAGTATTAACTATTTTAATACCTTTTAGATAATCAAATGTATTTTGATTATAAGCGTCTAAATGGGATTCTCTTTCTGCGTCACCATATTCAGCAGAAAGATTATCTCTTGTTAAAAGTAATTTATCTTCTAAGATATCGATGTCGTCATAACTAGATGTTATTGGGACTATCATATTTTCGATTGGGAAAATACGTTTTTTCGAAAACTCAGAAATAGTTGTAAATTCGTCCTTACCAATATTCTTAAAGAATTTTTCTATTTCATCTTTAGATAGTTCTGGAAATATAGAAATAATATTTGCTACTTCATTTGAAATTATAGTGTCAATTTTTCCTCTATTAACATTTAACATTGTTAACGCATACATTCTAATAGAGAATGCGTAAAAAATTTCTTGGATATATGTCTTACTACTTTTACTAATCCATGAATAAGGATTCATATCACCATAAAATGCGTCGTAGTATGAAGAAGGTTCAAATGCACCACTATATGCTATTGATAAATCAAGACCAGCGCTTAAAGGTGGCTCTTCCGTTTCAGGTGTTGATGGTTTTGATAACGCCTCTATTTCTTGTACTAATTTATTGTACTGTTCACCGAACTGTTTTGAAGCGTTTATTAAGTTTTCTACAAACTTAATTTCTGGAATATCATACATATTAGGATACGCTACTTGTTTTTGTTGTTCTTCACCCTTTATTTCGAAAAAACCAAAAAATGGTGGTAAGAACGAATCGCGTGTTTTTGACTTGTATTTTACATCAGTATTTGTGTTGTCTAATACAGGTTTAAAATCTTTAATTTTTCTATTACTATCTTTTATTTTGTATATTGTTTTAGTTAAAAATTCATTAAAAAAACATTGTAAATGTGCAAAAACCATTCTAAAAATATTTTCAATATTAGGTGTGAATCCTAATGCTTGTGAAAGATATTTTTCGACTTCAGTTGTTGCTGTTTGTTGAGTATTCTTTGAAATGTCTTCACATTTATCTGTTATCTCGTTTAATCTACCTATAATTTCCGGTAAATTAATCGCACAAAAATAATATTTGCTAAGTTCCTTAGCGATACCATTTTGTATATTTGATTGAACAAATTTTTGCAGGATTTTACTATCTTCCTCGCTTATTTGATAACCATATGTAGTATCGTTTCCATCTTTAATTTTAAACGTATTAATTTTAGAATCTTCAACAATATAAGCAACTTGTTTGTCGTTTTCTGTTTTTACGTTAACTACTTGTTCTAATTTACCTAAAACTTCTCCACTTATCTTAGAACTTTCTGATGGTATATAAGTGCACAACCATGGAGTTGGGATAGTTGTATTTCCCAATATATCGGCATATGTTGAATTTGTTTTTGTTATTAACTCGGATAGTGCTTTGGCTTTGTCTGTGCTCCAAGCCACTTCAATATTAGAAGTATCGTCGTTCTTTAAAAATATGTAAAATACATATTTTTTATTTTCTGTATCGTTAATTACGTGCTTATATGTTTGTTGTTTGTTTGAATTAACATCAGTTGTGTATCCAAAATCATCTAAAAATAAATCATCTAATTTTTGTATAATTTCTTCAACAGTTGCTTTTAAAAATTTAGCATTATTAATCTTAGTAAAGTTTTCTCCAAGATTAGGATTTTGATTAGCACTAGACATCGCTGTTGTATAATTTTTCGCTAATTCCAAAAAGGTTGGTATAGTCTCACCGTCTTTCGTTTTGAAAATACCTTCTTTTACTTTGTCGTTCCAATATTTGCTTTTAATTAAAGTTCCACTATCTGAATAATCTAACTCACCAAGATATGGGGCGCACATGACATAATTCATTGGGATATCTGTATAAATACCATACATATATCCTATAAAACTAATAGAGACATCGAAATTACCCGTATTTGAATTTAACGAAGATTTAAAAGTTTCTACTGCTAAAATAAATGTAACTTTTGTTCCGTAAAACCCTTTAACTGTTAATAAAAAACGTGGATATGGGAAGTGAAATACAGCATTGAAAAAATTTGTATATGCACGCCCTGTATCATGATACCTACGATTACCGTCTTTGTCTATTGATTCATAAGCCTCTGTTTTTAATTGTTCTTTATATTCTTCTTCCGCAGGCATGAAAAGTGAATACGCACGTACATCCGTAAAATTAATAGTAACTTTCGGATAAAAGTGCGCATCAAATGTAATGTCAATAGAAGTTATACCTAATGCTTCTTTACTACTGACGTTATTGTTTTTAATTTCACTATACGATATATTTGTAAAATCAGTGGTTAAAAAATTACCATTACCAATTTTAGTTCCCTCCATTAATGATATATATTCATTATTATATGTTCCATTTTCTGAAATTTTTTGTTCTTCACCACAATCATTTCTGTTAGGACATACAACTTGCAAATCTACATAAATGTTTAAATCTTCAGGGTTCCATGTGAAATTTTTATGACTACTATCATATAATTTAATAGTATCTTTTACTATATCATTTGGTTCGATATATATTAAACGTCCATTTTGCATTTTAATTATAAAGTGTTTTATGCATTAATATTTTGTTATTGTAATTTTCCAAAGTTGCTGATAAAGGATATGGTATTCTAATCGTTGCACCGTCAGGTATTTTATATTCGAGACTACCATATTCTGGATTTGCTAACATAATTAACCAATCATAATTTGGGTCTCCGTAGTAATCATTCGATATTATATCTAATCTACTTTGACCCAAAATATATGTCTCAAAATAATCAGTATCTTTATGGTCTAATGTAATACCAGGCACAACCTGAATAATACCATTAACCCTAAATTGTTTATATCTATCGTATGTCATATTTAATTTTATTTAATTAAAAGATAAATATTATTTTTAATAAATCAATTATTATTTATTGTTTTGGTTGCCATGTGTAATAATAATCAGTAGACCATTCGTTTTTCTTGTTAGTTGGTCGTGCTTTATCTGCTCTATCATCATAAACACCCGCATTTGCATAATGGTTGAATGATATTGCATTTTGGAGTCTACTAATTGGTCCTTCTAATGATTGTCCACCTAATATTGTAATACCTAAATTGACTTTGGCCATCATTGGTTGGACTCCAATACCTTCCGGATTTAAATCCCATTGATTATCACCATAATTAATACTCATACTAGTTATTAATATTCTACTATAAATAAAATCACCAATTCTTAATATACATACAGGCATTCTTCCAAATGCTAAGTTTCCTGCTACTGCTGCAGGTTTGTCTCCAGAAGTTTTTGATGTACTTGTTTCTATTGTATGTCCTTGTCTTGTACATTGTTGTAAAAACGTTAGGCGCGCATTAAACCCTTCTGGTGAAACGGAATGAAATGCCGGTGTGAAATATTTAAATTTAGTTGTTAGTTTATTATATAAAAATGAATCCTCTTTTTGTAATTTACTAAAATATTGTGCTTCATTTTCATATCTTTCAGTTTGTCTAACAATTTTAACTACCTTTTTACTTTTATCAACCTTTTCTTTTGTTTCTTCAGATGGAGTATTTCCGACTGTTTCTGTTTTTGAAATTTGATATTTTATCTCAATACATGAATAACGTTTCCCTTTTATATCCTTACCATTAATATCTTTATCGTCCTTTTTTCCTGAAACTTTTGATTCGGTAATTGTAAATTTGTCTTTTAAATTAGAGAATGAACTTGATATTAAACTCTTTAATGTCCCACCTCTTCTGTTCGCTAACATTTTAGAATTTTTACTGTCTTGTTTTGTTGCGCTTCCGACTAGATTTATATCAATTATTGTATCTGAATTAAATAAATTAATTAATGCTTCGCTTTGATTTTTAAAAGTTTCAAAAGATTCTTCACCTAATAAACTTTTCATGTATTCATTAAATTTATCAAAATCTTCATTCTTTTGTTTTTTAATGGCATATACAAGATTAGCAAAACTAAAGTTACCATCTGAACTTTTAGTGTTAAGTTGAGTTGAAGTGGTATCTTTACGACTAGACGCTGATAAGTGTTGTTTTAAGTCAAAATCTGTTCTATAATAAAAACGATAACTATCAGTAAATTCTTTTTTACATTCTTTATATGCCGAAGCAGAAGGATTACATCCACAAAATGTTCCTTCGTTTGTATCTGTTATACTTAACCCCTTTGAAGACATTTCATAACCTCGTTTTTTGTTTGCGTCATCTGTTGTATCAATTGTAGCATTATAACCATAAACCATATAATCAATAAAATCAGAATCAGGGGGTGTTGTTGTATCTTCACCCTTTTTTACTGTAGTATTATAATGTCCTGAGTAGTTATTTGGAAAATATACAAACAAATATTTTGTTTCTGTTTTAAGGCCTGGATCCGGGTCTTTTGGTGTTTCACCAGTTTCTTCTTCTATTATTTTTTCTTCTTTATAAAGTTGTTGACAACCAGCGAAAAATCTCAATATATCATCATCTGTAATGTTATTTTTTACATTACCATCTTCTGTATAAATGTTATGTATCATTGAAGGATGGTCTATTAATAAAGTAAATGATAATGAACCTGTTCTATCTGTATTAGAATATGTATACACTTTTTCACCTCTACCGATAAAAGTACTACCTTCCCAACTAACGTTTGTATTTTCACTAAAATTCAAATCATAAGGTGGGAACCACATAATACGTCCACCATTTGGCCCTCTTTGTTCGTTTGATAAATAAGCCTCTTTTTGTAATACATCTTTCCATGCTAAATTTTCAATAGAAAACATACATTTTTTAATGTCCACTTTACCTGTTTTAGAAGGTGTTATATTTACCATACCATTCTTATTTAAAACCGTATTTAATTTTAAATATGTATCACCCTCTGCGTCCTCTTCGAATGGTCTAATCAATCTATCCATTTTATTGTATTGATGGTAATATGTCCATGTTCTACAAAATGGATTTTCTTTTAAAGTTGTTGTGCCATCCTCACCAGTGTCATTATATTCTTTTTTTAATAAGTTTCGTCCTCTTGAACGTCCAACAATTGAAGTAGATGTATCAGTAGTAGTTGTACTTTTTAAATCAAATTTACTATTATTAAATTTTTCAAAACCTAAATTCGTATATATTTCTTCTTCTTGTGAACGTACACGATTAAATAAGTCATGAGTTTTCTTTAATATTGATTTTGGATTTAATTTTCTTCCTTCTATTTCATAATAAATATCACCATCTTTATCTGAATCAATCATAGCGTATACACCATGTTTGATTGTTGTATTTGTTGTACGTACACCACTTTCTAAATTAAATGAAACTATTGTTTGTTCTCCTTCGTTTTGAGTGTCATCATTAGTTTCACCTTCATTATCTTCACCTTCATTAGACTTTGTATTTATATAAATTTCATCGGCACCAGTGTATTTGACAAAATCAGCATTAAAAGCATTGAATTGTTTATTTAAATTTAATGTTTTAAATAAATTTCTTGTGTTTATATCAAACATTAATAAATCTTGTACCTCAAACGTCTCTTCCGTATATTTTTCACCACTTGCTGCCCTTTCTTCTTTTGTTGCACGTCTTAATTTGGTTACCATTACATCTTGATATAATTGACTTATATCATGTATAATACCAATACCTTGATTATAATCCTCGACTATACGACCATCCTCTCTTATTGCAGAAACAATAGAAGATAGTGCGTTAATAGTGTAATTACTATTTCCAAATCTTATATAAGCGCTTGGTGTAATATGGTTTTCAACAAATGTAGTTGCTCCCTTTCTCATAGTATTAAAATTAGCACCATGATACAAAGCGTGTGCATACATTTGATTTCCTAATAAACCTGTTCTCGTATCTGTACCTGAAAAATTATTTACATTTGTCTTTACAACACCTGCCATTGATAAAGTTGGTTCAGGATTGTGCACGATGGCAGGAGACGTAACGCGTATTGCTTCGTCTAAAAATTGTGTTGATAATAAACCTTCAATAAATTGAATTGGTGGGCTTATCTGTGTATATACAGCATTTACATAATCATAATAATCATGATATTCACCACCCCAAAAGTTTTGAGGGTTAATTGGGTCAATATTTATATATGGTTGAAAATCAGGTCTATGTTTAAAATACAAATGTCCAATATTTTTACTATAATCAGTTAATTCGTTATGTGTATAATCATATAACGAGCCTTCATGTATTCTTTTTAATGGTTTTGTATTAAATGCATAATATGATAATCCTTTAGAAGTACCATCATAAGCCTCATATAAACTCAAATTTTGTTGTAAATGTTTATTTCTTATAACACTACTATTACTTAAAACACCTGACATATTTATTTAATTCTTCTATATATTATAAATAGTTTACTTAGAAACTTCTAACAAAAGGAGAATCTAAGAATTTATTACTTGAATCGTCTTTTCTATAACCAAAGTTAGCACGAATTCCAATTTCTTTTACTATGTTATCAACAAATGTTGAATTGTTTAACAATCTTGAAGCAACTTCATTTGAATCTAATACTCTTGATAAATCACCAATTTGTAATGTTAATGTGCCAAATTCAATCTTAATTGGTGACACATCTATTTTTTGACTACCACCACCTCTTCTAAGTTCATCTTCACTAATTCCTGTTGCAATTGACGCAGACTTCATTAGGTTTGAACCGTTTCTAACACCACTATTAATACGTTCCAATAATGGTCTATGACGTGTTGTGGCTTCTGCGTTAACAACAAACTCTCCGTTTGACAATCTTGCGTGGATAGCATCTTCCGTTGGACCTCCTTTACCTGAAACAAATCCACCAGTTGCTTTCTTTTGTTCATCTTGAAAGATATTATATTTTGCTATCTCTTCAGCAACTTGTGCATGTGAAAAAGTTTTATTTTTGCTAAATCTTTCATATGAAGGATTGCGTACTATCTGATTATTTGTATCAATAACACCCATCTGTCGTAACATCTCAATACCTTCTTGATCAATAGCGCCTCGTTTTATTTTTCTATTTAATTCACCTTGTGATAAATTCTTATCGTTTAAAAATCTTTTAACTTTATTATAACGTTTTAAATCTTCACCTTCAAAACCATATTTTAAAGCGTTCTCGTCTTTATCGGTTACTTTTGCAGCCATTTTTACGATAACGTTCATGAATTTTGTTTGGAACCATTTTATGTAATCATCAAGTTTATCTTGAATGCTACGTGTTTCGCTCCATAAATCACCCATGTCAGCACCTTCTTTTGTATCTTTTGCTTCACTTTCACTTTTTAATTGTGTCCTAACACCATCTTTGTTATCGCGTATGTCATTCATTGAGTATTCTTTATCCCCAACTTTAATATAAGCATTACCTTTTTCATCTAATGACGCTAAGTTTTTAATGTAATTTTCTTCATCTTTTGTAAAACCACCACCTAATTGTTGTCCAACACGTTCAAGTCTCGCTTGATTAAATGCTTGTGTTACTAATGTGTTATAATCAGTGCCTGTTGACTCTGCTACAGCTTTTAACCTCACACGATCTTCACCTAACATATCAATTTGACCTTTTTTAGAATTCCATCTTGCTAAACCCTTGGTCATTGCGAGCATTTGATCTTGTAATCCCTCTACATCGTTTAGTGCATTATACATCATGGCAAGTGGATTTCCTTGCATTGCAAAATTACCACCAAGCACTGATAATTGTGCACCTGCTGCCATAGCACCTTCTAATGTTGAAACTTTATTAGCAAATTGTTCAGCGTCTTTTAAATCAATTTTAAGTTGTGCCGCTTTTAATGCCATATCAGCCAAAGCTTTTCGACCTCTCGCAAATGTGTAATTTTGGGCCATCTTAAGATTTGAAGTTAAGAGTTTAATTGTTGCCTTTGCGTTCAAGCCTTTTTTACCTGCTTCTCCGTATAAATCAGCCATTTCTTTTGACATATTGTGCACTGACACACCAAACGTATCAAATTGCGCTATTGCATCATCTTCAATACCGAAATTTTTTAAATCTTTTAAAGAGCGTAAGTCAGCAGTCGATAATCCCTCCAAATTTCTTCCAATTTTTTCAGAGGCTTCTCCCATTCTTTCAAGAATTTCTTCTGCAAGATAAGCAGTTTTTCCAAATTTTGACATTTCTTCTGCTAATGAAGCGGCGCTTACCCTCATTTTGTCTTGTGCTGCGCGTCCACCACCAACACTTCTTGCATAATCAGAAGCAGCCTTATCAACTTTTGCATACATTTCAAAAGCAGTTTTTAGAATTTGAACTAAAGCACCTGCTGCTGCACCATATGGACCCATTTTAGATAATGCTTCAGTTGCTTTATCTGCTACGCCTGAAACATCCATTTTCCCACTCGCAATTGCTTTTGCTGCACCTGCTGCGCCTTGTGCTACTTTGTTAACCCCTTCACCAACAAGTCTACCGGCAGATTCTTCTTTAAATTTAGCCTTTAAGTTTCCTAACATTTCGTGTAGTTCTGCACTGGCTTTTTTCTCTCCCTTCTCATTATAACCCTTTAAACGCTGTTGTTCCTTTTTAGCCATCGCGTTTTGGTGGGTTATATCTATATGTTCTTGTTTTCCGGCATTTTCACTTTTAATTTTTTCAGTTTCTTCAATATCACCCTTTCTTTCTGTTCTAGCTTCCGATTTAGCTGCTTCTGCTGCTGCCTGAAAAACTTTTATTTTTTCAGCAGTTTTAGCAAAAGCTTCCTCTGCTTCTCTTGCTCTTTTGGACAGTTTTTCTAATTCAGGTCCAAGTTCTTCTCTTGCTTCTAATTCAGCGCGCTCAACTTTTAATTTATCATTAAGTAATTTTTGTTCTAACCCAAAAAGATTAGCCTTCCTCACATTAATATCTTGAATGATACTATTTTGCTCATTCATTGTTTGTGCTAAAGTTTCGTAATAATCTACATTTGTTTTAAATTTAGCAGCACCGTCCCCAAAACTATCATTCAATCCATTTAACTCATTAATTAAATCACTTATTTTATCTCCTATAACTCCACTATTTAATGCATCTGCGTATTCTTCTTGTCTTTGACTTGTTTTTTTAACACTATCTTTTAGATGATTAAATTCATTAAATAATGATTCAAATATTTCGCTTTGGTTACCAGTATTAGGGGTACTAGGAGTACCTCCGCCTCCACCACTATTTTTATTATTTAAAGTGTTTACTAATTTACTAATTTCGACAATTAAATCATCAATCGTTTTTGCCATAATATAATCTACTTAATTAATAATAAATACCATTTATGTTATTTTTTAAAAACAAAAATAGGGGTGTTTTAACCCCTATTTACTATTTTTTAGTTTCATTTGTTCTAATGAAGCATATGTGTTCACATTCATACCACTAACCGTTGTTGTATTTGGTGTTGATTCGCCGCTATCTTTGTTCTCTGCATTATACTTATGTATCCAATATTTACGAATATGTACGGGCATATCCATTAGTGTGTCAAATGGTATCTTTAAATAGTTGTTACACCCATATAATTCATCCCATAATGCCTGATAAGATTCATGGTCATTAGATATTGACGAAAACAAACTGATTAAATTGCAGAAAGGTCTCCATTGAGCCACCTCCAAGACTCGCAGGCTTTTCTACTGTAATATTATAATTAATACCTGGTTCGTGTTCAGATAAATATTTACGATATTCAGCAGCGTCTTTAATATTCATATTAGAGATATAATCTTTAATGTAATTTCTATCTTTAATACCATTAATTGATACTGTATGGAGTACAAGTCTATCAGTTAATTCATGTGTGAAAGTTAAATCTTCTTTTTCATTATATTTTTGAATAATATCATCATGAAGTTTCTCTGTTAAATCACCTATTTTTACTTTAACATCACCATCAATATGTTCATTGTCGACAATTAATTCATCTAACTGATTCATTATACTTCTTAGTGTAAATATTGTTAGACGTTTTGATTCCTTATTTTTCAGTTTGGTCAAGAACTTCAAGTCATTAATTGTTAAGAATTTGAATTTAATCACGTCTTTTGAAACAGGTAATGTAAAATCAAAATAACCATTATCATCAGGGTCTAAGTTAAATTCTTTAAACTTAATTTGTGATAAATCATATTCAACCTCAAAATCAGTACCTGTTTTAGGGTCTGTAACAACTAATGGATAACCATTACCATAACCATTAGCGCGAAGCCATAAAACAATTGCATCTCTATCACCTGGTAACATATCTTGAACGTTTACTTCGTCCAAAATTTTTGCTTCAAGAAGATATTCTAAGAATGTACCTTCTTTGTAGAGGTTTGGTGAAAGAATCATGTTTTCATCATAGGCAGTTAAATATGCAACTTTAACCTTATCAAGTCTGTTTTTATAACATAAACCCTTTGAAGGTAGATTTACAAAGTCATACATTTGTTTTTTAGCAGAAGATGTATCTTCCTTATCAAACGTTTGTTTTTTAGTTGCTTTTGTTTGTTTTTCATGTGTTTGAATAGAAGATTCTGCATACTTAGAAATGTCATCATCATCATAATAACCGTATTTAAGTTCAGGCTCTTCTACCTCTTCTTTTGGTGTATTCATTGACTTTACCATTTCAGACATTTCGTCTTTCATTGCTTCTCTTTTCATCAATTCTTCAAGAGCACGTCTGTCTACACCTGTTTTTTTGACTGTTTTTAATTCTTCGGGGTTACCACCAAGACCAATATATTCGTCGTACACGTCTTGTTGCATTGTAGATAGTAATTCTAAGTTTTTCTTAGTCTCACTTTCTGAGTACATTTTATTTCCGTGTTTGTCTTTTGCAGTTTTGTGACGTTTTTTAGTATCTTCTTTTGTTCTTTCATACATTTCGTATGACGCGCGCAATGTTGCAAGACGTTTTAGTCTTTGTTCTTCTCTTTCTTCTTTTGAAATAGCCATATTTGTTATATTTAATTTTTACTTATTCTTTCAACTAATATAATGTAATAAAATGGGAATTTTCTATCTGAACGATTTTCAATTAATTTACAGTTAATTAGATTATAATCTTCACCATTAAGTTCAATACCAAGTGTTTTGATTGGTAATGCTTTTATTCTTGTTCTATCATCTAATGTATAATCATTTAAAATTCTATCACTATCGTCAGCCCAAAATTTTATTTCCTCTTCAGCATTATTATGCATATCATTTGGGTTAATATTAACCAACAATAAGAATGCGTTTTCTCTATCAAGTAAATTAATAAAAAAATCTTCATTAATTTCTTCTTTTCTTGGTGTTAGAAATAAGCATTCGCTTTTAAACGTATTATACTTAGTTGTATTAATAATATGTTCGTCTTTGTTTCTATAATTTCTTATACCCTTATTAATATCATTTTTTTCAATGAGTGCTTGTTCTTGTAAATATTCAAATTCCTCATTAGACATTTTTACATTTGTTTCAAATGTACTATTTTCGGTATCAATAACAGGTATGATTAATTTACTTAACATTTGTCTTTGGTCTTTTTTTCTTATTTTCTTTTATTTTTGTCTTTTCTGTATTAATATATAGTTCCTCTTGTAACTTTTTCATTACATCCTTTGGTTTTTTGTTGATATCACCTTCCCAAAATCGTAATAGTTTAAAACTATTCATTAGTGCCCAATGATTCTTTTGTTTATCTACTCTATGATTATGTTTCTGCATTGGGGACATATCTTCATATAAAATATCTCTTGAATGATAGTAATCACCGTCAACTTCAATTAATAGATTTGCAGAAGGTATGCAAAAATCATAATATCTACCAATAGATTCTGCTTTGTATTGATATACATATGGTACACCTAATTTATCTAAAAACTCTTTAGCAAATTTTTCCTCTAATTTCGAAGTACCATACTCTTGATGTTTCCTGTTTTTCTTCCAAGCACCCTTTATTGGTGTATTCTTTTTGGGTGGTATTCGTTCATCTATAACCTTTTTTGATTGTTTTTTTGTTTTATAACTCTTTTTGGTTATATTTTTATGTTCCTTTATTGGTTGCGCCATAATTATTTAATGCTTTTAGGGCAAAAATGATTTTCTTTCATTGTTTTTATTAGTTTTTCAATATCTTCACAATGTTTTTTAAAATTTTTAACGTCTTCTAATTCTAATTCAAACCATTCTTTTTCTTTTGATATACGTTCTTTGTTGTAAATTAAATGTAGTCTTTTTTCAATAAAAAATGGATTTTCCGTTTCAAAATAATCAACAATATAAATCTCACCGCTATTACCTGTTTGTAAAGATTTAATGCGTTTTTCAATTTTACCACGTGTTACACCAATCTTATATGTCTTTTCTTTATCCCAATCACCTAATAAATAAACGAAACCCATGTTTTTTATTACTTTATATAAAAAGTAAAAAAAAGAATAAAAATGTAAATAAAATTATGGTATTAAAGTATTTATATTTAAAAGAATATACGCGTATGAAAAAAAATTATATAAATGAATTAGAAAGTATTCAAATTTTACTTGACAAAGTAAGATCAATCAATGAAAGTGTTCTATATAATGAAGAATACGATAATTTTGATGATGAAATGATGGAGCCCGAAATGGAGGAAGAAATGCCTGATGAGGAAGGTGTTGAAATGGGTTCTGAAATGGAACATGTTGGTACAGAGGAAGAAGGTATGGCGCAATTAGATGAAATGGGCGCTATTGACCAAATTCGTGAAATTACATTGAAAGGTATGACTAAATTGTGCAAAACACCTGAAGACGCACAATATCAGGCTTTAAAGAAAATTTTCCAAATGTGTGATAAAGCAGTTGATACCGAAGCAAAAGAACAACAACAAATGAAATAAAAATACTTTTCAAGTATTTATTATTAAAGAAAATAATAAAAGAAATTTAAAAACGTTTTTATATATATGAGTGATTTACTTTTAAAAATGCCGCTCCAATTCGAGCCTCTAAGAAAAAATAGATGGGTGTTAAGATTCCCAAGCGACCTTGGAATTTCTGAGTGGATGCTTAAATCAGCAAACCGTCCTTCAATCAACCAAGGTTCAACAGAAATACAATTCCTTAATACTTCTACTTATGTAGTAGGACGTTATACATGGGATAACGTAAGTGTTACATTCCGTGACCCTATTGCTCCTTCTGCTTCTCAAGCACTTATGGAGTGGATTCGTCTTTGTTCCGAATCAGTAACAGGACGTCAAGGTTATGCAGCAGGTTATAAGAGAGACCTTGAACTCGAAATGCTTGACCCAACAGGTGTTTGTGTACAAAAATGGGTACTTAAAAATGCTTGGATCAGCACATGTAACTTCGGTTCATTAGATTATGGTGATGACGCACTTGCTGATATTACAGCAAACTTAGTTATTGACTATGCAATCCTCGCTTATTAATCAATAATTCATGAATAAAAATAAAAAACATTGTATTATTAATGCAATGTTTTTTTTGATATTTATTTTTTAATATGGAAAACGATTTATTAAAAAACGATAAAACAATTAGTAATAACCAAAATGATATTGTAAACGATAATACAAAACCGAAAGTTTATGGAATAGAACAAAATTTGAATGTTAATTTTTTTTGTTCAAATTTCAAGACATGCTCAGAAAAGATATGATGAACGTCAGATTGACTGGGTTGCTAGTTGGAGAAGATTATTAGTGGATAGTGATTTTGGAGAACAAGTTTTTAATGCTATTTTAACTAAAAATGTAAAGGTTGTAAAGGGTGTTAAAGATGAAAATATAAACTCTGATGATTGTTACAATGATAATTCATTTATTTATTATTATCGTAATGATAAATGTAGCATATCGATACCTTTATTATGGACAAATTATATAATATCTGAAAATGGTAGTATTAAAGTAGACATTTTAATAAAAACTGTTTTTTGGAAAGATAACCCTTATAGATTTAATATAACACAAAAAGGACAACATGTGTTTAAATCTGTTCGTGACACATTTGGTTATAGTATTGAAAAAGGGGATAAGGAAGTATATCAGTTTAACACAGTAATACCAATTAAGTTTAAAGTCAAAAATGCTATGGCGCCAATATATAATGACGTAGCAGAGCAATGTATAAGTTATCTCCAATGGGACCCACCTGTTAGGGTTGCTGCTGGTTGTATAAGGAAAACTCTAAATTATTTTATCAACATGTGGTTATCTGATAAATTAGAACTACATGATATGTTTACTTTAATTGAAGATAGGGATAAGAATAGACCACCTTTATATGTTGGTATCATGTTTAATGGTTTTAATGAGAAATCACCAATGTTTTTTTTCGCTTTAAGAAAAATGTCTTTTAAAAACTTCTCTTATGGTGAGGATAAAGATATGAACGTAACTAATGATAATGATGATTTAGTTAAAAATATCTTATCAAACGGTAGTAAAGTTCAAGATGGTTTAAGAAGATATAGTTATCTAACTGAAACACATTTAAAACAAATAATTAAAGAATCTTTACTTAAATATTTAGGTTATATACTTTAATTCCATATTTAAATAAAAAATAAAAAACCTGCATAAACATGCAGGTTTTTTTTGTTATATCTATTATACTAATTAAAGACTATCAAAACTTACACCTTGTGGAGTTACAACGAAGTTAATTTCGATGTATTCAAGAGTTGGAGTTGGTTTCACATAAAGTGTAGCACTTAACTCATGAGCATCCATTTGTTCAGGTGTTTGACTTACAACCAATCTGAAATCGGTAATACCTCTATCTTTCTTAATTTGTGAAAGAATTGGATTTACAATTGATTCGAATTCAGCCTTTAGTGTAATATCGTTTGGTTCAAAGATTAATCCACGTGTAGACTCAATAATAAGTTTGCGCATGTAAAGCATTAATCTTACAACATTAATTCTGTCCATTGGTGTATCAGCAGTGTACATTGTTTTGTTACCCCAAATTTTAACACCGTCACGAGAATATGTTTTTAATGGATTAATACGTCCATCGTATAATGTATCTTCGTCTTCTAATTTAGCGAAGAAGTGCATTTTTTTACATTCAACATTACCTCTTTCAATACCAGCAGGTGCATACCAAGGATATTTCTTATTGTCAACATCTGCCATATTTCTAATTGCGTCTTTTGTTGCAGGAAGATTGATGTATACGTTATTGTCTTTGTCAAAATATTTAACCCATGGATAATATGTTGTTGCATAGTAAGAATCAATATTTGAATCCTCTAAATTATACACAGCATCTTCAGGTGTAAACATTTCTTCAACTGAATCACTTGCACCTTTTGGTTTATCAGGAGTTGTCATGATATAAAGACTGTCCATGCGTTTTTCTTCTATCATTTCAAGTATTTCTGTTGAAAGTTCTTTATCATTAACATAGTCGATACCTGGTGTCGCAAATAAGTTAATAACATAACGCTCAGGGTCTTCAAATTGTCTTGTTCCTGCTAAGAAAGCGTAATAGTCAGAAGTAATTGAACGACCATTTAAATTTAATATTGGGTCATCACTTACAGTTGAGAATGTTGAATTTATATCTTTTGTGATACGACCTTTATATTTATTTGCTTTAAATTTGTCACCAGTTGTTCTTGAATCACGATAAATATCCCATCCGTCAAAACCACCATATGGATAACATGTGAATTTACGTAATTTTACATTTTCGTAAATTGTACCTTTCATTTCTAATTCGGTACCAATTGTTGGTGATAAATTTTCTTCTGTTACTTCGTTTGGATTAACTGTATCCCATTCCATTTCGAAAGGTTCACCACTGTTATCTATTGTGTATTTAACGTCATATTTTTTGTCAATTAAATCAACATTCATATACGAATCTAAGTGGAATGCTTTTGTTGTATATTCTGTTTCGTATAAATATGCTGTTTTACCCTTGTAGTTAATAACATCGAAATCAACACCTGTTATATCAGACATACCAAAGTATTGTTTTTTATCTCTAATGTTATTATCGTAAGTTGTATTATACACAATGCTTGGTGCTACAAGTCCAGGGTAATTTCTTATAGGATAACCTAAGAAACCACATGGTACCATTCCATCCATATCTTCGATTTTGTCATTAAACTCAATCATAACATATTTAGATTTTAATGAGAATTCACCATCTAATGTTCCGATTTTTAAACCAATATATTTTGAGTCACCTTTTGACAATGTAACATTTTTATATGATTCAAGTATAATAGGAGCAGCGTCACTATCGTAATAATCACGAATTAATACATCAAATGTACCTGCATCAGGTAAAATATTAGCGATTGAAACTTTAAACATTGTGTTTGCATTATTACCATCTGAAATTGTATGGAATCTAAATAATCTATTAATATTTATAGTTGTTGCATATTTTACTTCTGTTGAACCTGTAATTGTTTCAATACTTGTTGTTGCTTGTGATACGAACCAAGGTGTAGTTGCACTTCTAAATTGCTCATGATAATCCGCAGGTGTTAAAAATGGTATTACAGATACACCTGATTTTTCGCAATAATCTGCATTAGATTCTTTGCAATAGAAAACGTCTTCTGAAAGTACTTTTATTAAATCAATATAACTACCAGGTGCTGTTGTGTTTTCAAAAGTATTATTCAAATAAACAGGATTTCCTGTTTCATCTGTATGTTGAACATATTTGTAAACTTTTGTTTCTCTACCTTGGTCGTCAACTAACTTAACTTCTTTTACTTTATATACATATCCTGCTTCTAATGCTGTTTCTGTATCAGATGTTATTTGACCTTTATCGTTAGGTGTAACATATCCAAGTGCTTCTCCTTTTTCGTTAAAAGTTTGTTTTTTACTGTCTTTAGTACAAGCAGAATAAATATTTAAGAAAGTTTTACCTACCATTCTTTTTGTTAATTCACTAGAAGGTTTTGTTAATATATCACTTACAGGGTCCCCAATAACCTTAGTTTCTTTATCACCAAAAGAAGGTAAAACACCTAAATCAATTTTATCAACTTTATCGTTATTTATTAGATATTCTAAATGAAAATCGTATAATTCTTCTATAAATAAATCAGCATTTCCTTCTGTAGGGGTTGAACCCAATACTTTGTAGATATAATCTTTATCATTTGCGTTTAATGATACAGAATAACTATGTTCATTTAATGTGCCAGGATTTGTTACAATTGTAAATTGTCCAAAATTCATACTATTAATCAACACATTTTGATTTTGTGTTGGTGTTGATGAAGGTGTACATCCGCCTTTTAATGAAACTTTGTTATAAGGTTTAATTTCAGCATTTTGGCATCTAAATTGAATAGTATCATATTTAGCATCTTCTTTACAAGGATCGAAATTACCTGTTTCATTATAACCACCTCTTGAACGTAATACAGCGATAACATATTGTCTTTCGTCTGCATCACCTTCTGATTTTGAAGCAGTGATAACAAATGCAGGACCTGCGTTATAACCACTTAAACCTAATACACGGCAAACATAAAGTTGGTCTGATTTTGTTAAATAAGACTTCGCAATATATGGTAATTCATATTTAGGATATTGACTTCCTTTAAATTTTTCAGCAGATGTACCACCGAATACACTTTGGAATTCGTTAAAATCCTTTACCATAATTGGTTCAAAAGCAGGACCTTGTAATGTTTCTCCAACTAATCCTGCTGTTGTGATACCAAGTGTTTTTGCTGCATACTCAATATCAGTGATTTTTGTGTAAATACCAGGACTAGAATGTGTTCCTCTAATTTTTCCCATATTATTATAATTTTGTTTTTATTCTATATTATTTTTAATAATAAATACTTTTATTCTTTTGAAAAGTTTGTAATAAATAAAAGTAAATACTCGTTATTATAAAAATTTTATCATCGCGAGTTCTTTTTCGTTTATTTTTTTGATTTTCAACTCTATTTCATCATTCTCTTTGAAGATAAATTTATCACCACTCAATTCGTTTCCATTAACAAAAATTTGGTATTCATAAGTTGTCTTTTCTGTTGGAACTTCCTCGCTAAAATCTATTTTTTTATTAAATTTTACGTTAACAAATTCAATTCTTTCTATCTCATAATCACAATCTATTGTAAATTTTGCTTTTTTACAACCCGAAGGAAGTGATACTGTTAGTTCATGTGAATCCTCGTCAATTTCAACATCAGCCTTTCTTTTTATTGTAATCATTGAATTATTAATTAACTTTTTCTTTAATGGTATCTGTTCAACTCTATAATCCTCTTCTGTAATAATATACGCCATAACTTTAATATTATATGATTGTCCGTAGAATTGTCTATCATCTATTTGATAATTAGACTCGTCTTGTATACCATCTAACGTCATTGGCATTGGGTGATTATTAGGCCATATATATTCTTGTCTTGCGTCAAATAAACCATTAACTAATGTATTAAAGTCGTTGATTAATTGATATTTAGTACAAAAAATTGTTACTTTATAAGATAGGTCAATAGCCATTGGTTGTTTCATTTTTAAATCCAAGAATGATTCCGTACCATTATCATCAAGTACTTTACATCTTTTCATTAAATAAAAGCGTTCGCCAGGTATATTCCATAATCTATTATGTATTGACCCGTATTGTGGGTTATTTTCTCTTGAAACAGTCTTAAAGTTTAGAATGAGATTTTTATTAGCGTCTGTGAACTCCCATGATTGTGTGTATTCTGAAAAGCGTTGATTTGAATATAATACCATAGTTGGAACTTCTTTCCCCTCTGCTGTTATATATAATTTTTCTTCAACCCATTTTTTAAATGCTTCGTCAATATCCTTATATTCAACAGTTTTTGGTAAAAAGGTTCCATCCTGTAGTATGTCTGATAACATTTCTATTCTACGTTCGTTACCAACACTTTCTTCTTTTAATTGTATATGATTTCTATATTGTCTCATTTACATTTTGTTATATATAATAAATACTTTTTTAATTTATTAATGAATCATAGTATATAAAAAATAGGAGAATTATCTCTCCTATTTTCTTAAATATTCTAATATTGTTTCTTTTATAATTTTTTTGATATATGATTCTGTAATATTTTGAATATTAGTTGTTTGTGTGTTGGTATTATATTTTCTTGGCCTACCACGTCTTTTTGGTTCTGTTGATGTATTAGTTGTTTGTGTATTACCATTATATTTTCTTGGTCTACCACGTCTTTTGGGCTCTGTTGGGGTATTTTCTTGTTGACCTTTTTGTTCTTGTCTTGTTTGCTGTTTTTTCTTTGAATTGGTATAAGGATTATCCCATATATCAATATCACCAAAATTATGTATTTCGTATGATTTATCGTTATTATCAATTATTTTTTTTGCACCATCGTTATACATGTTATTTTGTACAGCAATTTTATCTCGGTAGTTATCTTGTTTTGAACGATTTGTAGGGCTTGTATCAGGTGTAATGGCCATAAACGAAAGTGTTAATGGAATTATTTTTTCCCATCTTACTCCCTTTTCACCTGTTAATAATGTTTCACAAGTACTTGCTAATGTTCTACCACCAGCGACATTATCGTCGAAAATTATTAATGTTTTTGACTTATCATAATTCATGTTTTTATTAAAATCATTAACTTTAAATAAGTCATATAATACTTGTCTACAAGCTTCTGCGAATTTTTTAATCTCCCAAGACTTATCTTGTGTTTTACCATTAGAATCAACGGTATCATCTAAAATACCAAGAGCAGTACGTTCTTTATTTCCGACAACATTATTTTCGTGTTCAAAATGTCCAAAATCATCTTTAACATTAAATTTCCGTCCTTTATCGTCTGTAATTTCTTGTTGATTTTTTATATTTTCAGTTTCTTTTTTAGTATCGTCGTATAATTTTATAATTAATTCTTTTTGTGCTAATAATTTCTTTGCTATGTCATTAAAATTTTCCCCAATTTCATAGTCTTCAATTTTATCTTTTGTATTTGTTTTACCTTTTGTTAAATCAACCTTTGTCATTCGTGAATTTGAACGTTGTTTAACCCATTCTGTGCCTTTAGAATCTTTATTGACATTATTGAGATACATTCCTTGAGTATTAAATGTGTCTCTTTTCTTATCCTCCTCTTCTTTTTCAGAATTTCTTGTATATTGATAAAATTGTTCTACATTGTTATTATTTATATCACTTTGTACTTGTCTAACAAAATTATCTATTCTTTGTCTAATAACCAATAAATTTTCGGCTTGTTTTTGAGCCATAACAAATGCTCGTAACGCTTTAATATCAACGTCATCAAGTCCAATTTTTTGTGCAATTTCGTAGTCGATTTTCATGTTTCGACTTTTCACTACAATATTTTGTATTATATCACTTTCTGAAATGTTAATACCCTCTTTATTTAAAGCGGGTACTAAAAAATTCTTAACAAAATCATTATTAAAACTTGAAGAAGAATATGGCCAAGATATATATCCAATATTTGATACATTCGTACCTTCTTTCTCACATATATAAGGCAGTGCTTTAGTTGCATATTGTGCACAATAAGATAGTAATTTATTTTTAGCGTCATTAACCCAATTAACCTTTACATTAGTTTCATTTCCTTGTGAGTCAGTCTTTTTTATACTATCTTTTTTTATTGCTTGATTAAATGCTTTATCACTTAAAAAACCCAAACCCCATACATTCATTTTATCCCATTTACCATTAACTCTAATATTAATTTGTTTGCTAATTGGTGACAATGTTATACTTCCATCTTCAAATTCATAAAAACGCACAAGGTTATTGACCTTAGATGTTTTTTTATATCTATCAGGTCTATCATGATATAATTTATCATTAAATTCAATTGGTATTTCTTCCCACGAACCTTTAGTTTTTGTTATATCATCTTTATAATTTAACGCACGAATATCTTCTTTAATTTTTAATATTTGAGATTCAGTTAAGAATATATTTCTTTTCATTTTGATCAAAGATTTTTTGTTTCTGTTATATCTGACACGACAGTACATTCCACATTTCTGTAATATGGAGTAATACCCATCATCGTGTGTTTATTATCATAATTAACTCTACCATCATTGGTTACTATAAAGTATTCCATGTGTTCAGGCGTTACTTGAAGGCCTATATAATCACCACGATTTATATCACATTCGTTATCTTCAAGTTCTTTTGAATATATTTGAAATTTTAATTTTCCAACTTTAACATAGTACCCTTTTACAGCGCTATTGTCATAAGTTTTTAACTCGGCACCCTCTAAATTATAGATAACATTTAATTCAACAGGCGTCTTAAATGATATTTCATTGAAATTAGATTCCTTGTATATATCATTCATTTTTGTGTTTTGTTGATCAATTTCATATAATACTACAGTTTGATTAAGAACAGTATTTACATATTCCATTCCCATATCAACCCAAAAATCAACACACTCAGTCGAACCGAACAGATTATTTCGGTTTATCGGGTTTTTTCTTTTTATATTTTCTTTTTCAAACTTCATTAATATTTAAATATTACTTAATAATAAATACTTAAATATTTAATAATAAATATACTATAGTATATAATATAATATATTAATTATAATTAATAAGATCGATCTTATTAAAGATATAATTATTTAAGGAAAAATGTTTACTTTTTCTAATATTTTTATATATTTACTAATAGTAAATATATAAAAATGGCAAGTATTAAAGATTTAAACTTAGCATTTGATATATTATCTAAATACCACGGTAAAAATTATCTAATTTTGTCTTTACTTAGAAAAGAACAGTTGAATGATTTTGAAATAGAATACATAATAAAAAATCACAACAAAGAAATAGTTGATATCAACAAAAATGTTAAACTTTCTGAATGGTATTCAGAAAAACTAATGAAAGAGTTAGATATAGATTTTTACCCAAAAAGAATTAAAATTCTCAAATTAATAGGAGAAACAAGTAGATATTATCATTGCTTAATACAATACAGAAAAAGTGGAGAACCAATATTCCTTGTTTTACCAAAGAATGGGGTTTTAACTAATTTTTTAGTTGGAGATTACAAAAATCTTCAACTCGATTTTTCGTGGTTTGATAAGAAACTAAAATTGATCAACCCTGATTTCAGTATAATGGAACACCAAAAAGAGGCAACTAAATTTCTATTATCAAGAAAAAAATGTATTCTATCATTAGACATGGGACTTGGAAAAAGTTTAACATCAATAGTTGCGTCTTTAATGTACGGGAATAAAAAGGTTCTTGTTGTTTGTCCTGCTTCAATTAAAACCAATTGGAAAAATGAGTTAATGCGTTTTGTTGACGAAGACAAAATAAACATAATTAAGGGTTTCAACGAAATGAACAAACAAGAACTTATGGATTTTCTAAAAGTAGAAGACAAAAATAAGTACAAGGTAGAAGAATTAAGAAAAATAGCAAAAGATGGTGGAAATAAATGGAATGAAGGAAAACAATTTACTATCTTAAATTTTGACATCATAGACGAGTTTCATACCTTTTCAAGAAACAATACAAATAATAGCGACTTATTAAAAAGTGATTTTGACGTTGTTATTATTGACGAAGCACATAAATTATCAAACAATACATCAACACGCTTTAAAACGATTAAAAACTACCTTCAAAAGGCAAATAATGAGTATACATGGTTGTTAACAGGAACAATGTTAACTAATGATGTTAAAAACTTATATAATCTTCTTTCGCTTATTGAAACTGATATTACTGGTGACTATAACTTCTACATGGAACAATATTGTGGTGCTAAAAAAATACTAAAAAAAGGAGAATGGGACAGATGTTGGAATATGTGGAATAAAGGACGTTATGAGTCTTATTACAAAATGAATGAAGAAAACAAGAAAGTTTTCAAAGAATTTGTTGATAAGGTTGGTAAACACGTTATGGTAGCAAACGAATCGAATAACCTTGACGAGTTAAAAGAAAGAATTGATCATTTATACTACAGAAAGACAAAAGAAGAAATTATTCCAATTGATAAAATTATTGTTCCGCTTGTATATCATTTATCGAAAGTTCAAAAAGAAGAATATGATTATTTATGGGAAAAGTACGAAGCAGAAAAACTTGAGGAAGGTAAAGATTTATCAGAAATCAAACAACTTGTATCTGTTGCCGTAAATAGACAGTATATATCAAAAATAATGGTTCCAAAAACAATTAAGATAACCGAAAAACTTATTAAAAACAATAAAAAGGTTTTTATAATATGTTGTTATGACGAAGAATTGTATAGACTAAAAGAATATTTTGGTGAACAGGCTGTTATTTTTAATGGTAAAATGAATCAAAAACAAAAAGATAATGCTGTAGAAGCATTTAATAATGACGATAATATTAAAATTTTAATTGGAAATATAGCAGCAGTTGGTGTTGGTATTAACTTGAATAAATCATGTAATCACGCTATTTTCCAAAATTTAGATTTTACAGACGCAGCGTTTTCTCAAGCATGTGATAGAATATATCGTATTGGTTCAAAAGAAAATGCATATATTTATTTACAGTATTTTAAAGATACGGTTTATGAACATATTGTTGATATAATAACAAGAAAGAAAAAAATATCAGAACAAGTAATAAAAAATAGTTAATTATGGGAAATCTTAAATTAGTATATGTAAATCCAATTGGTAAAAACAGTTCGGACGAATATGAATATGAATTCTTTTTCTCAGAAACCCCTGACGTTGTTTGGGGTGAAGATTGGAATGTTCAGTCACCCGCAAGTTGTGGTGATATGAGACCTGAATCCTCAACATATTCAGAAGTTAAAAGATTAACGACTGAAATACCATTTTTCTGTGCACAACAAAATACCTCATTTTCAATGGCTGATATGATTGATGGAATTATCGCATGTGCATTTGAAGATATTTCATTTTACGACGATTACCCTGAACCATATAGAATTGTTTTTAAATTCGGTGAAGATATTGAAGAAGTACAAGAAAAATTAAATAGTAGAAATGTAAATTTTAATTAATATGGAATATAATAAAAAACAATGTGTAAAATCACCACTCAATTATACGGGTGGAAAAACAAAACTTTTACCACAAATACTCCCTTTATTTCCTGATAAAGTTGGAACTTTTGTTGATTTATTTTGTGGTGGTTGTAATGTTGGTTCTAACGTAAATGCAGACAAAGTAATTTATAATGATTACATGAGTCAGATTATAGAATTGTTTAAAAATTGGAAAGATACTAATTTGGAAGATACAATTGAATATATTGAAACGCAAATTGAAAAATTTAATTTATCAAAACAAAATCAAGAAGGCTTCTTGGAACTAAGAAAACAATATAATGAATATAGAGATATTCGAGATTTATTTGTTTTAGTTGCATACGCATTTAACCATCAAATTCGATTTAATAGCAAAGGCGAATATAACATGCCATTTGGAAAAGACAGAAGTGAATACAATAAAAATATGAAGACAAACCTAATCAACTTCATAACTCGTATTCAGGAACAAGATTCCACTTTTTTAAATAAATCATTTGACGAGTTAAATGTAGAAGAGTTTACAAAAGACACGTTTGTATATGCAGACCCACCATATTTGATCACAGTAGCAAGTTATAATGAAAATGGTGGATGGAACGAGCAAATGGAATACAAATTATTAGAATACTTGGATAAATGTACAGAAAACGGTATTAAATTCGCTCTCTCTAATGTTTTAGAAATGAATGATAAATCAAACGACATCCTTAAAAAATGGGCACAAGAAAAAGGATATAACATTCATCATTTAAATTATACATATGGAAACTGTAATTATCATAAATTAGATAAAACAGTTGGTTTAACAGATGAGGTTTTAATAACAAACTATTAAAAATAAAAAAATGGTGGTAAATTTACCACCATTTATTGTATCTTATAACAAGATTATACATTCTGTAACTATTGTTGTAAACGTTGCTAAAAATGCGACCATTTCCCACCAATATGTCTGTGCTGTCTTCTGTGTTTTATTCGCAAATGCTATACTCCATATAATCACAGCAGAAATTGGTATAATATATGCAATTTTATAACATACTACCGCGCACCATAATAAAGAAAAAACTGCTGCTGCTGTCGCTGAAATTGTATGTACTTTACTTTCTAATTCACAACTTCTAAATGCAGGTGCTGCTCCAACAAAAGCAATCATACCTGCGCCTAAAAATGGTAACACTGTTAAATAATGAGACCATGTACTAATTACTTCGGTTATTTCTATCCAAGCGGGCATTAATGTTAATGCAACAGTAAACATCATACCTGTGAAAATATACCCTAAACCTTTCTTTTTATTTTGATATAAGTAAAAAGTTTCAGATAAACTCTTTGGGATACCAAAGAAATGTATTGCTATTGCATTATAAATAACGAAAATACCAATAGCAACTAATGCTAAAATTAAATTTGTCATGTTTAAATATTTTTTAATGTTTATTATTAATATCCTGCTGTATCAACGTTAGAATAAAGAATTAACTTACCATCAAAATTAGCATGAACAGTTTGATGCCTACCCATATCTTTAAAACCATCAAACACTCTAAGTTCTTCTATTACTTTTCTTAAATTTTGTATAGCAAATCTATTAGGAATAACAACATGTAATCCACCACTTGGTGTTGTATACTCATTTTCAATAGTAATATTATAATGTTTTAAAATTGCTTTTGTAATATTCCAAATTCTTTGGTCTTTTGTGTCAATATCCAAAAAGAAACGTGGTCTATCAGTCCATGATGCATCTTCTTTTGATTGTGCAGACAAAATTTCTTCAGCATAATCAGCATATTTAGGTAAAACACCTCTATTATGGCGTTTTAATCTATCCAAATAACTTTGTTTGAAGCCGTCAATAGCACTTTGAGAACGTGGATTTGATGTTATATAAGCACGAGCATTATTTTTATCACAATAACTAACAATTTGTTGTTTTAATGATTGTAACTCCTGTGGTGTTCGTACTTTAAACGCTGTTCCGTTTTTAAAGTTTCCGTAATCACCACCTGCGTGATAAGTATCACCCATATTTTTAGTCATACCCTTATCACTATTATCCTTCCAACGTTTAATAATTTGAACAAAATAAAATTGGTCTGGATCTGTTAAATTTAACATATTACTAATTGTGTCAAAATTATCAACCTTATTAGTAACAGCCTCAGAAAGAATTTTTTCTATACTTTCTTTAATTAAATTCCTTAATTGTATTTCATTAATCTTCATTTTTTAACTCTTCTTTTTCATCATTATTGTATTTTAACAAATAATATGTACCATTGTCATATAGTTTAATTTGTTTTCGTTGTTCACCTTTTGAATTTTTATAACCAATATGAACCCAATGTTTATCTCCACTATGTTCATCAATTATTTGGTCAAATGCTATCTCATTCTCTATGAAATATTTTTTAACAAATTCAAAAAACTCGTCAATCAAACCATTAACAGGTTTTAAGTCTACCGCAAAACCTTCCTTATGTGAAGATGTTTTTGAACCACCAACTTTTTTATTCAATTTTTCACAACGATAACCACTATTAACTTTGATTGCAGAACCCCATGCTTCTCTTAGTGGGTCTAAAACATTATCAGTAAATTCAGTTAAGTTTTCAACAATTTTATCTGTTGGTGTATTATCTATTTTATGTGTTTTTGCTGTATCACTATAACATAATTCTTTAATTGTAAAATATTTCATATATTTTCCGCTTATTATCTATAAATACTTTAAAATTTAAAAAACAAATGTATATTTGTAGCAGAAATGTGTATCGTGGTGTACACTTTATCAAAATAATAATTAAGTAAAACTTTTTAAATATGAGACAAGAAATTTCTTTAGAAGAAATTGGTAAATTCTTAGAGGGTAGGGACCCTGAACAACGTATAGTAAATCTTCTATACAACAATCAAGACAACTTTATTACTGTCGTTTATCGTAATGAAAATGATCAAAAATGCACCCGACAAGAGAGTTTTTATCCTTTTGTGTGGGCAACTCGTCGTGCATGTAATAATTTATGTAATGGAAACAGAGATGTTCTAAAACAGTTAATGCGAGAATTTGGTATTGGTGTTAAAAAACTATCAAACCAAGATAACAAAGGAAACGAAATTGCTTCTTTTGAGAATGGTTATATGTTTATGTTTTATGCACTAAAGCCAATGTCGTATACAACATTTTTATCTTTCTTTAAAAGGGCAAAATATCCAATTTTTAGAAATGATAAAGATAAAAACGGAGAACCATTACAATTATCAAAAGCAGATGAGGGTCAATATCTTATCGTAACTCCACAAGAACAGTTCATGATTTCAACAGGAAAGCGTTTCTTTAAGGGTTATAACGATTATAACGATATTTTAAGAATGATATTCGACTTGGAGACAGAGGGTCTTGATCCAAGAAAACATCGAATCAAACTAAACGGTATTAGGATGAACCGCTCAGTGACTATTCGAGGTAAAGAATATCAAAACTTTGAGCGCATTTTTGACATTAAAGGCAAAACAAAAGCAGAAAAAGACGCTTCCGAGTTAAGGATAATTGATACAATGTTAAAAATTATCTACACGTTTAAACCTGACGTTATTACAGGACATAATGTAGAAAACTTCGATTGGAATTTCATTATTGTACGTTGCGAGATGTTAGGGACAACAATAGAAGAAATGTCTGCTCCATATTTTAACGGAGATTTTATCAGAAAAGAAACACGAGAAAGTTCTCTTAAACTTGGTGGTGAGGTAGAAACATTTAAACGTACTATCGTACCTAATACAATTATCACAGATTCACTTCACGCAGTAAGACGAGCACAAGCAACTGATAGTAACTTCTTAAAAGCAACCCTCAAATATTCAACGAATTATCTTGGTCTTAAAAAAGATAATCGTGTGTATACACCTGGTGAAGAAATTGATAAAATTTTAACTGACGAAACAAATCAGTATGCATTCAATAATACTGATGGTGATTGGTATATTTATGACCCAACTTCGCCAAATGGTAATAATATACCTTTTAGAAAGGGTAAAGATGAAGATAAACCATTTGTTGCATATACAAGAAATTATCTTGCCGATGGTTATGAAATAGTAACAGGTAGATATATTATTGAACGTTATCTTTATGACGACTTATGGGAGTGTGATAAAGTAGAATACGCATTAAATACAACAAACTTCTTTATTTGTAAAATCCTTCCTGTGCCATTTGCAAAATGTTGTACTATGGGTACGGCTGGTCAATGGAAAGCAATTATGATGGCATGGTCTTATGAAAACGGACTCGCAATTCCAAAGGCTGAAAACTCAGGTGCGTTTACTGGTGGTCTTTCTCGTTTGTTACGTGTTGGATACGTTGATAATGTTATTAAACTTGACTATAACTCACTTTATCCATCAATTATTTTAACATGGGGTATTACCGATGAAACAGACCTAATGAACGCTATGTTAAAGATGTTAGAGTATGTATTAACAACACGTGAGAAATATAAAGGAGACAAAAAGAAAGCAGGTAAAATTGTTGATATGTATGAAGATGAATTTATTGCAAAGGGTATTGAATTGTTAGTCGAACAAATAATAGAATACAATCAACAAAAAATGCAATATAATTTTGCTGATAAAAAACAAAACCAACAAAAGGTTTTGGGTAACTCTTTCTTTGGTTCTTATGGTTCAAATAACGGTTCGGTATTCCCATGGAAAAGTCAAAAATGTGCAGAACAAACAACTTGTACAGGTAGACAATGTTTGCGTCTTATGATTAGTCACTTCCATAAACTTGGTTACATTCCAATTGTGGGTGATACCGATGGTTTTAACTTTAAGTTGCCTGAAACATATAGATATACAGAAAGTAATCCTTATATTGGTCTTGGGTTAAGTCGAGAAACAAAAGCAGGAAAAGAATATATTAACTTTGAAGCGGATGTTGCTGAGTTTAATGATTTATATATGAAAGATTTCCATTATACTCCAAATTCTGTTAATAAGATGGGACTTGGAATAGATGAAATTGTTTCTTCAACCATTAACTTCTCTCGTAAAAATTATGCAGACTACTTCCCAACAAAACCATATCCAAAAGATGTAAAACTTGTTGGTAATACGATTAAATCAAAGAAAATGCCTGAATATATCTCAAAGTTCTTGTCAGTTGGTATTAGACAATTGCTTAAAGGTGATGGTCAAGCATTTTTAAATGAGTATTATTCTTATATTGATAAGATTTATAATTATCGTATTCCTCTTCGTGATATCGCAACAAAGGGTAAAATAAAGAAAAGTATTGACCAATATCTAAGCGATGTTAAGCAAATAACAAAAGCAGGTAGACCAAAATCACGTCAGGCATGGTATGAGTTAGCAATTGACCATAATTTAGCAGTAAACAATGGTGATACGATTTATTACATCAACACAGGTACTTCTAAATCACATAGTGATATTAAAAAAGTAACACATTATTATGTAATTGATGAAAATAATGAAAAAATTGAAATCACAAAAGATATTGAAAAGAATTATAAAGTTTATAAAAAAGAATGCACTTCAAAAGCATTAAGTAAATTAGATTGGATTGCAGTAACATACCCACGATATTTTGTGGAAGAAGAAATTATCAAAAATTGTGTTCTTGTACCAAGTAATATTATTGATAGAGAAGAGGATACTTTTTGTGATACTGAAAATCAAATTGAATATAATGTTGCAAAATATATTGATATGTTTAACAAACGTATTAAACCATTATTAGTATGTTTTGATAGAAGTATTAGAGAAAAAATTCTTATTACAAATCCTGATGAACGTCAATATTTTACTGATAGTGAATCACAAATGAGTTCAGGTCAACCAAATAAAGTATCAGACCAAGACACATACGAACAACTAATGACGATGGAAGATAAGGAGATTAAATTCTGGACAAAATATAATCTAATTCCTCCATTTATTGAAGAATGTGGTATGGGAAAATGGGAAGATATTGTTGAAGATTATAAACGAAGAGTACAAGAAGAGGAAACACTTGGTATTGATAAAGAAAAAGAAATGTACGATAAAATTTTGTTAAATTTAACAGAAGAAGAAATCGATTTATTCGAAGAAGAGGGCAACATTCCGAGTGAAATTCTAAAAATTGTAGATATCGACCCGAAAACAGGTAATTTTGTTTCGAAAAATTACGAGCACGTTATAATTGGTAGTATGTATGATATTTTAGAATCAAGACAACACCCATGTTTTGAACAAACAGAAGATGTTGATGTTATATAATAAAAGCGGTCAATTTGACCGCTTTTATATTTATTATGAGAATTATATAGTAGTTAGTATTAAATAAATCTATTTTTTCTTAGGTAACAATTTATTTGCTGCGTTAATATATCCTTGCCCTGCTCTAAGACCCATCTTACGTCCTAATTTACCAAATGATGATTTATCTACTTTGCTCCATCCATCAGGAACATGATGTTTGAAGGTACCAACATTTTCTATACTATCATCTTTATAGTATAATGTATCATCGTCTGAGTAGTATGAATTAATATCGTCATCTGATACAGATACACCATGATTTATAAAATTTCTTACGTGTTCATCATCAAAACCTCTTTTATTCATGGTATCCACCATTCCTTCAATATCATCTTGTGTTGTTGTATCGTCATTTCTATAATTATGAAAGTCTTTAACCATAGATTTAAATGCATTATATCCCTGACCTTCATTAATTATTTGGATTATACTTTCCTTGATTATCTTTCTTAATTGTGATTCATTTATTTTCATGATATTCTTATTTCTATTTATTTGTTTATTATTTTCTTGAATTGGTTATTGTGGTATAAATGGATGTACAAATGTCCCATTTAAGAATAAGTTTGATAATGCCATACATAACTTCGTTATATCTTCATCACTATACAAGTGGGCATTATTAATCAAATTGTTTTCATTTGAATCGGTAGGTATATTACTATCCTTCCCATTATAAAAGTAAATATCAATTCTTTTATTTGGTTCTCCAATTGTTTCATATTTTTTCCAATTTGACAATGGTCCACATGGATGATTAGAGAAACGAACTCTTACAACACTATTTAAACAGTTTTGTGGTATAAATGTCACTATAAAAGTATGCATGTCGTCACAAGGTTTAGTTTGTAATAGATTACCCCATAAATAGGTTGCACTATCTTTTGCATTATTAGGAATCCTATATTCTTCCGAAGTAATACCCTGTTTTGTACAATTTAAATAATTCTTCCCCTTTTCTACGTATTGCTGTTTAGATATATCATCAAGTAGATTTATCAATAACCCCATAAAACATGTTTTTCTTTATAAATAGTTGCATAATTGAGAAAAAAGCAGTAATTTTGCAAAAAAAGCAGCAATGAGAAATTTAGAACCAAAAGATATAACTTTATTTGAGCAACATTTTAATCGTTGCGATATTCCCAAAAAAATCACATTTTTTTACTTATATCAATTATTCCTCCATCGAAATAATCAGCCTTTCCACCGCCTTCAATAAATTGTTTATTTAATTCAGATTGATACATACCTAATTCATTATCATACATACAATCAGATTTACCAATTTTATCATTTAAAACATTTTGATACATACCTAATTTTGTGTCATACATACAATCGGTTTTACCAATCATATTATTTAATTCGCTTTGGTATTTATTTAAATCTTCGTCGTATAAGTCATTTGCTACTGCAACGACGTGATTTTTTGCTGTTGAAGTTAAAGCGTTACCAATTTTACCTTTTGCTATTTCCATATTATTGTGCATTTATATTAACTTCACCACCAACACTAAAATCAGAACCTGATTTTAATATTGTATATGTGATATTATTTTTAGTTAAATAAGATTTATTCATAACAAATGGTGTTGCATACATTGTGAAAGTGGAAGGACAAGAAACACCACTTGGTACAATAATGTAATAATAAACATTATCTGCATTAGAAATCTCAGAATATGTACCTGTTGCGCTACTTGTTATCTTTGAATGTCCATTAGCAAATACGTCTTCTTCGTTCAATCCAAAACCATAATATGTTCTATAATAACTATGTTTGCTTGCACTACTACTCCATGATTTTACTCCATTTTTATAAACACAAGTTGCAGAATATGAAGTGGTTTTTGAAATTTTATCAGAATAAGAAATAGTTTCTCCCGTTCCTGTTGCTACAATAGTACCTCCTTTTTTCATTGTCAAAGATAACAGAGATTTATCAGTTAATGTAAAATTATTAACTGTGTATTTTATAGTAATTTGAGTTTCAGCACCTGTTTCAAATGCGCCACCTGGTGAAATGTTTAACGAAGTTGACACATTATTCAACATTTTCTCTATATCAAGTTCTAAAAACTTATTATCAACCTCTTCTTTTGTATAATACCCTGTTAAATCAACCTCAACATTTTCAATTGCATTATCAACCTCATCCTTTGTATAATAATCAGACAAGTCAACTTCAGCATTTTCAATAGCAATGTCTACTTCTTCTTTTGTATAATAATCTGTTAATGTTTTTTCAAAGTCTTCTTTAAGGATATCAATTGCTCTTTCTAGATCGTATTCTGTTATATAGTCTTTTAATACTTCTTTAATAGCATTCAAGTCTCCACTTGCGGAAACCATATTCAATTTTAAAGTATCAATATCAATGCGAACATTTCTATTAATATAAACTTGTTTATCATTTAATATTGCTTGTTTTTCATTTAATTCTTTTTGTCTTTCATTTAATTCTTCTTGTATTTTATTAAATGAAATCTGTTTTTCATTAAATTCTTCTTGCTCAATATTAAAAATTCTTTGTCCTTCATTAAAACCCTCTTGTGTAGCGTTAAAACTATTTTGTTGTTTTTTAAATGAATTGTAATCTTTTTTAAAAAGTTCTATTTCTTCATTTAATTCCTTTTGTTCAATATTAATTGAAATTTGTTCTTCATTTATTTCTGATTGACGTTTTCTTAATATCATATCATAAATTTCATCAGAAGTTGTTACGATATGATTTGCGTCAATCGAATGTAAGGTTGAAGGTATATGAATTATTGCCAACTGTTCTTCTTCAACAGGTCCATTTTCTATCTTAATCTTATATTTACCGTTTTCCATATTATATTACGTCTATTTTAATACTAAAATCATAAAGAATATTATCACTATTTTCGTAATACGAAGTACTTAAAAATACATAATAAGGTTCATTATTTAATGTTATTTTCTTTTCAAAAAACAATGGCATTTGAAAATTATTATACATAAAAGAATAATTACCACCATCACTTACATATATATCTTCTGGTATATACAAACACACCCTTTCACCATGATTATTATCAGTTAAAGGTAGTTTATAAAGTTTTATTTCATATGTATTACCTTTACATGATAATGATGGGGCAACGTCAGGATTTTCAATAATTTGATATGTTTTTGAGTGTCTATCAAAATACCCTATTTCTACTTTATTGCAAGCGATATAAGATATTTCTTTATTATAGTTAATCTTTTCATTATTTTCTAAATGAATCGTAAAACAAATTTGAAAAGTGCAAGATTCTGTCTGTTTTGTTTGAAAAACAACGCAAGCACTATCTTTAAGTTTTGTTTTTTCCAATAACACAAAATCATTAAAATCTTCATTATTTTTTTTGATATTAACTGTAATTTTTTCACCTTTATAAAGATTACCTTCAATATCTAATAATTCAGATTTAATTGTTATTTTTTCTTCTTTATGTTTAAATCCTAATAATGTATCAGTTTCACTAAAATTATTATTCTTATAGTTAATATAATTTCGTGTGGCATATACATGTAATTTATTATACACAGAAAGTAATGCTATTTTTAAACTAAGCATTTCATTCTTAATAGTATCGATATCATTTTTTACAGTATAATCTTTAACAACAGTTTCTTCCTTATCAACCTGTACTTCTGTTACTATAGGTTTTTCCTCTAAAATAGTCTGTTTTAATTCTGTGTTCTTTCTATTAATACTTTTAGTATTTTTATTTTTTATAGCCATTACTTATTCTTCATATTATAATAGTGATTATTTCTTATTTGACCTATAGTAAGCGAACCATTATAAAATTTAAATGTCTTTATTTCCCCATAGAAACGTTTATTAAAATAAGACGATATAAACCCAAAATCTTCTAATTCATATATAACGTCTTCAAATACTAATTTACTATCAGATAAGCCCAATGTACCGCCACCAAGTGATATGTTATATGGTACCATTTCTTGTTTTTGATATATATCGTTTAACTCTCTAAAATTAAACTCAGGTAATTCCTGTGAGATGAATCTTAAATAGCCATTAACGTAAATATATATTTTCATCACCCTATTATTTATTTTGCATTTACAATTTGATGACTTAATATAGAATTTAACATTAATTGTAGACCATTTATTTGGTTCGATAGTATTTTTATGTGTTTTTTCTACAATAAAGTTATCTTCAAAATTATCTTTACATTTATTAATCAAGTAACGATAACCTATTTCCCCATCATTTGTTAAAAATAAAGAAAATGCGTTCGAGTACAAATCTTGTTTTATATCATAGTTTGGTTTTACATATTGTTCGCTATTATAAAAATTTTCAATTGTATCAACGGTATACCCTTTTGGATTTTGACTAAAAATTAAATAAGCGTTATTACCTTCCTTTGTATTATATTCTCTTGTGTAACCACTTATTACTTCAGGCAAATACTTATTATCAGATTTAATTTCAAAATAATTATCTTTATCTAACAATACACCATTAGAAGTTTTCTCTTTTAATGTTGTTTTTGTGTTGTAAAAATTAGCGAATTTATTCTCAGCACGTGTACCAATGTAAAAAAATACACCTTCTTCATCAAGTTGTGTTTTGTTTGGATTAATTAAAAATTCTAAATTCCATTCACAATTTTCAATATGTGTTGGTAAGGTTTGATAATCAAAACCATATAATTTATAAAAACCCTGTAAAAAACCACCATTAAAAATCATTGAATTTTCAGTTAAACTCAAATCGTCTTCATTTTTAATAATCGGATATAGTGTTAAATTTATTTCTTCTTTTTCTATTGAAAAATGATTACATGGACCTTCAAAAACACGTTCTTCATCAACGCTTAAAAAATAATTATCATATGCAGTCAACTCATCATCTTCTAAACATATATCACTATTACCAAAATCTTTATAAAAGTATTTTTCAATTGATTCAATATATGAACTTTCACCAATTTTATTAGGAATAGACATATCAATATAACTAATTAAATTATCTTCTGATAATTCCCCATTAATAGTATCGACCATATCAGAAGGTGTTGTTGTATCATCAGACACAACAACATCCATTATATTAAAACGGTTAAGAATCAATCTTAATGGCCATTGTTTATATTTGTTTAAAATTGACATTTTTTATATACTATTTCTACTTATAAATATATTTATATATAAGATAATTATGTATTTTTCATGAGAAAAGTTTTATTTACAGAGTCTCAAATGAGACAAATTTTAAATAAGGTAGGATTAAATGAATGGTCAGAAGTTAGTAGTGGTTATTTAAACCAAAATAGTACCGGTTCAGAAGCCCCAACTAATGTCAATGGAACACAAGTAAGTGTTAACGTCATAAACCCTGAAGATGAAGAACAAGATAACGTTACAACAACTGATAAATTGGCTGACACACAATACCCAAAAGGTATGAATTATGGTTTTGGAAGGTCATACGCAAGACCAATTGCTGAAGATATTGAACAGCAAAATTTCATTGCAAGTAAATATCAAAAATCTGACGCAAAAGCCGGTGGAACAAAAATGGGACAAAATATAGCAAATGAAAAAAAAACTTCAAATGCGACCCAAAGAAAACGAAAAGAAAGATTAAATAAATACAAACAAAATATGTCACCTGAAGAATTCAAACAACAATATGGTGATATTGAAAAAACTGTAAAATCTTCATTAAAACAAATGTCTAATGTTAATGATACCTTAACTAATGTTAGTGATACAAGTAAATTAACAAATGCCAACAATGCAACAAAAGTTAAAACACAAACAAAAAAAGGTCATCACGATGGAGAACAATTAAGTAGTGGTACTTTACATTACTTTAAGTAAAAAACAACCGAATATGAATGAAAATTTCGAACAAAATTTAATAAAATGTGCACAACAACTTTCTAATGTTTATTATTATTGTTCTTTTAATAAATGGATTAATTGGGAAAATCCTGTTGATTTAAATGAAAAAATAAATTGGTTATCTTTTAACACAAATACAGAAATATGGAGTGCACTCAGTGATAAATATGGTGTCAGAGAATTCATTAAAAGCAAACAATTAGAATTTTTATTAAATGATATATATGAAAAATGGGATAATGTAGAAGATATAGATTTAACAAATCTCCCCGCATCTTTTGCAATAAAAACTAATTGTTCTTCAAATGACACAATAATAGTTCAAGACAAAAAATATGTAAATTTGTTTGAACTTAAAAAACATTTTAAAAGAGTTTTGGATAAACGTTTTGGTATTGAAACATCAGAACCACATTATTTAAGAATAAAACCATGTATATTTGCTGAAAAACTAATAGGAAGTAATATAAATGATTATAAAGTATGGTGTTTTAACGGTAAACCATACTGCATTCAAGTCATATCTAATAGACATGAAAAAAAAACAATGAATGTATTCGATGTTAATTGGAATGAATATAAAGATTGGTTAAACCCGATTTTCCAAAATGTAAACACAATAGAAAAACCAAAATTATTAACAGGAATGTTAAAATACGCTGAAATCCTTTCAGAAGGTTTTCCTCAAGTAAGAGTTGATTTTTATATTGAAAACGAACGTTTATACTTTAGCGAAATGACATTCACAGCATCAGCTGGAAGGTTACTATCCTTCAATAATAAAGCATTATTAAATATGGGTCAAGAAATAAAAATAAAAAATATTGACAATAATAAAGAAAATAATTAAATTTAAATAAACATAAAATATGAGTAGACAAAGCGCATTAGAGAACATTGCAATTACCAAAAGAGATGGTCTTGAAATTATGAATGACTATCAAAATAACGCTGGTTATGAATATAACGAGACACATAAAGACGCTATATCAGATGGTGATGCAAAAGGTAAAGGAAACAAAACAGCAATGGGTTATGCTACACCAGATCCAACAGGTTTTGTGTTAAATCCAGATGGTACTAGAACTCAAAAAATAAATTATAGTACTATTATTACACACGAAAATGGAAACATGACAATCGGTAACGAATACGATAGAAAAGGTAATAAAAGTATTCCTAAAAGTGGTAGAGAAGGTCTTGCAACAATTAATAAGTATGGTCCAACAAATGAATATTCAGAAGCATGTATTGACATGACAGCAAATTTAACAGAAGGACAATACACTGATAATAGAATTTAATTAACATGAATTTAGCAGAACAAGTTCTAAGGGAAATACTAACCGAAGAGGCTAATATCTCCTATGTTACCGACGCAATCAAGAAAAAATATGAAGTTGAGTTAAATTACAAAGCCGACGACGATAAAAGAGGGTCAGGAACACGTATAATTCAACCGGTTGCTCTTGGTCATACAAGCAAGGGAAATCTTGTTTTGCGTGCATTTCAACCATACGGTGACACTAAAACAAAAATACCAAAATGGAAACTATTTAGATTAGATAGAATCGAAGAATGGAATCCATTAAAAAAACGTAAATTTACGCGTCCAGAATCATATAATCCAGATGGAGATAAAACCATGACAGATGTTATGGTGCAAGCAAACTTCGATAATTCAGAAGCATACGCAAAAGGTCAAGGTAAATATAGTGGTTTAAAACGTGCTAATGATGAACGTGCAGAACAAAAACGTTCTAAAAACCCATATGTTGATTTACAGAAAAATATTAATAAATCATTTGATGGTAATAAGATTGATTATATAAAGAAAAACATCGAAGATTGGCAAAAATCAAAAGGTGCCGAATTCTTTAAAAAAGACAAAGGAAATAAACAATCAGCTTATGAAATGTCACAGATAGAAGATTTTGGTAATGATAACACAACTCAAACAGTTGGTCCAATCACAAAAAACAATATTGACACAAAACAAAAATCAACAAGACAATTAAATTATCAACAACCAAAAAACAATGGGCCTATAATGAAAAATAACGATGAACAAGAAAATGATAACACAAACGAAAAAGTATGAAAAACATAGATAGTATTATAGCGAATGCGCAAAAACTAATGATTAACGAAGATTTTTGGTCAAAAGTAGAAAGCGTAGATTCATCAAGAACAACCAATGGGGGAAAAGTTAAAGGTAGTTGTGCTGAAATTTTTAGAAATAATAATGATATTCAACAATTACAAACGGAAACAGTTAATAGACGCAAAAAAACAGGTAATCCTGTTTTAGATTCGTTTATTGATAAACCACCAATGACAGGTGAACATAATCCATATTTATTAAACGAAACTTTTGCTAATCCTCAACAAAACGTACAACAACCGATTATTCAAGAAAGAATTGTACAACAACCTTCAAACGCACAATTAGATTATAATTACATCAAATATCTAGTAGAAGAGGCAGTAAAAAATGCTTTATCACAAAATATGATTAATGAATCTAAAGGTAATAATATGTTAGGTATGAAAATGTGTGAAGGTAATAAAATACAATTTATGGATAGCAAAGGAAATATCTATGAAGGAGTATTAAAATTAAAGAAAAAAAGACAATAAATATAACAAAGTTTTTTAAAACCTCGGTTTCCGAGGTTTTTTTATTTACTTTATTGTTTCTTTTTTTTACTTTTTAATAAAAAGTTTTAAAATGAGCAAAATAAATATTTTAGTCGTTCCTTCGGACAATCAAGGCGGTGTTGGGTTCTATCGCTCAACACAACCACATATCCAATTAGAACAACAATATCCTGAAGATTTTTCTGTTACTTTTGAAATGAACCCAAATTGGGGTAATTTAATGTCTTTCAAGAAATATCAAATTATTCATATCCATAAAGCGCTATTCAACGATATGAATAGTTTTTATAAAGCAATGGATTTTTTTAAAGAAAATAATATTGTAACAATTATGGATATTGATGACCATTGGAAACTAGATTATCGTCATCCACAATACAAAACAGTACAAATATACAAAATAGACGAATTAATCAAACAAAATTTAAGAATTTTTGATTACATAACAACAACCACAGATTTATTTAAAAGAGAAATTACACCATTTAATAAAAATGTATATGTAATACCAAACGCAATTAATCCAGAAGACCCAAGATTTAAAATTAAAAAAAATGATTCAAAACGTTTAAGAATTGGTATGGTTATGGGTTCTACACATGAATATGATATGGCATTAATTGGAAAAATCTCAGAACAACTCTCAAAAGAAGAATTAGAAGAAGTTCAATTCGTATTATGTGGATACGACATGAGAGGCACAATGAAAGAAGTTGATGTGCAAACAGGACGTGTCAAGGAAAGACCAATACTACCAAAAGAAAGTGTATGGTATCGTTATGAACAAACAATGACTTCTGATTATAAAATCATTTCTCCTGAATATAAAGATTTTTTATCTAAGTTTGTACCAAATTCTGAATATGAAAAAGTAAACGATGAACCATATAGAAGATGTTGGACAAAACCAATGGATAGTTATTACCAACACTATGCTAATGTAGACGTTCTATTAGCCCCACTTGATATTAGTGAATTTAATAAAGTGAAATCACCATTAAAAGTAGCCGAATGTGTATTTTCAAAAACAGCAATCATTGCTTCTGATTTTGGTCCATATACGTTAGATTTAAGAAATGGTTTCCAGAGGGGTGGTGAAATTGATGATACAGCAAACGCTCTTTTAGTACACCCAACAAAAAATAACAAACATTGGTTAAGGTTTATTAAGATTTTAATAAAGAATAGAGATTTGGTTAAAAAACTACAAGATAATCTTTATGAAGATTTACATGAAAAGTATGATTTAAGAAATGTAACAAAAGACAGGGCTGATTTTTATAAGAAAATAATTAAACAATAAAATAAATAATATGAAAATTGCAATATCACTCGACGACGTTATTAGAGCAAAATCTCAATCAATTTTAAAAGCATATAAGAAATTAAATGAAGATTTTGAAGTAGAAAGTGTTGAATTATCAAATAATAATTTTAAAGAACTTTTAAAATTTGACAATGATAGTTCTTATTATAAATTCTTATACGAGGATTATGTGTTTGAAATTTTTGCAGAAGCGGAAGTAACTGAAAAAATGATTGATAAAAAATTAAATCTTTGGCACATAGATTTAAATAGTGCAGAAGATTTGGAAGAGGAAGTTGAATTAATGCTATACAATCCATTTGAGTTCAATGCTTCAATTGGTTTCACACATTTCTTTTTATCAAAAATTGCAACAAGAATAAGAGAAACATTCTTCCCAACTGTATCTTCAGATGTTTTTGATAAATGTGACGTTTTAATCACTGCTGAGCCAAAATTGTTAAAAAACAAACCAATTAACAAAATTGTAATTAAAATCGAAACAGAATATAACAAAGAATGCGACGCTGATTTTACATATAAAACGTTTGGTGAGTTTTTAGATGATAAAGAAATTATAAATAAATTGATAGAATTTAAAAATAGATTATGAATAATTTAGATAAAGATTATTATTTGGATATTAAAGCAATTTTAAATTTTATTAATTATTCAGATACCCATTCAAACAAAGAAACCGAAATAATTGATAGGTACGAAAAAGACGAAAACAAAAATCTAAGTAGTGCCGAAAAGACAATCCGAGAAATAACTTCATACGGTAATACAAATATGGATAATATAAGTTATGATTTAATAAAAATTCTTATAGGTCAAGTATTATCATGGGGTTATGATAGCGAATTATCTGAAATGGAAACCATTCCATTTGGTTTAAAAACAGCAATTAACACATTAACAAAAGAAAAATTATTACTAGAAAAGAAATAACACAAAGATATGAACGAAAAAATAGAAACAATTACAAGAGAAATTGAAAAACTAAAAAACAAAACATTTAAAGTTTTCTTTTTTGTTTACGACACAAAAGGTGTTCCTTCTGGTTCATTAACATATATTTATCAAACTGCTTCTTATTTAAAAGAATTAGGATATGATGTACAAATGCTATATACAGAAGAAGATTTTCAAACACCTGAAACATGGTTAAATAATGTAGATGTAGCAAGTTTACCACATCTTAATATCCAAAAAGAAAAAATTGAAGTATCAGCATCTGATTTCTTATTTATACCTGAGATTTTTGCTGATGTTATGGCCAAGACAAAAGAAATGCCATGTAAACGTGTAGCAATTCTACAAAACTATGATTTCATGACAGAATTAATACCTGTTGGTGCTTCGTGGAATACATTAAAAATCCATGATTGTATTACAACATCAGATTATCTTGGTGAACGTTTAAATGAGGTATTTAAAAATGTAAAAGTTAATGTTGTTAGACCTTGCATTGACGAAATATTTAACGAAGATGATACTGATAAGAAATTAATCGTTAATATTATATCAAAAGACCAAAACGATTTAAATGCTATTGTTAAACCATTTAAATGGAAATTCCCTATGTATGGATTTGTTCCTTTTAGATATGTTAATGGACAAGACAAAGAAACATTTGCTAAACTTCTAAAAGAATCTGTTATTACAGTATGGAATGACCCATTTACTGATTTTGGTATCTCAGCATTAGAAGCAATGGCGTGTGGAAACATTATCATTGGAAAAATTCCGGAAGGCGAGCCTAAATGGTTAATTGAAAATGGAAATGTAAAAGATAATGGTGTATGGTATTATAATACAAAAGACTCTCACGCACTAATTGCAAGTGTTATTCAAACATACATGAAAGACAGTATCCCAGAAGGTGTATTAAAAGAAATGAAAAATACAGTAAAACAATATCGTTCTGATAAACAAAGAAAAGATATTGAAAAAGTATATGTAAACACTTTATTTGAAGATAGAATTAAAGAATTAGAAGAAGTTCTAAAATATTTAACAAAAAATAATGCGTAATAAAGACGAATATTAATATGAAGAAAATAACAATTATTGTTCCATTACATGAATATAATGAAAAGTATTTAAAAAGAGCACTATCTTCAATTAATCTTGGTGAAACAAAAAATAGTAAATATTATGAATTACTTTTTGTTGGTCCAAAAGAAGTGTGCGAACAAGCTGAAAAACTCAATAAAACACTTAATAACCTTGAAACAAGAAGTGTTGAAAACACAGAAACAGATTTTCAAACACAAATTAATAAAGCAGTTTTTGATTGTGTGACACCATATTTCACTATCCTTGAATACGATGACATGTATACTTCTAACTACTTTAAAAACATGCAAGATTTTATTAAAAAACATTCAGAGTATAGTGTTATTTTACCAATCAACGAATATGTTACAACAGAAGGAGATATTGTATCATTCGGAAACGAAATTGCGTTAGACCCTTCGTTCGTAGATACAATAGGTGTTATTGGTTTAGATGAATTACAACTATTCATGGATTTCAACTGCACGGGTGGTTTATTTAAAACAGAAGATTTTATTAGTGTTGGTGGTTTGAAAAAATCTCTTAAAATCGCTTCATGGTATGAGTTTTTAATGAGAATATGTTATAAGTCTAAGAAAATTTATGTGTTACCAAAAATTGGATATAACCACACAATTGATAGAGAAGGCTCTTATATGTCTGTTGAACAAAAACAAATTAGTCAAGAAGAAGGTAAATTTTTGATTGACACAGCAAGACAAGAATATTTCTTTAAAGAAGATAGAAATATCATTTTTGAACCACAAGATAATAGCGAAAATTCAAAAGAGTAAAATGGCGAAAAGAGGAAGAAAACCAAAAAATAAAAATTATTTTGGAGAAGAACAAGAAAATGCTGTAAGAGAATATCTTGCTTGCGATGATTCGGAAACAAAAAATTTAATTTATAATGAAATTTTAAAACCTGCATTCGAAAAAATGGTAGAGTCTATAATTAGAGCATATAGACTCTACATACCAGAAGAAACATATGAAGAAACATTTCATGATACATTATCATTCTTGATAACAAAAGCAGGACATTTTCAGGCCGACAAACAAAAAAAGGCTTATTCTTATTACGGAAATATCTGTAAAAATTATCTACTTGGTAGAAAAGATAAATACATGAAAAACGCACAAAGAAATCCTTCATATGACATCGAAGAAGAAGAATTTACAAACAATATAAAATATGCTAACCATGTGGATAAAAATGCAAGGGTTGCGTCTGAGGTTGTGTCACGTATGATTGTGCGCTTAAATAATATGATTAACAATGAAGCATATCAATTAAAGGAAAGCGAGACAAAATTAGCAAAAGCCCTTGTTAATTTATTTGAAAATTGGGACTATGTTATGAGTACTGATGGCAGTAATAAATTAAATAGAAATGCAGTATTATTCTTTCTTAGAGAAGAAACCGGTTTGGATACAAAAGGTATACGTGATAATATGAAAAAATTCCGTAAAGAATATTTAATGATAAAAGATTTTGTTATAAGTTAAAAATATCAATATCAAGTATTTATAGATAAACGTTAAATATATGGAAAAGAAAAAATATACAGTAAAACTGAACAATATTGAAAAAATTGAACAGTTATTACAAGAAACGTATGATCTTGCAAATAGACAAACAACTCAAATACAAGAAGAAATTAACAAAATAGCTAACACAACTATTATCAATGACCTTGATATTGAAGGTAAAGAAAAATATGCTAAAATTATGAATGGTTATATTTCTTTACAACAAAAAGCTATTCAACAAAAATTTGACGTTGCAAAATTAATGTCCGAAGTGTTAAAACATAATGGTGATGTCAATAGTGCAATTAATGATACGAAAAAAGGTACACTTAGTTTTGATATTTCAAAATTAAAACAAATAGCAGCAAACGCTAATACACCTGGAAATAACACAACAGAACAGTACACATTAAAAAAGTAATATGTCAAAGGCTTCTGACACTCAAAATAAAACATTTGGTAGCATTGCAGCATTACAAACTATTGTAAACTCATATCCAAAATTAAATTTGGCGGGTGCTATTATGGGGATGTTCGTAACGATGTCCCCAATTGAGTTTATTTTATATATATTAAGACTACTAGGTATAACAAGAGAAGAAATTATCAATTGGCTCGTAAAATTACTAACAGGTGCTAAACGCACAAAGAAAGAAGAAGAAGTCGAAGAAGAAGAGGAGAAAAAGGAGCCAAACACCGAAGTTACTGAAGGAATTTTGGATGCTATTGAATACGCAATAAAGGGTGTTTTATTTATAAACATAAAAGATTTATTCTGTGGTTGTCAAATCGAACCTTTTATTCCTGAATGGCTTTTTGAAGAATCCGATGTTGATTCTAAAATGGGTATATCGGTACCTATTGATGTAATAGACATGTTTGGTTTATTATACAATTGCCCTGTGAACGATAACGAATCAATCTATTATTTTGATACAAAACCAAATATTTTTGGTTTTAATTATACACCAAATGATGTTTGTAACTCCATGGACTTTAATGCGTTTTTATGGCATGTTATAAATAAAAGTAACACAAGAGGTGATGTGTGGGATAATAGAAATCTTGTTCAAAAAGAATTATTATCACAAGTACCACAAACAAATGAAGAAGTTAGTTGGTATCCAGAAGGAAGTGCTGCTGAGGCTTTCTTCAATTATCAAAATATAATCGAAGATAGAGCAAGCATGAATAGATATAGATTATTTGATGCTAGTGCAAACACATTCTATTATAAACCGATATTGATTTGTAAATATTTGAATACAGGTGCTATTAATGAAGGTGGTGATGTTATAAAAGTTACTATACCAAAAATACCGTATACGTACCAAACAGAACTTGGTGACGCTCAATTAAGTTTTCCAAAAACTATTTTTGAATTTAATTTCGATTACATTTTTAGTTTAAAATTATTTGAAAGTAAATCACTTGTTGCTAATGTATTAAATGCACTTTTAGGGTTGTCGACAACGATTAATTGGAGTAATCCTATATCCATACAACGTGAAGTTATACGAGGTGAAGTTAGAAAAATGGTACAAAACTTAATTACCGTTGACGAAAACGACTTCAATGGAATATGTGCTACTTCATTTTCTAATGACGATTACAATCGAATATTAAATAATGCTAATAAATATGTACAAGGAAGTGCTCTACAATCAGCTAATGCAGAAGACGTTGAAGCACTTTTATCTGAAGTGAAAAAATTAGAATACTCTTCTACTCTTGATAAAGATTTAGCTAAATTATTAAATACTGCGAGCGAAATAGTTAAACCAACAGAAGAAGTATCATACTCAATTAATTTTACTTTTGATTTAAGTTTTATTATTAAATTAATTGAAGAATTAATGGTTGAAATGGTATTTCAAATATTAACACCAAAAGTAATGATGTTATATTATATAAATACGTGTGTTATGAATGGTGCTGTTGATAACTTTGACAATTGGGGTGAGTTTGCAAATATGTTTAAAAACCCACAAGAATTTATTTCAAAATTTAATAATTTAATAAAAAGCATGATTAAACAAATCATTGATATTTTAATAAAACAATTAATGCAGTTTTTAATAGAAAAATTGACACCATTAATTAAAATATTTGCAATGGAACTTCTATTAGAAACTATACGTGATTACAAAGATTTAATTATGTTAATATTAGAGTATAGTAAAATACCAATACCAATGTTCAATATTGGTTCAGAAGCATTACAACTTGACGACGTTAAATATGCTGATATTGTGCCTGTTTTAGAGGCTCCAAATAATGACTGTTAAAAAGAAAAGATAATTATGGGAATACAAGAAATAGCAAGTGCTATTGAGAAATTATTAACACAAGCAAGAGCACCACTAACAATGATACCTTCAATATTATTAGTGTGTAGTGCGATACAAATGCCTGGTGTATCAGCAAAATCAATTGCTGCAAATATAATCAAAAGACAAGGGGAAGCCGGAGCGCCATTAGGTGCGGCTGCTGATGGGTCACAAAATATTTCGGAAGCAATGGAGGTTATACGTGTTGAAGAAATAGTAAAGGGATTTAAACAAATGGGGCGTATTGATTCTGCTATTCCTATTGGTGCTCTACAAGTAGCTGGTACTGTTCAAACAGCAGCAGGACCAGGAACATTTCAAGGATTTAATATAAATAATGCAAGTATATTCGGTATATTTAGATAGTTATGATTTTCTTAGGAGAAGTTGTAGATATAAAAGATGTAAATAACGGTGGTAGAATACGAGCAAGAATACGTCCAATAGACAATACAATTAAGTTAGACAATCAAATACAGTATGCGTTTCCATTATTACCAAAAATGTTACATGTAAAGCCAAAGTTACATGAAATGGTTTTAATTGTTTTATCGGACGATAAAGACGAAGGTTCACAAAGATATTATATTGGACCTGTAATTTCACAACCACAGTTTTTAGAAAAAGATATTTATGGTGCTGGTGCAAGCAATATGCTACAAGGTTCTTCAAATAAACCAGCTCCTTCAGACGAATATAAACTAAAAGGCTTACTACCATCGGATAACGATGTATCATTAAGTAGTCGGAAAAACACTGATATCATACTAAAAGATAATGACCTTTTAATAAGATGTGGTGTTAAAATATTGGATGAGACTGAAATTAAATTTAATCAAAAAAATCCCGCTTTTTTAAAATTAAAATATTATCCTTATGGACATAATTTTGAACATAGTGGGAGAGTAGAAAATGTTAGCAGCGTCGCAACAATACACGCAGATAAAATAAATTTAATTAGTTCAAACGGCGATCCATATATCGGGGTAACAGATAAAACTGATTTACTCAACGATAATGCGATTGAAAAATTCTTAAAAAATGGGCATGAAATACCATATGGTGATAAATTATGTGATTTATTATCCGAATTTATTAAAGTTTTTAAAGAACATACACATAACTACAACAATCTTCCTGTTGTACACGACCCGAACTATAATGAATTTATAACAAAATATGGTGTAGATGGTAAATTCTTAAAAGACATTCTATTAAGTAAAAACATAAAGATTAATTAATAAAAATAATAGGAGTTAGTACCGAAAATGGTCTAACTCCTTATTTTATCTCACCAAATACAAATAAGTCTGAATAAGATTCAAAACTCTGTTCCATATACTTTTTTTTATTAATATATTCAATTTGATAAGAACTATATCTACCATTATCTATTTGAATATAATAACATGGGTCTTCTTTGAAAAATAAATTTAATGGTTCTATTAATTTTGTATTATCAAAATGCGTATTTGTTATAAGTAAAAATTGTTTTTTTTCTCCAACAAATAATGATTTAACTGTCATACATTCGTCATACAAATTAATAACATTACCAAATTCATCTTTAAAAACAATATATTTATTATCATTAAGGAAGGCTTCAAGAATTCTCCCGTGTATATGTTTTAAATTTCTAACAGGATAACAATACATATCTAATGGTAAGTTATTAAGTTCATCACATAAAAACTTATTATTACTTATTCCATAAAAATATTTAAAAGATTTTTTAGGTATACCACCGTCAGTTAAAATATAATCATCATCCAAAGAAAGCATTTCAAGGACAGTATGAAAATTCTTAACATCAGTTTCATAAAAATTATTTCCTAAAATACTGATTATGTTTTTTTCTTCAATATTATCCGTAATTCTATCAACCTTTGAATTAGATAAGTCTATTATCTTTGATTCATAAGTTATGTTATTTATATTTTTAATGCGAAGATTAGTTTTACGTTCTATATAGTTGATAATAACAGAAATAATTCTTTGTGGTGAATAATCCATAATTAGTGTGTTATTCTTGTCATATTGTCAACTTTATTAAAGTGTAGAACATTTTCAAACACACGTGTCTGATATACTGTCTTAATCCTAATATCAACGTAATATTTACCTGACACCAATTCGCTTGTATTTAACATAAAGAAATTTATATTTCCCGCATTGTGTATTTTATCCCACGAAATAACATCTATTTGTTTATTTCCGTCTTTTGTGTATAAACGATATTCTGTGTTATTTAATGTTTTATATTTAGTGCTATATGGAACCCTAAATTTAACGTCTATTTTACGTATTTCATCACTATTCAAGTGTTCATCGTCATTAATACCACTTAAAGAAGGTTCACATATTTCTTCTCTTGGTGTGTCAGGTGTTATTGAGAAATAAGTTTTATTTGAATGAGGTACAAATTCTTGTGTAATTTCATCATACACCCCATTTAATTTTATTCCCCACACATCTTCATATATAACATCAGACGACAAACTTATTTCATTATTAACTTCAACATAATATATACCTTGTGAAAAACGTTTAACTTCAAAAGAAATACCTTCTATTGTGCATATTGGTGTTTCATCTAAATCAACAAAACCTTCAGGAGTTGAAACATATAAATAAAGTTTATTATTTCTTCCTTTAATAAAATTATATCTGTCATCTTGTATTGCTTCATCACAACGACTTTCTACATAAGGAGCAAAAAATGTATTTGTATTTTCATTAAAAAAACCAACATAATTTGTTTCTAACACTTCGGTCTCTGTTGCGTCCATAAATGGTTCAATTGATAAACAAATACCATCATTATGTGATGCCCACTCACCATTATTTTCATTTAAAACACCATACAAAACATTATTTATATACGACGTGATATCAATTTCTAAATTTTCATTTCCGTGATCAAAGTGTTGTTCGCCAATAATATATCCATCAACGTCTATACACCCATTTTTCTTCCATTTTAAGCCACTTTTTCTATTAAACCAATTACTTCCTTCATTTGATACAGAAGACGTCCCAGAAAGCCAAAAATCCCCGTCACAGTCAAAGCCTATACCTTCATCCCAATCAATATAACCGCTTGCTTTATTAGAATCAGCGTGATTTGGTATTGGGAATGCATATATATAAAAAGAAGTGGCTCTTTTCTTTGTTCCATTAACATCTCTACTTAAAATTTTTTCATCAAAATGTTTAAAATCAATAGAACCACAATTTGTCATTTTTAATGTATGTGTTATTTTAGAATTTTCAGGGCAATTCTCTATAAACTCTTTTATCTCGTCAATATTAAAGTGTAGTAATATTCTAGATTTTTCTAATCCATAATTTAACATACTTATTGGATGTAAACCATAGTTCACATCATTACCTTCAAAAATAGTATTTGATTTATCTAAAAATGTTCTTTTTATCATATTTTCAACATCTATTATTACTATAAATACTTCTATTTATACATTAAATACCTGTTTTAAAACTTTATTTTAATAAAATTATTTTTCATTGAATATACGATTTTTTTCCTATATTTATATATAGAAATAAAGATAAATCAAGGGCGCGCGAGGTCACATTCTTATTTATTAAAAAAAAGGGAGGTTAGCATTTGCAACCTCCATTCTTTTTTAAACTATATTATAAAATTATGAAATTCTTTTCCACATATATACTGCTAAATATGGTGGCATATTGTTATGAGCTGTATTTTTACCTGCTGTCAACAACATAGTTGTATCACCCCATCCATTTGTCATTACATCATAACATTCTCTTTTAATTGCTGTATATTCACCACCCAAAGAACCACCGTTTTCATCTCCGAGACATATCATGTGGTTATGTTTTGGCATTTCTGATGTTGTAAGAGTGTGTTCTTCTTCACCACCTGTACTACCTGCTGAGTGTTTATCACCAGAAGCAAGTAAGAAAGTATCTTTAATTTGCTCCCATTTACCACCAATTACAACTTCAGGATTAACATTATTAACGGTTATATAAATAGAACCAATTGGATATATTAAATCAATCATTGATTCTTTTGTTGTATTTATGATTTCATTGAAACTTTCATATACGTTTTTAGAAGTACCATATTTCTTACCGTTTAAGTAAATATAGCCATCTTCATTATCTTCATTTGTACGTACTAAATAAACATATCCTTCTTCAAATTCAATGTTATCCTTTTCTAATACTTGCTTAAAGCCCTTAAAAATCATTATATTTTTACATTTATTGTTAATTATTATTTATATATTTACACAAATTTTAAATCGAAAATTTATGTTTAATGTTGGTATTATTGGGGCAGAATCATTTGATGATTATAATTTCTGCCAAGAAAAATGTATTAAGTGTCTAAAGAAAAAAGCCGATAGCGGAGAATCTATTACGATTTTTTCAACAGGTGACAGTTTTGTTGATCAATTCAGCAAACGTTTCCATATTAACGTTAGAAATTTCTATACAGATTGGAAAACGTATGGAAAAATGGCGTTAAAAAAACGTAATCACGAATTAATTGAGGATTGTCATGCATTCATATTTTTCGACAATGGTTCAAACGATATATCTTTTCTTAAAAAAATGGCAAAAGAAAAAGAATTACCAATAAGAGTATATAAAAGAGAAACTATTTAACAACAATAATTAATTCCTCATGTATAGGAAGGATGAGATTCCCAATAGGGAAATCTTGTCCTTCTTCTTTTATTGGACCAAATGTTATTTCAAATTTGCCATAATACGTCCCCTTTTTTCTTGTATCTTTTTTCTTCCATTGATATTCTATTATATATCTTGGTTCACATCCTGATGTTTCACTAATAAAAATATTACATTGTGCTTTTGATATTTTTAATACATCATGTTCATCCCACATACTAAATGTTATATCAGACGATTCTAATGTTGCATTAAAAATGTGAGACGTGAAAAAATCATATTTACCATCATTAACGAGTTCAACACGTAATGTTGGGTTTACTGAGTCTTTATTTATATAAAAATATTGCGCCATTTATCTATTACATCTATATACTATAAATACTTTAACGTTTTGTTTTTGTTACGTTAAAATCATATTCTTTAATACACTGTGTCAATAAATTTAGAATGTCTTGTATATTACTTTCTGTTTTTTGTTTAACATCTTTTAACTTTAAAACCTTATCTTCGTTTTTTTGTTTTAATAAAAACTGAAAAGATAAGAAAGAACGTTTTGTTACTGATATGCCACTTTGTGCTACTTGAAAATCTAAGATATATTTTTTAGAAAACAAATCATCTGAATCGATAAAATTTTGGATAATTTTATTAAATCCTCTTTTTATCCCCGTTAATTCTACACTATAACTACTTTTATCATTTAAAGGTTGTATAAAAGTTCGTCCTTCAATATATATAACTTTGGGGTTTATTTTATTAGTAGTACCTATTTTTATTTTAAAAAGTTCATGATTTATTGTTTTCTCACTATTTAATCTTACTGTTTTCGTTCTTGTTTCCATAAAAAAAATCTTTATATGTAAAATATAAAGATTTTCTTAATTTTGTCAAGACCCCAAAGTTAAAAACCCCACTTTTGATTTCCTTTGTTACCTTTTCTATCTTTTGTTTGTATTGATTTTCTTTTTGCTTTTTCATGTTTTGATAATTCATGACTATTCCAATCATGTTTATCTTTTTTTGATGAATATCTTTTATCTTTCATATGTATTATTATTTAAAAACAGGAAGGACAATGTGTTTTTATAAGCCCATTCATTGTTTGTCTTATTTTTTGTTCGTATTTTTTATCACTTGCATAACGTTGACCTCTATGGTTTACAAAACCACCATTTGACAATAACTCATCTAACGTTTTATCAGCAAGATAGTATTTTTTAATAGTTAGAATATAATTTTCCACCGATTCGTCTTGTGTGTTAGGTTTATAAATATTTCTTCCATCATCATAAGAACCAATAGAAAAAACGCTATTTGTTCTTCTTGCTCTTGCTGTTGTTCCAAAATGTGATTCAAGATGTGCCTGCGCTAAAAGTAGTGGTAATGAGAAATTATGTTTTTCACACATATTTACAATATTTTCAGCAGATAGTTTAATCATTTCAGGATCACGTCCGTTTGTTTCAGCAACAAACCTCATTAAATTCTCTACTTCTTCTATTTTTTGTGCACGCAAACGCTTCCTTTCTGATTCAAAATCAATTTGTTTTTTTGAGTTTTCGTTATTATTTTCTGCACTCCTTCGAAACTCAATAGTCATTTTGTTTTTCATAGATTCAAATTCTTCAGGAAATGTTTTTTGCATAAGGACTAAAGCCCCTCCAACAGAACCAACACCCATTGACAATAGTGTCATTGTCATTTTATAATAATCTTCAAACGTTTTGCAATTTTTATACATATCTCTAAAAAAGAACTCATTTATGAGTTGTTTTTCTTTAATATATTTTAATTGTTCTTCTGTTAAAAAAACTTTTTTGTTTTTCATTAGTTTAATAAAGTATATTCAAGATTAGCTAATTTTAAAATATCTTCGTTGGCTGTCTCTTCTTTATAAACTTTTTCATTTAATTGTGCTTTCATTGTAGACAAACGACTTTTTGTTTCGATTGTAATGTCTTCGTCTTGTAAATTTTCTTCAATTAAATTGATACAACCATTTTTGTATTCTTCGAATAATTCAGATTTATCCCCATTTTTAATATTTGCCATTACAATTTTTTCAACAGCAGCACTCTCCCATGTCATTAAATCATTATTTTCGAAAATTCTCTTCAAATCACTATATGTAGCACTTTCAGATTCAGTAATTGGTAATATCACATTATTTTTATTTACATAATTAATAATGTTTGATACATTATTTGTGTATTCATTTAAATTCTTTGCTGTTTTCTTATTTTCAAAAACGTATTGCAACGAACTATTTATAACCTTGTCTCCTTCTGTATAAAGTTTAAATGTCTCATTAGAAATTTTACTTTCTTTTAAAGCTTTTTTAATTACATTACGCAATTCTTTTAATCCTTTATTAAAGTTTTTATTGTTTAATGTATTAGCATAATCACAAGCCTCACAAACATACATATTAACATCATTTATGTTTACAGGATGTTTTATATCCTTATACATAATAAAACATTCTTTTAAATCATTATTTGATTTAAATGTATTAGCGTATTTTGCGATACATTTTTGACCATTACGTGTAGAAAATAATTTATCCGATATACCTTCAAAAAGTTGTACACAAGAATATAACGATAATTCATTAACTTTTTGAATATTTTCATTTAATTGAATTTCACTTATTTTATTTTCAATTACACTATTTAATTGTTTTGATAAAGCGGTTAACCCGTCTATACTATTTAAATTAATTTTACTCATTGTATATTAGTATATATTTTTTATTATTCTTTTAGTAATTTATCTAATTCAGATTCTTCATTAATTTTTTTGCTTAATTCTTCAAGTGTTGTATTTAAACTCTCATTAATCATTAAGTTTTCATTCAATATATCGGGACGTTTATTGTAATTAATCTTTTCTTTGTTTATCATTTTATTATATAATTTCCAAAGATTATTACCACGTATTTCATTTAAAGGCATTGAATCCAAATTTTCAGAACCCTCTTCTCCACCAATATCTCCCATATCTTCTGTTCCTGGTTCTCCGAGACCGTCTAAATCACCTCCAAAATCGCCTCCCATATCCATTCCACCCATTGGTGCTCCGCCTCCACCACCAAGGCCACCATCTTCACCTTGTTGCATTGGTTGATATTTAGCACCAGGTTTACCATATAATCTATCGGCTTTATCAAATAATCCTGTTTTTTCTATTATTTGAGTTGTCATTTGTAACTCATTTGCTAATGCAGATTCAATTCTTATTTCATTTAAAATAGTCGAAATCTCTTCATCGGTTTTTCCCATTATTTCTCTTTGCACTTGATGCCAAGACATTAATGGTATACCACCACCTTGTTCTGCTAATGCACTACTTGCAGCAGTAATACGTTTTGTTAAATTTTCTAACTCAACTGCTTCAATTTGGTTTGAAGGATTATTTAAAGTTAATGTAAAATTAGTTATTTCGTCAGAAAATCCTAATAAATATAAATGGATAATTGCAATTTTATTTAATTCCATTAATATTGCTTGCTGTACAGCGTTAACTGTACGATTAAAACGAATATCAACTAAGGATAAATTTTGTCCCTTACCTTGTGCTTCTTGAAAATTTAAGAAACTTTTTGGAACACGTAAAATTGAAAGAATTTTATTTTCAATGTATTGAATATCATCCATTGAAGTTTGATTTTGTGCACTTTGCAATGTATCAATTGACGTTGGATCTTGTCCAGGACGAACAGGAATTACATAATCAGCACTAACATCTAAGAAATTTTTTCTTAAATCGATTTGTCCTGTTGCTGCATCAATAATTGGTGCACGCTTAACTGTGTTCATAAAATCTTGTAAAAAAGCAGGAACATCAGCGTCATCAATTAAACCAACATTTACTTTAAATATACGTCTTTCAATACTACGTTCTAAACGATATAAGAACATAGCATCTTCCATCATTGATAACATTCTCCAATGTCTTCTTGCACCATTTAACCATGATACACCATAAGGTAAATATAACGAATCTTTTATTAAACGGAAGTGCGCCACTTGCCATGATTGATAAGGTGTTGATTCATTATGACCTTCCCATACGAATTTAACATCATTTGGGTTTGTTGACAATGGAGCATTTACATTTGAACCACCATATGCTGTAACAGCACCATATTCCACTCTATTAATTTGATGAACATTTAATTCTCTCCATCCAAGAACACCTTCTTTTGGGTCTATATTCAAAAACATAAATTCATTACCATATTTACAAGTTGCTCTTGTAACCATTGGTAACTCAACGTTTATATTTAAACGATTTTCAAATAAATCTTCTAAAATTGATTTAATACGAGCAGAAGTTGAATATACATGCAACATTTTTCCATGTATATCAATTGATGTAGCCTCTTCGGCCATAATATGTAAACCTGAATTTATTTCTGGAAATTGGTCCATTAAATCAGCGTCACGATACATGACTTTAACTTGATTTAGACCAACAGCCGTAGACATCATGGAATCTCTTGCAATTTTTTTCCACTGATGTGCTAAAAGTTTTTCTTGTTTTAATTGTTGAAGTTTAATATCTTTTTCTTCTTGTGTATCAAAACTATATAAAACATTATTAGATGTAGATGGGGATAAATTGTAGTTAACAATTTTATTAACATTTGCTGTACTACCCGCATTTACACCTTGTATAACGCTTCCTAATCTTTGTAATATTGTTTTATTATTAGCCATATTTCAATATAAGTACCTTGTATATAAATACTTTTTTACTACAAAAAATAAATCTTTTTATATAATAATCAATAAAAAACGGAGTATATATACTCCGTTTATTTTAATTCATATACCCCCTTATCATTATAAGGTTCTTCATGCAACAATTTCATATCATTCATAATAAAATAATATTCGATTGGATATGATGTATTGTAAGAATGTTCTACAATTTTATTAAATTTTACCTCATCTAAACCTTTATATGTTGTTTTATTATTCTTATAATTGTCGGTTTTTAACTTATTTATAAATGATGAAGTATTTAAATATTTCAAATGAAAAGAATGTAAACCATCTGGTATCTTTTTTATTGTTTTATCCTTCGCAGGTTTTAAACCACATTTATGATTTCCACAATAACACATAATATTTTCAAAATCATTTATTTTAATTAATAAAGTTTTATGCCCTAACCAATTGTCCCATAATTTACATCTCAAACCTGTCATCTCATGTATATAAAGATTATTATTAACATGTTCTAACATTTCACATTGTGTTATATGTTTTGGGGGAAATAAATTAACAAGTGACGCCTCGTAGACATTACATTCTCTATATTCCCAACCCAATAATTCTTTTAATGTTTCTTTATATAAGTGTATTGGGAATATGACTTCATCAAAATCAGTCCATGACATCCATACGATATCGTCATTATTAGCAATTTTATAATTATGTGCTTCAGTAAAAGATTTAGCCATTATTTTTGTACGTTCCATAACAGAATTCTCTTTGTTTGTTGAATATGTTCTTACTTCCACGAATGGGTATTGTTTTAGTAATTCAACAGTATTGTCGGTTGATTCATTGTCGTAAACAATGAATTTGTCATAACCCATACGTTCTATATATGGCATTACATAAGGCACCATCTCAGCCTCATTATATGTACATGTAAAACCTATTAATTTCATATAGTTTTTATTTAAAAAATAGCACAAAATAAATTAAAATCAATAAAAAAATGGAGAAGTTTATTCTCCATTATACTGTTATCATTTTAAGTGGCTTACCACCCATAATAGTTTTCATACTTTCAGTCATTTGTGCGTCAAGTTTCATTAATTCCCAAGGAGACATGCGAGTTAACCTATCTCTTAACTCTTGCATTGTTGCATCATATTCTTTATCGGCTTGACTATGTAACATATTATAATCTAATGTTTTTTCAGCATCCATTATACTAATATTTCCACTAAATTTACCACGAATATTTGCTAATGCTCTTTTTGCTCTTGCAAAAAATAATTTTCTTACAGTAATCTTAGAGGGCCCATTTAAAAATTCATAATCAATACCATCTAATGGAACTTGGTCTGGTGTTAATACTATATCGCTATTAATTCTTCTACATTCGTCTGCATTTTCAGGTGTTACTTCGTAATAAGTATACCACACTTGACTACCAACCAAATTAAGTGAATTACCTAAATTAGCCAATGCCCCAAATGTTAATTTAGAACCAGGAGTAGAATATAAATGTATTATATGGGTTCCTTCTGGTCCTGCTGTTACTTTATATGTTAAATCACCACGTAATAATCTATTTTTATATGACAAGTCTGTTGCCATATATGCGACATCCATTGCTTGTGCGATATAAAATCCTCCAATTGGGCCATAAGAACCACCACCCGCTTGTCCATAACCTCCTGCGAAACCCAATGTATCAAGACCGCCATAATTTGCGTATAAAGCAGCCTGAGACGTAGAAGGGTTACAGTATAAAACTCCGTTGATCTCTCGTCCAGCGGGAATTAAATAGTCTTGTTTGCCTTCCTCTATTGTTATGTAATCTTTTTTTAATTCCCAAGGACCACGTTGTTGTAAACCCGCATCTTTTGAAAACCAATAAGAATATTCTTTTGATAAATCCATTGTTCTAACGGTGAATGCATAAGCCAAATCTGTATTTGTCATATTTTGACCATATAATGAAGACCAGTTTGCTTCTATTATCCAATTTTGAACAGTTTCTGTGTAATCTTCAATCGCCAATTCTAATATATCACACAATTGTTCATTAGTTAGTTCAACTTTTAAAACAGGTTCTCCTAATTCAGAACGTAATCTCTTAAACAGTTTTAATATATCTTCTGTAATTTTCATTTTTAAATTTAATTATATACAATAAATACTTTTTCAAATAAAAAATGGACTCGTTTAGAGTCCATTCTTATTATAATAAGTTATTTTTAGAGTTATCCATTCTTTGTAATAAAGAATAAAAAGATTCGTTTATTTCCTTAAGTTCTAATTCTTCTGCTTCTTTATTTAATTCACTAAAAAATTCACGTATTTTAGTATGTAAATCATCATCTTTTTTGTCACTACGACCTTCCTCTAATGCTGTTTTATAAGTTTTATCATCTGTTTTTTCAGAAGACCTTTCTATTGCGTTTAGAAGAATTGTAACAACAATATCTATTTCTGACAACATAGAAGAATCAACTTTAATAGGTGTTTTAATACCTGCTACATATTTTAAACCTATTTTTAAATAAACACAAATAAAATGAACAATATTATTTGCTAATCTTTCAACTTCAGTTGGATTTGTAACACCAATTTTTTTAGGAATTAATTTTTTAGCAGCATTTATAAGTGTTATAACAAATGCAGAAGTAATGTCTCCATTTCCATCGCTTACGTGTATATCATTTTTTCTTGCAAATGCTGATAAATTTTTAAACGCAACTTTGGTTCTTTGTAATTCCATTGCTATTTTAGCGTCTGTTTCTTCAACGTCAACTGTTTCTTCTGGATTTTCTAAATTACTTTTTTGTTTATTTAATTTTGAATTAAAATCTTCTTTTGCTTTTGCATTTAATTCACCGGTTAAATTATTTAACAACCCTATTTCTTCATTAAATACATCAACTGGGTTTAAATTTGGGTCCCAAACAGTATCAGATACATCATATTCAGGTATTCTTGTTGTGTTTCTAACATTCAATTCATTCGCTAATGTATTAACTTTAAATCTTTGTTGTGTAGACAATTCATCATAAGGACGTCCTTCATAGAAAATATTTAATATATCTTCTGTTGAAGAAATATTAACAGTCTTGGTAGTACCATCTTTTGGATCTGTATATGTATATGGAAGGGCTGTTTGATTTTTCCATTTACCTTTCCAGTTTTTATTACTTGGTACATTAATAAAAAATGGTTTAGCATTTGGTTTAACTAAACGTCCAAAACATCTTAACCAAGTTTTTTCTGGTAAAATAAATGTAGCATTACGCCCACTACACATAACAGTTTTAACATTAGTCCAAGATAAAATATGTCCATAAGAAGCGTCTATATTTAAATCTTTACACATTTCTTCAGAAATATTATATCTTGAATATGCTTCAAGTATTGCTCTAACTTCTTCGTCATTCTCAGATTCCATGAAATTTTTTAATAATTCTGAAAAATTCTTAGAAACATTAAATAAAAATGAATCAACATCTTTTGTAGTAAAAATCCTATTTTCTAAATAATTTCTGAGGTTTTCAAAATTTTCTTCAGAACCATATTTAGGTTTACCATCTTCGGTTATGTTATTTTCCTTTAAGAAATCAATAATAAATGGAATTTCCTCCTCTTTCCACACATCCAGATTCTTTTGTGGTACAACCATTGTTATACCATCCTTACCTCTTTTATCTCTTGTTGACGCCGTTACTGCCCTCAATGTTCTACCTCGCTTTAATAACTGAATTGATAATTCATGCACATCATTAGGGTCAATATTGTACATAGAAATTATATATACCGGTTCGCCATATTTTTTTGTTGAACCAGGAACACCTGTTACCTGTATTCTTCCGAACATATTTGGCTTATAATCATCACCATCAAATCTATTATAAGGATTAGTAAGATTTTTATGAGTGTATAAGTCTTTAATCTTTGGGTGTCTCATCATTTTTTCAAATGATGGTGACGCAACATTTCTAAGTGCTAAATCACGTTGAGCGTTCGCTTTATCCCAATGAGTTGTCTTTGTTAAACCATGACCGTTTCGTTTATTTTTATTAGGACTATCAATTTCTTCCTCATCATATTCAGCGTCAGGATTATATTCGTCAGGGTCACCCATTGAATTATTCATATACTCATCAAAATCAAACCCTTCTTCATCACCTGGTAATGAATCCATATTTAATTTTCTACCTAATTCATTTAATGCCTCTTTAATGAGTTTTTTCAAAAAAATATTATTATTCATATTATAAATTTATTATATGTTTTATTAATTTTATTCTCCATCATAATCTTTCATAGTCAAAACCATCTCGTAACGCCCTGTTTGTGAATTTTTTGCGCACAAACAATAATTACCTTTTTTTGTTATATAAACTCTAAATGGATATTCCTCACCTTCAAAGTTTATTAAACAATCAAGTTTAAGTCTGCCATTACTGTCAAAATCAAAATTAACTGCATCATCAAACCCTCTATATGAAATCAAATCTTGTTTTTCTGCGCTGTAAAAACTAATTTTACCATTAGTTAATTGAACACGTAAATGTCCATTTCTAAACTGCAATTTAGACACAACACGTTTCCAATCATAACCACCATATCCATTACTATATATATCTTTTACTATACCGTGATTAATATATGGTAATATTGAATAAAGACCATCAGGTGCTCTATTTATCCATTCATATTTTTCTTTTGTTAGAATTTTATTCCATGTTTTTCCATTATCAGTTGAATATGAATACGGTATACAATCATTATAGTTACGAACTACACTAATATAACCGTTTCTTACATCGTGATATGGTACAACAATTCCTCGGATATACGTTCTGCCCAAGTCTTGTGCAATAGTCTTTAATATGCGAGGACTTGGTTCTAAAATTTCTCGTCCATACTTTTGAAGCATATAATCATATTGATTAGGCCTCATTAACATTTTCATTTGTTCTTTTGGAGAAGAATTATCACCATAGTATTTTCTTGCTAAACTTGGTTCAAGTATAAGAAAATCTTCAAAACCATGTTTAAGATAAGAACGTAGCATGTAACTACCAAAACCTCTTAATGCATTATTACATACATCCAGATACGGTGTTGTATACAAACCATGTCCGAAATATTCCCCATTTTTACCTGTATATTCATATGAGAACCCATATTCACCAATACCTTCTATGGATTTCAAATCATTTGTTCTATGATAAATAACCTCAGCGTCACCTTCAAAACCTGTTATATTTTTAAAATCCTTTTTAGAATCTTTTTCTTCTGGGGTGTGTTCAACTACGATACTTTCAGTCAAATTATTTTTTGACATGTATTGTTTATCATATTGAGACATTCTCATTATTGGTGTAAAATTGAAACCATCTCTTTTACAAAGTATATATTCATTATCATTTTTTACAATGTAAAGGTTTCTTTTCCCATTTTTCGTATTTACGGCAACAGTAATAGTTATAAAACCATCATCTTCTTCTGGCATATATATTTCATCAAAACCAACTTCAGATACCATTATTTTGTTTTTAATATCAAAAAAAGAAGTTTTACCATTTTTTAATGTAACACGCATTAACTCATAACGTGGTGGTTGCTTTAAATAATCTTTAATTTTACCCTGTGTTATTAAACGTTGAGCATCAGGAAAATAATCTCTAAAATTTTCGTATGTTTTCAACATATCGTCAGTAACGATATATTCCCAATTTCTAAAATCACCTATTTTTCTATCTATTTCTTTATCCTTTGTCATAGCAATAGGTACTACGGATCTCGCGTCATAAATAACAGCAGCATAAGGGTCATTTCCACCATTATATACGATACCTTTTACCTTAGAAGATAATGTTAATTTTGAAAAAGTTGCTTTTGGGTGGGTACATAATACCTCACTTGATATCGGTCCATTAAAACGTCCACCAAATTTAGACATAATTGAACAACCTTTAATTTTTGATATTCTAACACATTCGTTATATATCTCATCCGCCATATCTTCTCCGTAAAAGTATTTTAATTGATAACGAATATCAGAAGTTCCATAATATTTTATAGCCAATTCTTCTATTAGTATAATAAAATCTTTAAAACCATCAATTAGCACACCTTTTGTTATTAAATTTCCAACACCACCGGTTCCACAACGTTTTTCAGCACCGTCAGGTCTAACAAACACATAAGTACCTTTACCATGATACCACCCCTCTCCTTTACCAAAATATTCAGAAGTATAGCCATTAGTAAAAATACTTTGGGCTTTATCAGAAGGAATAACTTTCCATATTGGTTCATTATTAGGATTTTTTAACAAATTATTTGCTAATACTTTTGCTTTATTGGATTGTTCACTTTCGTTTATTAAATATTTTAGCTGTTTTTCTGTTAATCTAATTTTCATAATATCGGACATTTCCTTTAATATAAATACTTTATAATAAAGGAAAAAATATATGTTTTAATAAAAAAATAGGACCCCACTTATTAAGTGGAGTCCATAATTATTTTTTATAACTATCTCGTAATCATTTAATAGATTAACGAAGTTCCATAATATTCCATGTTTGGAGGCCTGAACAAACGATAGCACCATAGAAACGGTTGTTAACCATTTTCTTAGCATAACGTGTGATAATACCTTTAACAGGTGCGAAGTTTGCTGCATTGTAGATAGTTGGAGTTAATTGCATTGGCACATATGGAGCATAGATGTAACCTGTGTCAAGTAATGAATTACCTTTATGACCTAAGATACAAGATTCTGCTGGTGCATATGGGTCTACATATACTGTGTAACGACCTTGGAGTGAACCAACTTTTTCAATACCTAATGAATAGTTAACTGCTTCTGCGTTAGCGTCAGTTACGTGGAAGTATTCAAGGTCATTTAACATTGCTGAAATTTCTGTTGATACAACTACGAAGTTTGCACCACCCATAAGAACTGCTTTATGGATTTGAGCAGAAATTTGGTTAATCAATGTCATGAATGTTTGGTTCCAGTCTTTTTGTGTATAGTTAGTAGAGAATGCCATTTGACGTCTCCAACCGTTGTAGTCCCAACGTAATTGCCATGGTGCGCCATGACGTAAGTCACGAAGAATTTCACGGTCAATTTCAGCTGCGATTTGTTCTGAAAGGATTGCTGTTAATTCAGCCTCAGCGTCGATGTTGTGGAATGCAGCAACGTCTTGAGCCATTTCAGGAGACCATGTAGCACGAAGTTTTCTTTCTTCAACAGAAACAGTTACGTCAGAAAGTTTGAATGAAACTTCACCAAGTTCTGTTTCAAGTTCAAGTGAATCATATTGTGCCCATGCTACTGTAAATAATTCAGCAACTTTATCTGCTGTTACTTTTGTTGGGTCAACACCTACGAAACCGTCCATTGTTTGGTGTACTTTTTTAGTTGGTTTAGCAAGGTCAAGTTCAATATAGATTTTACCTTCTGCGTCACATGGATTTCCGTATTCCACAAGACCTTTACCATAACGTTGAGTTACACAACGATAGTGTACTTTTTCACCTTCTTTGAAAGATGCTGTATCAATAGCGTCTTCACCTTCACCAACTTTTGCAGAAGCGATTTCAGCATTTGTTCTTACGCGAAGAGATGCTAAGAAGCTTTCTGTATCCATTTCGTTACCGTCAGGACCAATTAATTTACCTGCATTGTAAGAAGCGAAACCACCTACTTCAAGAATAATGTTACGTACAGTACCATCAACTGAATTAACAGGAAGTGTTGTTTCTTCTTCCATATCGCCAGTATAATAGAATTTTGCTGCTTTTACTTTATCTTCTGCCGCAACATTGATATGGATTTTACCTTTTGAATGATCGAAAAGTCCATCGTTGTAGAATAAATCATAAAGAGATTTTTTCATATATTTAACAACTTCAGGAGTTTTACCTGATGCGTCAACATTAACTACTTCATCTGGTAAATAGTAACGATTTACTTTATCACCTGTTCTGCGGTCAGTTCTTTCATAACCCATAAGACCATGATGTGAACCTACACCTTCTTCTGATTCCCAATCTCTTTGGCTTGTTACAGGTAAGAAGAAGAATAATTTACCGATAGGCATGTTCATTGCTTGTACTGATACGATATCATTAGCTAAAAGACGTGAGAATACACGACGTACTAATGGGAATACAACAGTTTCGAATGAACCGCTATTAGAAGAATCAGTTGCTTCTCTAAGTAATTCAGCTGCTTGGTTTTCGAAAAGAATTGACATAGTATCTTTTAAATAACCGTTGAAACCTTTTGTAAAACCAAGGTTTTCCCAACGTTCGTTAATTTCTTTACGTGCTTCAGCTGCTTTATTGTTGGAAATTTTACCAACGTTTGCTTGTGTTAAAAAATTAGTATTCATAAATTTCTATTTTTTGTTTAATTTGTTATTTCTTATAATAAGTTTCTAAATTATTCATACGCTCCATCAAATTCAATGAAGGATTTGATTGTGTATAGAATGTTGTTTCATTTAAAGAAGGACTCATACTGATTTGTCTTTCCATAATAGGAGTTTTCTTTGCTGAACCATTTAATTCTTTTTTAATTGATTCGTAAAGAAGATTACCTTCTTTCAATGTTTTAACGTTATTAAATCTTTCAAGAATATTTTGTTTTTCTTCTTTTGTAGTAGTTTCGTTAACTAAAAGTGAAACAATTTTACCTAAGTTAACATTAAGAACTGCTGCTTCATAAAGAGATTTTTTAATTTTCTCGATTGATTCTTTATATAATTTATTTTCGGCTTGAATTGCTTTTGCTGCATTGATGATTTTACGTGCTTTATCTTCTGAAAGTGTTCCTTTGTATTCACCTTCTTCTGAAGCGACATGTTGACCTTGTGCACCTTTGTTAAGTCTATTTTGTGTCTTTTTCATTGAATGTTTTGCATTAAGTCCGTTACCATTTTCATCGAGTTCTTGTTTCTTTTTACCAAATGGTTTCATATCACCTTTACCTGCCCATGGTTTTTCAGCACCTGTTGGTACTCCTTCACTCCAATCTTCATTGTTTTTACCAGGTACAGACATATTTGGTTTTTTAGCAAAAACGTCTTTTTGGTATGAATCTGTGTAACCAAGATTCTCTTCACTTAACAATTCGTCGTCTTCTTCGTCTTCTTCGTCGTCGAGTTCAATTTCAAAACCTTCTTCCTCTTCGTCGCCTTCAAAGGTATCTTCTTCGTCTTCAAAGCTATCATCTTCTTCTTCGTCGTCGAGTTCAATTTCAAAACCTTCTTCCTCTTCGTCGCCTTCAACATCAAGATCTAAATCATCTTCAACTTCGGCTTCTTCATCATTACCGTCGGCATCAAGTTCAATCACATATTCAGCGCCAGTTTCTTCATCCTTAAATTCATAATTACCTTCTTCGTCTTTTGTAACAAAGATTTCATCATCGTCATTAAGTTTGTTATAAACTTTGAGAGCTGTCTCTCCATCCACGCCTGTGAAATCATAATCATTGTCTCCAACTTTATAATCTTCAAAATCAGACCATTCGTCTTCGGCGTCCTCTGTATCTTCTACTTCGGCTTCTTCGCCCTCCACTTCAGGAGTTTCGTCGTCTATTGAAGTTTCTTCGGTCTCAACATCTTCTACTTCATAACCATCGTCCGCAACAACTTCGTCTTCTACTTCTTCAATGTCTTCATCTTCTTTAATAATATTAGATAAAGCTTCATTTAAGATGCTTTGAAGTTGTTTTTCGGTACCTTCTTTTAGTGCTTTTGTAATTTTTTCAGCATCTAGAATTGTTTTTTCTGCCGTATTATTCTTCTTAGCCATATTATTTTTTCAATTTGTTCTTTATTTTTATTTTAATTATAAATACAATATGATTTTCAAAAAGTTATAAAATAAAAAGCATTTTTCAAAAAAATTACTATTTTTTTACAACTTTTTTTAAAAAAAATCTTTTCTTATTAATTTTTATATGTTTCTTTCCAATCTTTATTACCATTAATAGATATGATTCTATCTGAACCATCTCCATCCCATCCAATAAATTCTTTATTATTAATACATATTGTAAATGTATGTCCGCAATCACCAATCATTGATATACGATAAAACAATTTTAGTAAAAATTGCATAGTATAATCGTCGCTATCAATGTTTATGTTATAATTACTATAATATTCATCTTCGGGTTCTTCTATTATTTCGCTATATTTTAATTTTTGAATCTTTGGTATATATATAACCTCCTCTTCTGTGAAGAATTGATTCACTTTTTTAATATAACTTGGACCATCAAGACGAATTATAATATCTTTTTTATATTTCTTCAAAGAATCTAATATTTCCGGAATTAATTTATCATGGCCTGCCCATTTAATTGACAACTTATTACCATTCTCACCTAATACTTCCTGTATTGATTCTTTAATAATCTTTCTTAAACTTTTTTCGCTTATTTTCATAATATTAACCATTTAACCAATTATCGAATTTAGAAAATTTATCTTCAATAATAACATTATCTTTTTTTGTTTCAATATTTTCTTCTATGTATGGTTTAATTCCTTCTTCTTCCATATCAATCCATGCCATTGGAGTAGAAGGTTGTGAAACAACATCCCAACAAACGATTTCATAGTCATCATTTACTATAACTTTACCGCCAAGTTGAGAAACAGTACCCAAACCACGAGAAGATACACCAATTTTAAGACCTGAAACCAACCATTGAGCGGCCATATCGGCTAATGTAGAAACAACGCCATATTTTCTAAAACCCTCTGAAATAGGAAATTCTATTTTACCTACTAATGTTCTACCTACCCAATGTAGTTCTACGATATTCATACATACTCTTCCAAGGTCAATAACTGAAGATTCAGGGTGATTTAATTCACCATACGCTCTACGTTCTTTAATTGCTTGTTGGTATTTTTGCTCTTCTCTTTTTAATACATTCTCAGGATATATTCTACCATTTGCATTCTCAATACCATATTTTTGAAATACAGCAGATACAACAAATGGACGTGGTAGAGGAATTGCTTCTTCTTTAAAATCTTCAATTGCCTCTTTTATCATTTTATTTTCTTTCATATCAAGCGAAACATATCCGTCGTGTTCTATTAACAAACCTGTTCCGACTTGTCCTTTTTTAATTTCTGTTAATTTCTGTACCATAACTTATATTATTGGTTATTCAATAATAAATTATTATTTTGTCTTTGCATTAAACCATCTTCAAAATCACCATATTCTTTATCATGCAAATATTTTGAAGATAATTTATTTATTACATTTTCACCCTCCTTTGAATTAATGCAACATTCTTTAACTATATTAAAAAATGTATCATAATCTTCTTCTGAAATACCCTTAAATATAAAAGGCAGTTCCTTAGTATCTAAATCATTAATTTTAGAAAAAATACTTGTAAATAATGAAGGCCCTAAACGCATGTCCCATGGTTCATATTCTAATGAATCAGCAATTTTCACAACCTGATTACTTAAATCTTGTTCGTCAGGCAAACCAAAAGAAGCAGATAATTCCAATATACCTCTTATTGATTCAGTTAATAGTATTGGGAATATCATAGCGTTTACGTTTACGTTTGCAATTTTTTCCTCGCTTGGTAGTGTAACCTCAACATAACCGCCTTGTTGTAAAAAACCATCTCGTATTTTTATTTTGCTAATGAATAAGTATAATTCATTAAGTTTCATTAATCTACTATATAAATGAGGTAATTCTTCATCTAACTCAAAAATTTTACCAAGATATAAATCTCTTGCCTTTTCATAAATACACATAGAACCACCGATACACAATAAATTCATTAAACGCCTTTTTTGTATTTCCTTTGACAATGAATCTGCTTCATTATATTCAGAAAACTCTGTTTCGTCATAATTTATTGGTTCTGGATGTACTTGAACACTTCTATTATCATCAAGACTTTCAAGTAAATGACATTCATATGTAAATGAATCTTCTGGTATATCAAATAATTCAGTTAATACATTATAACATAAACTTTCTAATTGTGGACGTATTGCTTTTTCTTTTTGTAATATCTTACTCATTAATTTCTCTATTTTATTAGATAATTCATTTTTATCCACATTAGAAATGTCGTCTAAGAAATATTTTGTTATTTTTTCAAATCGTTTAATTATAGCATGTTCTAGATAACGTTTTAATAAAGGGCTATAAAAAAACTCACAATCAGAAATGGATAAGCCATTTCTACTATTCATATCGTTTAATAAATGTTTAGGCAAATTAGACAACGCATCGTTATGTTGCATTGCCTCTAATATAAAATTTTCTTGTGCCTCATTTATTAAAATGTTTTTTTTCATTTCAAGTCTTTTTTACGAACTAATTTAACAGATTCTTTTACTAATTTTTGAAGACGTGCTTCTTTAATTTCTTTTTTTGTAACTTTTTTACAAGTTTCTTCGAGTTGGTTCACAGCATCACCATCCATAGTTGCTTGTATTTCGTTATTACCACCTAATGCATTTTTTGTATCATTAACTTGACGTTGAACGGCCATTTTACCACCACTTTGCGCTGCTGCTGTTACATCAAGTGGAATTGTGTCTTCATTAATTCTTTTAAATATTTCTTTTAATTGAGATTCTGTGATATGTATTTTTTTATTCATAGTTTTTAAAACTTTATATAATAAATACCTGATAAAAAAAGAAAAGGAACGCAATGTTCCTTTTCAATTATTATTTCTTAAATTTTTTTCCTGTGAATGGATTATTTTTGTTAAATTTTGTTTTATTTGGTTGAACACCTAAGTTTTCATCGTCAAATAATTCATCATTAACACTTTCTTTAAGTTTTTTCAATTCTTTTTTTGTAAAACGACATTCTTGTATTGGTTCTTGTTGTTCTATATCATTAACACCTTCTTCATTAGATTCTGTTGGTTCAGTATTTATATCTTCTTCACCTAAATCTTCATCTGATTCAGTTGTATTAATTGCTTTTATTAATTCTTTTTTACCTGAATCATCAAGAGCCTTTGCTGCTTGTGCAAGTATCATTTTACCAACATATTTAGAAAGACCTTCATCATTTCCTTGTTCGTCATTAAATTTGTTTAATGATTGCGAAAGTTTTCCTGTTAATTGTTGTATATAACGTTTTGGGTCTGTTTCTTCATCAGCCTCGACACCCGCGTCAAAATTTGAATCAAATTGATTAAACTCTTCGGTTTCACCACCGTCAAATGCATTTGGGTCGCCCCCCATTTCTGGATTCATTTGGTCAAACCCTCCGTCCATACCTTGATTTCCCATCATTGGGTCTTGTGACATACCCATCATTGGGTCTTCCATTGGCATTTCTTCTTGTGGTTGAGAGGGTACTTTTAAAACTTTGCGGCCCTCAGTTATTTTCCCGTTTTCTTAACCAATGTTTTTTTAACTGCTTCGAAAACTTTTTCAGTTAAAGCGTCAACTTCTTTTTCAAAAGGAGCACTACTTCCAATTTTTTGTCCATATGCTTGATTTCCTTTAACAGAAGCGTCACACCAATCTTTATCAGCAGTACCTGCTTTTACGTCTTTATTAGCAGGTGTACTCATTGGTTCTTTACGATAACGTGGATGTTTTCCCCAAACGTCTAATTTTGTTACTTCTTCTTTAACGATTTTATCAATTGCTTCTTGTAAGTATGCTATACCGTCTTGTTTTTCAGGATGTGCTAAATCCCATTTCTTTTTAGCAATTTTTCCCTTAGACATTGCTTTTAATGCACCAATACCTGCTTTTCTACCAAGTTTACCAAGAGTAGTATCTTCAACTTTACCATGTCTCATACCATGTTTATCGTATGCGTCATCAGTATAACCACCGTTTTCATCATAATATGGTTTTCCTTCGAGATTGTGTTCATAATTTGTTAACTCACCATCTTGGAAGAATTCATCATATTCTTGCTCATTATCTGGTAAACTATCAAAATTTTTAACACCATGTTTAAAAACATTCCATCCTTGTCCTTCATTTACGTTTTCTTCACAAGTGCATTCACCGTCTTTACATGTGCAGTTTTTCTTACCACATTTACATTTTTTCTCTTCTTTGCAGAGAGATTCAACAACCATACGAGTAATTCTCTCAACGGCTTCTTCAATTCTATCCATAGTTTCTTCACCATGTACTGAATTTCCTGTACCATGAGGACCATCTAAAACAGGATCTGGACCAACAATTTTTTCTTCTTCTTCAATTGTTTCTGGTTCATCAACTACCTCTTCCTCTTCAAGAGGTGCTGGTATTGAAGCACTGTTTCCATTATTACTATCAGTATTATTGCTTCCAACATTTACTTGTGGACCATCTAAAAATTCACGTAAAAGAGCATCTAAATCATCTTCCATTGGCTCCTCTTCTTCAAAGCCAACAATTTCGTCTTCCACTTCAGGCTCTACACCGTCTAATGTTTCTTCACCACCGAAAATTTCATCGTTATCTAGAAGTTCTTGTTCTTCCTCAAAATGGTCTTCTCCTGCTTCAGGGATTTCAGGTGCAAAATCCATATCACCTTCGTAATATTCTTCATCTTCAAATGATTCATTCATTTTAACAGCCTTAGCACCTGAAGGTTTTTTATCTGCAACACCTTCACCTTCTAAATCGTCGTGTGCATCTTTATATTCTTCGTCACCACTTTTACCTTTTTCCATTTTGTCAGCGTGTTGTAGTTTACTATCAGCGTCACCGACTTTTGTATAATCAGAAGTAGCACCGTCTACTGTTCCTTTTTTATCAACAACCTTGTCAAGTTTTGCTTCTGCTTTTTCTTCAAATGGTGCATTATTTTTTGTTGTATTTGCTCCTGTTGAAGAACCTTTTTTCTCTGGGTCACCGTGGTTACCGATATTGTCTTTTGAAATGAAAGAATTTTCAAAAATCATGTGCATTCTATCTAATTCTTTTCTTGCATCTTCTGTAAGAATAGAAAAGGCTTCTTTTGAACTATTAAGATTAGCAACTGTAACGTCTTCGTGTTTACCATACGCTTCATTGATACTCATTAAATGAAGTTCCAATTGTTTTGTTGCTGAATTATAACTATTATATCTGGTTTCATTTCTACGATTAAAACCATTAAGGTAGTCATAAGATTCTACCATATTCATTTTATCAGGTGTAGTTGTTTTGATATAATAGTATGCACCTTCTTTGATAATTCCATATTCTTTACCGTCTGCTGCGGTTCTATGGCATTCAATGCCATTGTTTGTTTTTTTAGATTCATTTAATGTGTTGTCATAATCTATTAAATGCATCATTCTTTTTAATTGCTCATCATACTTAGCCATATTATAATATGTTTTTTAAATCGATTTATTATTTTTATAATAAATACAATAACTTATCATAAAAATAACAATTTTTTATTTTATTGTTTTTATTTTATCGTATGTTTGGTATTTTAAATCCAATAATTTTTCTATATAACCTAAACGTCTAAGTGCCTTCCATACTAAGTTGCCAATAGTCAACTCATTACCATTCTTTAGGGCTTCTTTTCTTGTGCGTTTAAGTTTGTCCCATGTTGTTTTTATTTTATCAGATAAAGTTTCTATTTTATGTTCGTCCTTTTCTTTCTTAAATGAAGCATCTAATTTATCAATTTCTTTGACAAATTTGATTGTTTTATTTTTAATAGAAGGTTTATCTAATTTAACTGACATTAACTCATCTCTCTCAGGTTCCTTAATCCATTCGTTTTTATATAATGAATATATACCAGAAGCAGTATGTTCCTCATTTACGTCTTGAACATATAATTCAACAGGGAAACCATATATTTTTAAATGAGAATGTTGTTCATTCCATAATGTTTTTTTAGAGTCAAAATATTCTTTAACAAAATCAGTTCTTTTATCTACCTTTTTAAAATCCATTAATATATGTAAATCAAAATCAGAATATCTACTCCAATTATAGTTTGCTAAACTACCTGTTAAAATCACGTCCTTTGGTTTCACCCAATCAATATTTAAAAACTCAATAAATTCATCAGCAATATCTAATAAACGCAAACGCACTCTTGAGTTCATAACATTATCCTGCCATACTCGGTTGTTTAAATCTTTCCTAACGTCAAATGACGCAAGAACAGAAGGTAAGTCTCCAATAACCCCCTCCTGCATTTCTTTTTTAGTAAAACTAAATTTGTGATTATCCAATTCTTCGATTATTTCATCGATGACGTGTCCATAATCCAAATCACCGCTTGTACTACTTAATTGAAAAGTATCACGTTTTGCTGCGTCGAATATTTTCATTATATTAATTGAATGTTTTTAAATATCTCCAAGTATTAATATCAGTTAGCAAATCATCAAGAATATTGATAATTCCTGCGTGTTTATCTTCAACTAATGTTGTTTTGAATTTTTTAACGTCTGATTCAAGTTCATTTAACATATCAGTTAAACTTTTTGCTGAAGGCAACATAGTTTTTAACTCACCAACACCAATTCTGAAACCACCATTACCCATAACATTTTCTGCAATTTTATCTTCGTACTCTAAAATTGCTTCATCAATATCATCAGTTAATAAATGTTCTGCTTTACAGCCTGAATTCCAATGTAACCCCTTTAACAATTGATGATTACCTTCTAATATGCTTAAAAATTCAATAGAATCTTTTTTTAATGTGCTCATATGCTATTAATTAATTTACTTTATTATATATAATAAATATATTTATTAGTAAATAAAAAGTATTTATTTAAAGAATAATAGTAAAAAAATGGGAAAATTAGTAAGTGCAAGACAATTAGTTCAACAATTTAGAGATTATCTAAAAGACCCAAATATACAAGCCAATAATGTTCATGCATTATTAGCGCAATATCGTGTACCAAAAAGAAAAGGTAAATATTCTGACGTATATGATTACGATGAAGTTGTTAATGCATTAAACTCAATACATTACGATAGAACCTCTCAAAAAACAAAACCAAAAGAAATAGAATATAAATCAGAACCATATACATGCCCTGAAGAAGATATGGATTATGTTTCACAAGAATTATTAAGACAAGACGGAGTTATGAATGAAAACAAGAAAAGAAAAATATTCATCACAGAAGAACAAATGAATTTTATAAACGAATCTATTTCGCAAGAAAAGATAATCGTAGAACCAAACAAAGTAATGGTTGTTAAAAAATTCTTAGATAAAAACTTCCAAAAGGGTGGTATTTCTTCAATTGGTGAAGATGGATATCCAACGACAATAAAAATCGTTGCAATGAAAGGGACAGATGGACAACCGTTGAAAAATATGAATGCAGAACAATTATTCTATTTATTACAAGATAAGTTTAAAGGGTTATATTCTGATACCAATAAAAGAGATAAATTATTAAAACAAATTATAAAAGATTGGTATAAGGATAAAATCTCGACACACGGAATGTTAAGTGTAAACACAATATAATAAAAAAGCACCTAATCAAGGTGCTTTTTTATTTTATATATAACATTAAATTACTTCAAATTTCTTTTAATAGATTCTTTAATTATTTTTTCCAATCTTTTAGTTGATTCAGCAGCAATACCTGGTTGACTTTGTTGAGGTTGTTGTTTATTAAATACAGCATTTGCATCGTTACGATATTGTTGACCTTGTTGTTGAAGAGTTTGAACAAATGTGTTTAAGAATCTAATTGCTGAATTAAGATAACCTCTTTGTTTAGAATTAAGAGTTTTGTCTGTTTGTAAAGTTGTTTTTAATTCTTGTAATGTTGGCATGATTTTATTAACCATTTTTGCATGTTTATCCATTGCTTTTGCCTGATCCATATTTTGTGAATATGTATTCATATCTTGAGTATAATTATTAACAGCAGTTTTTGCTTTATTATACGCTCCGGATACAGCATTACCAACTTTTTGTGCTGCATTACCTACCGCATTAGCACCACTTTTTCCTAAGAAGCCCATTTTATCCCAAAAACCTTCATTCAATTGGTTTTCTTGAATATACTCTTGTACGCATTCACTAATAAGATTATGTAATTCTTTTTCTGTAATTTTCATATGCTTTTTATTTTCTTGTATGTTATTTTTATTTATATCACGTTGATAACCATATGAATCTTTTGTCTCGTCAACAGTACTACCTTCAGGACACAAACCAACATATCTATATCCACCGTCTTCAACAAAAGTTCTAAATAAAAGTTCCCCTGTTTTAATATTATGGTCGTATGGTTCACCTGGTTGGAAAATACCGTTATCATAAGTTAAAGGTGGTACATCTTCCATTAATTGATTAATCACACCATAATCAACATATTGCCCAATTTTAACTTTCAACACATGGTCATTTCTCCAATCTTTTAATGTATATAATTTATTTGACATCTTTTAAAATCTTTATATTATAAATACATGTTTAAATAAAAAAATATATATTTGTTATTGAATTAATTTTAATATCATGAATTACAAAATTTATTTTGGGGATAAAGAATTTGAAGCATCAGAATATCAATCAAAAATTTTTGATTTTATAGAACATGGTGTTGGTAATATGATTATATCTGCAGCCGCTGGTTCATCAAAAACGACAACTATTGTTAACGCAACAAGGTATATACCTGAAGAAAAACGTGTTTTGTTCATTGCTTTTAATAAAGATATTGTAGAAAAATTGAGAGAGGAAGTACACAGGAATAATGTTCATATTTCTACATTCCACTCGCTTGGCTATTCTATTTTACTTGAAAACGACGTAATTGATCACAAGACAGAAATAAATGAATACAAATATCAAACGTATATTAAAGAGAATATTGACGAACTAACGAAACACAAAGAAACAAGAAGTTTGGGTGGGGATAGGATACACTATATAACAAATATCATTAAATTATCAGAATATTGTAGATATTATCTTGCGTTTAGTTCTCGTGAGATTAAAAAAATAGTTGAATTGTATGGTCTTTCATTAGTAAGAGATGAAATTGCTGTCTGTAACGAGGTTCTTAAATGGGGGTCAAAACATTTAGATACTATTGACTTTACTGATATGATTTGGCTAACCAATCAATTAAATTTAGTAACAAAAAAACATCAATATGATTTTATTTTTATTGATGAAGCACAAGATACTTCTATTATGCAACAAAAAATGATAGAAAAGTGTTTCAAGAGAGGAACAAGATTTGTTACTGTTGGTGATGATTTCCAAAAAATTAATGTTTGGTGTGGTTCAAGTGTAGATGCTATTAATAATTTCAGAAAATATCCAAATACACAAGATTTTCAGTTACCAATATCATATCGTTGCCCAAAGAAAATAGTTGAATTAGCAAAAGAGTATTCTTCTAATATTGTTGCTGCGCCAAATGCAATAGAAGGTGAAATAAATCAAGACGTATCAATATACGCTCCAAAAAATAACGATATGGTTTTATGTAGAACAACTGCCCCATTAATTAAGTTACATCTTAAGTATTTAAGGAATAATAAGAAATCATATATTAGAGGATTTGAAGATATTAGGCAAGAATATAAAGAACTAATACAAGGAACATATAGCAAAAATATTGATAAAAATTGCTTAACTTATGATGGTTTAGTTCCTAAATTATATACTTCTTTATTTAAAGAAATTGATAGATTGAAACAAAATTTAAATCTAACAGACGAAGAAGTAATGAACCACCCAAATGTCTTTAAACTTTATGATAATATCCAAGGTATTTTAGTTATTTCAGACGGATTAACTACAACTGAAGAATTGTTGGAGAAAATAGAAATCATATTTAATGGCGAACAAAAAGATTCTATAAATCTTTCAACAATCCATAAAGCAAAAGGTCTTGAGGCTGATAACGTTTTTATATTACATCCAAATTTATTGCCGTATCCATTCGCACAACAACCATGGGAAGTTGAAACAGAACGAAACCTTATATACGTTGCGTATACGCGTGCGAAGAAAAGTTTAAATTTTATGGAACCAGTTGCTGAATTTATAGCAATGAGAGATGGTGTCGATTTTAAGAACCAAATGAGAAGGAATATAACGGAGTTGAAACAAAAAATTAACTTCAATTCAGAAAATAAATTAACAGAAGAAACCATTAATACTAAAATAAATTACGTACCACGAAAACTTGGTGAAACAAAAGGTCAGCCAATTAACAAAAGTAGGGTTAAAAAGGGTGGCATAAAACTAAGAGATTTAATGGAAGAATAATTATATATTTGTTTAGATATTTAAATAAAATTTTATGGCAAAGAAAAAAAATGAAAATATTGAGTCAGCGCTAATGACTCCAATGGAGATTAAACAACACCTTGATCAATATGTAATTGGACAAGACGAAGCAAAAAAAGTATTATCTGTTGCGGTCTATAATCATTATAAAAAAATTTTTAACAACAAAACACATCTAACAGACGTCCAAATGGATAAATCTAATATTTTCCTTATTGGTGACACGGGTTGTGGAAAAACATTATTAGCAAAAACTATAGCAAATCTTCTAAATGTACCATGTTACATTCAAGATTGTACAAAAATAACACAAGCGGGATATGTTGGTTCAGATGTTGAAGATTGTCTTGTTGGTCTTTTGCGAATGTGTAATTATGATGTTGAACGCGCACAAATGGGAATTGTTGTGTTGGACGAAATCGATAAAGTAGCAAAGAGAGACGCAGGCCCTTCAATTACACGTGACGTACAAGGAGAAGGTGTACAACAATCTTTACTTAAAATGGTAGAAGGAGATCTTGTCGGTGTACCACCATGTGGTGGAAGAAAACATCCTGAACAATCATTGATTTATGTTGACACCTCTAATATTTTATTTATTGCTTCTGGTGCTTTTGTTGGTATTGACGAATTGATCAATAAAAGAATGGGTGGACGTAAAATTGGTTTTAATGCGAGTCAGTGTGTTAAGGAAGAGAAATATGAAGATATTAAATCATATACAACCACACAAGATTTAAGAGACTTTGGTATGATTCCTGAATTTGTTGGACGTTTCCCAATTATTACAAATGTTCAACCATTAGATGAAGAAGCATTGGTTAAAATTTTAAATGAACCAAAAAATTCCATTATTAAACAATATACCACACTTATGGAATTGGATAATGCTGAATTAACATTTACAGAAGGTGCTCTTAGTAAAATTGCAAATTTAACACATAAATTAGGAACAGGTGCTCGTGGTCTAAGAAATATTGTTGAAACCATTATGACTGATATTATGTATGAAACACCTTCTAAAACAAATGGTTCTTCAAAACGAGTTAAAATTAAGATTGATGAAAAGTATGTTGAGGAAAAAACAAAGATTAAATTTAAGACAAATGAAGTTGCTTAATTTTATTCTTAAAAGTATTTATTATTAAATGTGATTTTAATATGAGTAATTTAACTTTTAAGGGTTTTGGTGTTATTGACGGTACCAAATCAGGTTTTGACGAAACAGAACTTGAAAATGGTTATGTTTATTTCATTAGAACAGACTCTAAAGGTGAGAGTGGATATATATACTTTAACAAGAAAAAATATGGTAACGGAGGAGGTAATGGTGGCGGTGGTACTATTACTGAAATTAACGCAGGCGAATACTAAAAATAGGAACCATATAGTGAAGTATAAATATTATAACAATCCAAGAATTCTTGGATTGTTTTTTATTATATATTGATATTTTATTTATGTTTTTTATTTTTAAATAAAAACAAAAAATATGGCAAAAAAAATTAATAAAGAACAAGAAAATATTGAAGTTAGTAATACTCAAAAAGAACAAGAAATAATTGTTAAACAAAAAGATACTCTACAAGAGTTATCTGTTTTTGATTTAGATAATTTATTAGTTTCTATTGAACATTTAATGAAATATTACACCAATCTTGCAATGGCGAATGAAGGTTTATACACCCATGATACAAAGATATTATATACAAATGCAAGAAATAAAATACAATCGTTAGAACATAAGAAAACAGAAATATTATTCGAGTTAGAAAAAAGGATTTTAAATTAATGAAAAAAATTTGGTTAAATATTAGAATATTCTTTACATTATTATTTAATGGTTTTAAAAATGTAAATGATATTGCGTTTACGGGTAATAAAGATACAAACGTTGGAACTGATAGTTCAATAGAACAACAAAAAGAGGTACAAAACGTTTATAAAGATATGCTAAAGGGTGAATTAACCCAAGAAGTTATCGAATTACGCCATGAAATGTATTTTGCAGAGCGTGCGTCTAAAAAGTATAAATATACAGGAAATGGACGTGCAGTAAAACAAAATAATATTAATGAGTATAAAGGTAAATTAGAAGAATCAGATGGATTAGAAGTTTCATTAGTACAAGAAAATAAAGAAGATCCGGGAAGTTTAATGGATTTCGGAATTTACAACATGGGTGTAGACGTATCATACGAAAAAAAAGTAGATGAACAACTAAGAAATATAAGACAAAGAAAATTCACAATTAACATTGGACGAGATTTTATACCAAGGTTTAATTTAGAGAATTATACGTCTAAAATTGTTTTAAAACCATTAAACGAAAATGAAACGATGTTTGATATCTATATTTCAAAATATGTAAAACAATTTGATAATATTCATAAATTATTCTTAAAACAAATAGAACAAATTTATATTGGTGATACACGAAACGATATTTTAGATTTTAAAACATTAGATTTTATTACGTATAAAGCATATGGTGCTGATGATTTATTAGAATTCGAATTTAAAGATATCCAATTTGAAAATATTATTAAATTTGAAGAATTTTATGTATTACGTTTTGTTGGTAAAAATGTAAAATATGGAAATGATTTACTAAATGAAATATACGACGAAAGAACAGCAAAATTAAATGAGGAACATGCCCCAAGAAATAACAATATGTTTGAATGGAATCTTGCGCTTGAAGATATTGAAGAAAATAATAAAGCAGATGAAGCAATTGATTTAATAAAACAAGAATTACATGATTGACGTAGAAGATATCACAACGACAATATTTTACTATAACAAAGATTATGAAAAAAAATTCATTACTGATTTTGAATTCTTAAGTACTTTTAGATATGGCGGTTATGATATTTATGTACTAAAATTTAATAACTTATATAAGTTTTGTGTACAATATTCTGATACAGAATTATGTTCAGTATGGGATTGCAAGGCTGATATTAGTGAATACGATGCAAAAACAATGTTTAAAAAACTAATAGACAAGCACAATATCACAAAAAAAGATTATGAAACTTTAATGTATGAACCTAAAAAATACAAAAAGAAAAAAAGTGGTCGAAAGTGACCACTTTTTCTTTATTCCTTATCTTCTTTTTCTTTTGGTTCCTCTAATTTTGGTGGATGTGCCCCAACTGCAATTTTACCACCCTTCCATATAGAAGTAATATTACTTAATCCAAGTAAAGAAGCACCAATAATTAAATTAACTTCAAACAAATCTTTAACCATCGTATTTCCTCCATGTAATGCAAACTCAACTACCAAACATATTTGTGTACAAAATATCATTATACCACCAATAATACGTTTACTACTTGGTTTTCCATCTTCAGAAAATACTTCCCACCAAAACTTTTGCCATTTATTTTTAAATGTTAAATTTTCCATTGTATTTATCTATTTTATTAATAAATACATTTTCATTCTTTTAAACTACCAAAAACAAACATATCATCTATTTCCGAAAAACCACCACATACAAAAGCGTGTTTTTTAATATTATCACCTATAAAATAAAATAAGTAACGTCCATTATCAACCATTATAGGATATGAAGGATTTTCACGTAAGAATACATTAATTTTTTCAATTTCTTCTTTATTAACATTTCTTACACCATAAACAAACAAAGATTTATTATTTGTGGATACAAGTATGCACTTACCCATATTATCACCATCTTGTGTATATGGCAATTTTGTTATAGTCCCATTATTTGTATTTTTTAAATGTAATACACCGTCTATGATAACCAAAGAATCAAAAGGTTCAGTTATATCCGATTTTAAATTTCTAACAGGCATAACTATCATATCATCAGGTAAATTATCTAATATATCACATTTGAATTTACCTTCATAAATACCATACCAAAATTTAAAATTTGTAACAGGAATATTACGGTCAGTTATTTTAGAATCTTTGTTTTCTTTAAACCACCTTACTGTTTCATATGCTATATTTTTACGTTCATCAAAATCACAAAACAATATTGAATGTATTTGTTCATCAGGAACTTTTGAAGTTATACGACACATATGTATATTACTCATTTCCAAAAGGAAAGGTTTAACAAAATTAGAATCCTTAAAAAAATGACGTATGCTATAACTTTTTGTTACCTCTAAAATTCGTTTTATTGTCATAGTTTATATTAATTTTTTATATTTTGCAGTCCAATCTTTTAATAAATACAAACGAACATTTCGATAATTTATTTGATGTTCACCTTGAACATAATTTAAGCCACAAACATAATCACCACGTTCCATTATTTCATACAAATTTTTCCACAAGGTTTTATAATCAAAGTCATGTATTGTTTTACTCTCTTCATACAATAACATGTATGCAACTAATAAACGATGCAATTCAACACTATTTAATTCATTTCTATATTGATATTCTTTTAAAACAGATGTTGTTCTTGAAACCGGAAAACTTTTCTTAATTATACTCCATGCATGAAACATACATATCGGGTGTGTGTATTTCTTTTGTCCTATTTTTCTATACCATTCTCTTTTAAAAAAATAAAGACACATATTTTCTTGCAACATAGTAAAGAAAAAAATTTCAGGCTTCAGACCTTGTTCTTTACATTTCGTCTGCAATGTATCAAATAAAGTTTTACTTATCAATACATTTTGTGCTTCTAATTCACCATATTCGGTTCCAACTTCAATTAATTCGTCAAAATTATTAAAATGACTATTTAAAATATTATTAAATTTATTAATGCCTGATTTATAGATTTTAGCATATTTTGAATTTTCTACATCTATCTTAGTTTTATATTTACCGGAATCAATTAATTTCCATGCGTTTTTTTCAACTTCCTTAATCTCCTCACGAAGTTTTCTAAAACTTTCAATAGAAATATCATTTTTTTCCCACAACCAATGAACATCGCTTGTTTCCTTTTTTACATCGAAACCTGCTGTATGTTTACCATTTATTGTTTCTTCTTCAATTATATCATCATAACCCATTTTATGTAAAGTATATAACAAGGCATATAATGAGTATTTTTGTTTCATCGTTCGTGTATCGGTAGTTTCTCTATTTTCATTAATACCACCGGTATAACGAATGAAAATGTGGTTATTTTCTTCTGTAGAATTAAAACCACATTTCTCATTTAAGTCTAATGTCTGAATTATTTCACCTTCCTCTTTAATTAAATAATGAGCGTCGATTTTTTCATATCCATACTGTTTATAAAAATATTCAAAATCTTTAACAGTCATATCTTTAATATTAGATTGAGTCGAACCAATAACTATCTTTTTTTGTCTTGTCTCATTTGGCATATATCTTTTCTTGAAAATAATCTATTTGATAAATTATTAGTTGTAAATTCTCCATCGTAATTTACTTTACCTTCTGCTGTATCTTTATAAGCTATAATTTTTTTCAAAACTAAGTCATCATCAATTTCAATGTCGTCTATTACCGGTAAAAACACTTCTTCTTCATCGTTTGATAAATGGAAAAACAATTCAGGATATTCTTCTTCAGTTATTTTGCGACCATCACATTCAAGATACCCGCCTGGTAACACGACATTTTTTCTATGAAAACACATTTCTTTTATTTCTCCTATATGCATAACATTAAAATTACTATATTATAAATATAATATACATCTTTTTTAAAACATTATTTTCGTTTAATTTCTAATTCTTCTTTCAATAATGCAATATCTTTATTTTCAACACGTAAACATTCATATTTTGGTTTAATATGTTTATTTAATGCTTTTCCATTTGAATCATCAATACCACCATGTACAAACATGACATAATCATTAACATCTACGTCCAAATATTTATAAGTTGCACCATTCTTAAATGTTACTGATAACTCTTTCAATGGAGTATTTGGGTTATCATAACATTCTGAATAAACAATCATTGAAGAATCATACCAAATTTTATCAATTTTTTTTTCTTCGTCAAATTCTCTAAGTAATATCATATATTTATTGTTTTTATTTAAATAAAATATATATTTAAATAGTAAAAATGGAAGAGAAATTAAATGGGGCAACCAATCAAAAATATAGTTAATTACGAAAAATATTTTTCAAAAGAACTAACTGATTTACTAACATATATTAAAGAAGATTTAATTAAAACATTCCCAATTGCATCAATACCAATGGAAATGTTTTTTGCTGCTGCGCTTTCTATGCAAGATTCTATGTTATATAAAGTTGTTAATAGTTATCTAAACACATTTTCAATATCAAATCTTGAAAATAAATTCAATTCAGTACTTCAAGAAAAATCATTAACAACAATTAAACCTGGTAGAACAATAGAATATAGCCAAGAATTAAAGAATCTTTTTAATAAGTCGTATTCAGAATGTCTAAAACAAAATGTATCATATATTACGAGTGACCACGTATTATTAGCACTTTTAAATAATGAGAACATAAATGAGAATAAATCAAAAAGTTTTTTCTTATCAGAAAGTGTTAATTATGATATTGTTTCAGAATATTCTTCTAAAATACACGAAATCACGGATGCTGTATTAAAAAATGACAATACTGAAACCGAAGAAACTAACGACGAGCCTGTATTAGTTAAAACTTTTGTTATTAATTCACAGGACGATTTAGAACAATTAAAAGAAAAACTTTTAAAGAAAAAAGAAACTCCTTCTAAAAAGTCAAAAGAAAAAAATAGTGTTCAATATTGCACAAATTTAAATGATTTAGCGAAGGACGGAAATATTAACGATATTGTTGGGCGAGATAAGGAAATTTATCAAATAGTAAAAGTACTAAACAGAAAAGAAGCGAATAATATTCTTTTAATCGGAGAAACAGGTGTTGGGAAAACTGCCATCATAGAAGGGGTTGCACATAGAATACAAAATGGGCTTGCGTTATCAACAATTTGCGACAAAACTATTCTACGCTTAAACATTAGTGAAATGATGGGTGGAACCCAATTTAGAGGTATATTTGAAGAACGTTTTTCTTCATTATTTAAAGATTTAAAGAAAAGAGAAAATACTATTTTATTTATTGATAATTTTCACAAATTCTCTTCAGAAAGAAAGGACGAAGAATTTAATATAACTACGCTATTGTTACCATATTTACAAGAAACAAGTGTAAATGTTATCATATCTTCTACTTACGACGGATACAGAAAAAGTTTAGAGAAAAACCACGAATTATTAAGAAGATTTCAAAAAATAGATATTTTACCACCAACAAAAGAAGAATGTAAAAATATTTTGATGTATCAAAAAGAATTTTATGAAAAACATCATAATGTTACATTTAGCGAAGAAGTAATAGACACAATTTTAACGTTATCAAAAAGGTATATAACCGATAGAAATCTACCAATATCAGCAATAGATATAATGGATGAAATCGGTTCACAAAAAAATATTGAAAGATACGAAACAGAAGATATAAAAAATAAGCGTACAGAACTAAGAGAAATAATTAAAAACGGTGATAAGGACAAAGAATTAGATGTACGTTTAGAATTAACAAAACTACAAAATACAAAGAAAGAAAAAGAAAGTTTTGAGATTACAAACGAAGATGTTTATAACGCAATAGCTTCACATACAAACCTTCCAATAAACAAAATAAACACGTCTGAGAAGCACGCAATATCTTCAATTGATAAAATCCTTAACTCAATGATTATAGGTCAGGAAAACGCAATTAAAGAGGTTTCCCAGGCAATTAAAAGAAGTAAGGTTGGACTATCACCACAAAACAAACCAATTGCGAGTTTTTTATGTATTGGAAATACCGGTGTTGGTAAAACATTAATGGCGAAGATACTTGCAAAAGAGATATTTGGTGACGAAAAATATCTTGTTCGTTTTGATATGTCAGAATACGCAGATAAAACCTCAGTAAATAAATTAATTGGTTCATCAGCAGGATATGTTGGTTATCAAGAAGGTGGTTTATTAACAGAAGCAGTTAAGAATAAAAAACATTGTGTATTATTAATTGACGAAATAGAAAAGGCTGACGAACAAGTTTATAATATATTTTTACAAATTTTAGACGACGGTTTCTTAACAGATAATACAGGTAATAAAGTTGATTTTACAAATACAATCATATTGTTGACGTCAAATGTTGGAACCAAACAAGCGTCAGAATCAAGAAGTATAGGTTTTGGAGGTAGTGACGACGAAAATAAACGAGAAATAATTGAAAAAGAACTCAAAAAGAAATTTCCGCCTGAATTTATAAACAGATTAAGCGACGTTGTTTATTTTAATTCATTAACAGAAGACAATCTTAAAAAGATAATTCAAATTGAACTTGATAAACTAAATAAACGTTTAATTGATATAAAATATACGTTGAAATATTCGGATGATGTTATTAATTATATATTAAACTATATTAAAAAAGATATTGAATACGGTGCAAGACCAATATTAAGGGCAATACAAGAATTAATAGAAAATAAGATAACTGATTTATTATTGGATAATGATTATAAAGAATGGTATGAATTTAATGTAAATATAATTGATAATGAAATAATTTTAAAATGAAATAGCCACCAATTTTGTGGCTATTTTTGTATATACTTTTATCTTAATTGTCTTTTAATTGATTCAAGTATCATGGATGATAATTTTGATTCTGTTATACTAAAAACGTCTAAATTACTACCATTTTTATTATAATCTCTTTGTTTAGCAATATGGTTATCACTAACATCTTGATTATGTCCTAAAGCGATAACACTATAAGTATCCTCCCATTCACCAATCAAATACTCTTTTGCATATTCATCATCAATAGCGTCTATGTTATCAAATTTTTGATATGTTAATATAAGACCGTCTTTTGCAGAAGGAGCATTTTTGTATGCTAAATTACCATATGAGTCAATACACGTTTGTGGAACATAATTACTGTATTCATAAACCAATGATTTTAAAAACTTACCCTGTAATTGCGATTGTAATTCAGAACCCATTAAATATACAGCAATAGTTTGGTTATTTTCATCAACTAATTCATATATACCAGGGAATGGTTCAATATCATTAAAACGTTTATTAGCATGAACACCAATAGTTCTTGGGTCAATTTCCATACCATTTTCATCATGATAGATAGCTTTTAATAATGGTGAGTTATTTTCAGCAGCACCTTTTCTTCCTTCTTCTATTGGTTCACTATTATTTTGTTGCAATCCTTGTTTTTCTTGTTCTTTTTGTTTCTTTTTTGCCTCTTTTTGTCTTGCTATTTCAGTCTTACGTCCGCCAGAAACTCTTGTCACATAATCTACCATTGCATCATAGTTGCTTGGAACCATTTCCTCACCTGTGTCTTTATTCCAAAATCTCGTATACCCACCTTTATCATGTATAGTATTTGTTACTTCACCAGTAAACGGATGTACACCTTCTGTACCATATGAATAAAGTTGATTTGCTTTTGTTAATAATTTATCTTCTCCGTTAATGTCTTTTACTGATTCTATAAGCGAATCCAATAATTTAATAGCGGTTTGTTTAAGAGTTTTATCTTTTAGTGCTTTTTTTGTTATACCTATCTTATAGAATTTAATACCTGGCATTTCATAATCCATAACAACATTTGGTTTACCATTTTCACCAATTTCTGTTAAATATTCGATATAACGTCCATTGCGATTGTCTTGTTTAAGCTCATATTTAACTTGTGCAGTTGGGAAATCTAAGCTACCTAATTTGAAACCATATGTTCTAGCGTTATTAGAAGTTGCATTATATTTATTTAGATATTCTTGTAATTGGTCAAATTTTTGACTAAAATTGTTATAAATATAGTCAACAAAATCAGTTAAATCCTGTTCATCAATTTCAGAAGGGATAAATTCTAAAGAACGATTATTAAAATTGAATTTTATAAAATCATTATCAATATAATTTTCGTTTTTCCATCTTGTGTATGCATTTTTTAATTCAGTACGTCTTCCTGTACCATTTTCAACTTCTTCCTGATTTTGTTTTCCTTTGTTTTTCATTAAATAAGTTGGTGTTTCAAAATACCATTTAATCTTATCCATGCGGCTTTGTAAATCATCAGAAGTACCTTGAACATCTTCGTTTAATCTTTTTAATATAGATTTACGAATCATTTCATTTAATTGCTTTTGATTTATTTTCATATTTTATATTAGTTTTTTCATTAATTATTAACTATAAATACTATTTACCACGAGAAAAAGGTAATACTCCGTAGTATTTCTTACACTTTTCATTAGAACAAATGAAAATTGGTTCACCCTCAATTTTTAAGACAACATCAGACCCACATTTTTCACATTTTTGTGGGACTTCCTTACCTTCGTCATTCTTTCTATTTTTAATTTCATTTAACGTGAATCGATACTCAACTTTTTCGTTAATTTCTCGTTTAGATTCTTTTGTATATTTCTTATTAAGAAGTTTTTCCAACTCGTCTCTTAAAGCGTTAATTTTCTTTTCAAGTTTTTTAGGCTCTTTATATGTATCTTTATTATCGATACAATACTGACAACCCTTTTTAATAACATCTTGTAAATCAAACCATCTATCGTTATCGGTCAATGTTTCTCTAAAAATTTCTTCTGTATTTAAGAGTTCTCGTATCATGCCTAAGTAGCCATAGATATAATCAGTATCTACTCTATCTTTTTTATTTAGTTTTTTTCTTATACTATCACACAACCATGATAACATTTTTTTAGCGAAAACTGAACATTCGTCTAATGCTTGATCCGAATCATACCATTCATAACCCCAGCATCCTTCATTTATCGTCGAAGGGTAATTAAAACCTATTTTTAATGTCCATACATCGTCAGCACAATCACAAGACAAATCAACTACCCAAGAATCTTTTATTCTTAATAAAATATATTGTATATCGTCTAAATATTCAGTCCATTCACCGTTACCATTTAAACCACCATATATTTCAGCAATGTAATGTGTTTCATTAGATTGTTTATCTCTAATACATTGTACTTTAGTTAGTTTTAAATTTGAGTTATTTTTGAAATTTAGCCATTTCTCAACCTTTTCAAAAACCTCTTTGGTTGATATTTCCTTACTTTCATTTAATTTCTTTTTTTGTATTTCAGAATATTGATAAAAAGCCTTTCGTTGTTTATACCCATCGTATAGCCATTCTTTAAATACGTCAATTGAAACTTCCGTTATTTCCTTAAAACCTTTCCAATCTTTTTCATAGTTTTTTAAATAACCTTCTTTTGCTTCTTTTTCAGTATTAAAGCCTAACATAACTTTACTTTCGTCAAATTTGCCATTCAAAAATTGGTCAACAACGAATATTTTATTAGATTTTAAATTATCACCAATAAACACATCAATAGCGTCGCCATCTTTACCAAGAGTATGTTTGAAATAACCATAATCATAATACATTTTGGTTTTCCATTTTTTTCCATTAGGATCAACTCCTTGTCTATAAGAATTTTTAGGGTTTTCGATTGTAATATCAAACCCCATTATCTTAATATGTCCCATTTTATAGTTTTCAGCTTTAATTTGTGCTTCACTTGGATTCGTGTTCACTTCTTTTCTCGCTTTTACTAATTCACTTTTAAGACTCTCTATTATACTTTCTTTAAAATTCATATAATTTAACGTTTTGGTCGTTTAATTATTCTTCTTATACCTGATCTTGCAATCTCTTCATCTACCGTAATACGTCTTTGTGTTGTTTTTGGTGTTGAAGAAGTTATATTATGTTTTTTACCACAACCGCATCCCATAATTGTAATATTTTATTTTTTATTATTTTAAAAGCCACATACATGATTTATATTTATCTGCGCCTGTACTATAAGCACTTTGTGTGTGTTTATATGCTGGCATCATATATTTTTGTTCTATATTTGTTTGATTAATAGGATTTTGAACGTATTGTATTCTATAATTTGGATTATTTACATTTATCATAGCATTTAACATTGCTGCGTCCTTACTTTTAGCCTCAAGTTTTTTATTCATAGAATATGTCATTACAAACAAACCAATCGCTAAACAAGTAATTGTATCATCATGACAACCGTCTTTATGGTCCATTCCTCTTGAACCTGGTACGAATACCCATGTATCTAATTCATTACAAACACGTTTTGAACGTATTTTAAATTGATTTGTTTTAACCATATTAGCAAAATTTGATAACATCTGGAAACGAACACTACTACTATGGAAACCAGGTAAACCTTCTTTAGTAACTTTTAATGAAGTTGCTTCATTAGGGTCAGTATAATTCTTTAAAGAAGGGTCATCATAATATAAATTTTTATAACCCAATCTCATTAACATTAATATTGTTGCAGAACCATAACCACCAATATCTTCAACAACTATAAATGCATTATTATACATTACACCATATTGATATGCTAATTCACCAATATTATCACCCGTTAATTTTCCGTTATATTCTGCAACCTGTTCAAGACAAGGAGTACCATCTTCCTCGATACCATCCATATCAATAATCTCTAATGCTGTTGCGTCGTCTGAAGAACCACGTGAGTTATCAATTGACATTAAATATCTATGACCTGCGATTGGTGGTTTCCATATCCACATATCTTCTAATACTGGGTCTTTATAATGTGGATCTGGTTCTCTAACATTTAAATCACGTTGCATTTGTATGAAATCAGGGTCAATAACTGTGCTATCAGAACCAAGGAATGAAACATCCAACTCTTGTGCAATCTTTTGTTTATCATTGTTGAACTGTTGGCACATTTTAATATACCATGTAGAACGTGGAGACCAACCATCTTTTATCATTTCGTCCCAATGTTCTTGTTTATACTCAATATTACCTTTATCATCAATAAGAGGTTCAGTATAAACATCATATTCACCCGTTTCGGTGTTTTTACGTGTCCACTCTAAATTCTTGTTATAACGAGGGTCTTGATACCACTTCATTTCAACAAGTTCAAAGTTATTCCAATCTTTTGTACCCTTTAACGCAGCACGTCTACAAGTTTCATAATACAATTGGTCTTTACCGTTTGGTGTTGAAATCAAAACAATATGTCCACCCGTAGAAACTGTTGGTAACGCAGAAGCGTATACGTCTTTACCATTCTCAATGAAGGCTGCCTCATCAAAAATTAACCATGTTACACCACCGACACCACGAGAAGCATCAGGTCCAGAAGAACGAGCGACAACTCTACATCCATTTTTTAAAACTAACTCTTTTGTATTACAAATATCAAATAAGAGTTTTTTTGAAGGTGGTAGTGTTGGGTCTTTACCTTCTTCAATATATTCATTTCCCCAAATCCAAGCAGGAAATTGTAAAAGGAAGTTACGTATTTTTGTAACCATTTGTTGAGCAAGGTCTAATGTATTACCAATAACTAATATAGTTAAAGGTTCATCTTTACTTGCTAATACAATTTCACACGATATAAAACCACCACAGGTTGTTGTGATACCTGCTTGACGTGGTTTTGTTGTTACAACGTTATTACCAGTACCCAAAGCATTACATAAATCCTTTTGTCTTGGGAATAACATGTATTGTACTTCTTTCTTTTGTGTGGCGTCGTATGTTTTAAGAAAATGTTCAATCATGTATATACGTGTTTTATCACTATAACATTTAACATATTCTTCCGCCAAATAATTAAAATCTAACATATTTTTTCAGTTTTACAATTGATTATTAAATGAATAAATATGTAATCAATTAGTAAAAAGTTACTTTTTTATTTCATTTTTTATTATTTCTCGTACTTGAGACTCAGTTAAACGTATTCTTCTACGTTTATTTTCGCCAACATAACGGTTTTTGAGAAAATTATATTCGGCTTGTGTCATATGACGTTTAACATTACCGTTATTATCTTTAATAGATAATTTTTCAGCGTTTTTAGCGTCTCTATTTTGTTTAAATGGTTCGAAGAATTTTCTTTTTTCTTCTTGATTAGCTAAATGTATATTATGTTCTTCTTCGTTATTATCAATATCAATTCTCTCAACGTCAGAACTATATACAAGATATGGTCTTTTCCCGCGCGCTACAAATATTCCACTAAATTTTGATGTATCAATTTTACTTAATACTTTATTGATAACTTCAGAATATTCACCCTCCACATCTTTATGTCCCAAGTTCCACATAGTAACAATTAAATAAAGTTCGTCTTCAATATTAATCTCATACAATCTTCCACGAAATGTTATTTTATCAACAGGTAAAATTGCATTAAACAAATCTGTATCAATTTCTTCATTATAATGCAAATCCAAATCATCAACTATTAAATGTGAACTCAATAGCTCATTTTTCCATTTCAAACCCCATTCTTCATGTGCATCATAAACTTTCATAATATTATAGCATACGTCTAAATCAGGATAAGCCAAATCCAATTCTTCAGGTGTATATTTTGAAAAAATATTAGTTAAAATTTTTGGTTCTATATCATAATGCATTGTGAATGGTTTACCAAAATATACTTGGTTTGTTATTAATGTTTCGTAAGTAAATGGATAACATGTATAATTTTGGCCAACAGTATGTCCGTTACATTCCCATCTATTGAATGTATAGTATTCACCACCAAAATAAATATCATCAGGCGTATTTGGAAAATATGTGTTATTTTGAATACTATCTTTAATTAAATCATTCATTATCTTTCAATTCTCTATTATAATAAATACTAATGTTTTAAAAAGAAATGTGTATATTTACCACAAAAAACTTTTAAAATACAATAGATTATGAGTTCACGTTGTTCAGATTACAAAGTAAATAATCGTTTCTTTAATTACGGTTTAGTTAAAAAAGGTACAAAACGATATAGAAGGGCATTACGACAAGCAAAAAAGACACAAAAAAAATATTGGCTCAAGAAGGGTTTTGATTATAGTGAGTTATGGAATATTGATCACACATTCTACTCATTCTTATTAGCACACAATTATATTCCTAAAGAATATATTCCATTCTTCAATATTATAAAGAAAGAGGTTTATTGGGAAGAAAGTGTCGGCGAATTATATAATTTAACAGAAATAAAGGCCATTCGCAATAAATATGATGAAATAATAAAAGCAGAAATTGATTATATCTATAAGTTACCTATTAACGACAGAATGGCTATAACATTGTTCTTAATTCCAAGAATTAAAGAATTTAAAGAATATAAAAGTGGATATCCTGTTCAATATACAGAAACTGATTGGGATAAAATTCTTGAAGATATTATCAAAGACCTTGATAAAATGATTATGGAATCATTGTTTGAACACCTACATCAAATGTGGGATTAATAAATAATAAATAATATAAACATTTTAAAATTATGATGTTCGATGTATAATATAGTTAGCAAAGGCAAACAATTGGCATGGCTGCTTCGTCATGATAAAGACGCAAGAGAAAAAGGTTTTATTGATGAAAATGGTTATCGTAAAATTTCTGAAATAATTCAAGATTATGGTTTTACCATGAATGAAATTGAAGAAATTGTTATCACTAATAATAAACAACGTTATGAATACGATAACACTAAAACAAAAATACGTGCAAGACAAGGTCATTCTATTGATGTAATGGTTGATTTAACTGAAGTTACTGATTGTGAATTATTATATCACGGCACAAGTAGTCGTTTTATTAAAAGTATACACGAAGAAGGACTAAAGAAACAAAGCAGAAATCACGTACATTTGTCACCTGATATTAACACTGCATCAAAAGTAGGAAAACGTCATGGTGGTGATTTACGTGTAATAAAAATCAATGCAAAACAAATGATTAATGATGGAAATAAAATTTACATATCAAATAATGGTGTTTACTTAACAGAATATGTAAATCCAAAATATTTTATAGAAACTATATGACACGAGAAGAATTAAAAAACAAACGTTTAGAAATTGACAAATTATTTGGTACCAAAGATTATACTGAACTTAGACCAAAAAGAAATGCTATAGGATTAATTGAAGAATGGTATGAATGTAAAACTGATAAAAGACAAAAATCTATATATAAGTATCCTATTTTATATTTAAAAAACAATAAATATTATCTTACAGAAACTTTTATAATTGTGCCAAAATGGGAAGAACTAAGTAAAGAACAGTCTCGTTTTGAAACTTATATAGATAACTTATTTGATAATTTATTTAAAGATAAGAAAATTAAAATAGTTGAACTTTTAACAGATAATGATGACACGATGCAAAAATTTGGGAATGAGTTTATTCCAAATATGAATAAATTGAAGGAAAAATATAATATAACAGAGATTTTAATGGATGGATATCATGGCTTTCGAACAGAAACAGTAGAAAATCCAATACCATGGGAGTATGAAGTTCCTTAATTTTTTGATGGTAATTTTTTTATTTAGAAAAAATGTATTATCTTTGCAATGTTCAATTAAAAATAAGTTTAAACGAAAAGAAAAATGGCACGAGTTTTTTTAACTTCAGACCTGCATTTAGGTCATAAAAATTTATGTTCTGGATTACGAAACATGTCATCAGAAGAATCAGACGAATTGATTATTAAAAATTGGAATAGTGTCGTCACAAAGAGAGATATTGTTTACGTACTTGGTGATATTGTAATGGAGGACTATAAATTATTAGAATCATACATCAAGCGTTTAAATGGCACAATTATTGTTATAGGTGGAAACCACGATACTAAAAAGTGCTGTAGAGAACTTCAACGTTTGGGTATTATAGTAATGGGTTGTGTTTCATATAAAGGTTATATTCTAACGCACATTCCAATACACACAACACAATTAAAACACACACGTGGCAACATACATGGACACATACACACTATGGGTACAATAGACGGAGAAGAATATTTACCTGAGACTGAACTTGGCCCATTTTATTATAACGTGAACACAGAACTTCACAACTATACACCAATTCCTTTTGAAGTAGTAGAAAAAGAGTTTGAGGCTAAAATTTCTGAAATTGGTGATTGTGAAAGATATCCACGAAAGATTTGCCCAATATGCCCATTTGTTAAACGTTGTGTACATCAAGATTTAAGAATTGGAAAAATTAAACCATTAAATGAACAAGAATAATATGGAAAAGATTTATAAAGAAAAACTTAATAAGTTAGCAAAAAAGTTAAAACCATTTATTAATGGTCTAAACAATGAAGAATATCAAGAAATCGTTAATAAAACATTGAGTACTTATCGTGATAATTCATATGGATATATGGTCGATATGTTTATTAAAGAAATTTTAGTGTTTATTAATGGTTTAGATTCAGAAGAAATTGGTGAATATTGTGTGAACTCAATTAATGAGGTTACAGAAATATATGAGCAACGAATGCTCAATGGTGACGAACCATTTGACGACGAATATTGGTTAAATATGGATTACATGGAAATTGCAAATGAATTTGAAAACAGAAAGGAGAAATAATATATGTGGTATTTAGTTTTAATTTTTATCTTATTAGTTTTAATATTCGCTGTAATCGGCGGGTTAATGGAAATACGAACACGTGAAAAATACGGTGAAGTAGCAGGAACAATGCTTTATTTAGGTAATGCTTATGGTATGATTACATTTACAGTAATATTAGTTTCACTTGGTGTTATTCATTCAAAATTAACACCAAAAGAACCCGAAGCCATTGATGTATATCGAGATAAAGTAGAACTTAAAATAAAACATGTCATAGAAAATGGTGATACTATTTCATGTGACTCAACAATAGTTTGGAAAGAATATGGAAAATAATCTTAAATCAACAGACTTAATGGTTGGTGATTGGGTAATTTGTCACCATCCGAGCAAGCCCGAATCATTTGAAATGGTTACCGTTAGTCTTCTACATACATTGAAACAACAGGAATATGGTCACATTAAAGAAGAAGACCCGTTGTTTAGAATTGTAAAACCAATTCCATTAACAACAGAAATCTTAGAAAAAAACAATTGTAACTGTTATGAAGATATGTATGCGATTGGGTATACATCATATGGGAACTATGTTTATTACAGACACGGTATTTTGCATTTCGATGTGTATGGTGATATAGATGACGATAAAGAAATTTGTGACTGTTTATATGTCCACGAACTTCAGCGCGCTATAAAAATGTTAGAAATTGGAAATATTGATAAAATAACATTATAACATTATACATATGGATTATTATAAGGTAGAGGGCACAATGATTTTTAATTATGAAAATCCTAAAGCCATCGATACATTAACATGGGGTCCATTTTATTATCATGATAAAGAGAAAGCAAAAGCAAAAATCGATAAAATCATGACATATATGGTTGATTGGGTTAATGGTCACGAAAAGAATGTCGAGACAATAAAACCACAAAACGAAATTTGGACGAGAGATAAAAGTCAAATTCTATTTCATTTAAAAGCATGGAAAGACGAAAATACTTGTGAAGATACGAGATGTCTTATTTCTGTCACCCCAATATATTTTGAAGATGAAAATTAATAATAAAATTAAAAATTTAAGATTATGTTTATTTCAATAATTTCTATAGTTTCAGGTGTTTTGTTAATACTTTTGTTTCTATTAATGATGATTTCTGTTTTTTACAACAAATTGACTGATTCATCCCTTGTATTAACATTTATGATTATTGCATTACTTGGTGCGTTTAATCTTGGTATGGGTGTTGTTTCTTTATTAGAACATAAAGAGACTATACAACCAATTGAAGTATATCGTGGAAATACAGAATTAAGAATCGAGACAAGAGAGATTAATGGTGAAGTAGTATCTTGTGATACTGTTGTTGTACGTAAAAAATAAATTATTATGGATAGACTTAGCAGAGACATAACGAATATAGAACAATCTAAAAAATTAGTTAAATTGGGTGTACCAAGAAAAAGTTCTAATTTTTATTTTCCTTTAATGCCAACACAAAATGGTGGTTGGATATTATCTACTGAATATACATTCAGACGTGAAGTAAATGAAGAACTACATCCAAGCACAATACCTGCATGGTCAGTTGGACGTTTAATTGAAATATTAGAAATAACAGTTGGTGCACCTTGGTCTGACAAACAATTATTAGGAAAACAAGGCACGCTACTTGAACGTGTTATTTCTGATTTTGAGGATTGTGTTAAATTTAATAAAATAGATTTTTCAAAACTAAAGGAAGTATGATTATTTTAATAGCAATAGTATTGGTACCAATTTGTATTATTGGATATTCATTTTATATTGTTAATAAATGGTATAAACGAGGGTATAATGAAACATACGAATTATTTCACAACGGACAATTGGGACGTATTGAAAACCCTGATTATGTATACCATTCATGTAACGAAAACAAATATTATCACAGAGGCGCTTACCAAGCGTATAAAGAAATAAATAACTTAAATAATTGAAATTATGTTTGAATTTTTGATAGCATTATCAGGAGGACTTGGAGTTATTGCAGCAGCATTAGCTGTAGTATTTGGACATCGTGGAGATACATATAAGGCGTGTAATTATGTAGAAGAAGCAGCAAAGTCTTATAAAATTATGTGGTATTGTTATGCTTATATTTTTTTGTGGTTAGCAGCAGCAATTATAATTCCTGTATTTTTTTGTAAATAATTAAATAATAAATATTATGATTTTTTTTACTTTTTACTTTATTGGTGTTGGTGTTATCTTTTTGACCAAACTAATATTTAACTTGATTTCATTCAAGAATCTTAAAAGATATATAAATGAAAATAACAATTGGATAGAACTTCTTTTAAGAGAAGAACACATTGATTATACTGATTTAATCATTTATCACTTTGGAACCAACACATATGATTATACAAAATATAAAGATGAGATTAGAAATAACATTGATAAAGAGGGTGGATTAAGTCTTGTTATTACTTTTTTTGTTTGTGTTTTTTGGCCTCTTGCTTTACCAACTATTTGGATATGTTGGCTTTATAATAAAGTATTAATGTTATTCGAAAGATTTTCCAAGTATATTTTAACAAAAAAATAGTATCATTATGAAAGATTTTTATAAAAAATATTATACAACTGAAATTTTAGAGAAGATTAAAAGTTTTGGTTTTAATAGAGAGTGCTCTACTCATATAATTGATCTTAAAGACGGTGAAGATATTTTTGATGAACCATGGGAAAAGAAACATGCAAACATACCGTCACCTGAAGAGTTCTTTAATTGGGTATTGAATAGTTATGAATTTTACATTTCTATAGTACCAGAAGATGATTATAAACATGGTGTAGTTTTCAGATATAATATATATGAAAAGGACTATGATGATCATTTTAATTTAAAGTTATCAAAAACAGACTTTTTAACACACGATAGAGCAGTTGATAACGCTGTTTATGATTTATTAATGAATTTTAAACCACACAATTAAAAACATGAGAAAATTAATATCAAAAGAAGTTGTGTATGATAAAGAAACTCCAATAGATTTAGTAAAAAATGCTTTAGACTGTTTAAGTACAATTAACGGAGCGATTCGAACAATTATTTATAAAATAACATACAAAAAAAGAAGATTGTTTAGTAAAAAAGAGACAATTGAAATTGATTATAAAATCGAACAATGGATACCAGAAATTCATAGTCCTTTTCCTGCATTTAATCGTTCAGTAAGTAAGGCAGAAGAGTATTTGTATGAATTGGTTAGAAAATCAAAGTTTGATGCCGAAACACAAATTAAAAAATATGAATATGAATAAAATTTATTACGTATAATAAAACAGATTCACATTAAAAGACATGAGAAGTTATTTAATTACATTTAAAAGTGAAAATAAAAATCAAATAATTAAACATATTGCATCTTTTCCTGGTTATGCAAAAATCAAAGAAGACGTGTGGATTATACAAACCAACATGAAACACAAAGAATTAAGAGATAATTTTAATTCACTTTTGAAAGAAGGAGTAGATTTACTATTTGTTATAGATGTTACTGATCAAGCATGGGCATCATTAAATATCCCAAATGAAGTTTCAAATTGGTTAAAAAAATTTCTATAATAATACAATAGATACTATGGAGAAAATTTTAAGTTATACATGCCTGAAAGACGAATACGAAATTAAAAATTTTTTTAATCGAAATAAGGATTATGAAATGGTTTCAGTCGTTTATAATTCAGATAAGAAATTATATGTAGTTTTTTATAAATGGTGATATGAAAATTAATAATGAATTTAACAAAATAAAGGAGAAATAAGATATGTGGTTTATATTTATAGCAATTTATATTGTAGTGTTAGTTCTTAGTATATCGGCATCGATGGCTGAATATGATTTACAAACTTCGTCAGATTGGGTTAAAGTAATTTTTTGGCCGATTACAGTAACTGTGTATTTTCTTGGTTTGCTAATATGGGTATTGATTTGGGTACCAAGAAAATTATTTAAAGGAATATTATTGTGTTTATACGAAATTAAAGATTTTTTTATAACGATATTTTATAGTGCAATAAAAGATGAAAGTGAATAAAATTGAAAATAAGAAAGTCGAAGAATATAAATTCGCAAGACCATTACCTGGTGATGTGAAAGAAAATAAGAAGAGCGAAGAATATAAATTCGCAAGACCATTATCGGAGGCAACACTAAGAAATCTTAATGGTTATATGCGATATTGTATCGGTCGTAGTACATTTGTGACTAAAAAATGAATAATATTATAAACTATGAATCCAGTTAGAAGATTTTTTGTAAGATTATATCTTTGGTATTGTGTCTATATTTTAAAAGTAGACAAAAAGAAAGAAAAAAAATATTTAGGAAAACAAATGTGGGTTGCCGTCAATAAAGATGGACAAGAAGTATTGCTTTATAGCGATGCAGAACCTATTAGAATGCCAGAGGGATATTGGTTACCTAATGATCCAGATACAATAATCGAAAATGATATGATATATGTTTATGACGGTTTTATTGAAAGAAATTTTGGTGATAAACTTAGTTGGGAAGATGGTGCATTCGAATATTAATATATAAGTATTATGGAAGTTTTAGAAATTTTAGGTTGGATTGCCGTTGGTTTTGTATCGTTTTTTATCATTGGGTGTTTATTTGCCAAGTTATTGATTAATATCTTGTTTTTTGATGAACTTATTAAAAATCCAATTAAGGATTTTTTCTATGGTTTATTTACATGGCAAAAGAAGGTTCCTGTTTATAGAGATATTGGAAATAATCAATTTTCAAATGTATTGGCAGCGATGTTTCCTGTACATCATTATGAATGGGTAAAAAGAGGGACATTAAAGGAAGAAATAAAAGAATGGTTTATTAAGAAAAAATATCATGGATAAAGAAAAAAATAAATTATACGATTCAAATGGTGAACTTGTTATATGTGAATGTGGTGGACATTTTATATTTACACAACGCGCATTATTAACAGAACCACCACAATTTCCGTTTAAATGTGATAAATGTGGAAAATGTTTAATACAACGTTACGACAAAACCATTTATTAAATAAGTAAAATAAAATAAGTATATTTAAGAAAAAATAATATGAAAATAGTAGGAGTTATATTGTTAATTATTGGTGCAATCGGTATATTAAGTATTTTTATTTACACTTATTGGACGAGGAATTACGGAAAGAGTGAAGAACAAGAAAAAGACTATATATGCCCAATATGTGGGAAAATAATGGGACAAGAAGAAAACGAGTCGGAAGATTATATTGAAGTATGGGTTTTTTGTCGTGATTGCGGTTTCCGAACTTCTTCAAGATATTATTATGATCAATACTGTGAAGAAAATAACGAAAAGAAAAAAAGTTTAATAATAAAAAATATAAAAAATTATTTAAATAAAAAATAATGGCTATATTACAAGAAAGAGCAACCGAATTTAAAGAAAACATTTTTCAAAAAATATTCAGAAAATTGTTTATTAATGAGAAAAAGTTATATGATTTAGAAGAAAATTTATGAGTGCATATGAAACAGTAATAAACTCACTTTACGAAGTGAAAGATTGGGGAAGAGAAGAAGCATTACGAGATATACTTCAATGGTTAGAAGATAATTTTTATGATCATGAAGATTGTAATCCTTTTGATTTCGTTGAAGATACAACATATCAATGCCCCGTTAGATGTGATTTTGAAAACAAAGAACACATGATTAAATCATTTAAAGAAAAATTTAATATCGAATAAAATATTATAATTATGACAAGAACTATTTCATACGATACAAAAAACACAGAAGATATGTTATGGGCATTAAAACGTGTAATGGATGACGTTTTTGCTTATGATAAACAATTAACTGAACAAATTAAAATTGCAGCAAATGAAACAATTAAACGTTTAACAGAATCTACTAAAAATTTATAATTATGGAAACTATATTTTACGCTTTATTAGCATTATACATTGTTATGTTACTGTTTTTGCTTATTTTTATCGATTTAACTATACCAGGTAATTTTGTTAGAGTACTTTTTTGGCCAATTTCTGGATTAATTTATTTTATTGCCTTTCTTTTTGGTTTCATTGTTTATTTAACAAGAAACATATATAGAGGTATTATCGTTTGCTTAGAAGACTGTAAAGAATTATTTATTGCTATGTGGCATAGCGGAGAAGAGGACGATTGACATGAATATAGAATTAACAAAAACCGAATACAAGTTATTAACTGAAATTTTAGATACCCTTATACAAAATTACGAAGCTGGAGAAGAGATTGAAGTTTTCTCACAAAAATCTAATAAAGTTTATAGTTTAGCGAATAAGTTAAAAAATTTATAGACTATTAAAATAATTAGTAAAAACAAATCAAGGAAAAATAATTATGGCTTATACAAAAGCATATTTAAGAGAATTTGGTCACGAAATGCATTGTGATTGGTGTACAGGTACTGGATGTGCTTATTGTGCACTTAATCCGAATCATCCGGATTATGAACGTAATGATGGTGATTACTAATTAAGAGAACATAATAAAAGAATTGAAGTAATATGATATATAATAATCCGGCAAATTTTAAAAAACCTGATATTGACTCTTATGTTGAAAACTTTAATAAACGTTTTAATAAAGAGTGGTATAAAATGTTATGGCAATTATATATAAATAACTGAAGACTAATATGATAGTAATTGGACAAGAAACTGTTTTTATTGCACTTGCAGTATTATTTATAATGGTTTTTGCTTCTTATATATATGTAGCAAAATGGAGAGATAAACATAAAGATTTTTAAAAGTATGGAAATATCAATAACGAGTGCACCTGATTATAATTCATTAAAACAAACGTTTAATGAATATACATTATATGAACCTGGTATAAAATTACCGAATATAATCATAAAAAAATAAAAAGAATATGACAGGAAAAGATTTTTTAACATTATTACTCGTTAATTACGGGTTTAAAGAAATAAAGATAAAAACATATAAGGGTATATTTGGCGCGCAAGGATATGATATTGATGCATATAATAAAGAATATGACGAACAATATCATGAAGTAAATTGCGAAGGACTAATGTTTAATATTACTCATATAATTTGTCGAATGCAAGATTTAGGTATAGAACCTACTTACAACCCATTTCCAGGATATGATTATCCTGTTCAAGAAATTTTAAATATGTTTTCTGAAAATAAAAAGGATTATAAGGAGTTATATAAAGATTTTACAGAATCAGAAACATTCAAAGAAGTTTATAAAGACAAATCAGTTGGTGAACAAATGAAAATTGAAGAGTAATAAGATATATGAAAACTATTTTAGGATATTGTTTGTCAAACAATGAACATAAAAAAGACGTAATTTGGTGTGATAAATGTGGATGTGTATTTTCACATGACCCAGAAGATTCTTATTTAGGATTTTCCACCGGTAATTCTATTAAATGCCCAAATTGTAATAAACTATTAAAAGCAAATATATAAAAGTTATGAACAATAAATTTTATGTTTCTTTTGAAACAGCAAGGTTATTGAAGGAGAAAGGGTATAGACAAAGATATCACGCTTATTATTTCGGGGATAGTAATTTAAGAAAAGGAGGTTATAGGGGAGATTCTTGGTACGATTCACCCGATTTTTACCCTGCTCCAACCAAATCCGAAGTCATTGATTGGTTGGATAAAAAAATACATATTGGTATACGTTATTATGATTTAACTTCCAAATGGCACTATGATATAACTCCTGTTAGACCTGGTACTAAAGCAATTAATAATTTAAGTTTCTCAACCCGATTAGAAGCCGAGGAAGCCGCGATCATTGACGCATTGGAGTTGTTATAACATGAGAAGAACAAATAGTATATATGGAAAATACAATAGAACAAATAAAAAGTTTAGTTAATGAATTAAATCTTCAAAATACTCCATTGTTGGAAAAACCATCAGAATATGAATTGAAATATTTAAGTACTGATATTAGTAAAGGAAAATTTATTAAATCACGTTTTCCGGAATATAGTGACCCAACTTATTGGCGTTATCCTAATGGTGTTGAAGAAAAAATTGAAGATGATAAAACATATAAAGTATGGTTTGACTATAGAGATGCAGCAGACCCTTGTGATTCTACTACATGGTATCATGTTAAATATATAGAAGAGGTTCCTGACGATAAAATTTCATTAATTAAATATTTAGAAAAACTGTTAAAAGAATTGAAGTAATATGAAAGTATTAGGTTTTATTAAAGATGGTGAACATATTATAACATGCAATTGTGGTGCAGTTATTAAATTTTCAAATGAAGATATTATTTCAGAAGATAATATTGATGTAGATTATTGGGGAGTAGATAGATGTACAGAAAGAAGTATTACATGTAAAAAATGTAAAAGAAAAATACATTTAAGATAATTATGACAGTAGAACAATTTATATCAAAATTACAAGAATTTCCTCAAAACGCGGAAGTTGTTACCACGGGTGTAAATTTACGTGGAAATGAGTTTACATATGCTCCTAATCCTAAATATTACGAAAATCACAATAGGGTTTATTTATAATTTGAAAATCAATAAAATCAAAGTAATATGGGAAAATCTAAATCTATAACAGATAAAGAAATTGTAATCGTTGATGGCAAACCAATGTGGAAAGATGATTACAAAAAAATCGCTAAAAAAGAGAAAAATGCAAAATTTATAGCATTTTATACATTAACAAACAATTATTCGACAGATGTTACACTTACAATAGTTAAGGTAACAAAAAACCCAACTGATGGAATTTATTATCCTAACGATTGTTCTCAATATGATGAAGCCTCATTATTAAGAAAAGATTATTTTTCACAATATGAATATAATCGTAGTAGCATCGATTGTAATAACTCATATGCAATACAATTAAGTGGGTGTGATGAATTTTGGGAAGATTCAAATGAAATAAATGCTGAAAATTATGTAATTTATGACAAAGATTATAAAGGTATTATAGATATAGAAAAAACTATTCAAAACATAAATAATAGTTTTAATACCGATATGGAAATTATTGAAAGTTGGTCAACTATTGATTTTCATAGAAACTTTTGTTACGAGTTTTGTGAGGAAGGACAATTAGAATATTATCTTGAAACTGAAATTCTTGGAGAATTAACTCCTGAATTGTATTGTGATGTTGAAACTTATTTAGCAAATCTTTCACGTAAAAATAAAAACAGTAAAATCAAAGAATTGGAAACATATAAACTAATAAAAGTATAAAAATATGAAAGTATTAAGCACAGGTGGATTATCCCCCAAAACGAAACTTAAAGTAAAATGTGACAATTGCAAAAGTGAATTATTAGCGACACTTTCAGAGTTTAAGGCACGAACTCAATCAGAAATTAACAGAACAATAGAATCAAAGTACCAAACAAATATTGAATGGTGGTGTGATAATTTGGGATTAACAAGTATTTTAGATGAAATTCCGAATATTGAAGGGATTAGAGATGATGAAACGAATATCGATAAATTACAAAATGATTTACTTGGTCTTTTAATAGAAACAAAGTTTAAAAGTGGTTTAGTAATATTTCCAGAAGAAGATAATAAAAGAATTAGACTTTACGCTAAATGTCCCGTATGCGGTCAAGAAGTTGATACTTATATTATCAACTACAAAAAACTTAACATTACTTCCCCATATACCGACGGTGAAAAACCATTTATGAATAGATTGGAGAAATGTTACGGTAAATATACACAAACAATCGAGGTTGAACCTGTTAATCAAAAAGTTATACAATATCTTTTGAAACATGGTTTTAAAATAATAGATAATGAAAATTGGTGATATAAAATTAAAGAGTGATATGAAAAATAAAGTATGTTCATGTTGTAAAAACGAAATTATTGCTAAGTCAATTAAAGCTGATGAATTGTACGTTCTTTGTTTAGAATGGTATGATTATCACAAGAGGCTTGATAGATATGATTATAATTTTTATGTAAAATGTAGAGATTGTAATTCACTAATAAAGATAACAATTGAAGAAGCAAATGAAATCCTTAATAATTGTGGATATAAATGTGAGCATTATCTTTATCCATTAAATTTTTCAGAAACGAAATGGAAAGATGATTATCCAAATAATTTCAAACAAGTAGATGATCATTCAGGATATAATCCAAACTATATTTTTAAGATTGATGTAGAACTTAATCTTAGTCCTGATATTATTTCAAAATTAGATGATGCAAGTGAATGCTTAAATGATATTCTGAAAATTTTAAATGATAATAGTGCAGATAAAAAATGTCAAAATGCATATAATGAATTGCATCATATTTTATATGAATTTGAACCATTCAAACGCCATGTAAACGAAATTGTAGAAGAAAATCTTAAAAATAGAGATGAAAAAATAGATACTAAAGAAATTGTGGAAAATAAATGGTATTGGGTTTCAAAAGGAGAATAAAATTACAAAATTATGGAAAAAGCGAATACAAATTTGAAAACTTTTAAAACTATTGAGAAATTTATTTTGACAAAATTGACTATAAAAATTGAATTTACTGAAGATGTATTGGATATTATATGTCCGTTTGTTCAATTAGTGGCTGTATTTCTTGTTTTGTTTGCAGACTTTGATAAAACAATCGATTGGTGTATTATTTGCTTTCAATTCTTTTTCCTTCTTGTTCATTATTTATTTCCATATTTGTTTAAAAGGATGATTAAAAAAACTTTTGATAAAATTGATGAACAAATTGAATCAATTGCAACACAAACCATAAGTGTATAATAACATTTAAAATTATGTAAAATTATGACAACAGAAGAACTTACATTATACGTAGCACTTCAAGAGAAGTTCGAACGTTCAGTAGACCATGTAACAACAATTTTATCTAAAATTCCACAGTATAAGGAGGATTTTTATACATATGATAAAATGTGGATAGATACTTGTGAAGGTGGAGATTTTGGCGAGGTTCATACAGAAGGGTCGGATTATCATGGTGGATATAGGGGTCATTTTGACGCTGAAATGTTAACATGGTCCGATAAGAAACTTGAGAAATATGTAAAGGATATTTTAGATAAAGAGAAAAAATCTGAAGAAGAAAGAAAGCAAAAGTTAGAAGAAGCAGAGCGCAAAGAATACGAACGTTTAAAACAAAAATTTGGATAATTATGAAAAAAATTGTATTTTTATTATTGGTATTAACTTTTTCCTCATGTATAGAGGTAATACATGAACATAATTGTCGTATAGTTAATAAGGTATATCACGAACCATATACGGAAATTAAATACGTAAAGACAAGTGAAGGTGGAATATTACCACTTAAAACAAAACATGATGAAAAATATGTTTTGATATTGTATAGTATTGATTTAAACAAAACTATTAAACATGAAATAGAAAAAGAATTCTACGAAAAATATAACATTGGTGACACCGTATTGTTTTATTACGAAAATGTAGAGTTATTAACTAAAAAATATCAATAAATTATGAATGAACATTTACTAAAAGCATCCGAACAAACAAAAGCACTAATTGATCAAATGGTAGAATTGTATATGAAACAATTAGGTGAAAAAATTAATAGGATTTTTAAGTCTAATTGGTTTGTAAAGGAATTAAAAGAAGATTATTTTTCAATTGTTGATATGGATAACTTTGAAATTGTTATCGCTTTTGACAGTAACGGTAATTTACAAATAGATACATTGGATTTATTCCAAAATTCACCAATATTTTTCGAATATCAACAAGATATTGATATTTTGAAAACCATTATTAAACTACATGATAACAAAGAAGACCTTAGAAAGTTTTTTATTGATTATCAAAAAGCAATTAACCCAATGTGGGAATCTTATTATATATTAAAACGTGCATCAAATGAATAAAGACGATATTAAAACATACTTAGAACTTAAAGAACGTTTAAATTCTAAGGCTATTTACGTTTGTGAAAAATTAGGTGCAATTTATCCAAATTATAAACAAACAGCCTCATTCGAAGTAGAATCAATTGATTTAACAGATGACGGAGAAGAAGTTAACATCACATCAGTAGAATATTTTCATGGAGAAAGTGACTATTGGTTCGCTTATTTCCCTTCTTATTTATTGTCGTATACAGACGAAGAATTGGAAGATTATATCAACCAAGAGTTAGAAAAACAACGACAAGAAGAAGAACAGAAAAAGAAAAAACTTGAAAAACAATTGGAAGAACAGGCTAAAGCTCTTGAAGAAAAGGAACGTAAAGAGTATGAGCGTTTAAAAGAAAAGTTTGAAAATACAAACACAAATCGAACAATATCAAGAACAGAATTTTTCATGAAATTTTGTCGTACTTGTGGTTCTCAACGTTGCGAGGGTATTGATTCTGCATGGGGTCCAGGTTGTAAATTTTATAGAGAATTTAATATAATAAAAGATTAATATGGCTAAACTAAGTAAAGAAGAAAGAGAAGAAATACGTAAATATTTTTACGAACATACAGGAGTTATTGAATATTCATGTGGATACGGTACTTTTGAAACTGTTTACGATAAATCAGATTTAGAGACGTTGTTTATGCATGATAACGATGATGAATTAACTTATGTTGGTGTATGCGAATTATTACCATATGAATCTGTTAAAGAATTTTTAAGAGATTCAAAAATATGTGGGCCATATATACAAAGCATAATTTCAAAAGATTATTATTTACCAACGCATATTATTGATTCTAATGTACTTTCTGTTATTCCACATCTTTATCCGTCTATTAGAATCAAAGATGATTATTATGCAAGCACAGACAATTTATTAAAATATTATATTTGGGAAAAAGGAACATTTTGCGGTAAAAAAGGTAAAAAAATTCGTGACTTTATTTAATTGAATTATATTATGGAACAATACGATGTAGAAATTGGAAAATTTTATCATTTTTGGGATGATGGTAAAAGTTCAATAAGTCGCCATTATCTTTGTAAATGTGAAGGAATTATAACAGTAGAAGAATCAAAAGAACTATTGTTTGAAAGTTACTATTGGAATGAAGAAGACAATGCTTCAGTAGCATTAACATTATATGATATATGGACTAAAAATAAAGAAGAATGCCCTTGGTTATACGCAGGTGATACACCTTATTTCGTAGTAATTTCTTGTCCTAAATATGATGATAAATTATTGTATTGTGCAAAAACAAAAGATGACACATGGTTTTCAATGAACGTTCAAACATGGTGGCAATCAGGTCTATTAGATCATGAAGAAAGAAAATTAAAAAGAATTATCGAAGATTTAGAAGACACTATAAATCATCCAAAATTTAGTGAGGAAGAAAAAGAACGCTGTCGAGAATATATAAAGGAACATTTAAAAGTAGAATATTAACATTATGAAAGTATATGAAAGTGGTATAGTGTACAAAAAGACATACGAGGGTATGACAGAAGAGGGCTTCAGAGCAACTTTTGTTATTACATATATTACGTTAGAAATAAAACAGGGGCTTTTTGGAACAAAACGTAAATTTAAAATTAACCAACGCTCAGAAGGTCTTAGCAACTATAGTGAAGCGTTAAAATTAAATAAAGCATATGAATATGCACTCGCCGAAACTTGGATAGAAGCGCATAAGAATGATAACGATTTTGATTTTATAAGAAAATGAGAATACCATTATCACAAATAGAAACGTTCGATACAACGCCAAATAAATTAAAATTTCATTGGAGAGAACGTAAAAACAATACACGACAAGAAATTGCCGTAGAAAGAATGTATTATCATACAATTGACTTATGGAAAGAATGTGAATTCTTTATTAAAGACCATATTGGTTGTGGTTTTAATAAAACCTTTAAAGAATGGTGCAAAAGGCATAAGAAAATTGAAAATGGTATAAATACAAGAGAATACTTCAAAAAACAATTATGGGACAGAGAACATATGTATTATAGGTTCTATTTGGACGAAAATAATATAATTAGAGAGAAACAATATAAACGTCCAAGAAAACCTTCTTTAACCATCGTTGAAAGTGATTATGAAATTGTGTATGAAGTAAATAAAAAAGCATTGAAAACACCTGAACTTAAACGTTATTTCGAAGAACATTTAGATGGTCATACATTTGAAATGCTGTATAATAACCAATTTTTAACATTTAAACAATACAGAAGTTTATTAAATAAACCAAATACAGTCTCATTAAATGAATTGTCAAGAAAAATAAATTCTCTTAGCGCAATGTATTTTAGACGAGGTGTGTTCTATGAAACACCACATATTGTAAACTATATAGATAAAGAATTACAACCACTTTTCAAAGAGAAAATATTATATGGTGTAAAACAAATTTATCGTGGTGAAAAAGAATATAAAAAACATTTTGCCGAACAAGAAGACCAAGACAAAAAGACAGCAAGAGAAAGAAAGAAACGAATAATCGAAAACAAAGAAAATCTTTTACATCGTATTGAGGAAAGACGAAAATGGGAGAAAGAAAAGAACGATATTATTGATAGAGATAGACTTGGTTTTGACGAAAATTCATTTAAAGGAGAAGCATATCATGGACAAAAAAGAAAAAAACGTAAAAACAAAACTACTCAAACAACTGTTGTGGAAAATCAAACAGACCAATCTTAATAGAAAGTCAGAAATAAACATACCATTAAGAGAGATTTGGACTACAATTAAGTGTATATTATTGATTGATAGTGAATTACTTGAAGATTTCTACATAACACCAACTATTAATGGTACTATATTGTTTGATTATGATGATAAAAATAATAATTCATATTGTTTATTTAATTTTTATGGGAAGCGATATAGTTTTGTAGCAGGACGTGATTTGAGTAACATAGGTCCTGATATATCAGAAAATAAAATAGATTTCTCTATTACCTCACTAGAAAATAATTTAATTAAATTTAAAAATCTTTAAACATGGATAACAAACAAAATATTCAAGAACGTTGGAGAGATATTTGCCAAGAATATCTAAAACTGTTTTGCGACAAACATGAATACTCTTTTGAAGACTGCTTTTGGGTAGCAGACGATTACGGTACAATTGCTTGTGTGTCAGATATGTTTATATCAATGGAACATATTCGTTATGATATTGATAATAACATCGAAGAAACAATGTTCGAAAAATGGTATTGGAAAGCCATTGAAATCTTCGAATTAACAGGGCAAGATTTTATGAATTATGAAAGTTTTTGTAAGGGTGCACCTGATATATGGACCGAAGAGAAGATGGAAAAACTTCGAGAAGCACATATGCGTGTTTACGAAGCAGAAGAAGCATTGAGACGAGAAATTGAAGAATTTACCGAAGAATTATGAAAGGAATAATGTTTAATGATAGATACTTTCTTGAAGATTTAGTCTTGAGAAAATATAAAAGACAAACAAGACGTTTCAAGAAAAGTTATGAAGTTGGAGAAACAGTAGCAATTAAACAAAGTTATTTAACATTACATATGTTTCCATACGAAAAAATCGACGGGAAATGTGTTGAAGATTTACCAGGTTGGAGAAATAAAATGTTTGTTAAAAACGAACTCATGATGAGAGCCATTCATATCACCAACGTGCGAGAGGAAAAATTACAGGATATAACACACGAAGATTGTCTACAAGAAGGTATACGAGTTGATTACGACGGAGAAGAACATACATATTGGTATGACGACAAATGCTATGGTATAAGAAGATTTAAAACACCACAAGAGGCATTTGCTTCTCTAATAGATAGAATCAGTGGAAAAGGTACATGGGACTCAAATCCAACTGTTTATGTTTATGATTTCGAATTACGTTATATTTAAAAACAAAACGCGGGTATTTGCCCGCGTTTATTATTTATTCTTATCTTCTTTAGACTTATTTTCTTTTAATTGAAAACGCATATAATCTCTGAATTGCGCCTCTGTTAATATAACCTTCCTTGCCATAGTATTAATGTATATAATATTGTTTATTTGCTAAACCTGTATCAGGTTTTAATTGTTTCATGAATTTACAAAGATTAATAACAGTCTGCCTATTATTAAATTTTGGGAAACCATTAGGTTCTCTTTCTACAGGAACCATTCTACCTTCTTTCGATACATACCAATCATCATCTTTAACATTATAATGGAAATAATTATTTGTATCATCCATTAAATATAATTCATTACTATCCGCCAAAAAACGTGCTTCATGTCCACTATCATTAACAATTGGATATTCTCTATTTAAAATCTCAACATAATTCTTAGCAAAATTATTAGCACGATTATGCGAGCCATAACGTCTCATTTTATCGTATGCAGAAGTAACAGTATCATGTGCAAGTATTTCTTCAATTGACTCACGAATAATACTTTTTAATTGATTTTTTGTGATTTTCATTCTTAAACTTTCTTTTCATAATAAATACATTTTAATTAAAATAAAACATGTATATTTAAAGAAAAATCTTTAAAAATGGATATGAATACAAATGAAAAACTTGAATTATTAAAGAAAGCAAAAGATGCATACTATAATTCAGGGGAAGAAATACTAACAGACTTAGAATATGACCAACTTGAAGAGGAATTGGGACTTGAGAATCAAACAGAAATTGGTTCCCATTCAATTAACTATACCATTAAACACCCTTACATAATGGGGTCACTTTCAAAAGTACAAATTAAAGAAGAAAATAAAACCATCGATTGGAATAAATTCTATTCTGAAATTCTTAAATACGTTGGGACTAATACTCCACTTATTGTTACACCAAAATATGATGGTTGCTCTTTTGAAACAATAGTTGAAAATAGTAAAATTATATCCATTTCTACAAGAGGCGACGGAGAATATGGTAAAGATATTTATAATCACTTAATCAATAAATTCAATCAAACACATACACAAATAAAGAATATCTTAACCAATACAATTGATACAACAGGAACATATACACTAAGAGGTGAAGTTCTTGTAAATAAAAACAAATTTCAAAATTCAAAATTTATTGACCAATTTGCAAATCCAAGGTCATTTGTATCAGCAACACTTAATAGAGATTTTGACAAAGATGACAAGGAACTAAATGATATGATAGGACTCCTTGATATTGTTATTTACGATATCCGTAAAAAAGACAATAAAACAAATACATTCATTGATCAAGATTGGGTTGGATATGTAATGAATTATTTACCAACTTTTGATGTTTTGTTGACTATGAAAGAACCCTCAGACTTAGAACGACTATATAACAAGTTTGAAAACCATAGACAAAATTGTGAATATGCACTAGATGGTTTTGTTATTAAACCATTATGTGCATATCGTGAAAATAATTTAACGAGGATACGCCCAAAAGATTGTGTAGCGGTAAAATTTTTACCAATGATACAGGAAACTGAAATTGTTGATATTGAGTGGTCATATAAGAAAACGAATGAATTAAGACCTGTTATTATCGTTAATCCTGTTGATATGGACGGTAAAATAATAAGAAGAGCGTCAGCACATAATTACGGATACCTTCTCGATAATAACATATCAATCGGAACAAAAGTACAATTATCATTAGCAGGAGACATCATTCCATTTATATACAAAGTAACAGACGTTTCAAAATATGATGTAAATAAACTAAATCTCCCAAAAGATATTGATTTTGAACAAGACGGGTGCCATTTATATAAAAAATTATCAAAGCATGAATACAATAAAATGAAATTTATTGCGTCAGCAAATGCATTACAGATACCACATGTTGGTCCCGCGACCGCAGAGGCTATTTTTAACGCATTACAGGGCATATTACCTGAAAAAGATAATCTTCTTTATCTCATGGAAGAAAGTGTCTTAAATCGCTTATTTTTAGAACTTGGTGGTGGAAAGTCAGCACAAAATATTGTTGACAGCATGATGGATTTTAAGAAGAAAATAACATTGGTGGATATTATAAAAAGTTTCTGTTACACAGGATGTGGTGATGTAGCAAGCGAATTATGTGCAAGAATTATAAGCAGACTTCCTTATGACACAACAGGTATTAATTTTGAAGCATATCAATGGGCTTTAAGTCCTGATTCAGTTAAATATTTAAACGTAATAAGACTACAAGAAGCACTTAATGTACCATTTTTGACCGAAAATAAAGAAAAAAATGATATAATTAATGTAATATTGACAGGTTCACCTGGTGATTGTACTAATTTTAAGACAAAAACAGAATGGCTTAACGCACATCCACAATATAAAGAAACAACAAAATGGAATGAATGTGCGATTTTATTTACAGGCGACATAAGTTCAACATCAAGCAAAATTAAAAAAGCACAAAAATTAAATATCGAAATTAAATTATATGAAAACTGATAATACTTATACCGTATTCTCTATTATTAAGAACGAAAATGATAGAGAAATAGAAAAAATATTAACCGAAAATGGCTATAAAGAAGAATATTTAGCCATATTTGATTCAGAATTTTTCAATTCGTCTGACGATACAACATATATTTATGTTAATCCTGAAAGAAAAGTGTATAGCATTTCTAAAATATTAACTAACAAAACATCTAAACAAGAGAAAATTTTACACTTCTATTATTTAAAAGAACTTTTCTTATTCACAATTGGGTTAAAAGACAAAAATTATTACGTTACAATACAACCATTTGGGTCGGTTAATTATCCTGAATCATATATTCAAACAGGTTCTATTGTGGAATTTAAAGACGAAGAGACTATTTTAGATAACGTATTTCGTAAAGCAACAATAGAAGACGTTATTAACTATGTAAAAACATGGACAAAAGAATAATTCACATAAAATTTAAGTAAAATATGAATAAATATCTATTAATTTACCATAAAGAAGACAACGACGGAGTATGCTCCGCAGCAATCGTGGCAAATCAAATTAAAAAAATGAACAAGGAAGAATATACACTAATATATTTTCCTGCTACATATAAATTATTGTCCGATTTATACCTAAAAGGCGAAGAGTATTTAAATGAATACTTCGATAATTATACACATGTCATTATGTGCGATGTATCATTTAATGAATATAAAGCAATGATTTACCTTAAAAATAAATTCAAACAGAATTTTATTTGGTTCGATCATCATCTTCCAATCATTAAAGAGTCATTTAAACACAAATTTGATAACCTTAATGGCGTAAGAGACCATACACGTTCAACCATTCTAAATGTGTATAAATATTTCTATGACGAATTCGATATTCTATATAACGCTAAAAAAACACCAAAACTACTTTGGTACCTATCAACATTCGACTCATGGACACATAAAGAAAATAATCTCGACTTCGAAGAAGTAATGTATGTCAATACATCAATTACAAAAACAAGTAACCTTTCACTATCATTTTGGTTACAAGAGATTGATAATGAGACACTTATAGAAATCCTTTGTAGAGGGGATGAACTATCGAGAATTTATAATGAGAATTATATCAACACAGCAAGAGCAGAAGGAGAGTCAATGTGTTATGTAAAAGATAAACATAACGCAGAATTAATCGAAAGTAATGGTGATTTAACGTGGAAAATCGAAGGTACAGACAGAAAAGTGTGTATGCTCGTAACTTCAGGTGGTAGTAGTTCATTAATGTTTAAATCTCTTAGACGCCCTGAGAATTGTCCACAAGAAGATTTTAATAAATATTGTGACAATGGTGTTGTATTTAAGAAAACAAAAGATTCAGAATGGACTATTTCATTATATAACATAAATGAAGAAGATACATTTAGTTGTGGGGAATATCTTAAAAACAAATACAAAGGTGGTGGACATGTTGGCGCAGCAGGCGCAACAATTTCACAGGCAAAGTTTATTAAGATGCTAAAAACAAAAGAAATTTAATAAGATATTAAAAACAAAAAAATGAAAAAAAATTTCGTATTTAAAAACGGACAGATTATTGGTAGCCAAATAGGGTATACCACATATAAAGGTGCATTAAAATCACTTATCGGGACAAATGATTGGTATGAGCAATTATTACCATATGAAAAATATAACGCTAAAACAGAAATATCAAAAGATTTACAAAATACAGGTTTTTATAAACGTAGTATTGATGGCACTTGTTGGCTATTCATAAGAAGCAAATGGCTAAAAGAAATATGGTATCCATTTGTAAATGAAAAATATCAAATAATCGAAAAAGAATATGAAATTAATTTTAATTAATAAATAAATGAAATTAAATAGGAGTTAGAACATTTTCGTTTCTAACTCCTTCTTTTTCTATAATTCCCTATTATTATGCAAATGTTGCATTCTTAGTTAATTCATCTATTATATCTTTTCTATGTAATTCAACAAATCTTGCTTCAATTTCTTCTTGTCTGTCTTCAAGGTCTTCTGGTACCATTCCATCCCAATACTCAAAATTTCCGCCACACGCACCACAATCTTCATCATACTCTCGTGGTGAATTCCAACCATCACCATAACCATTATCATAAGAATACGCATCAGGGAAGTCGTTTGAATTAAATTCTATATAAGCAGCACCTTCTTGTTCACCATCAAGAATATCTAAATTTTCACTATATGGGTCGTAATAAAAACCCGCAGCGCTTTCACAATCAGGAATATCTCTAAAATCCCATGGGCCTTCATCATAATCATCAGCATCAAATTCTCTTATTACCCTTTTTATACTCTCTGAAATCATATTTCTTAATTGGGATTCTGTAATTTTCATTTTATTTTGTTTTTTATTACTATTATATTTTTTATTAGCAATTTTTGCCGCTTTATCCATTGCATTCCATACTAAATTATAAAGAGTATCATAATCGTAATGTTTTCTGTATAATATATCTTCATCGTATAAAGATTGCACAATACTATCAACATCATCCATATTACCCATATCATCATTAGAAGTGGAACCATATTCCTCTAATTCCTTTAAATATACATTTATCATATCAAATTTCTTAATAAGAAAATTTAACATTTCATCACCTTGTCTAACTATAAAATCTTTCATTACCAAAACTTTTATAATATAAATACTAAAATATAAAAGAAAAACATATCTTTTTATCACTATTAAACATATTTATTAACAATAAAGTTGTTAATAAATGGAAACTAATAACATACAAGAATTATTCAATAATACCATTAATAATACAAAAAGACATGATAACGATCCAGATCAGTGTTTTGTAATGGGTACAAAATATGATTATTCTCTAAAAAACGCTATACCATTTATTGTTTTTTATATAAATGGAGAAAAACGTATCGTATTCGGTGAAAATGGTACAGTACACAATGTGGATTGTGTACCACAACTCATGTTAACTATTTTACAAGAATTAAATACCATAAATAATACTGATCTTATATATAAGATACAAAAAAGTATAACCAACACATATGACAAATATTTTACCTCAACATTTAATTGGACACCACCAACAACAATGTATATAAATGGTAAACCACATACAGCAACACAAAACTATATTGCACAAGAAACTATAAAATGGATTTTACAACATCAAAATGTTTATGATATTAAAAGACAATTAACCGCAGTATATAATACAGCATTTGACGCATTATTCGAAAATCCATATGGGCATATAAGAGGAAGATTTTATGATATTAGAATCGAAGAATTAAATAAAAGATGTTGCTTTATTGGCTCTTGGCATCAAACAAGTCAAGAAATGTATAAGTATGTTGCTGATATGATTAAAGATGAATATGGCGTAACATTTACTGACTACTATATATTAAACGGCACAAAACCAATGATTAATTTATTTAATACACAACAAGACCAAGAAAACCAACCAACAATGCAGGACATGAGAAAACAATTCATGATACACCTCGCAAATCAACAAGATAAAAGAAATGCACTCGCTGATTTCAGAAAAACAAGAGACGAAAAAAATGCAAAAAAATTAGGTAATATGACACAAGTACAATATAACGCACTAAGATATGTAGACGAAAATAAAACAAAAAGAAAATTTATTTTCACAGAAGAACAAATAAAACATATCATTAAAGAAAATATGAATAATGAACTCGCTAATTATCCACAATCATTTAATATGGATACCTTTAAATCATTAAATTCATATAACAAAAAAATAAAATATTGTAACGATAATTTACAACGTATCGCTTCAGGTTCTTCAAGAATAGTATACAAAATAGACGACGCTACCGTACTTAAACTTGCTAAAAACCAAAAAGGATTAGCACAAAACGAAGCAGAAACACAATACAGAGACGATTTATATGCACCAGATATTTTCGCAGAAGTATACGATAATGACGAAAAGTTCTATTGGATAGAAATGCAACTCGCAAGAAAAGCAAAACCAACAGACTTTAAAAGATTAACAGGATACGACTTTAAAACATTCCAAAATTTCGTTACATACTCAGCACAACAATATCTGCCAAGAAGAAGTTACGGCTTTTCTATACCATCAGAATATAAACAATTATTCGATTCAGAAGAATTCCGAAATATGGTATGGGACAATCCTGATAATGTATTCTACCAAACAAATGAATATCTAACCTCATACCAAATTGAAAAATACGGAGACGTACAAAGAATTTCATCATGGGGTGTCGTAAAAGATAAACACGACGGAACAGATAAACTCGTATTAATCGATTATGGATTAACAGACGATATTTTCAACCAATATTATTCAAGATAATACATAATATAACAAATAAAAATAGAGCCCTAAAATGGACTCTATTTTTTTTATACATATGATAACTATTTTAATCTTTTATATCAAATGGCAACTCAATGTAAATAGCACACGTCTTACCATCACGTGAGAACGATAAATCATATATACTAAATTCACGTACAGATTTACACTCTTCCTTCATCTTCCATTCTAATGTACTACTACCATCATAACGCAAGAATTCAACAACCTGCGAAGCATCACTAAAATTGTAATCATCAATATTACTATCAGTAGCATGAATGAATTGTTCAATATTAACAGAACAATTATTTAATATTAACATATATACATTATCATCATATTTCTTATAAGTAATATTACTATAAGATATACCACACTCAGATATAACCTCTAATATAATCTCACGCATACGAGGATATGAGACAGATACACACATATTAACAAAATCACACTCCTCCTTTAATCGCATTAAATATGTATCCATACCATCTACTATAATATCATCAGAGAGAGAATTATTATTCATATTCTCTATAATTGACTCACGGATTATTCTTCTTAATTCTTTTTCATTAATCTTCATTACTGTAATATAGTTTATATAATAAATATTAACCTAAATAATAATTATCGTAATTTTTTTCCGGAAAAATTTTTTTGAAAAACACTTTTTAAAAACATACCCCTACCCCTTAGAAAAAGACGTATATAAAAAGACTTATTTTGAAAGGCTCGAATTTTCCGGGTAAATTTGATGGAAGCAATAGCCCCCCGCCTTTGAGCAGGGTATGGGGAGGGTGCACGTAGGGGGGACGTGACGTAGGGGGGTCTTAGGGGAGGGGGTACGTAGGGGGGTCTTATGGTAGAATACGATGGTATGACTTGCTTGAATTTTGTTTTTTTATATTGGTATATATAGAGGTGGACGAAGAATCTCACGATTTTGAGACTCTTGAATTGGCGGCACCAAAATTCGATGGTAATTTGTTTGTTTCGGGAAAAAGTTGTACCTTTGTATGCGAAATCAAAAAAAATGAAAAGTATATGAAAACGATTTTAGTTTTAATAGGTATTATTTGCATTGTTGGTTTGTCTTGGATTAAGATTTGGTTTGCTGTTGTTGGTTTTATTCTTATAGGTGGACTTATGTGTTATGAGTTGTTTGCTTATGGAATGAGATATGGCGAGCAGCAAGATAAGATATTAGACAAAAATAGTAAATAGGCGCAAAGCAGGTTAAGAGATAGGTAGTACTAAAGTGCTACCTATTTTTCGATGGTACACTTTAGTTAAATTTTGTTTTTTTATATTGGTATATAGATATGATGTAAATTCTCATCTTTTTTCATCTTTTTCATTTTTTGATGGTAATTCATTTATTTGCTAAAAAAGCAGTACCTTTGTATCGTTAAAGAAAAAGAGATAGTAACCACTAAATAACAAATGAATATGGAAAATCTAATTAAGTTAGTTGAGAACTTGAAAGGTTGCAAAATTGCTACTATTATTTATCAAACTATTGTTAAGATACCAAAAAAGTATGGTATTGACGGAGTAGTTACAAAAAACGCAAAAATGCAATGTCAGTTGAACTACGACTATGCCAATGCAGTCAATAATCGCTTGGAGAAACAAGGCGACGAGCGAGAATTTGCAAGCAAAAGTATGGCTTGGGGTAGTTGGGTCAAAGGACAAGAAAACAAGTTGAAAGAACACAAAGGAGAGTTGTACTTGCGTATTTATCTTATGAAAAACGCAAAGAGTGAGAAACAATACTTTGTGAACGGAGTGCCTGCAACACAAGAGCAAATCTCAATCATTAAGGTTTACGAGAGTAGCAAATATCAACCAATCGGTACACAAGCAGCAGTTGGTTTGGTTGAAAATCAAGTAATGCCAAAAGATATTAAGTTGAGCAACATCTTGGAGTTGAAAGTTGATAAACAAACTATCACACCAAACAAGCACTACAACACGGCAGAGTAGGACGCAAATGAGTACAATAAGGAATAGGTAACTGAAAGGTTGCCTATTTTTTTTGTACGAAAGAGTTTGACGAACGAAGGAAAATATATGTATATATACCAATATAAAAAAATGGATTTAAGGTGAATCGTACCATCGTATTTTGGTTTTTTGATGGTAATTCGTTTGTTTATTAAAAAAGCAGTACCTTTGTATCGCAATCAAGAAACAATAACAATAAAACCATAAGAATATGAATAACAAACCAATTTTAGTAGTCCAAGCAGGTGTAAGAAAAAAAGTGTATGTAACTTTTGAAGAAGATACAATTCCAAATAAGGGTGGTTACTTTTGTCAAACGTATCACGACCCTGAATGTGAGATACCAACTACAATGAGTTTCACAATTCCAAATCATTTGTTGCGTGGAGCAAGTGATAAGTTAAAACTTGCAAAATCACTTGCAAATGAAAAAGTGAAAAAGTGGTATTATGTGAATTGATAATTAGGTTTCATAGTATAGGTTTATAGGTTAGGTTAAACAATGGGGCGAGTGGCTTGTGAAAGTCGCTTGCCTATTTTTGATGGTACGATTTGCTTGTTTTTTATTTTTTTATATTGGTATATATAGAGGATGATAATTCTCATCTTTTTTTCATCTTTTGATGGGAATTCATTTATTAAAAAAAAAGTTTATACTTTTGTATTCGTTAAACAAAAATAAAAGAGATATGAAAAAGTTTAGTTTATTATTTACACTATTGTGTATTAGTTTATTGAGTTTTGGTCAGTTTAGTTACACTACTAAAAAAATTGATGAGAATGTCCGTGAGAAAATTTGGAGTTATAATGTAAAATTGAATAAGGGTAATTTTTTTGAAAAGTACATTGAATGTTTGTGTTATGTACCGAGTAAACAGGAATACATTTATGTACTTGAGGTGCCTATAAAACATAATGTTGAACAAAAGAATGTTGAAGAAAACTACAAATATAATTCTAAAAGTGGTAAATACAAATGGAATTATCGTAGAGATACTATTGAGATAGTTTTTAAGAATAAGAGTGAGTTATTAAAATTTATTAAGGATGGGAAAAATCTCGTTGGTAATAAAAATGTTGAGAATATAGAATTTGTTAATAATAATAGGAAATTTTCATTAGTTAGTAGAGATGGACTATTATATTTTAAGTCAAGATATGATAACAATCATTATATAGATGGAAATTTCAATTTGTGTTATTTTGCAAATACTGTTGAATATCTTGTAGAGCGGCACCAATAGTAAAGATATACATTGATAATGTATGGGTAACTTATTGTAAGTTACCCATTTTTTGTGTGAAAGAGTTTGACGAATAAAGAAAATCCCGCTTATATACCAATATAAAAAAATGGATTTAAGGTGAATCGTACCATCGTATTTTTCGTTTTTTGATGGTAATTCATTTATTTGTTAAAAAAGCGGTACCTTTGTATATCAAAGAAAAAGAGATAGTATTAACCAATTAAAAGATAAATGTTATGAAAACTATTCTAATTATCGGTTTATTGAGTTTCATTGCAATAAATGCAGTAAGAATGGCAATTGGTGTTTCTAAATACGGAGAAGATTGGTATAACCTATAAAATAAGTTAGATATGGAAAAAGATTTGCACGATATTGTTTTACATAAGTATATTAACAATGTTAAAAAGGAAAAAGCAGAACTCAATTTGAAACAAGAAGTTATTTTGAAAGAAAAAACTGATTTGCTTATTAGTATTCTCACAGCATTAAAAGAGGAAACAGAACAATTCTCTTTTGATGTAAGAGGAAACGCATATATTCCAAAAGAAATACCTTGCCTTTATATCAACGAAAAGAAATATATAAATTGTATAGTTGATAGAGTAAGAATTTATACAACTATTCAAAGTATTGGACTTGATGTTGTTGATGTTGAGACAGGTTACAAATTTGAAAATATTTTGCTTGAAGATTGCCAAAGCAGTATTATTGATAATCTTCTTGATTATTTAACCGAAAACTTTACAATAGTTTGCAAATATTATAAAGCGTTATAAAATGGAAAATCAAGAATTTATCAAGTCATTTGGTAAGGGCTTAATACGAAAAGAGGAAGATGGTACATACTCAATTTTTGGATGGGAACCATTTGTACAAATGAATGTATGGATAGCATTTTATCACCCAATGCGCAATGAGGTAAGACCTTGTCACGGATATTTTGCTCCTCACAAACACGGCAAGAATTTACAAAGAAAATGTGCAAAGTTTGGTATTATTTTCAATAACAACTAAAAGTAGTGATATTACAATATGGTGGGCGACCGAAAGGTTGCCTGCTTTTTTATATATAGGACTCAATTGAGTACATACTACTAATTTTTTCGATGGTAGATAATGTTTATGGTTTGTTTTTTTATATTGGTATATAGAAGAGATGATTCTTCAGGAGGTCAAACGCGATTCTTCAGGAACCATTGTTTTTTGATGGTAATTTGTTTGTTTGATAAAAAAGTTGTACCTTTGCATACGAAATCAAACAACAACAATTATGAGTAAGATATTAACAAATCGTAGTTTAGTATTGAACGAACGCATACGCACAAGTGGTGTGCCACGAATTATCAAAGAAAGATTTAGTTCTGTCTTGGCGGTAGAGTTTATGGATACTACAAGTAGTGCGGGAGATTGGAGTGGTATCATTGTGCAAAAGATTGGCAAGAAAAAATGCGTTGCTATCATTTTCTCTATGGAGAATAAATACCCACACGATGGTTTCAATGTATATACTGACGATGTATATTATGAATTACCTCTTAAATATACATTAGAAGATTTACAAAAAGTATATGAAGATAAAATTGGTTGGTATTGATAAAATTTGATGGTAACTAATTTGTTTACTAAAAAAGCAGTACCTTTGCATCGTCAAACAAAAAAACAATAGACAGATATGAGCAAAACAACTGAAACACAAGAACAAACATTCACAAGAGATGAACTTGAGAAAATGCTTGTTGGGTATGGTACGCCCATACGAGATGCTGCAAGAGAGAACGCAGATAACTATGACTATGATAGTGACACATTGGATGTCGCAGAGTGCGTGGAAGATGCGTTTGTCTATGGTGCTTGTTGGGTGTTAGACCATTTGAAATAAAAGAGATATTATGAGTAAGAATAAACCGCCGCCCGATTAGGGTAAATGAAATAGTGATAAAAGCCGTCTTATATAGACAAAAGATAAGATAGATTTTATATAATAGAAAATAGGTGTATAATATGCAAAACAATAAACCTCCGCCTTGATAGGCAATGACTAATTTTTAAGTGTAATTTTTAAGTTTGAATGTTAAACAAATAAAATAGGAGATATAGATATGCGTTATCGTTATTAGAAATTTGATGGTAATTCGTTTTTGTTAAAAAAATGTAGTACTTTTGTATCGTTAAACAAACAATAGCAGATATGAAACAACAAATGACCGATTTAGAATGTTGCTTTGATAGCAGAGCATCTTTCTACCAAAAAGCAAAAGTAATTGAACACGCAGACCACAAGGTAAGTCTTATATCGTATGATACCGAGGTTGCCGTGTTTGACCCGAACAAAAACGAATTGCTTGTGAAAGCAAGCGAACATAGCAACAATGGAAAATACTCACAAACTACCACTCGCCATATACGGGAATTTGCCCGCCAAAAAGGCTTTGGTAAATTGGAAATCATAAGGGTTGGTACATATCGCAAATAAGCGAATACCCTTGTGTTCCGAGAACTCCCCCGCACAAATGTGTGGGGTTGTTTTTTGTTTTGGATCCGTGTTGAAAAAATCTGTAGGATCAGATCTTCTATATACCAATATAAAAAAAGGTAATTAAAGGAAATCGTACCATCGTATTTTGGTTTTTGATGGTAACCCATTTATTTGTTAAAAAAGCAGTACCTTTGTATCGTAATCAATAAACAAATACACTATGGCAAAGAAAACTAAAAAACAAAACATTGTAGTACTTTTTAATAGTTACGATAATTACAATTTTGATGAGATTAAGGCGAACATAATGGAAGATTATGATGAGCCTATTAGTGACAATTATGTATATGATGTAATGTCGCTATATCAAGAAGAAGATTGGAATGAGATGATGTCTTATCTTCAAAGTGTGGAGAAATACCATAAGTGGGTAATGAATGGTAGTGCAGGTACTTGGCAAGGTCGTAGAGAATGTGGGCAAATTTACGAAAACATAGATAAAGCAATGTCTGCAATTACAAAAGATTGTGACTATGTTAAGGTGTGGAGTGAAAATGGACATCTCTATGTGCAGGCGAGTCACCACGATGGTACACACAATGTAGAGTTGAAACTCATTACTGATAAGGGATGGGAAACATACGATAATTGGTTAAGTAGTTGTTGCGGGGCAAGTTTAGATGCCAAGAATCGCTATCAAGTATTTGAAATGATTTTTGACTACAATTTGTTTAGCAAACTACCACGAGTTGAGAAAGTAGTCTTGGGTATTGGTGCGTAGGCATCGATTGAGTACAAGAAATAGCGGGCAGCCGAAAGGTTGTCCGTTTTTCGATGGTACACTTTGGTTGTTTTTTATTTTTTTATATTGGTATATAGAATAGATGATTCTTCAGGACAACCAACGTGATTCTTTAGGACATTCCATTGGAACCATTGTTTTTGATGGTAATTTATTTGTTTAGAACAAATGTTGTACCTTTGTATCGTTAAATAAAAACAACAAATTTAACTAATAAAAAAAGAGTTATGAGCAAAAATGTTATTCATTATGGCAAAGTATCGTTCGCAGATGTATGCGTTGGTAGTATAGTAAAAGTAGTGGATTATCACGATAATGTTGCAGTTGGTATTGTAGAGGAAAAAATAGAAGCAATAGGGGGGAAAAAATCTGTAAAGATTCGTATGGGATTTGAGAACACAATATCCGTTCTTATTGAAGAAGAAAATTATGGTAATGGATTGCCATATTATCAACTTGTAAGCATTATTCGTTCTTATGTGTAATAATAACTAATTAAAAAATATAAAATTATGGATATGTATTTGAACGCACTTATTGTATCATTAAACATTATGGCAATGATTACCTTTGGGGTATCTTTTGGTTATGTGTTAGTTAAAAGTATTAAGAGTGAAGATACTGAGAACTTTCATAAAAGATTCTTTGGTATGATTGCTTTTGCTTTGGTGGGTGTACTTTTTTTCACAATAACACTTGGCGCAATTTTTGATTGTGGAACTGAGATTATTTTAGAAATTTTAGCAAGAAAGCAAATGTAAGACTTTTGATGGTAATTCGTTTATCTTAAAAAAAAGTAATACCTTTGCATACGAAATCAAAAAGAAAGGTAAATAAAATTATGAGAACGATTATTATTGAAACTGAATTTGGCGTTAATGACACGGCTTTTGTATTGCGTGGTAATAAGGTATACGAAGTTGTAATTATTGCTATAAATATACAATTACAACGGAGCGGAACCAATATGGCATTAGGTATTCCACACGAACCAAAGGTGCTTATAAATTCTTACAAAGTAAAGTATAAAGATAGTGAATGTATAGAAGAATTTAGTGCTGATGAGGTTTTTGCAACCAAAAAAGCATTATTAGACACTTTGTAAAACAAAATTTGATGGTAATTTATTTATTTGTTAAAAAAGCAGTACCTTTGTAACCGAAATCAAGAGAGATATGGAAACAAACATTATTGTACATAATTGGAAACACGCACCAAAGGTGGTTGTGTGGGAGCAAGTAAGGAAAGCAATAGATATGGGTATTCTCAATCATAAATTGAACGAGGATAGCGGTAGTTTTCATTACAATGACTATAATAATAGTGGTATTGAAATTGACATAACTTATAAGCAAAGAAAATAATATGAAACTATCATTTCAACAAAAACAAGACTTGAGCAATAGTATTCAAGCAGTACTGAACATCAATCAAGATATGAATAACATTTTAGTTGGTATTCTAAAATCAACTGAAAAAGAGTTAATTCGTACTGATAATGATACTGATAAAAGCACAATCTATGCGTTTGTCTTTGACGATTATTTCACTAATTACACTGAGAAAAAAGTTCTTGCAGTAGCGGTTTTTGAGGGTAGATATGTTGGTGTTTTGGTTGGAGAGAACAACGAAACATTAGAGGGAATGACTGATGAGGCAATTCTTGAAATGGATGAATGGTACACAATGTTTGGTGGTTATGTATTGTCAAATGCAACTTTATACAATCTTTGTGAGAATATAGAGGAGTATTTATAGGTTTTTCATAGTTAAGGTTTAGGTTTAGTGATTACGAAATGAGTGGCTTGGGAAAGTCGCTCATTTTTTTTTGTTTTGGATCTGTGTTGAAAAAATCTGTAGGATCAGATCTTCTATATACCAATATAAAAAAAGGTAATTAAAGGAAATCGTACCATCGTATTTTTCGTTTTTTGATGGTAATTTATTTGTTTGAAAAAAATGTTGTACCTTTGCATACGAAAATAAAAGAGATTATGGTTGTATTAGATATAAAAATTAGGAGTGATTTTTACGTATCGGCAAATTTCAAAGATATTTATGCTATTAGTAATAGTATAGATAAGTATTTAGATAATAATTTTCCGGATTATTTTATATCTTATCAATATAAGAATGATATATGTAATTTCCACAAAGATTTTCGTGGTTATAAAAAGACATTGCGTTCTTTAATAAACGATATTACTTTTAATGAAAATTCTCTATCTCGTTTTGATGTTGTTAGGGGGTATCATACAACAATAAAGATTGAGATTGATGAGCATTACATTACTATTAGTGGTAATATGCGTTTAGATGATAGATATTGCGATGGGACATATGAATGTAAAATAGGTATCTGCAAAGAAAAATGGACTGAAGATGGGAACCAATATATTGGTGCAGATTATATAAGAATAGATGATTTTTATAAGAAATAACTACTAAAAACAATTGAATATGTTAATTCCTATTGTATTAAAACGCGAATTTTATTTTGATTTAGAAAGCAATGGTTTTGATATTGACTGCTTTGCTAATTGCAGTAAGTCAGATTTTTCACAACTTTTGTTTATGGTAAGACATCCATACACTATCAATGTTGAAATGGTTGGTACTGATGACGATGACAATTTGTTTTATGACTACGATAGTTTCCGTAGGACAATAGATAGAAATCAACCTTTCTTTCTTGATTTGGCAAAAATAGAAAGCAAATTCGTTCGGTCTGCCGTTTATGCAGTCTTCAAAGATTGGGTAGATGAGGTTGCAGAACTGAATGGTAAGACCTTTCAAGAATGGGAGATTGTTAGTTAGGTTTCATAGTTATAAGGTTTAGGTTAGTTGGGACAAGTGGCTTGGGAAAGTCGCTTGTCTTTTTTTGATGGTATGAATTGGTTAATTTTCATTTTTTTATATTGGTATATAGAAGATCCGATCCTTCAGGACAACCAACGTGATTCTTCAGGAACTATTTTTTTTGATGGTAATTCGTTTGTTTACTAAAAAAGCAGTACCTTTGTATCGTTAAAGAAAGGGAAAGACTATGGACATTCAATTTTACGGAACAAAAGAGGTAAATGTATTTCGTGTAGAGTTAGGTGTATTATTGCCAAAGACACATAAAGAATACAATGATTATAGCCAAGTATATGGTGGTAAAAACGCATACTATGATGAGAATGAGGTGCTTTTTATGACCAAAGAAGATGCTATTTGTTATGCAAAATATAAGGTTGCGACAGGTGTTACAAACACTTATGCTATTGTAGTAGATGAGATTATTCATAGCGATGTTGAGGGTATTGAGGAGATTAGGGGTATTGGTTGGAATGATAGCATAGATATGGATGAGTTTACCTTTGACGGCACAAATGTAGTGTTTAGTTTAGTAAAAACTGAAAATAAGCAAATAGAGAATTTCCTAAATAAAACAATCTTAAAATAAAAATAACTATGGCACAACAAGAATCACAATCAAAACAAGAAAAATTAGAGAAACTGAGCGTGGCTTACGATGTTATTCGTGATTTGATGTTAGATAGTGACCTCAGTTATTCCGAAATAGAATCTTTTGAGATTGTTAAAAATTATATTGCAAATGAGATTGCTTATGAGGTACATAATGTAACATTTAGTCTTGCAAATGTTAAACTCGTTTCAAACGAATAAGATTGATAGTCAAATAAAAACAAGTAATAAAATGGAAATAACAATAAAGTACACAAAAGAGGAAATTCAGCAAATGGTTGAAAGCAGTGGTTTCGGTAAGGGAACTCACGCTCGTCAAGCAGCAGAAGCAAATGCAGAAGATTACGATTTTGATTATGTAATCAAAGATTGCAACGCATCATTAATTCGTGAGTGTGTAGAAGACGCCTATATATCGGGTATTATTTGGTGTCTTGAACATCTCAAGTAATAGGCATCAATTGAGTACAATATGGAGAAGATAGTAGCATATTCCAAGTGTAGTTGTGGAGCAATAACAATTTACTTTGTAGATGGTTATAGTAATTCAATGCGACCATCAACAAAAAAGAAATTAGGTATTGACTTACGCAAATACAAAAGATTAGATAATTCATATTATTGTAATCATTGTGTTAATCACTATGGCATAGACCTTTGTGAATGTGGTAGTGGTAAAGCGGTTGGTAAATGTGAATGTGGTTCCAATAAATCACTTGAAACATTTGGAGAAAAATACGATAGTTTTGCAAAGATGTTAGAAAACTTTGGTTGATATGGAAACAATTTTATCAAAAAAACTACAAGAAATCAAAAAACAAGAACAAGCAGTTAAAGAGCAAAAAGATTTTATTCGTGCATCTTTTATTGCTGCCATAAAAGAATCTACCAATCCTTCAGTAAAAAAGATAGGTAGTATCTTACATATTATTTCATATAAAGATTTGGAAAATTGGGATGTTCGTGGCGAGATTGTAGAGAATTTTCTTTGTAGGTATATAGAGCAAAATGGTTTATCCGTAACATTAAAAGTTATTGAAAAATTAGAAGATTGTGCTGCAAAAAATAAGGGTGCTAATTTTTTTGTTTGGTTAAAAGAAGATGGCTATTATAGTAGATATATTATGCATCGTAATTTTAGTGTACCTCTTCATTTTGTAAAAAGTATCTTGAAAAACTTTTATTCTCGTTTAGAGAGTAAATGATTAGTTCAATAATATCTTGAAATGGGCGACCGAAAGGTTGCCCTTTTTTCGATGGTACACTTTGATTAAATTTTGTTTTTTTATATTGGTATATAGAAGATCCGATCCTTCAGGACGACCAACGAAATCCTTAAGGAAGTATTTTTTTTTGATGGTAATTCGTTTGTCTGTTAAAAAAGTTGTACCTTTGTAACCGAAATCAAGAAACAATATAAGAATATGGACGAGAAATTAAAAGAGCGCAAGATGTCAATTATTTCCTATATGGAAAGTTTCGTAGGCAAAAGATTTGCAAAAAAAACATTAGAGTTTTTTTTGTCAGAGTTTTTTGGACAACCTATTACATTGTGCGAAATGACGAATGATTGGGATGCTGATTATCGTGTATCTTTTGATATTGAAGATGAGCAATTTGGTTACATTAGTTTTGATATTTGGTATCTTAAAACACGAAAAGAGGAAAAAATGTATATCACTGAAGTTGGATATGATTTTGATTGTGTAGGTAGTAAATTTTGATGGTAATTCGTTTATATCCAAAAAAAGTAGTACCTTTGTATCGTTAAACAAATAAACAATAGACAGATATGAGTAAAGAAATCCAAAATCGCGTAAATAATCTAATTGAGTATTTTAAGAGTAATCCTCGTTCAAGTGTATATGCTTGCCTTGTAATTCCAACACTTGAGTATTTGGATGACATTTTGCTTAATGGTTGCAATTTGGAGCAAATGCTTAAAAATACTACAAAGAAATTTTGTATCGTATTTGGTAACTCAGTACCACATCGTGATAATGTGCGTTTTGAACCATACTTGTATGACACTGAAGAAGAAGCATTGGAAGATATTTCTTTGGAAGAGGAGCGTGTTGTGAGTGGTCTTGAATACATTGAGATGTGTGTAGAATACGAAAAGAACCATAAATAATGGTACCACAATCAATAAAATATATTGAAGATAAACCAAATTACATCTTTATATCGTTTTTCCACAAGCGAGAGCAGGCGGTGTATATGTTGGTTAATGGTGCCAATGGTTTAATAAAACAAGTTTTTTATAGGAAGAAAAATCGTTTTGCAAGTTCTCAAAAGTTAAAACACTTTATAGAAAAACACGATTATCATTTTTCAAAGAATACTAAAGTCTTTGAATTTTCCTATAAAAACTTTCCTCAAGAATTAGAGAAATTATTAGAAATCGCCAAGTAATAGGCATCGATTGAGTACAAGATTATGAGAAAGACAAGACAACAAGTTATAAATGAACTTTTTGAATTAAAAAAAGGTTTATATAATAGTATAGGAGAACTCAAACATAGTGTGCGTAGTATTTTCAATAATAATACATTGATGGTTACAAGCACTAAAAATGAGGGTAAAGATACTTATTTAATTTGTGATGTTATGAGTGATGTATCTTCTATAAAAGAAGAAAATCATAGTTGTAAATTAACATTTTTATTGAATAAGGATAAAGGTAAAACTTTCATTGTTGATTTTGACTATAATTTTTTTGATGGTAAATAAATTGTTTAGTAAAATTGTAGTACCTTTGTAACCGAAAACAAAAAACAACAAACAATTATGAATTTTTTTCAAAGATTATTTAAGAAAAGAGAAGAAGACATCTTCCGTCCTGCAACACAAGAAGAAATTAACCATAAAACACTCTTTAAGAATGTAGTTTTCTTTATTGAGAATGGTTATAGTGTTAAACTATATCGTAAAACTTCAGATTTAGATGGGGAATTTGAAATTATTACTTTAACAAAGGTAAATCAAAACATTTTACATTTTACATCAAATCTTTGTCGTTTTAACATTTTATCAAGAACGAGTCGTGATTTAGAATATATTGTAAAATGGGAAGACCTATATAATTTCCTATATGATTGGGAACTTTACGAATAATAAGGTATAAGATTTTTTGATGGTAAATAATTTATTTCCAAAAAAAGCAGTACCTTTGCATACGAAATCAAAAAACAACAAACAATATGAATACTGAAAAATACTCAAATTCATTTTTAGATGAGTTAGACAACATTGAGTTGGCAAATACATTCGTAGAGAAACTACCTAAAAAAGACCAAAAACGATTAGAATACATCTTTAATCACGAAGAAGAATATAGTGATAGTGATTATTGGGATGAGTTGCGCAAGTTGGTTTACAAAAACTTTGGTACTACCGATACACTTATGTTCGCAAGGGGTATTGAGTGGGACATTGATGAGGAAGACATTGATGAGGTTTCACTACCCGAAGATGCAGATGTATGGGTTCCTGAAGGAAAAGACATTGCAGATGTACTGACCGATATGTATGGTTTTTGTATCAAAAGCATTGAAAGTGTAGAAGAGTGGTAAACAATAAAAAAAATAAAGAATATGGAAACAAATAATTTGGATAGCACGGCATTAGGTATTACTAATCCTTATGAGTATTTGCCACCATTGCAAACACTCTATCGTAGTCACAATTCAACAAAGAAAGCAAAAAGTCTTTCACCAAAAGAGAAAGCAAAGAAACGCAGAGCAAAACGAAAAGCACAAAGGCATAATCGTTAAGTTTTTGATGGTAAATAAATTGTTTACTAAAAAAGCAGTACCTTTGTATCGTTAAACAAAAACAAAAAACAAAATATGGGAAAATATGAAAAAGTAGTGGTTTATGCGCCTGTAGATGAAATATCTCGTACCGAATGGGATGAAAAAGTAAATGGACAAAAATTTGATTGTAATTTAGTGCAAGCAAAAGACCAACTTGCTGAAATTTGTCCAAACATTCATTCAATGAGTATTGAAACATTGTGCAACAAAAGTAATGATGAAGAATATCTTACTGAGCATTGGGTTGGTGTAATTTATTATATTGAAGACTAATATGAGTAAACTTGACAATATGAGTAAACTTGACAGAGCATTGTATGCACGTTCATTAGAGTGCCTACTTGAAGATTTCGAGGGTTTTTGTACCATTAGTGACTTGGGTATCAGCGTAAACGGAGCGCAAATTGACCATTTGATGGTATGTGACACTTGGGATGGTGGTAGTTCTATCAAATTCTATTGCGGAGATGACCCTACTGATGAGGATGGTTATTACGAGGAAATCGTTTTAACTGACGAACAAATTAACGGAGTGTTAGACCAATTTTTAGATTTGATTTGATATGTGTACAGACTCATTTATTTTTTTGTGTTTATTTATCTTTGCGGTAGTTGCGTGGATACTTTCATTGGCGACTATGGGTTTAATGATACACGGACGTGCTTTTGAAACCACACCTCTGCAACGATTTGGTTATGTGATACTTGCGACAATTCTCACGCCTATTTTGTGGGTTATAGGATTTGCATTGATTGTTGAACATATCTTTCGTCAAATTAAAGAAATTGAAAGTTAGGTTTCATAGTTGTTAAGGTTTAGGTTAGTGTGGCGAGTGACTTGTGAAAGTCACTCGTTTTTTTTTGTGTTTTGGCAACTGACGAACGAAGGAAATCCCGCTTATATACCAATATAAAAAAACCGATTTTTAATGAAATTTACCATCTAAAAAAAATATGATGGTAATTCATTCATTTATTAAATTTGTAGTACCTTTGTAACCGAAATCAAGAAACAATAACTTAAAACAATAGACAATTATGAGTAAAGAAATGAAATGTGTTATTATTACAATTGAGGATGATTTTGGTAAACGTTATGAACATTCTTATGTTTGTGAAAATCAACAAGATGCAGTTCTAACATTAAAGGAACACGAAAATGATTATGGTTTTGTCAGCGCACGCATAGTAGATGCACGAAAAGCAGAACCAAAACGCAAACGCACCTACGATGTTTCGCTTTACTATCATCAATGTGTGGTGGTGCGAGTAGAGGCAAATAGCGAGGAAGAGGCAATTGAGATTGCAGAAAACACAAGTTGGTCTTCAAAAAATGTTTCACAATTAGGTTGGGAACAAGACGGAGCACCCGATGTTGAGGAAATAAAATTTGATGGTAAATAATTTATTTACTAAAAAAGCAGTACTTTTGTAACCGAAATCAAGAAACAATAACAACTAAAAAAGTGCGCACGGAAACTTATAGTGTATTTGACTATGTTTACAATCAAACGTGAATTTGAGAACAAACAATTGTTTATCAACGAGAATGGTACTATCAAAGAGGTTACTTTTGTTAGTATGAAAGTTATCAAACAAGAGGATAAACACATTGTTATTTGGAAATACAAACACAATGATGTTGAGGGAGAAATCACTACTGATTATGGAACTTGCCCTCTATATTCAAGTGTTGAGGATGCAATTCAAGAATACTCAAATGTGTGTCACGATGCACAATTGGCTACACGCTCAAGCCGTACTGAAATTCGCTACGATAACTCAGTTAATAAATTCTATGTGTGTGCTTATGCGTTCCGCAATGGTACTATCAAATATGAGAATTTGGAAATTGCGACTATCCTATATGAGCAAAAATACTATGGTGCAGTGATTGAGTTAGTAGAGGATATTCAGTATTACCCAACAAAAGAGGAGTGCCTTGCGTTCAATAAAATTACCGAAATTGACTACAATGGTAATGAAAGTGTTTACCCCGCAAGCGGTTATATGCAAGATTTTGTGGCATACACCGATGAGCAAAAGAAAGCAATTAAAGCACTAACGAAAGCATTTGAGAACGCAAAAGCAAGTGGTTTGCAATGGTTGATTAGTGATTATGGTATATCATTTATCAATGTAAAAGGTATTGACAAGTATAAGATTAGTGATGCAGAGTGGACTTGTGGCGAAGAGGGTGTTGAGTTAGATATATACAATCATTGTCCACAAATTGCCGAAATAACAAGTGTGGAAGTTTCACGAAATTATTGCGACAATCCCGTTTTGGTACTCAAATAAAAAAACCAAACTATTAAGAAATAGGTAGCACGAAAGTGTTGCCTATTTTTTTTGATGGTATGAATTGGTTAATTTTCGTTTTTTTATATTGGTATATAGAGCGGCAGATCACTACCTCCATTTGTGGTTTTTGATGGTAATTTGTTTGTTTGAGAAAATTGTTGTATCTTTGCAGTAGATTTAGAAAACAAGAAAGATTATGACAAATGATGAACTTATATTATTTAAGGAATGGGCAAAATCTTATTGGTATATAAAATTTTTTGATGATAAAGTTATTGTAATAAAAGGCAGGACAAGAAAACAATTTAAGTTTGTTTTATATGAAACTTGCGAAGAATTGAAAAATGATATAATCAAATATATGAATTTTGATTATTGCCAATGGAGAACTAAAAAATAATTTTTTGATGGTAATTAGTTTATACCAAAAAAATATAGTACCTTTGTAACCGAAATCAATAAACAATAGACAAATATGGAAAAAGACATTAAGAAAGAAAGCGAAAAGTTATTTGCTAAAATCAAAGCACATACACCAAAGTTATTAGAATATCTTGTAACAGCGGCTACATATTGGGGAGTTACTATCGATGAGTTTCTTGTAGATAGCATAAATCGTTATGTTATTATAGATAAAGACCACGAGATATTTCTCTGCGACCAAACTATGTATAATAATAGTGTATATGCTTCATTTGAAGTTGCACAAGGTTATTGTACCACTTACGAAGAAGTCATTACTTTGTATGAGTATATAGAAATGATGTACAAAGAAGAGAAAGAAGACCGACAATCTTTCAGTAAATGGGGATATGAGTTTTCCATCAACGAAGATGGGTCAGTATCTATCCGCAGAACGGGTATGAAACGTATAACAATTCAAGTAGATGTCGCAAACAAAATAACACTTGTATAGGCATCAGTTGAGTATAGGGTATAAGATTTTTGATGGTAAATAATTTGTTTACTAAAATCGTAGTACCTTTGCATCGTCAAACAAAAACAATAAACAATATGGAATGGGGTATATATATTCGTATAGGATATAAAGAAGAATTTGAGTTAGTTAAAAAACAACGATTTTCTTCACGAAAAAAAGCAATAAATTGGTGTAAAAATAACAATTATCACACACAATGTGCAATGAAAGTAAGTGAAATTTTAGAGATAAATCCAAATTACTATGACAATAAATGAATTAAACAAACACAAAGTAGATTTGTCAAAGCGAGGTTGTGTACCTGCTAAAAATTACAATGGTCGTTGGTCTTGCTCTTATGGAGAGAATGGCTTGTCAATTCAAAAGCACAATTATATGACCAAGAACGATGCAATGATTAGTGTATTTGATGTGTATATCAAGGCAGTTTATGATTGCACATTTAACACAAAGAAAAGTGCATTGGAGTATGTGGAACTAAAAGAAAAAGAACTAAACAAAAAACAATAAAGATATGGGACAATACTACAAACCTACAATTCAAGCAATCAAGTATGATGAAAACCGAAAGCAAATTAGAAAACATTTTGCTATTTACACTCACGACCTAAATTATGGTCTTAAGTTGTGTGAAAATTCGGATAGGAACTCTGAGGTGGTGCGACTTGTTACTAATCTTATGTACGAACTTAACCAACAAGGTTGGGTAACACAATTAGTTTGGTTAGGAGATTATGCTAATCCATCTTTTGGACAAGATACCGACCTTTATTGCTCACTAAAACACACCAATATAACATTCCGTAAAGAAGATGGTGTTATTGTTTCCGCTATGGTTGAGGGTTTTGATGGGGTAATTGATATGACAAAAGACCATCGCTATCTTGTCAATCACGACCGAAAGGAGTATATCAATACTGCAGAGAATGTTGGTGCTTATTCACAACTTGCATTGCTTACCGCAGACGGAAATGGTAAAGGTGGTGGAGATTATTGGGGTGCAAGTTGGAGAGATGTTGGACTTTGGAGATACCACGAAATCTCAGTTATGGACAAACAAGAACTCGATGAGTTTCTAAAAGAAAAGTCAAAATATGACCACTATCATCCACATTATAAATGGGTAAAGGGAGATTACCATTTTGATGAAATATACTAATTTGATGGTAATTTCATTATCTTAAAAAAATGTAGTACCTTTGTATCATAATAATAAAAACAAAGATTATGACAGAATTAGAAAAGTATTTAGACGATGGTGCTAATTGGCAGGCACAAGGAGTATTGGCATATTTGCGTTATCATTTGGATGCAAAATCTATTGTATCAAAATTGACTGACACAAAAGATTGGAAAAGACCTGATTTTCCTTATGTTGAGGTTGGGCGTTTTGAAAATTTCCGAGAGCAGGGTTATGTTCTTATGGTAACATTCAAGGGCAAACGCAGAAACTATGCTTTCTTTGAACATCGCAATAGTGACGAGTTGGTTGTATTTATTTCCAATAAACTCAGTCTTAATACACCAAGTATTGACGATATTTACGGAGATAGAGGTAAATTTGACCACGATATGTGCTTTGAGTGCGGACAAATCGTTGAATGTGGCGAAGGCATTATGATGGATGTTGAGAAATTTCTTGCTGAAATTGTAATGAAAGGTAAACACGCAAATGTATAGTTGTTAATTGTTTCATAGTTGGGGGCGACCGAAAGGTTGCCCTTTTTTTGATGGTATAAATCACTTTTTTCCCGTTTTTTTATATTGGTATATAGAGAAACCTATCGACGAAACAGGATCGTAATTTTTGATGGTAATTTGTTTGTTTGGAAAAAAAGTTGTACCTTTGCATACGAAATCAAGAAACAACAAGCAATTATGAAGAAATTTATTTTAGAAAGTGGGTATACTAATTACAAGAAAGTTAAAGCAATTAAAAAATGTAAAGAAAGATTGCAAAACAATAATTATACATCTTCTATTGCAAAAGCAATGGATGAAAAGTTTGTTAGACAACACGAAGATTACATCTTTGTTATGGATTGGTGCAATGAGCATTTTAATGAATTTAATGCGGTTCCTGCAGTAAGTAGACCACAAATTACTGAACATAATAAAGAAATTAAACTACCATATTTTGACAAAAACTTAAAAAAGTATATTCCCGTAAATGGGGAATTGCGAATGTGGTATAATTCTCAATCACATCATCATCATCCATATTTCAAACTCAATCATAAATGTTCTTGGGATGAAACTGATAGGTTTATGGGAGAACGATTTGATTGGCAACCATCTGTATGTAAAGAAATACTATTAAACCAAAATAGAATGGAAGAATGGTGCGATGAACTTACTAAATCATATCTTGATACTGAATACTATTATATGTAGGCATCGTTTGATGCTATTAAAATCTTCGTTTTAAGCAATGAAAAAAGATGACATGATAAAATCCTTAAAGCAAGCAAGAAAACTTGCGAGAGAGCAAGAAATTGCCCTCTATGGGAAAACTATATGCCATTTCAACATAACTAAAAACAAAAAGAAATATACACGAAAAGAAAAACATAAAAAATAGGAAACATTATGGAACAAGAAAATTTGAAATTAGACATTCACGGAGAAGAATTGCATATTGGGGATAAGGTATTATGGCATGACCCCGATGAGGAATATCGTGATTTGACACGAGTATACGAAATTTTTGATATTCAAGGAGATATTATTTCAATATCGGATGAATATGGAGAGTCTGAAGTATATGCAAATGAATTAGAGAAAGTTTTAACATTAATACAAGTATAATATGAATAGCGAAAAACAATATGTTGTAGAACAACTTGAGAACCTTAAAGGTTTACATATTACGGCAGAAGAACTAAATAACAAAATATCTGCTATCTTTGGTGTTAAGAAAGTAAAGTTTAATGATTATGAACTTGATGACCCGTTTGAAAAACTTATCTTTACTATTGACATAGATGATAATCCGGAAATAGATGTATGCGGTGATTTTATTGTTACAATTCTATTATTACAAGATGTAGATGGAAATGAGTTGTTACAAGTTGAAGATATAGAGTGTAACTTTTTTTGATGGTAAATAAATTGTTTATCAAAAAAGCAGTACCTTTGCATACGAAATCAAAAAAACAACAACTAAAAACATTAAACAATTATGAGCAACAACATTCCATTGGTAGTAAAAAAACTATTAGAACGTAACAAAGAAAAACTTGATACAAGTGGTTACATTCATTTTAACAAAAGCATTGAGTTAAAAATTCCTTTTGTAAGTGAGCGAAACAAGTATTTCAAGTTTAAGTGGGTAGATGGTTTACAACTTTTACCTGAAGGAGTTAAGGTATGGTTTAGTAGTGAAAATACTACCGACATCATTTGGGAGCATTTGCACCTTATTGAGGATGAAAATCTTATCAACGAAATTAAAGAAACATTTGAGAAGATGTTAGAAAAAACAACTACCGAAAAAGCGCAAGAGTATATCAACATTGAGCGCACTATGCACGAACGAGGTATTGAGATTGTCCGTGAATTGCTAAAAGAACAAAACATTACCGCAGATAATGCTTTGGAATTTGATTGGGAGAATGGCGATGCACCTTGTATGGTAAGTGATGAGTTTGATGATGATGTATGCGACTGCTACATTACCAAAATCTATTTGGATGGGGACTATATCTATGCAGATTTGCACGCATACTATCTACAAGAGGATGTATATCGTGTTTTGTTGAATAACGCACAAAATGTTTGTTGGGGAGATATTATGGAGTTTTTGACATACTAATAAACAAAATAGCAAAGGTACTTTTTTGATGGTAAATAAATTGTTTGCCAAAAAAGCAGTACCTTTGCATACGAAATCAAAAAACAACATGAATATGATTATAGAAAGTTATCTTATGAGAAAAGAAATCTTAAAAGTAGGACATAGAAATTGCAACTACATTTTAGTAAAAGAGGGTATGCACTATCGTATCTATGCAACGAATGACATTACCCAATGTAGCATAAATAATTTCATATCACAATATAGTAAGGAAAAGGATGCAAAAGAGGCATTATTTTCTATCTATCAATTTGCGGTGCAACAATTAACTCGTACCTTTATGCAAGAATTGCAAGGTTGTAGTTTAACAAAAGCAGAGATAGAGAAAAAAGTAAGTGAGTATTTTGGTACTGAAATTGTTTTAGGGGATGCTACATACCACGAAGATGACGAGTATGATACTTATACACTTATCTTCAATGTGTATGAGGAAGATAAACCTATCTGCAATTATATGTGTGGAGAGTTTGACATAAACTATGCAAAATTGCGCCACAATAAAATTTACATTATTTCAAGTGATATTAACTTTAATTGTTAAAATATGAAAGCGAACAAAGTTGGTCAAGAAGAAACTATCGGTGTATTGCTTACACGCAAAACATTTCCTATTGCATTTCAAAACAAGTTAAACGAACTTATGGAACAAGGTGCGTTTGACAATGAGGAAGATGCAACCAAGTGGATAGAGAGCAACCCTATTGTACTTGAGATTATGTACGAAAAAGATAGTGGTCTTTTCGCAGTAGAGTCTGAAGCAATTGAATGTGGAACTTTGGTTTCTCCATATAGTGGAGAACAAATTGAGTGCGACGAGTGATAAAACTTGAACCCTAACAAGTATAATAAATAGGGTGGTGGGGGATTGGCATTGTGTCCTTTCTTTGGTTGGGTATTAACTTACTCAACCTTTTTAAGTAGCAACCTTTTTAAGTAGCACTATTATAAGGCAACCTTTTTAGGTTGCTTTTTTTGATGGTATAAATCACTTTTTTCCCGTTTTTTTATATTGGTATATAGAGCGGCAGATTGCAACCTCCATTTGTGGTTTTTGATGGTAAATAAATTGTTTAGAAAAAAAACAGTACCTTTGCACACGAAATCAAACAAATAATGAATATGAAAGAGATAGAAAGACAATTCGTAGAAGATACGATTAAAGAAATTTGTGGGAATTTTTGTTTCAGCGCATACGATATTGAAAAAATTGTAGATGCAGTAATTGACGATGTCGTTACCGATATTGAAGAAACTGCTGATATTGAGTTCAATTCCGATGACGTGAAAATTGGGTTTACAAGAGTTTTATTGAAAAAACTTTACCCCGAATGTTCTTTTTAAGATATTTCTGCGTATAACATAAATGTAAGGGATACTTGATACTTTTTTGATGGTAATTTCTTCATGTCAAAAAAATGTTGTACCTTTGCAACCGAAATCAAAAAACAACTATTAACAATTAAACAATAAATAACTATGACACAACAAGAATTACAAGCAAAATTGCAACAAGAGCAACAAAAACAAGTATCAATGCAAATTGCTGAAACCAACAAGAAAGCAGAAGAACAAATGCGTATTCTAAACCAACTAAATACCTATTTGCCAAAGGTAAACGAGTGGTTGAAAATGCTTAATATGGTAAGTCAAAGTGGTGTTAGATATTATATTCTCAGCACCGATTATATCAAACAAGATTTCTTGAAGAAATGTTGGGAGGTAATCACAAATGGTATTACACATAAATTTGGTATCTATGGTGTACATGTTCGCTATGGCGAGGTAATTACAAAAGGATATTTCACAAGAATGGGCTGCGAGGGTGGCGGTTGTAATGGTGCTGATGTTTGGACTGACGGACAAAATTGGTATCACGGAAAGGTAAAATTGACAGGTCGCATAGATGAAATATCTACATACAAAGCAAGCCAAATTATTACACAAATTAAAGAATTTGAAATTCGTTTCAACCAACTTTTAGAAACATTAGGTTAATTATACTCAATTGATGCCATTATGATAGACTTAAAGAAAATGCGACAATATGTCGTTGAACAAGTAGAGAACTTTGATGAAAGAATGTCCGTAGCACTTGCTCGTATGGACAAATATCGTGAGTCATTAGAGCGTGCTGACTATGAACTCTATGATGATTGCTATGCAGTTATTGAGGAGTATTGTGTGGAGAATAATATCAAATATCTTGTTGATGTAGAAGAAGTATTAAGTGTATGATTACATTCCCTATAAATAGAAAAACTGAAAATAGTACACCCTTTCGTGTTATGGGGTACCAAGTTATTGGTAGTAAAAAAATTGATACCAAGTTTGTTTGCTATGCAAATGATGAAAACAATGCAAAGGAAATTCTAAATGAATACAAACTGACTAACTTAGTCAAATATAATCTTCGCACATTAGCAGAGATAAAAATTTGATGGTAAATAAAATGTTTACTAAAATTGTAGTACCTTTGTAACCGAAATCAAAAAACAATAGACAATTATGACACAAGTTATTTTTCGTAAGTATGAAATTTCTAATGGAATTATCGCCCTATTTCCAAATGAAATTGCTAATTCCAATGGAGAGTGTGGTAGTTATATGCACAATGGACAACATAGTCCTGCTGACTACAAAGTAGTAATCGAAAATACAACCGCAGCGACAAAAGAAGAATATACACCTTTGTATAATGAATTGGTTGCTATTGGTTATGATGACCTACAAGTTATCATACACACCGATACTGAATACTGCAAATACGCAGATGTAATTATTGAGTGGAAAGATACACAAGAGCAAGAGAATGTAAAGGTTGGTCTATATCCACAAGAGGATATGAACCTTGAGGCAGACGGACTAACCGACAATGATATTTTCTTCTATTTCAATAGTCCCGATGAGTTTATTGCTAATCGTTTGGAGTTGGATGGAGAAGATTTTAAGATTGTTAAACTTATTCAAATGTACTAATACTATGCTTTTCTATCAAGTAAATAAAGGTAATGGTAATAAACAATTTGGTAAATCAAACAAGTCTAAAATGTACTATGTTGAGAAAGAATTGTTTACTGAAAAAGAATGTGAAAAGTACAATGTAGATAAATCACTATGTACACCATTCCATATACGCAAATGTGATACGCATTGGTTATTTGGTGCACGTTTTATCAATCACGGCGCACAATATCACCCTGCAATCTTTGATTTTACTAAATTCTAAAAAAAAATTATAATTATGCCAAATTGGGTTAAAAACACTGTAGCACTTAAGGGTACTAAACAACAAATGACTAAACTATTTAGTCAAGTAGCGGACGTTAAAACTTGGGAAGATGTAGAAAATAAAATAGGCAATCTTGAATTGACTATGCGTTCTTTCTTGCCAATGCCACAAACATATTTGGATTGGGATACTACAAATGATATGCAAACATTTGAGTGTTTTTGTTATGGCAAAAATCAACCTGAAGAAGAATTACGCAAAGAGTATGAAAACTATGTGCGTGGATATAAGGATGCTTGTGAGCACCAACGAAAAATTTATGGTTATGTTGGATGGTATGAGTACAATTGTAAAACACTTGGTTGTAAGTGGGATGCATATCTTGAAAACATTACTATCGCAGATGAATTGGAAAAGGATGATATTGTTATCGTGTATTTCTCAGTAGAAACTGCTTGGGCTATTCCTATTCCATTTTTACAACACCTTGCAACATTTGTAAATGTAGTGGTACTATCCGATGAGGAGGCAAATTTCTTTAATTCTATTATTGATATAAACAATGATACGGAAATAAAGGATATTGCGCAAGATATAAACAAACTATACACAAAGTTTGAGGAAGAAAATAAAGAGGTAGATGAGGATGTATGGTTTGAGGAGTATGAGGTAGAAGAAACTAAACTTAAAAATGAGTTAGAAGATGAGTTCTACCAATATGTAATTGACTTGGAAATTTCATAGTTGTTAATTGTTTCATAGTGGGGGCGACCGAAAGGTTGCCCTTTTTTTGATGGTATAAATCACTTTTTTTTCCGTTTTTTTATATTGGCATATAGAACAAGCTATCGACGAACGGGACTGCAGTTTTTGATGGTAATTTTATTATTTAGAAAAAAAGTTGTACCTTTGTAACCGAAATCAAAAAAGATACAAAAAATAATATCAATGTTCTTTTTGGGAATTTTCTGCGTATAATATAAATAGAGGATTACAATATGACTTATTTTCTTTTTGATATTCGTGCAAATATCTGCACACAAGTGGGACATAAAAAGTATCAATTTACTGCAAATGGTGTAGTAGTGTATGAAACTGACGATGCACAATTATACGATGCAATAAATGGAAATGAAGAGTTTTGGGATGAAGAAGACTATGCCCGTGCTGAAAATGCTGCGGACTTTATCTTGAGCGAATTGCAGGATAAGTATGGTCGTATTCGTTTAGGACTTATCCGCAGAGGTTTTGAAAGCCCTAATACCTTACCAACTTGTATGGACTATGCACATTTCATTGATGAGTATTGTTTTAAGAATTGTATTACGAATAAAGACGATGCCCCCCGTGATTTGTTTGGGTCTTGGACATACAAACAATGGTTAGACTATTTCAAGGTAGAATAATGATTTTTTGATGGTAATTTTATTATATCAAAAAAAAGTTGTACCTTTGCACTCGGAAACAAAAAACAATAACAACTAAAACCTTGCGGTGTGTAGGTAACTGCAAATAACTATGGGTCTTGACATTTATTTTAAGCGAGTAAACAAAATTGATTTTCAATTTGCTCAAAAAAAAGATACCCAAAAGGCGTATGACGAACTTCAGTTAGAGGATATGGGATATTTCCGTAAAGTAAACTGCTTGTTACCTTTCTTTGGGTATGAGGATGATTGTAGTATCCATCCAATTGAAAAACACCAAATTGAACAATTGGTTAGTATCGCAAAAAAACTATTAGAGGTATATGATACAATCAGTTATCAATTGCATTTGCAACGTATTGAAGTAAACTACTATAAAGAGATTTATAGGGACAATAAAGAAATGTGCGATGAAAAATGTAAACCATTTCTCAAGAAGATGGATGAGATATGGAAACCATTTGAAAGTGTAGCACAAGAAATGTTGCCAACAGCCACAGGTTTCTTCTTCGGTAGCACTCAATATCGTGACTACTATGTAGCAGACCTTAAAGATATGGTAGAAATCTTTACGAAAGTGCTTGACACAACCGACTTTGACATTGACCAAATTTTTATGTATTGTTGGTGGTAATAGGCATCGAATGAGTACAAAATTGTGGGTAGTTAATTCTACCCACATAATAAAAACGAATATAAACTAATAAAAAAATAGTATATTATGACTATTAAAACAAATTTTAACTTAAACGATATTGTTTATTTATTAAAAAATGAAAAAATACATGCTGTTGAAATTGTTAAAATCAACATACAACTTGGCAATAACATAGAACGTGTTGATACTACAAACTATCGTAGTGATACACCAATACAATATGTATCTTATCGTGTTCGGTATGAAAGTGGCGGAGAAGAAAATTTCCATGAAAATCGTCTTTTTGCTACAAAGAAAGATTTAATAAACTCACTTTAATCAAATAAAAATTTAATTTATAAACATTTTACAACTATGGCAGATACAATGCTTTCATTTCAAGACAACAAACTCACCTCGTTTCTAACAATTGAGCAACTCCGAGAGAAATGCCCAATGGCGTTCAAAACTACTCCAACCAATCCAAAGGTCACAGAGCGTTATGTACACGCAAATACGCAGACCGTAATTGATGACTTTGCTAAATTGGGTTGGTATCCCGTAGAGGCAAAACAATGCCGTCAAAAAGCAAATAGCGCAGGCATCCGTTCGTTCCACATGGTTGCGTTCCAAAATGAGAATGTTAAAATTCTCAAAAACGATGGTAGTGGAGATATTGAGTGCTATCCACGCATCATTCTTACTAACTCACACGATGGTTTTAACTCCTTTAAGTTCATGGTTGGTTTATTCCGTCTTGTATGTAGTAATGGTCTTATCTTGGGTGATAAACTTGCAGACATGTCCATCCGACACATCAATTACGATTTCAATGAGTTGCGACATGTGGTAGCAGCATCCATTGAGCAAGTGACCAAACACATCAGTGCGATGAACCAAATGCACAAAACACTACTCACTGAGGAGCAAAAGAAAGAACTTGCTATGCGTGCTATCCGTATGCGTAAGGGCGACGATGATTTCCAAGTACCGCATGATAGTATTGAGGAGGTTCTTACTCCACGTCGTGAAGAGGATGCAACTGACTCCTTGTGGCATGTGTTCAATGTAATTCAAGAGAACCTCATCAAGGGTGGTTTCCAAATGCCAAGTGCAAACGGAAAAATGCGTAAGCAGCGACCAATCAAGGGAATTGTCAAGGATATTGACATTAACCAAAAATTGTTCAATTATGCTGAGGAGTATATCCAAATTGCAGCATAATAGACGCGATTGAGTACATCCCTACTCAAATAGGGTAGGGATACTTATGCCGTGATGGTGGAATAGGTAGACACTCAAGACTTAAAATCTTGTGGGCAGTGATGTCCGTGCGGGTTCGAGTCCCGCTCGCGGTACAAACAAATTAAAAATAAAACTTATGGAAGAATTGACAAAAATGGTAAAATACGCTGAGGAATTTGGCGAGCCTTCAATGAAAAGGCTAAATCAAATGGATATAAAGGAGATTTTTACCTTTATGGATAATTTCTTATTAGACCAAGATATTAGTTTACATGTTGATAAAGATTTTCTACAAAGTGCAAGTACACATTATGATGTAAAATACACTAAAAATAAAGAGTTAGAAAGTATAACATTAAAAAAATGTAATTATGATGTTCTTACTCTTAAGTTAAATGTATTTGGTGTATATTGCTCTTACGAGGCAGAACATGGTTCAAGAAAAACAATTATAAAATTGTCATGGAAATATCTAAAAGATATAATGTTTAAAGACTAAAGAATATGGAAAATCTTTTAAGAAGAATTCAATATACCCAACAAGAACTTCAAGCACTTAATCTTGAGGGAAAAGAAAAATTAATTAAGATTATTACTGAGGTCGCTGACTCACATAAAATAAATCGTATTGGTAAAGCATTTATTATTAAAAAGTCACAACTTATAGGTAAACCTTGGTCAACATCTTATCACGATTGGCAAGATAGCAAAAAAGCATTATTGAAGAAATTAGATGACCTATTCATACAAGATAGAAGAGAACCTATTTCGGAATTCATTTATTTTCTCAATGAATTACTTAATCAAAAAAACCAATCACAAAAAGGAGTATGTTCTATCTATACTAAACAAGGTACAATAGTTATCAATGCTGAAATGGTTAAAAAGATATTGGAAAAAATCAAAGAATAATTTTTGATGGTAATTTTATTATATCAAAAAAATATTATATCTTTGCAAAGTTCAATTAAAAACAAATATCAACTATGACACAAAAAATTACATTCCGTAGCGTAACAGATTACAACGAACCTTGTAAGGTTGAAATTGAAATTATTACAAGAAATTTACAACGACCATCTCGTGATTGGGAAACATTAGAGGAGGTAGAAAATCGTGAGGTTTTATCTATCTGCGGTAAGGTTTATACGGGCAGAAATCTTAAGCGTTTAGATTGTTGTGGTCAAATATCTGACTGCTTCAAATGTCAAACTCCTGCACAAAAGAAATTGGTTGAATTTTGGAAGAAACATCATCTCAATGACCTAAAAGCGGGCACAAAAGCACAAACTGAATTGCTTGAGGAATACCGAAAGACCGCAGCAAATAAATATGATTATACTGCTGAGTGTGCATATCTTGAAGAAAGAAATATGCTCGTGGATAGAGGATATACGTATGGTACATCTTGGTTGTGCACTACATTCCCAAAAGACGAATTATTAACAATCATTCAAGAATTGGAAAATGAAACTGCTTAAAATAAGAATGTATACTATTGATTGGTATCGTAATGGTATTAATTATAAAACCATCAATGATGTACCAAAAGATAAACTTCCTAAATATAAAGAGGAGGCTAAATTCTTAGGTGAAAAATTAAAAATAACATACACACATACAATTGCAATATGATTACTTACAAAGAGATTGATACAGCCGTTTTAAGCACACGAATGGTTATTTATGGATACTTGACCGAATTACTCAATAAAGCCGTTGATAAGTGCTTTATTTTCAACGAGAACGCCCTTTATATCTCAGAGCATGTTGGTTATCCTAAAAAACTATTCATTAAGGATAATAAAATTTATCTACAAAACATCGGTTTTAATCAAGAGTTTGAGGTATCAGAAATGTCTGTAGACGAACTACTTATCCTAACCTCCATGGTTAAGGATACAGAACTCATCAAATCTTACGTAGTAGATATGAGCAATGTAGTCATTGATATTGAAACAGAAATCGTAGATTAATATGAATAATAACTTATACGCAATACAGGTAGGAAATAATACCTACATAGATTGGTGTGATGATAATTGGTATGGAGTAGAAACATTCCCTTTATATAAATTTACTAAGGAGGAAGTACTAACCATTATCAAACAATTACAATCACACTTTAAATATAAAGTAATTGCATCTAATCAAAATGATGAACAACTATTCTTTGAATTTGGTAAAGAAGTAAAATTCCCTCCTAAATTCAAAACTGTAGTATATCATTCTATTGAGGAAGAGGAAATAATGGAAACTCAACCTGACCCATTCATGAGTATGGCATGGTAAAGATTTTTTGATGGTATTTTTATTATATCAAAAAAAAGTTGTATCTTTGCATGAACCAATTAATAATAGCCTCGATTGAGTACAATTTTAAACATTATGGACGAAAAATATTTCCAACAATTAGAAAGCGACGTAAAAGTAAAATTACAAATGAAGTGGGGTGTGGATTGTTACGCCGCAGCAGAAATCATTAACATGGTTACTAAACTATGTAGTACTAAGGGTGCAGCACTCTATCACATCTCAGATTATCTTAGTAATAACTTCTAAATAATATACTATGACGAATAAAAGAAAAACATTACTACACATTGACCCCAAAAACATTGTTGTATCCGAAAACTTCAACTCACGTTGTGACTTCGGTGATATTGAAGAGTTAGCAAATCAGATTGCAAAAGACGGCGTACTTAATCCTATCCATGTACGCTACGACGAATATGACCCTAAGAAGTATATCCTCGTAGACGGTGAGCGTAGATATCGTGCTATCATGCATAATATCAGTAATGGTATTAATATTGATATTGTACCTGCATTACTCGTGGATAATATTGATATGAAAGAACTTTATCGTATACAGATTCAGGCTAATGAGGGTAAGAACTTCAATGAGTATGAATACGCTATTGCATATCAACATCTTATCTCAGAGGGCATGACTCATCAGGAAATCTGTGAGCACTTGAATAAGAAACCATGGCACATCAATGTCTGCCTCGCTCACCTTAAACGTGACGAGAAAGTACAGGAACTCCTGAAAACTGACCGTATTACGGGTGTGGATGTCAGACATATCTATCAGGCTCACAAAAATCCACAGGAGGCTGTGGCTGTCATCATGAAGCTTAAAGATATTGCCGACAAACAAGGTGAGCACAAGATATCATTAAAGAATCTTAAGCCATCTAAGGAAATTAAGTTGAATGATTCAGCATTCGATAAAACTACCATAGCCATGGATACCGTTTCAATTAAAAATGGTCTCTATAAACTAATGGAGTATATGAATAAAGTTGCTGACCATAACAAGGCTAAGTTCTCTGTCGGATATATCTACAACCAACTAAAGGAGGGAAAAATGATCACCGATATCCTTGAACTTAATACTAATAAAAAAGCAGAATAATATTGATTTTTAAAATATTTTCTGTATATTTATATAGATAATGTCAATTAGTAACCTTAAACAAAAAGTATAAAAGTGTCGGGTAAGAAGTGTGTCTGCTTTTAAAAGTTTTTGTGCTGTAGGACACAAATAGTGAAAGTTAACATTATCTTAATGACTGCGTAGCTCAGTTGGTAGAGCACCGCCCTTTTAAGGCGGGGGTCATGGGTTCGAGCCCCATCGCAGTCACAAATAGCATCGTTTGAGTACATTTATAATTCCTATTTTACCTTCACCAAGATAATTTAGGTGGTCCTGTTAACAGACACGGGTAGTTAACTTGGCGCATATTGCATGGCCTAAGAAAAACCATAGGTCGACATCGTTTTTCATGGCTTCGTCAAAGGAGAGATTCGTAGTTGGTGATACGGATTCTTAAAGGCAATAGATGCTCCCATAGCTCAGTGGTGTAGAAGCAGCGCCCTCATAAGGCGAAGGTCGTAGGTTCAAGTCCTACTGGGAGCACAATATGGCGCGTTCGTATATCGGTTAGTACATCAGCTTTTCACGCTGGGAAGAGGGGTTCGACTCCCCTACGCGCTACCAAACATAAAAAAGTTCATTCGGATAGATTTTTATTGATTTTTTATTGAACTATTATATATTTATATATATAAGATAGTTTAATATGAAAGAAATAAGAAAATGTGAAATACATGGTGAAACGTTGCACACATATTATGATAAGTCGAGTTGGCATGGGCAATGGAAATGTTTAAAATGTCAAACAGAAGAGGCTGTAATTAAAAGACAATTAAAAAAAATAAAATGTGTAGAATATAAAGGTGGTAAATGTGAAATATGTGGATATGATAAAAATTATTCAGCATTAGAATTTCATCATTTAGACCCTAATGAAAAGGATTTTACCATATCTAAAAAAAATTCTTCATGGAAAAATATTAAAAAAGAATTAGATAAATGTATTTTAGTTTGTGCTAATTGTCATAGAGAAATACATAATCCTGATAGTACACAAGAAATATTACAAATATATGTAAATAAACATAAAGATAATCTTGACATAAAAAAACAAAAATCAAAAAAAAGAGTCAATACGCCTTCTATTAATGAAATTGAATGTAAATATAAAGAATTGAAAAATTATGCTGAAGTAGCAAAGTTCTTTAATATTAGTCTTTCAACATTAAAAAGAAGAATAAAAGAAAATACGCCCTCGTAGCTCAACTGCATAGAGCACCACACTTCTAATGTGGGGGTTGCGAGTTGGATTCTCGCCGGGGGTACCATTAAAACTTTAAAATTAAAATTTATGGTAACATTCGAAGAATTTATTCAAGACATTTACATTGAAATGAGTGATAAACCAAAAGATTGGAGAAAAGGCCAATTTGTGTTTAATCATATAGAAGAGAATTATGGAGATGTAGCAAGAGAAGTACAATTCATAGATAAAATCGATTGCTTCTATGATGACGATAAAATTGAAGAATTTATCGAAGCATGCTATGAGCGCCTGAAGGATAAGTTACCACATAAAAAACTTCATGCTCTAATGTTATTTGATCATGAACGTAATCTTGGTATTTCAGAAGATCCAACTAAATGGGTACACATGAAGACACTCAAGTTTGGAGATAGAGGCGACCTCGCGTTATATGCTTACGCTAATATTCCTAATCCTGCTTCACAACTTATTGAAGGACTATCCAAAGAAGAACTTGAGGAAAAGGAATTGCAAATGATAGAGAATTTCCAAAACCAAAATTGGCTTAATGAAAATATCTATCCTTATATCTAAATAATAAGAATTTTCATAATAAAAAATACACCCTTGTTTATTCACGTAAACAAGGGCTTTTTATATATATATTATAGGCATCGATTGAGTACATTTACATATCAGGATCACACTATAATAAAAAATAGTGTGATTTTTTTATATCTATATGTTACATTTTAATTTAATTAAGTATTTATTATTCGAGTAATAGAATAATATTCAGCATAATTAATTATCGTTTGTTTTTTCTTACTTTTTTCATTTTCATAATAGTATGCTCGCTCTGTTAATTCGTTACTCATGGGATAGATTTATTTCTATCCCATTTTTTTATTATTATTTGCTCTATATACCAATATAAAAAATTATTTTATTTAAAAATATTACCATCAAAAAATATCATTTCTTAAGATTATTGGCCATAAAATACAATTTTTCACATGCATATTTTTTAAAATATATGTCAAATCTTAAGAATTAAGGCCCTACAACCTTATTTTAATATATTAGGCCATAGAACTTGATAGAAATGATTATATCTAATTATGGATATAACACTATTTAAACAACAAAACAATACATAACTATTGATATAACAATAATTACATATTGAATAATATCTAATGCAAAACTAACCAAATTCACTAATTCTGCATTATATTCTTTACATATACAAAAAAAGACACTCCTACACGAGGAGCGTCCGTATACAACTTATAAATATATTTTTGTTTTATGGTTGCTATATCGTTCAAGAGGCGAGCTCGGATACATTAAAAGTGTATTGCTAAATTGGGTTTGCTGTAATGCCTCTCCTATATATCTCTCCAAAAAAACTAAGAACCAAAAAACCCATCATCATGAGTTGCGTGTAGGCCCACACCCAATAAGCAAGTCTTGCTTATAAAAACAGTTCTTATGCACAATGGTATCCTGATTACCACTATACGTTTTTTTCGAAGCACTTAATTATGTCGGTCAACCTTGTGCTTCTTTAAGGTGACGGATTATTAATTCTTCCGCTATCCGTTCTTTTTCCATACCGCGGTGTAGACATTACAGGATATAGTCTACATATTTTTTTATTAACTTTAATGTTTATAATAATTCCCCTGCGGGGTCTTATTCTATCTTTAGCAGAAGGCGTAAAAGGAGCTTGTTATTTTACAAAAATAATGCTTAGTTTAATTTAAATTTGCTGTAATGCCTTCCATTCGTTTACATGAGTCGTTTTTTTTCTCGAAGTCCCAATATCGAATTAAAATAAAACTTTGCTGTGTTGACTCACATTATATTTTTTACAAGAGACTTTTTTTCTTAAATAACCCTAACATTTAAAATAAAAAAAACTTTGCTGTATGTCTCTCTTCATTTCGTTCACTATAAATATACAAAAAATATTTTAATTGTAAATACTTTTCTATATTTTGATCAATCTTTCAAAAATTCATGATGGGGATTATTAAAATCCCCACCACTATAAGAACCACCACCGTCGTTCTTGAAAGGAGGATTCACTATGAATGAATTTATCATCACTATAAATATACAAATTTTTCTTAATTTGATCACATTTTCATACCATTTCTTTCATTATGTTGGCGGTAATCTTCATAACTAATTAATAATCAGTATGTTATACTATTAAGCAAGTGCAATTTTAACAAAAATTAATAATTAGGTAGAAAATTTTAAAAAAATGTAAAAAATGGGGTAAATTTAACGCAAAGGGCAGTCCTAATCGCATATTTCCGCCTCTTGCGTGTCTGAATTCGTTATCGAAATTACAGTGTTCTATTCTTATACTTTTCTATTGACGAAGGAATAATTCTCTCATAGTTTTCGTTACCAAATAGATTTGATGTAATAATCATATCAGCAGTAGTTCTGTTAGTAGCGAATGCTATATTATATAATGAAGCAAGTCGAGTTAATGCTCCCACGTCTTGTTGATGTCCTTGTGTAATAAGGTTATCACAGAAGAAGATTAGTACGTCGAGTTTTCCTTCTGCTATCATTGCTCCGATTTGTTGGTCTCCACCGAGAGGTCCTGATAGTAGTTTAGTGACATTATTTTCGAATGGTTTAAAGAAGTGGTATAGACAATCATCCATTAGTTCTTCATCACAATCTTCTATATTCTTTATGAGTTCACCTGTAGTACCTGTTGCGAACAGGTTATGTTGTTTTAATTTTTCGGCATTATACAAGCACCAATCAATTAGTTCATTTTTTCTTGCGTCATGTGCAACTAATGCTATATTTAATTTTCTCATATTGTTTTAATAGTTTTTGTTTATAAAGATAACATTTTTTAGTAGGTTTTTGAATTGTCTTTTAATTTCGTTAATATTATCTTTCATGATTTTGATATTATTAACTACGTTATTAACTTCATCTTGTGAAATTTCCCTATAAAGTTTTAATTTTTCGATAGTATACTTTTTAGATAAATCTGAGAAGTCATAGTTATAATATTCATTTTTATACAACACATATTCTTCGTCATCATTAAACATATATGTATCTGCTAAGATTTCTACTTCTTGTGTTGTTTTTAATGGTCGTATAGATTTAACATAAATAATACTAAGGTCTTCTTCGTTGATATAGATAGAATCTACTTTAAGTGGGAAATCACTAATAAATTCGATAACAGGAGTACTTTCGTTTTTAATTGTTACTTTATCTCTTATATCTCCATTATATTCATTATCGAGTTTATCAATAATTTGTTTGATATGTTCTACTTTTTCTTGTGGTGTTTCTTCTTGTGTTTTTCTATATTGTGTATGATTATATTTTAAATTATAATCGTTATCATTAGTTATGTGAGTGTTTTGTTTATTATCGTTTAGTTGTTTCATTAAATCATTAAAATTGTCATTGGCTTGTTTAATGATGTCGGGAGCAATATCTAATACATTATTTGTATTATTTTCCTCGTATTTCACATATAGATTAATTCCATTATTATATGCTTCATATTCTCCGTATCTATTAAAGTTATACATTTTATTATCGTCTGTAAAGACATAGATAAATTCTATATTATTTAATGCAGAGAGTTTATATACATATTTTAGTTTCTGTCCATTTTTAGTAATGAAAATATCTCCATATTTAGTATTTTCTGTTAGGTCGATATTAGGGAAGTGTTCTAATTTTTGTACTACACATATATCGTTCCATGTGGTTTTTCCTTTTTCGTCTGTGATATATACAACACCGTCTGATAGTACAAATGCAAATTCATTTTTTGAAATATAGAATTCACATAATTTTGCTACTTTTGTTTTCCCTGTAATTTTCATGAGGAAGTATTTATTCAAATCATTTTCTGTCAATGTAATATTGATATCATTAAACAGGCAGTATTCACATTTTTGATTGATGTGTTGTACTTCATTTTTTATTTCAGGATCAAGTAGAGCATTTAAATTTTGGTTATTTTGTTTTTCATTTAATTGTTTCATAACATTATGATATATTTCATTATATTTTTTATTATAGTCGATGAGATTATTATCTTGTTCTTTTTTCATAGTTAATTTAGTAATTCATTATTTTTCGATTGCTTTAAGTAGTAAATCTTTATCAATATCTTTTAATAGGTCTCGTGCAACGATTTCCTCTATTATATCAATATCGGGTAAATCTGCTATATTATTTATCATAAACTCTTGTTGTTCTTTATATCTAAGAGTGTCATATACTTCTTGTATATCAATTTCAATTGGTAATGTTGTTTTCATAAAATAGTTTATTAGATTTTATTAGTCTTCGTTTATATATAAATCTTCTCCAAAGAAGTTACAGAATTCATTAAGTTTTTCTCTTACTGCTTTAATGACCGATGTATTTCTTATTGATGCTTCTTCCCAAGTTGTATATAAATTATGGTTAAATTCTGAAGAATGTAACAAACCTCTTAATTCTTGTAATGGTAATAATTTATTTTGAAGTATTCTTAGTGAAGTATCGTCTTTGATAGTATCAAAAACATATCTTGCAATACCAGGTCCGTCTATTTTAGTATTTAATTCTACCCTCCATTTTTTCTCGTCATTAAAAAATTCTTCGGGTTTCATATATACGTCTACAGTCAGTAGAACATTACCTCTGTTTTTATAGCAAATATCAAATATCATAATGTTTATTAGTTTTTAGGAATTCGTCTCTGTAAGCGAATTTATATATTATTCGTTTCTGAGGTCGAATTATTTTGGCATATTATATAATTCTTCGAGGAAAGAATAGAATTCCATAGTTACATAATCTACTTCGTCTACATTTTCTTGGAATGTTACATCAATATCAATTCTATATACTTCAAGTAGATATAGTCTTGGGTTAGCACTAAAGAATTCAATTATGTTATCTATCCATGTATAATTATCCCATTCAAGACATGCGGTTCTTGTTTTTGGATCTTCTTTTAATTCTTCTTTAATTTTATTATATAGAAGATTAAAGTCCAAGTGTTTTTTAAATTTTTCTATCTTGTAGAATTCAAAAGTATTTACGTACATATTATGCGTTTATAATTATGTTATTTTGTTGTTTTTTAATTTCCATTTTTTTATCTTCAAGTTCCTTCAGTTTAGAAGAAATTTCATTATATTTTTCTTCGGTAATTTCTTCGAACTCTTCTTGCTCGTAATTACTAAGACTATCTCTTCGGAACCAAAGTGAGGTTTCTTCTTCGTATTGCAATATTTTAGTACCGAAAGTTGAGTAAAATTCGCAACGCACACATAAATCGTCGCAACTAACTTTTGTTATCTTTACTACCTTAATAATAACATATGAGTTTTTATTGATATAACACTTTCCTTCCTTTAGTTTGAAATTTTCAAAGAAAGCATCTTTTTGTATTTGTCTAATTTCATTAATAACGAGTTCAAGTTGCTCGTTAGAAAGTTTTTTTAAATCATTAGTTGTTATCATAATATTTATCTTTTGTTATTTAAATCAATCAAAACTTATTAAAAAATCACACAAATCAGTAATATCTTCTCCGAAATCTTCTTCGTATTCTTTTAATTTAGATTTATTTATAATACTTGGTTGTTTACCATAATGATCTCCGAAAATAAAGCATGAATACTCAAATAGTACTTCAGAATCATCAGGAATTTTACTTAATAAATCTTTAATCACTTTAGCTTTCATTTTTTTGTTATCCAATTAGTGAGTGAGCCGTTTTCTATATTTTTCTTTTGTTGTTTGAAGTACATGATTTGTGCTTCTGTAAGGTTATTGAACCATGGTTCGAAATATTGTCTATACTTAGGAATATTATTTCTACTGAACATATTCCTCATCCATTCTTTAAAATCGTCACTCATATTATTTTAGAATTGATTTTATATATTCATCTCGTTTTTCATTTAATTCTTCTTGTTGTTTCTCAAAGAATTTTAGTTGTTCAGTGATTTTATGATATTTATCTTCTGATATTTCTTCAAATTCTTCTTGTGAGAATTGTGCAACACTACCTCTATGGAACCATACTGTTGTATCATCGTCGAAGTATAATCTATTGTCACCAATTATACTATAATATTCACAGTTAATCTTTATTGAATCTTCAAATTCTTTTGAAACAGTTTTTACTTTAATTAATATGTTGTTATATGTAGTAATATAACATTTCCCTTCTTCTAATTTAAAGTTTTCAAAAAATTCTTCTTTTAATCTTTTTTCGATAGAATCTTTTATATCCCTGAGTTCTTGATTACTAAAGTGCTTTAAGCCATCAATGTATAATGGTAGCATATAATTTTTATCTTGTTCCATAAATGTTTTTTTTTAAAATGTAAATCGTCTTAAAATATTTTGTGCCGTACCTGAATCTTCTTTACCTTTTCTTATATATGCGAGGTCGTATGTAGAGTTTTTTGTCATAGCACTATCCCTATCAATATCATTTTCAAAACCACCGATGGTTTTAAATTGTTTATTTACGAGATTCATTGGTTTATCACCCATGTGGTATATAGTTACTCGTGATGGGTCAAAACCTTGTTCTGTTAGGTATTCTTGTGCCATTGTATCACATCCCTCATAATCACCAATAACAAATTCAATTTCTTCTTGTGTAATCAACCAATCAAGTTGTATACCGTAATTTAAATAAAATTCTTTTTTAGTCAGGTCTCTATGTCCTGATATAAAAACAGTTGGTTTTATATATTCTTTTCCCATAATATTATTTTTTATTTACTCTTACTCTTACATGATCAACATATAATAAATCAGAGTAATCTTCGGTTAATAATTTTAAAATGAATGTTTTTAATTGTTCTTCAGTGAACACACTATAATCACCGACTTTTGCTCTGAAACGTTCTTTAATATCATCGTTATCTAAAATGTGTTCAAGTTGGATTTTGATTTCTAAGTTATCTAAATCACTTAATGTTAAAATCATTTTTTATATAAATTTTCTACGTCAATTATTATTTCTTTAACGTGGTCATTTGGATTTAAACCTTTATCATGTATTTCTTTTATTAAAGTAAATGCGTAACGATATTTATCTGACTCTTCATCTAATGTATTTAGATAACTCCATACATCATTAAAAAGTCTTGTAATTTTAGGTTCGTTTTGTTCTTGATTCATTTCCACTTTAATCAACGCTTTTAAATTTACAATTAAATCTTCGAACTTAGAGTTAATTGCCTGTCCGTATGTAGCGAAATTAATATCAGGTTGTATTTCTTTATAACGTTCATATAAGTTATTAACGTCATGTGTTATACTATCTAATGTAGAAATTTTTACTTTTTCTTTGTCCATTGTTTCTTGTTTAATTGTTTATGTCTTTTATTTAATGCGTTTGCTTGTTCTGAGTTTAATATAAGTGGACAATAATTTATACCATTTTTATGGATATAGTCTGCCAACAATTCACCGTATTCTTTATTTGTCATAATATTATCTTATTTCCCAAAAGTTTATTAAGGTTTTATCAGCGTATGCATTACCACGATTTATCTTTCGTATTTCCCATATTAATAAAAAAGGAATATCTCGTTCGTCTTTTATTTTTTTCTTATCAAGAACAATTTCATCATTAGCAAATGCGCTATATCCTTGATTATATACAGTAAATGAATAAGTAACTAAAAATCTTCTTTCTTCCATAATGCTATTAAAATTAATCCATCCAATTATAAATGTCTTGTGGTGTAGTGAATGCCATTGGTGAATCACTATGACGATAAAGATTTACTCCATGTTCCATACCAATTGTATCTTCAGCAGTTGCAATCATTTTACAATAAAGAGACATTAATTCTTCTCCATTTATTGATTCGTCAACGTTAGTCCACGCTTCTTCGGGATGTAGATAATTGACGTCTTTATGATTCCAACACAATAAATTCATATTACCTGGTACAAATAAAGTTATTCTAAAAATATCCTTATCATCTTCAGTTATGAATTGTCCCTCTAACATTGAAATGCCAAAAGGTTTAAGAAAGGTTGTGTCATTACCTTTCCTATACCCCATTGCAACGATTGCTTGTTTTAATATTTGTTTTTTGTTGTTCATGATCATTTAAGTTTGATTTCTTTTTTTACACCTGTTAGGTCAAGTATTTGTTGTAGTTCATGTATATACTTAATTGGAAGTTTGTCTACCATTGTTCTTGAATGACTATTATCGTCCCATACTTCCAAAGTGTAATAAATTTGACCATTACCTTGTACAAAGATATAAACTCTTTTATTATCTATTGTTTCGAGTTTATAGATTTCGTCTAATGTAAAAGGCATGCGGATATTTGATTCTTCGCCAACGAGACAATCAAAACCATTAAATGTTAGGAATTCTTTCCTAATAGGAATATAGTCAAATCTTTCTATTCCCATTTGTTTATAGTTAGTGTATTCTTCTACACGGAAATTGATTGGAAATGCGTTTTCAGGTTTGTCTGACTTCCACAATATCCAATCGCCTTCTCTGAATACCGACATATCTATTTTATTTTCTTTAATCATAGTACAAATATATGTTTTTTTATTAATTAACGTCGTCAGTAATAATTTTCATTATCACATTACCTTCTTTATCTTGTTCAAAAGAATTATAAAGATTATAAATTCTCCCACCTATTTCGACTTTGATTAAAGCATCGTCATCTACTTTAATAAGGTTACTATGTAATTTTTTCTTATTCAGAATATATTCATTAGTAATTAATTGTTTATTAAAGTCGTCCCATTGGTTTTGGTAATGTTGTATAAGAGTGTCTACATCGTCATCAATAAAATATTGACGTGATATTTTAAATGTTGTTTTATTTCCTGTGTGTATATTAGGTACTTCGTATTCGATATTTAGACCATCTAATTTAACTTTAATATCTGAAGCGGATAATATATAGAAATCAGTTTTTGCGTATCTCACCTTATTAAGATTTTCTTCAATATATTGAGCGTCATATCTATTGATATACATATTGAAGATGTCTTCGGGAAATGGCAATTCAGTATACATTAATTTGGTTATAAGTTTGAAACCAAATGTTTTTGCGTCTTCTATTACAATTTCTTGTAATTTAAGATAGTCAATATATAATTCTTTATTCATTTCTCAAGTGTAAAATTAGATCATTATCTTCAATTGTAAAATCTTTTGACAAGTCGAAATGTTTTCCACAAATATCAACTTTAACACGTTGGTTATCTTTCAAATCTTTAAGTTCGTTTTTTAATTTTAATACACTAAGTGTACTTGATAAGTAAACACTACGTTCAAGAATTCGTCGCCAACCATAGTTAAGGTCTTCAATGATTTTATCTACATTATTAGCATAGAAAATATCATATTTTACCATGATTGATACAGATGGTTCTTCATCGTAATCTTCGTCAAATATATTTCCAATTTCTTTATCTATAGGATATACAACTGTAAAGTAGTCGTCCTTAATATGTATATTAATATCCTCTCGTTTTAAGTTTTTTAAAATATCATGGTAATATATATATCTCTTTTTTAATGCATTATTCAAATAATTTTCGTTATCTAAATAATATAATATTTCCATTATTTGTTCCTTAACAGGAACATTCAATTCAAGTAATTTTTTATACAAATCGTAACCAAAATCTATCATATCAGATAAAAGGTTTTCTCTTTCTTGTAGATAAAGTTTATATTGTTGTTCTCTATTTTTCATTTCGTTTGATATTTTTAATTATGTTATTAATCATTTTTAGATAGTAGAAATCGTCAGTATCTTGTGTTAGATTCCAAATCATAATACCACCAAGATTGTTTTCAATAACTAATTCTATTTTTTTATATAATGAATATTCATTTTCGTATGAACAGATAGGCCTTTCTTTTCCAAAAGGGCCATTATTTTCAAACAAGAATGGTATATTATTAACTGTTTCTTCTGAATGGTAATCTTTAGTTGTTAGTAAATGTTTTATCTCTTTTAATGTTAAGATAGGATTTCTCCCAGTGTTTTTAAATGAAAAACGCCCATAGAATGGTATACCCATAATATATTTAGAAGGTTCAATTTGGTTACGGGTATATGATTCAATTGAATATTTACATGATAATGAGGTATATAAAAATTTTTGAACAGCGTTATGGGCTTGATGTCTATATCCTTCACCTAAATCATAACACATAACATTAACATGGTCAATTATTTTTGATAAAAAGGTATCATGGAATTTTTTATTACTTAACACATAACTTGCGTATGATATTATTTTGTCTTTTGGTAATGTTTCGCGCAAATATTGTATAAATATATTGAAATGTTCTTTGTCATATTCTAACGGAGTTTGGTTTGACCATTTTTCACATGGGTATTCCCAATTCAAATCAATTCCGTCAAGATTATACTTTTCAATAAAATCAACAATATCTTTAGTTAAGTGTTTATATTGGTTTTCGTCATTACAAATAGCACTAAATCCTCCGTCTTGAAAATTATCTTCATTATGTATTTGTGAAGTAAATGAAATTAACACTTTAAGTTCTGGATTAATTTCCTTTAACTTAACAACATTAATTAATTTTTCTATATTCTGGCCACATAATTCGAAATGGTCATATACACCATTACGCACATATAATTCTGCGAATGAGAAATTAATGTGCGTTAATAGATGTGGGTCAGGTAAATGTTCGTAATCGTAATTTAAGTAACCTATAATTTTCATAATATAAAATACGTATTAAATTGTGTGTTATCCATTTGCTTTAACTTATGTAAGTCAACATTATAGTGGTCATTTATACCAACAACGACACGGACACCATAATCACGCTCTAATTCAAAATGTTTGTTTTCGAAATACTCAAGTAAGCGTTGTTGTTGTATTTCATTTACACGTGGTGTTCTACAGTTAGTTTGATCATAATATCCACCATAAGGTAAATTAGCAAAGTAATAAACAGATTCGCCATGTACCTTTATAAAACCTGCATGTTCTAATGTATCTTCTATTTGAGGGCCAAATATTCTATTTTCTTTAATATAGTCTCTATATAAATCATACACTCTATGTGCAAGTTCTAAATGGGCTAAAGCATTTTCTTCTGATTCGATTAAATAGAATTTACCATCAGGAGACAAATATCCAACAGGTGTTTTGAACTCTGATGGGTCGTCACTTTCAATTGGAGATACCATAATATCTGAAGGTGATGTTGTATATATATCATTTTTTGATAATGATTTTGAGACTATTTTTTCAATCTCGTTTTCTATATCACTTTCGGTCTTGAATGTGGTTATACCTGTGTTTTTGTCAGTACTTAAAGATGGAACGTCAAGATACATAGTTATCTTAACTAATCTTCTCTTATGTGTTCCTGTCTTTTCCAAGTCTTCTAAATATTCGTTTTCAATATTTTCGTAAAGATACATATTATTCTATTATTTGTAAGTTTAACACTTGATATGCCTCCTTAAGTGGTAAATCAACATAAGATTTTTCTTCTGTTTTAAAATATGGTTCAGGATTTTCAACGCTTTTTATTTGGATTAATCGTACCCAACCATTTTTAATTTCTTTAACTATGTATATATCTTTTAAAACAGGTATGAATGGGTCTTCATATACATATTCACAAGTTGCATACCTTGCTTTTGATAGTCTTTCCTCAAACTCTTTTAATTCTTGTTCATTAACATTATTGTGTAATATATGTGCAACAATAAAAACAGTGATTAATATTACAGCAATACCAATAATAACTATAGTTGCATATTCCATAAAATTTATTGTTGTTTATTTATATTATTTAAGATGTTAACTATATCATCAGCCATATCTGCATCAATGTATATTTTTGACTGATTTAAATGTTCTTGTTCTTTATTATCCTGTACAACTTCTTGAATTTGTTGTTTGTTTTTATGTCTAAATAGATGTCTTAAAAATCCCATATTATTTCTTATTTTCTAAATAAAATATTGTGAAATTACCATTATCTTGTGTTATATTAATGATATCAATTTCTTCATCCATATTATTCATATAAGCACATAAACTAAAATTGTTACTAAACTCGATTGCAATTAGGTTTTTTGTTTTGTCTTTAATCATAATCTTATTTTTTTTTAATTGAACATTGCAAAGATACAAGTTTTTTTTCAAATAAAAAAATTACCATCAAATTTTCATTAATTATCAAACCAAAAAACTATTCTTACATCGTATTTTCCAAACTCCTCATACGCTTTCATTCTTTGAAGAAGAATATACCATTCCAAATATCCACCTAAATAAACCGTTTCACCATTTTCCTCTCTCTTATATGCTTTATTAAAACAGTCCTCATATTCTTCAGTTGTTAGCCATGAATGAGAGTGCATGTCAACATGATACATTGCATCATAGTATTCATTAAGATAGTCATAATAATCAGTGAATTCAAATTTAAAATCTTTATTCCACTTTGTCCACTCTTCATATTTATCTCTATGAATTTCTCTATTCATTGCTTCATAAGTACGTTTCTCTGTTTTTGGACATAATAAAGAACAACACAATTTAGTTCTATCTGAAATATCTTCAGGTAACCCCTTTGGTTCTGGATAGTTTTCATTATTATCATAACTTCTCACATTTGCCATGTGAGCAAACATCCAATAACTTCTCTCTCCATATTCTGCTTCAATAGAATAATCAGTAGTATTCCATTTGTTTTCTTCTGTATTTTCAGTAGTATTCTTAAGACGTCTTTCTAATTTAAAGTGTATATCGCAACCCATAACTATTTTTTATTTTTTGGCGGTACGTGTACTTCAACAAGTACCTCATTATTATTGTTGTAAAATTTATTCTTTCTAATAGTAATTTCTTGTTCAGCGTTATTGATATATTTCATCGCTGATTTAATGTCATAAAAATGTTGTACATTTTCTGTCATGTTTAATATTGTTAAACTTCTTTATTATTCTATAAGTGTAATAACTTCTGGGTGTTTTTCGAGCGCTTCACTGACAGTACCTCTAAAACCCCATGTTATTAAAGGTTCACAAATATCTATTAAAAAACCTTCTTCCGTTGGATATCGTTTATGTTTTTCTTCTTTTTCTTTCCAATATTCTTCAGGACCTGATGTCATAAACACGATTTCTTCATCTAATGAAGAAATTTCTTTAATTTCTTCGTATACTTTTATTTTCATATTTCTATCGGTTTTGGACATAGTTTCTTAAATTCACTTGCCAATTTATTTCTTAATGGTTTATATTTCTCATTGTAATATTCCCATGTTGGATTTTCCACATTAACTATTTCATCATATAGTTCTTTCAGATTTTCATATCCATCAATTTGGTTTTTACATTGATAGTCAATTACACGTTCATTTTGTGCAATCTGAATACCATACGCATACATTCTTAATACATGGAATAATGATTTCTGAGCACAGCGTAAATTATAATCCTTTTCAACAGTTAATTTCTTATGACATTTAGCCCATGAATTATTACACTTTTTAGAAATTGATTCCCTCAATTTCCATTTATCCAATTTAAAATTAAATAAATAGTTATTTCTTGCTGTGTAATAATAATCAATTGGTTCGAAATTCATTCTATTCAAAGTTTCAATTGCAGAAATATCATGTTCGTCCAATAACTTTTGGAACTGTTTTACTGTCATTGTTACTACATCAAATTTAGGTTTAACAAATCTATGTGCATAACCATCTTCTTCAATAGTACCCCATTTGTTCAACTCATTTTCTAATGAATCATCTATTATAACGTATATATCATAATCAGATAAATGTGTTTGAGTGCCGTATAAATAAGACCCTCTTAGTTTCACACTTTTAACTACATGTGAATCTTCCATGTTATTTAAAATAAAATCTCTCATATTACCAATCAAATGAAACTACACATTCCCCCTCTTTAAACTTATCAATGATTTGTTTTTGGAAATGTTCTTTATAATCAAAATCTTCTTCAGTTATACAATATTCATCTTTGTAACGTTTTAATTCGTCTAATGTGTATACAAAATAACCAATTTTACCATCTCTATAATCTTGATAGAATTTAGCATTCAAACCCTTTCGTTGATAACCCTCTTCTACCCAATACACGACTGTATTTCTTTTTGTATAAGTTGGAATAGACTCCTCAAAAACTCTGAAAATAGTCTCATGTAGTATATCAAACATAATCATACCAACACAATAACGTTGTGGTTCATCTTCGTTAAATCTACTACATTCTCTACTAATAGCATTTTCTTTATTTAACTTTTCTTGAAGACCATATTCATTTAACAATTCAAGTTCTTTCTTCGTAAACAAATCTTTAATTGTAAATGGATTGTCTAATACAACATCAAAAATATATCCATTATATTTTTCACTTAAACGTTTAATAATTTTATACAATGGATGTTTGGTATCATAGAAATCAAAATAAGTTTCAGGACCCCAACATGCTCCTGCATTACGAAAGTCTTTAATATTTCGTCCTATACTCTTAAAGTACTTTTTGAAATCATAATATGCATTTTGTTTGTATGTGTTAAATTTATCCAAACCATGCTTTTTAAATTCTTTTTTAAGTTCAGTATCTAATGTGATAAAATGAACATCTCCACCTGGTGGTAATACTTTTTTTAAACGTTGTACTGTAATATCTAATCCCATATTTTTACTTTTTATATTTATTTATACTTATCTTTCATCTTTAATGCCTGAAAATACCCCTATTTTTGAATTAATTCATTAATATATTTTCGTAACTTATTTTATTAACATTTTTTAACACTATAACTTATTGATTATTAATATTTTATATAGTGTTTTTATATACTGTTTTATAGTTATGAAGATATTATCAATTATTTTCATTTAATTATACATTAAACGAGGTGCAGAAATACACACAAAATATGTGGTTTTAAAGGTATTTTTTAACGTCTTCAACCACCCATTTTAATGTTTTTTCCTTGTTATTTGTTAAAATTTGTAGTCTTATTTCATTATTTATTTTAACTATACACGTGCATGTATTGTCTTGATCAATGTAATATAATCTGACATTTTTATTGTTTAACCAAGATAAATTAATAGACTTTTCAAGGCCATATTCTTCAAAATCTGCTTGTGTTAATTCTTGCATAAAACAAAATATTTCTAATACAAATATACAAAAAAAATAGTTCACCTTTCGATGAACTATTCATAAAATATGAAATTTAAAAATTATAATTTACCTTCGTAAGATTCAAAAATATCAAATGTCCAATCAATATCTAATTGTTCTTCTTTTGTAATTTTGCCTTCTTTAGTATACGCTTGTAAACCACGAACAATATTACTTGAAACTCCGCCCCATTCAATATTACTAAAACCGCCTAATGGCCATTCTCTATGTTCTTCTCTAAATACCCATAAGTGTAATAATTCTTTTGCAAGTAATACTGCTTGTGCTTCTAATGCTTCACATGCTTTAACTACTTCATCATTATCTTCTTTAATGATAAATTCATTATCACCTGTTTTATGTGCTAAACGTCTTACAGTAGTAATAAACTCTTTATCTTCAACGTTAAATTCTTTATCCTCTTTGGTAACGTATTCCTTATCTTCTGTGATAGGTTCGTCATTCATTAAGGTTTCAATTTTACGTAATAATAATGATTTAATACGTTTGTGTTCAGCAATTTCTTCTTGTAATTTTTTGTTTTCTTCTTGTAATTGTTTTACAAGTGCTTCATCTTTTTCTGCTTGAAGTTTTACTTCATTTAATTGAGATTGTAATTTTTCTAATTCACTTTTTGTTCTAAATATGCACATATTATTAAATGTTTTATAACGTTATTTTATTAATAAATATATCTTCATTAATAATAACTTACAAAAAATAATATAAAAAACTATACATATTTATAATCCCAAGCATTATTAAAATGATGAATCGTATACGTATTTTCTGTCTTTAATAATACTGATTCAGTATTATCATACCTTTTCCATAATGGAGAAAAATAATTAAACCCCATTATATTAAAAAAATTGCTATTATGAACAAATTTTTCTTTAATATTATCTGCATTATCAATGTAATTGATTTTTTCTTCAAGATATAATAAATTGAAGCATTTATTCATTACCAATGGTAATATATTGTTAAATATATCCTTTCTAATATCATTAAATGAATGCGTTTCATACCATTTTAAAACAACTGATAAGAATGGATTATGTTTTTCAGCACCAAATACGCCTGCTTCAATACTCATTTCTTTATAAAATTTATACCCATAATACATTTCCGCACCAAAAAAATATGGTAAATCTAATAAATCATTAAAACTTTTTAAAACCTCAACATCAGTGTCTAACCAAATACCACCATAATTATATACAGCATATATACGTAAATAATCAGAACAATATGCATAATTTTGATCTTCATACGCTTCTTTTAACCATTGAGAAGAATTAAAATCAAACGTATCTCTATTCCAATTTATAAATTGGTAATCAGGTAATTTTTCTTTCCATGTATCAATACATTTTTGTATTTTTTCAGGATAAGGATCACCACTAATCCATGAATAATGTATAATTTTAGGTATCATTTTATATTATCTTTTTATTACAAATATATAAAAATTATATAAAAAAACAATGGATTAGCACATAAAAGTAACTAACCCATAGGAAATAAAATAACAAAACGCGGAGAGAGAGGGATTCGAACCCCCGGAGCTTTTTAGGGCCCAACGGTTTTCAAGACCGCCGCATTCGACCACTCTGCCACCTCTCCATAAAAAGTTACCCGCAAACTTTTCAAAATTATCTGTGTAGACAAATAATCCTCTCCAAGAAAGTAATTCTACATACAATCTTTTCACTTAGGTTTTTGCGGGCGATACGGGAGTTGAACCCGCTCCGAACTGCGTGACAGGCAGACATCTTAACCGTTTGACCTATCGCCCAAAAATACGCAAGAAAGAATAAAACTTGCTTACACTTTCAATGATTTTTCTTATAAGTTAAACTTCCAAAAACCACTTGTCGTAGTTTCCTCAACATATCAAAAATCTACTTATTCTTGTGGTAGTACTAATTCCACTCAATAGTTTTTATCTAAAGTCTCAACTATATTTGACTAAGGTTTGAACTTGATACCTCAAAACAAGGGTTTTCTTTTTTTAGAGCTTCCTCTCAGAATCGAACTGAGATTTCAAGATTACAAATCTAGCGTAATAACCGTTATACGAAGGAAGCATTATATAAAGTATATATGCTTTACGGGCCCCTCAACCCTATCTTGGTGCATATTAAACCCATTAGAAGAATAGGAACTTTAAAAACCTATTGATAACCTACGTTTTATCCTTATGTTATTTCAGATAAGCCACTTCGATTAAACTACATATGCATCTGCGTTTACTACCATATCTCCAAATAATCATTGATACCGTGCATGAATCATACGGTTGATTGTGCACTCCGTCTCCATATAGCATAACCATCGTTTAGGTTTCTTCAGGAACCTTCTTAGCCAACTTCCTTGCTTTCACCGTAACTCGTAGGTGTAACCCTACTACTCACAAGTCTCATCGCTAAACCTAACCTCTCAATGATTGAATATTGTTATTACACGGGATTAAACAATACAGATGTCGTACCCTCCTGCTCAAATTCAATTTTGAACCTATTTTTAATTACGCAACTTCGAGAGAGCTGTATTTTACTCGAAAATTACAATTAAAACCAACTGCCTCATAACAATATTTTTGGTAGCGCGTAGGGGAGTCGAACCCCTCTTCCCAGCGTGAAAAGCTGATGTACTAACCGATATACGAACGCGCCATAAAAAAGTTTATCAATGGGACTCGAACCCACGTGTGGCGATCAACCACGAACCTAACATACCCGGTACCTATCAATCTAAGTCTGATAAACTTTTAGTGGCGGGGGGTGGAATTGAACCACCGACCTTCAGGTTATATTTTTATAAAACCATTATCATATTCCCAATGATGGTTAGGGCATAGTCCTATGAGATTTGTAATGGAGTTTATTTCTCTAATTGTTGCGCTATCTTCAAATTCAGAAACTGGTTTGATATGGGCTACTTCAATATATTTATCATAACCACATATAGCGCATTTATGTATGAGATAGTGTTCTAAAAAAAATTCTCTTGCATTTCGTCTAATTGCACTTCTTGCAGATTGCCAATTTTTTCTTTCAGCAAATAATTCACCCTTTGTTTTATTCATTATATCATCATCTTTTTTATCAAAAACGAGTGACATACCTAACTTCTCACATCGTTTGATAATAGACTCCTTAACGTTATAAGACAATTGGTTTTTATAGCCTAATTTTGCACCGATTTCTTTCCATGTATTTGAAGAATTAATGATTTCAATAAAATTTTCATCACTAATACGATTAACGAAAGAAGAAATACGAGTACCGTAATGCTTAAAATTTTCTTGTGGGTTAATTTTTCTCCTTTTGGGGACTATAATACCCATCCTTTTTGCTGCTTTTTTTATCGCATTACCACTAACACCATACATATTTCCAATTGAGGAATATGTTTTGTTCTGCTCTACAATCATTTTTTCTAATTCGTCTTTATTATATTTATCCATTATATTGATATGTTTTATATATAAATATTTGATAAGTATTAAAAACGAACCATTTTGTTAAAAAAATATTATAGTTCGAACATCTTTCAGTCTTTTACAACTGTATGAGCCTGATGAGCTACCACTGCTCTACCCCGCTATGAAGATAATAGCATTTTTAAGGTTTCAGCAATTATCATTCAACCTTTTTAAGAATGTAAGTGATTAATTTACATTTTATCTTATCAACTGATTTCTTTAATCTCTCCATAAATGTACCACTTCTTGTCTTCTCTAAATTATCATATGGTAATCAACCATTACTTTCACTTAGTGTGGAACTGCCTATTTAATCAGTAATAATGTGCAGTTTGCGAGTGGAGGATAGGAGATTCGAACTCCTGACCCTTTGCTTGCAAAGCAAATGCTCTACCAACTGAGCTAATCCCCCATATTTTATTTGAGCGATAAAAGGGCCTCGAACCCTCAACCTTCGGCTTGGAAGGCCGACACTCTACCAATTGAGCTATTATCGCAATTTTGTAAACCTTTCAGCCTTCCTTTTAAGTAGTTTACATGAGGTGTATAAGGGACAGGGCCTTATAGGACGCTTGAATCCACCAACTTGTCATTCGTGTTCTTGTCAGAAGAACCAACGACTCTGTAGCATTAACTTCACTGACATTATAACTACAGCAGATGCGGGCTGGGCAGGATTCGAACCTGCGACCCAATGATTAACAGTCATTTGCTCTAAAACCAACTGAGCTACCAACCCAAATAAATGTGTAAGACCCTAAATAATCTTCAAAGACGGCCTTGTACTTATGTACCCACTCGCAACACATTATAAGTTTTTTATCGTCTTAATACTTTTATATGCCATCCAAGTATTACCTTGAAAATATCAGAGGACGATTCGGAATACATCCAGAATTGAAAAGGAATCTTCGACTTACTAGGCCGATGCTCTATCGATTTTAGTGCACTACCGTTGAGCTATATATTCCAATATTGTTGTCTCACAGGGACTCGAACCCCAACTTGCAGAACCAAAATCTGTCGTGCTACCATTACACCATGAGACAATTTAATTGTGGGGAGAGAGGGATTCGAACCCCCCTACTGCAAGCCAGTACGACAATTTGTGCTCAGACGTGATTTACAGTCACGCGCCGTTATCTCCCCAAATTTAAAAATTGCTTTAAAAATCCCTTAACGAAACTCTTAGGATTTTCCTCTTCAGAGGAATCTTAGATTAAACTTTCGAACGTTCAATATATTAAGATTGCAATTATACCCCTGTTGACTATTTCAAGGCTAGTCATATGTCCCACTTCAATATATATTCGTATCAATTGAAGTTCTCGTAAATACTAAGGACTCGAACCCTACCTCCATCTCAGGCGTGCTTCCATTACACCAAGTATCTTTTTCGCTTTCACAATGCGCTTTTGTGTTTTATTAAAGCGTACCTAACAATTCTTCTAGTAGACAAATTAAAAAATATAAAAAATAAATTAAGTCCAATATTTTTTGCCTACCACCCTTAACTAGTATTTTTGACTATGAATCATTTAAAGTTCGTCATTAGTTGAGCAAAAAACGAGGTTCGAACTCGCGACCCTAACCTTGGCAAGGTTATGCTCTACCAACTGAGCTATTTTTGCAATTTATAAGTTTTCCATGGTAAGTGGCATTTAACATACTGAAACTTAAAAAGTACGCCAACAATCATTACCGCATGTTGCACGGACACTTTATTCTACCGCCTGTTATCTTGCTCTTCTTGTCTATTTCAAGGTGTCAACTGAATCTACCTCATTCAGATTATACAATGTGATAAGTCTGCGCTATTTTCACACTATGTGTTTTAATAAATATATCAATATTTTAAAAAATTTCAACAGAAATCAAAAAATATTGTTTTTTTATTTATTATTTTGACGGAAAGAAGGGATTCGAACCCTTTTTAAACCTCAGCGTTCCTCTTCTGTGTGGTGATCAAACCACATGCAACCGTTACCGAATCACTTATTTTAGCCTTGTATTGTACTTCTACTTAGCATAAGTGTTTTTTTCGCCTCAAACAGTCCTTTGCCGTATCTGTCATATAGACAGGTCATTCCGATTTTGTAGCACGGGCGGGACTCGAACCCGCACGACCCTTCCGGGCCAAGGGATTTTCAAGCAGTTTAGTTTCTGCTCGGACTATGTTATAACCATATCTTTCGACTTAGGTTGTAGGTATATAGTCTCTACACATTTATAAAGTATATAGGAGTTCATCCGTATGAAGCTTCCTCAACACTCTGCAGTATTTCAGCAGTCATAGCTTAACAGAGGTACTTACTCCTATTTGCTTTAATTTAGCTCGGCGTTCTTTACATTTATAAGGCTGTAACATTCACCGAATTAGCCTACTTCTACACAGGCCTTTCGTTTACTGTTTAAAACACTCCTGTGCACTCAATACCTTAATTGTAACTTTTACTAAATTTGTTTAGTTAAAGTCCCTCGTGTCTACCAATTCCACCACCGTGCCATTAGAGTTGAGTGAGTGTTTATCACTCAACCTTAATAAATATACACATTTTTATTTAAAAATCAATAGTTTTTCACAAATATTTTGATCATTTACCAAATTTTTTCTTTAAAAATATGTAAAAGTGAGTAATACAACTCTTTTTTAGCATTTTCAATTGTTTTTGTGCAAACGTTGTCACATGCTTGTATTTCGCTATAGATTTTAGGATCCATTTCGATACTACATCTAACAAAGTAATCAGGTATTGATGTATGATCAAAAAAACCTTTCGTGAATTTATAATTTTGCGTTTCGGTATTTATACCTACACCACTATATACAATCCCATCGTCTGCACTCTCAATTTTGATTAACATTTCTATATATGTATTGTAATACACATGGTCTTTTAACAATTTTGGATATTGTTTTTCTCTTTTCTCAAGTTCTAATTGAATATTCTTCTCAATTTCTGATTGATTATAATTTTTTGAGAAATTTTGTAAAAATACCAATTGTTCTGTTGTGAAATTTTCTAATCTCATAATTTTCAGTTGTTTAACATTGTCCCACAAGATTAGTAGGGTAATATTCAATTGGATTATTTTGTGGCCTAATTAGTCCCCAAGCAGCGAATTTTTCAAAACCTCCAATATTATCGATAAATTTAGCAGCCTCTTTAACAATGTCGCTATATTTAAATGTCATTTTTTGTTTACCAATTGTTGCATTAACAAATTTATCTCCAATTGAACATGAAATCTCCACATCTTGTGCATATTGTTGTGCTAAAAGGTGAGCAAAAATATTGATAGAAACATCTGCCTTTGATAGGTCTTTACCGTGCAAACCACCACCTGTTACACCTCGTCCCATATCAGAACCAAGTTTACGATTTGTTGCACCGCTATCAACATTAACACCGCCTGTCCAATATCCTAATGGATTAATAACACGTTGTTTAATATTATAAAAATCAACAATATTATTCAAATCATCATTATCTGCGTGACTTTGGCATACAGTTAAACAATCGTTATCCATGCTATAAACATATTTACCATCGAATGGAAAACTATTGAAAATAGTACCTGCAATATTAGTTAGAAGTTGTTCTTCTTTGCTAATATATGAACCTTTAAAGATACCATTATCACCGCATCTAATTTCTTCATCTTGTGCTTTTGATAGAATCTTATCTTGTTCTACATATACAACTTCAATGTTTTCTATACCGCTACATGCCGTTACTATTGTTTCGACAACTGTTCTATTATCATTATTCCATTGTAGTGTTGATTCGATAATAATAAAGCATTTATCGTGTCCAATCAATACTTCTACAGCAATACGTGGATTTTTTTGTATTTTATAGGCAAAATCAACAATCGCTCCTGCAATTCTATCTGCCACCTTATCAGGGTGGCAGGGATTTACTTTTTCAAACATATATCTTTTCTTTATTTATTGAAATTAACCATTGGAACCATATTTGAACTACCTTGCATTTGTGGTAATTTACCGTCCCATTTTTCAATCCAATCTTCAAGAACAATATTATATGTCAAAGATGAACTAATCTTATAATTGTAATATGCTTCGGCGTCTGCTTTAATCTTCATTGCTTTAGCATCACCTTCAGCCTTTGCAATAGCAATTTCTGCATCAGCACGTGCTTTTTGTACCTCATTTTGTTTACGTAGTGACTCTTGAACTGCTTGGTTTTTAGCGTCAATAGACTTTTGCAATGACTCAGGTGGTAGTGCATTTGAGATAAATTCAGTTACCATAAATCCTTCTGAAGCAAGAACAGAATCGAGCAATGCTTGTACTTCACTATTAAATTGAGGAATACGTTCAGTCAACTCATCAGGTGTGTATGTGCTTGCAATAGTTAGACATGCGTTTTTAACGTATGTTTGGAAAATACCATTTTGAATTTCTGTTAGAGGCGCACGATACTTTTCAAATACTGATACTGCAGAATCGCGTTTCATTTGATAAGCAAGTACAGGGTCTACTTTAAATTGTGTACCACCCTTAGTTGGAACATAAAAATATTGATAGTCTACGCGCTGTACATAAACAGGATAACTATATACTGACTCTGTAAATGGGTTGTAGAATACAAAACCACTTGCTTTAACTGCGTCAAGTTGTCCTTGTTCTGTCAACGAGAACTTCTTAAAACGGATACCTGCCTCTCCTGAATCTACAAGAGCACATGAACTAAACATTGTAACGACCAATACGGTCAAAATCATAAAAATACTTTTCTTCATTGTTTTTAAATTTTTTAAATTGTTTAACTTAAATTATCTATATTTCTTTTTTTAATTAGATTTAAATGGTTTTCTATCAAACCATTCTTTTTCGTCTACATAAGTAGTTTTTTTACATAGAGGGCAACTAACATATGGGTCGCCATCGACATCATGTTTAATGTCTTCAATACCTACTCCAAGAACTGATTTGCATTTTGGACAAATAAATTCTCTTAATTTAGAATAATTGTTTTCTTTGATAATCATAATCTTTATTTGTTGTTTTTAATCGAACACTGCAAAGATAATACATTTTTTCTAAATAAAAAAATTACCATCAAAAAATGCTTATTTTTTCAAATGCATTCCAATATCATAATACATTTTATGTGATAATACAGACCCTGGTATTTGTGATTTAAATTTTTCTTGTTTAAATTCTTCAATGCGATTTTTACTCTTTGTATAAAAATCAGGATCAATCTCTATACCAATATATCTTCTATTTTCTTCTATTGCAGCAATAATAGTTGAACCATAACCCATGCAATTATCTAAAACAACATCGCCTTCGTTAGAATATGTCTTAATAATCCATCTTAAAAGTTCTACAGGTTTTTCTGTTGGATGTTTAGCAGGGTGTGGACGTTCAAAGTTCAAAACTGATTTAGGGTATTTTAATGTTTCTCCCTTTCTTGTATCTTCAGGTTCCTTAAAATCACCATAATTACTATTCTTTAAGTTATGAACACCACTACCTCTACCATGTAATGGTTTACCAATAGTCATTTGTGGGTTGTATGTTGGTTGTTTTTTATAGAACACTAATATATCTTCGTGATTTCTCAATGGTTGTTTTTTTGCATTAAGGAAGCCACTAACACGCCCACCTTTTTTCCATACAAGGTTATATCGCCATAGTTTTTCGTTACTTAGCATTAGTTTAGCAGTAAACATGCCTTGTCCAAATAATACTATTGCACCGTCGTCTTTAATAATTCGTTCGTATTGTTCCCATAATTCATTTAATGGAAGTGGTTTATCCCATTGTGCATTAGGATTTTTCTTATTAAGACAACCGTATGGTAAATCACATACAATTAAATCGATTGATTTATCATCTATTTCTTTCATTGCCTCAAGGCAATCACAATTATAAATTTTATTATCTAATAACATATTACAAATAATTTTTAACTAATACAACAGGTGTACATCTATCACCACTACCACTTGTTAAATCCATTAATGAAGCCAATAATGAAACATAACGTCTTGGTGTCGTACCTTGTGAATCCATGTTACCGACTAAATTAGTTTTTTTGTTTTTAATTTCGTCTTTAATAGCGTTGTCTAATTCTTCACCTTTTAAATCAGCGTATTTACCGTCGATAAAATATTTCGCTTTGATTTCATTTGGTGAACCGTCCAATCCTTCAGTATAGAATGTAGAGACATCAGGGTCAGCGAATTCCCAAATACCACTTATATTATCTTTAAAACAACCGTCTCCATAAACCATTACTTCAACATGTTTACCTGTTTTCTCTTTAATAAGTCTCTGAATTGAAGTACATACTCTCATTGAATCTTGTACGGTTGGGAAAAGTTTTAATGTATCTTCATTTGCCTTATTAGAACCTAAAAGACCATAAGTAGGGTTCACCTTTGTACCAAAACTTTTCAAATCAAATAAGAATTCAGATTCAAGAATACCTTCTATATGTGTGGGTCTTAAAGAGCAATCAACATAATGATATGAATTTACGCCTTCAGCACAAAATGCATCAGCAATATGTTTAAAAATGCGACATGTACAATTTTCTTCTTCGCATATTTGTTTATAGTATTCTTCAATATTAACACCTGTATTAGGATTTAATCCTTTTGGATTTCCAACCTCATCAAAATCAGGCATACTAATAATAATGTTATTTGCTGCTCTTGCGAATGCTCTTAGAATCATTGAAAATCTATTTCGTGAATAGATTGGTGACATAAGTGCAATATTTCCTGTATGACATAATGTTTTAATTTCCTCGACCAAATCATCAATTTTAAGATATGTACCGTTAGTTCTTGCTACAACAGATTCTGTAATACCAATAATATCTTTGTCATCAATATCATAATAAAATGGTTCGTCATTACTAAAATCATAGCCATTATCATATACAGCCGTTGCTTTCAATACAGCGTCTACTACCATTTCGGGTAAATTATCCCCTTCTTTAAACATTGGACATTGAATTCCAATACTTTGTACTCCTATATGTTTTTTAATCATATTTTTATATTATGAATAATTATTAAACGTGTAAAACATCAGGGAGTTTTTCATCCCTGATGTGTCTGATAAATCAATTAAGACTTATTGCTACCAGGTTTTTGAAAACCAGGGTCTTTTGAAAGGTTATTTTGCCAATAAGCAATACGAGCCTCCAAATTTTTCAAATGCTTTTTATATTTCATAACTTTATTTGTTTTTTTAAATATACAACTTTTTAATTTTTAAATTGGTTAGTTATTATGTATATTGATATACCGATATTGTATAGTAATAGTAATATAACTAAACCAATACATTGTGAATTAGATAATTCTAATCTAATATATTCAAAATCACTAAACTCTTTTCTTTTCCAATCACCACGATTTAAACTTTCAATAACTAAATTTGAATATTCTTTTAAATCTAATGTATTATTTTCAGTAAAATATTGTTCAGTTAATAAATCAAGTTTAGGACTATCTGACCAAGAGAAAGCGTTACACCATTCAATATGCGTATTGTCTTTCATACCGAGACATACAACTAATTCATTTTTATTACCTCCACACCAATATGAACGTTGTAGTTCGCTAATCTCTACACCTTTGTCGTATGGAAATAATAGTATATATAATCTAAATTGATGTTTTCTGCCATACAAACCATTAATACGTCTGATGTATTCAATATCTGAGTTTTTTACAGCAAATGAATCTGACAATACAGGTAATTGATCATTATATACTATTTTAGGATAATCATACAAACCATACGCCTTTGCTTCTTTACTACTAATTTCTTCAAATCCAAATATAGAACGGCTATTTTGGATTTTATTTTTATATAAATGTGAAGATGTAGTTGGATATGATTTCTCTACTGTTTTATCCCAATAATAATCCTGAGCGTCGCCATCTATACGATAGTATCTACGTTTCATATCAACAAAAACCATTGTTGTATTAAATCTGTTTTTGATAATATCAAACTCTTTTTTACTATATATAAAATGCTCATTACCACGACTATCAAAGTAACTCCATTTTTCAGGGTGATATCTTCTATAAGAACAATCATACCTTTGTGTATGTGTGGTATTACCAACTTTGTACGTTCTTGTACAAGTTCTATGAACCCATTCGTCCCATTCGTCATAGTGTCGAACCTTAGTAACATAGTCACCTAAATATTCGGTGTCGGTAGCACTACATGAGAACATGATTAATCTTATTATAAAGAACATTACTATAGAAGGAACTACAAGTAAAACATATTCCAAAGGAGTAGTTTCTTTCCTAAAAAATAGTAATAAGAATATTGCTACAATAAATGGTAATGTAAACGCTATAATTTCCATAAAATTCTAATTAAAACAAATCAACTTCGTCGTCGATACCTGTATTCATTACAGTTTTACTACGTGTTGAAGAAATAACAGTATATTCAATTTTTGAAGTATTACTAATAAACCATTTAGATGGCATTGTAGTTAGCAATACGTTGTGTTCTCGAATAATATCCAACATTCGTTCTTGAGACTTTTGAAACTCAGTTCTTAGCAATTCGATACTAAGCATTAAATCTTTATACAACGAAGTATCAAATGTTGGGTTTGCTTCTGTTATCCATTTCATTAATGAACCATCTCCCTGAGAGTAACGTCCCTCGATGAGTTGTGGATAAATTTCAGAGAAGGCTTCTTTGTATTCATTTGATACTTGTGCCTTTTGCTGTAGGACCTTCCACATTTTATCATGCACGCCTTCTATCTTACCAACTTGTGCTTCTGCTTGTGCTCTAAGACGTGCATCAGTATTGTTGTATGAGAAATACATACCTCCAATAACACATCCAGATACAACTACTAATAATACTAAAATAACGCTAATACTTTTAAAAATGTTTGTCATAATTTTTCTATTTTTTTATTGTTTATACTTTTCAAAATAAAATTCAACTTCTTTACCTGTTTCTTGTATCAAACCATATTGTTTTAATAATCTATATGTAAAGTCTCGATTTACGCATACTAAACCATGTTTTATTTGTTCACGAAATCCTTCTACAGTAAAAGTACTTTTTCGAAAATTACACATTCTACAAGACGGATTCAAATTTTCCATACTATCATCTCCCAAAACATCTTCTGGTACCCAATTTTGTTTTTCCTCTTCTGACCAACCTCGAAATATGGGTTTGATATGATCAACTTGCATATCCTTATATTCTATTTCTTTTCCACAATAAGCGCAATGTCCACCATACTTATTGTAAATTTCCATTCTTTCTTGTTTTGTTAAGATTTTCTTTTTCATAACACAATTATACAAATAAAAAAATAAAAACACCTGTTTAGATGTTTTTACTCTTCTGTTTTATAACCTATATTAGACGTTGAACTACATGTTACAGGTTCAGGAAATGGATAATCTGATATACGATACTCTGAATCCGAAAATGGATAAGTTTTTTTATCCTTTTCAGTATAAGTGATCGTTATATCTGAAGGAAACTTTCTCTCTTCTTTTTTGTACACAAAAGGACTTTTAGGATACTCCCCGTAATCTTTCAATAATTTATTAAGTTCCTCATTATCAGTTACTAATGGTTTTTCTGTTTGAATAACATGTGTATCTGATTTACATTCGTTATTGATATTATTGATTAATATCAATGCTTCGTCTTCACTAACTCGATTATCTTTAATTAATCTTATAACGAGTTTTTTATATTCATTATTGCTCATTACCTACGCCGAATAAAAACTTTGTTATTTTATTTTCTTTTAAAAATTCGTCTTCTCCCATAAGTAGTAATACTACAAGTATGATTAATGAAGCAAGACAAAAAATCCAATTCAATACAGGAACGAAAGAGGCAAAAAACGCCATAATAGGACCAAAATATCCTTTTGTTTTAACACAAGTAGTTAAAAATGCCGTTACTAAAAAACATAGAATTAATGGCAAAAAATACATTAAAAATGGTGCTTCCATAATATTATTGTTTTGTTTTTATTTTAGTTATATGTTCATCTAAATTAATATTTAACACAATAGTGTCATTTTTATTATTAGAATTTGTTACTGAAAATTCCAATTTTTCGATTGTAGTATATAGTTGTTTAATGTCAGCCTCTTGTCTTTTTCTTAAATCAATTTCAACATTAAGAATAATCAAGAACATAAATACCACACATGTTATTGTGCCTAACCACCAATAAATCAATTTATTCATATTTTATTCTATAATTAAAGTTGTTTCTACTGAAAAGTTTTGTGGAATCATTTTTCCTTCTTCTGAACCTGAAGCAATCATAACAGCAATGTTTTCATTAGTTACATCTTCCACAACAATATCTTTATAAAATCGCACTTTATATGTAGCCATTACTCCAAAACTTGTTTAAATTTATTAATTAACTCTTCGTTATCAATTGTATGTTGTACACCAAACATATCACAAAACATATCTTTAACTTGATGTTTTGCGTCTTCTATTGTAGTATCAACAATAGAGTTTAATGCATGACGAGACCTTGTTCTGATATTATAACCTTTACTTGCTAAATGTCGGATCAAAACATCGTCGTCAAATACGTCAGGGTCAATATAAGAAGCAATAGTATAATCACCTATATGATTTAATGCATCTTCGTCGTCATCATAAACATCATATCCATTGCTTTCTACATAAGAAACGATATCGTAAAGTGATATCTCTTCTAAAATATCTTCAGGGTCGTTTCCTTTTATAAGTGTATAACCCTCTCTGCTACATTTGTTTTTTAAGAATTCAATATCAGATTCGTCCATTGAATCAAATTTATGTGCTTTATCAAAATAAATAAAATCACTTGGTTCGTTTGTATCAATAACTACATATCCATTTGACTCAAGAATTTTTGACATTTCCCATAATTCTTCGGGTGTATATTTCTTTTCCATACTACAAATATATAAAATTAATCTAAATATTCGCTATATCGTTCTTTAATCTCTTTATTTGTAATACATTCTTCATAAAGAGAAGGCGATTCATTAATCTTATCAAATAGTTCTTCAATTTCTTCATGTGTTGCGAATGAGAAATATCTAAAACCAGGTGCAAATCCACGATACCATGTTTCGCTGTGTTTTTTCATTTCACTATCTTTATAATATACTGATTTACCATAAAGACATCTTGCAGCAAAATCAGATTCAAAATCAAAACTATCAACAAATAAAATATATGGAACAGGTTCTTCCAAATCACTTTTAGTTATGATAACATCATATTTTTCTATTTGTCTTGATTCTTTTCTTTGCGCATTGAAATGTGTTCTTTTGTACCAAACACGACCATTATTATCTTCTACTTCCTCATAATCAGGTAATAATGGTTCAGGATTTGTTTCAGAATGTTCTTTATTCTCAAGTTGTTTTCTTAACTCTCGATTTTCTTTCTGAAGTTCCTCGTTACGCACTAATAATTCTGTATAACGTTTAATTAAATCGTCAATTGTATAATTTTTTAAAATTGTCTCTGTATGTTTATCTAAATTTTCAATTCCATTCATACCTTATGTTCTTTACAATATTCAATTACTTTTTCAATTATTCCAAAACGGTCATATATGTTTAGTCCATATTTTTCTTCCAACCATTCTTTGCATTTTTTTACTTCACTCCCCATATGCATTCTTTTAGTTTATCTGAATCCATATCTTTATATTCAAGATAGAATTCTTTTAATTTTTGTTCACGTTTGATTTCATTCTTAAGCCATTCAATTTTTGTGTCTATAACATCAACTTCATTAGTATAAAAATAATAATGGTCCTTGATTATTTCGAACTCTTGTCGAGATGTTATTTTACCACAGCATTCAGAATCAATTAAAACATTATATTCTCTAACAATTATATCATTATTATCATTAGTAATATATTTATATCCCAATTCGTTACCGTTTAATGGGTCGATACGAAAAATAGTACACCCATTATAAAATGCATTAATATTTTCTCTTGTTACTCTTTCCATGAAATTATTAAAATTTGTAGTCTTTAATGTTAATAAATGTTGATTGTCTGTATTGTCTAAGATATTTGTCTTTATAATTTCTATAATCCATATATAAATCTAATGGATTAGAACCATATCTATAATATTTACTTATCATACATTAATTCATATTTTACTCTCCAAACATATTAATCCACCATTTATTGATAAATGATTCAACTTTCGATTGTTGATCACCAAACCACCAAGAACCTTTAATAACCCAATGGATTGGACGAACTATAAGTGTCATAATAATGACAAAAACTATAAAGAATGGAATTGTTAATCTTGCAAGTGAATTACCTTTATATTTAACAGCATCCCAAGTATATGCTTGGAATGGAAGGTTTAAATCGCCATACATCCCTGCATCATACCCCCAATAATTACTTAGTTTTTGTAGTTGTTTTTCTGTAAGTGGTTCGTTTTCTTCTTTTAAAAACTTCTCAATATGATTTACGACCTGCCATCCTGACAATCGTTTAAATTTTCTATAAAAAATACCGTTCATATGCATTTTTATTTAAATTATTTTTTATTCAATGTCGTCATATTTGACACGTTTAGTCATACGACGAACACGTCTGCTAAGGTTTTTATCCTTTTTATAACGACCATGTTTACCACTGTAATAACAATGCCAAATTTCGACACGTTCTTGGTACTCATAACTGCCACCAGCAGCATAGTACAATTTACGAATTCCTATTTTCATATTTGCTCAATTTTGTGATTATTTTTCTCACAAAAATGAACAATTGATGATATATGTTATAATGTTATTTGTCATATTTATTCTTTTATAGTTTTTTATCCATTTTATTTGTAATCTCTACTTGAATTATCTTATGTGTAATAAATAACTTCAAAACAGGAACTATTATTCAAATACATTATACTTACTACATTAATATAGTCTTGTCCTTCATTTAACCAATTTAACAAATCACTTATATTTGTAAATGTTCTACAATTATAATTTTTCATCTTATTTTTTATTTTTTTGGTAATTCGATTATTGGATATGTTAGTAACATATATTTTAACATTGCATAATTTATTGATTGTGAAAATCCGTTTTTGTTAAACATATCTTGATAAGAATATTTTATCCATTTTTCTCCATTTGTATTTGTTTTTACTTCTCTGACCAATATTTTCTGTTCATATATTTTAAAAGGATTTTCATTTATTTCTCTAACTCTCTTAAGTATCGTGCCTGAACATATTGAATTTAATTGTTCTTGGTACTCACGTTCTTCATTTGCTATTTTTTTATTATTACGCACAACATGACAAATAGCATAAATAATTGGAATAGATATTAAAGACAAACCGATAATAGAAAATAAAATTGCTGCTATCATATTTACTTAAATAAATCTGTTTTTTTACTAACAAAAATTAACATTTTAACTAAGAAGAATACTGAGATCGCTACACAAAGAAACCCAAATACAACAACTACCTTTGAAACTGTATTCATATCAGAACACATAAGATTAAATGTTTGGATAAAATATGGACCTAAAAATAATGCAAGTGCAGATAGACCAAATACAATTAAAGCCTTTGCACCACCTTGATTGTTCATTACATCAAGGAACTGCTTTCCAAATTTACTTAACTCACGTTGTTTCATAATTACATCTCTACATAAATTACACCAAAATGATGATTATTCACATCTATTTCATTGCGGTTCAAAGCTTCTACAAATTTTTCAATAGACGCAGTTTTGATATTTGGACACAATTGTTTAAGTTCTTTTAATGCTACAAGTCCTCCACAATTAAATGTTTTTTCATTTACTTTTACTTCCCAATACAGTTCTGAAATATCTGTCTTTGGCGCATATACTACTAATTGTTGATAATTTCCCATGTTTATTTGTTATAAATATTTAACTTCACAACTCCTTGCTATTTCTCCAAGCATTCCAATTGCCTTATTAAGTTTATCAGAAATACCAAGAGATGACCTATAATTTAATTGTCGTAAAATAGTAATAGCTTGCATAATTACCATTCTATTATACTCTGTATTATAATCTTCCATTTTAATTGTTAATATTAAAAGTTATGTGATTCACAAAAACTACAAAGTTGTGGGTGTGGCATAAACATTGATTTTTTACTATAATATACTTTTCTACCACATTCTTGACAATAAAAATAGTCTAAATCTTTGTCATTGTCTAAATCCTTATTAACATCACGTGTTCTAATAGTAACGTGTCTATTTTCATTATCATATCCATATTCGTAATAAGATTCGTTCATTATTACAGTAACATTTGACGAATTTTTTCCATCAATGCAACGTTGTATAAATTCTTGAACTTCATTTAAAAATCTGTCCATAACATATTTATTTTAATTTGTTAAACTACTGTAGTTTTCTAATATACTTTATTTCTTGATAAAGAAACTGGTTTATCTTCAAACGTTAATTCTCTTCCGATAAGATGTTTAATTGTACCCTTTGGTAATACAATTCCGTCATAAGGTCCGTCAAAAGGTGAACCATAATAATTATACCAATAATTATCACAATATATATTGTTTCCACGACGAGTTTTTCGTGTAGGACGGGAAGAATGTAAAATTTCTTTTCCCTTTTCAGTAACTGATAAATAAGCCATAATTTTATAATTGTTTTTTTAGAACTTGTTTTATCGCTTCTTCCTGTGCTTCTTCATATGTATAGAAATCTTCACCATAGAGCCCGTCTTCGAGTTTTTGACCCTTTTCTGTTATTCTATACATCCAACTTTCTTGTGAAGAAGAATATATCGTAATATGGATATTAAATGTTTCTCGGATGTATTTTTGTGCAAACGCTAATGTTGGTGCTGATATTAATCCACTACAATATTTACGGTGATTATGATCAAAACAACCAAAAGTACAATACAATCTTCCTTTTACACCGAGAGTATCATAACAAGCGTAACAAGGCCAATCAAAACCAATTGCTTGCAACATAGTAGCGGTATCTAATGATACACATGGTTCGTTATAGTCTTTCATTTTATTCAAAATTAATTAGTTCTTCAATATATTCACGGTCTTCTCCTTTAAGAATTGGCATTTCCTTATCAATTTCCCAACCAAAAAAGTTCATTCTATAACGTTTAACTACAGCCGTACCTCTTTTTAGGTTAGTAGCCAAATCATTCCAATTCATTCCCTTTTGTAAGAATAACATATCTTGAATTTCATTACAAGATTTATTCTGTAATTCTTTTTGAGAAAAATAAAATTGTCCAAGACTTTGAATAGAATTTCTTGTTGCATCATTTTGTCTCCATAAAATACAATTAGTTACTTCTTCCTTTGGAATGTTGAAACAACGAGCATCAAACATAGCCTTATCAAATTTCTTTTGTAATACTTCCAAATATTTTCGATTAGACTCTGTATCTAACATAGTGTTTTTAAAATCGTCCACCCAATAACGGAAGTATTTATTGAAATACATAGTGCACATCGACGCTGCTACCGAACACATCTTCTGAACTTGATATTCGAACCATGAAGAAGTATTTAATGTCTGATAATCACATAAAACAAGTGTAATTTCATCAGATTGAGTATAACCAAATACACAACCTTGAATGTTTTTACACAATTCATATGTGGTATCAATCATAGTATTAACCATGATTTTATCAAATGGTTTATTAAGACCACGTGTGAATGTATGAAATGCTTTTCCGTCTAAACGAATAATAACAGGTGTGCGTTTCATTAAATGTGTTTTTGGCACACTTTCATACATTTTCATTCTGTCTCCCAAACTGTCTTTCTTATAATTTCCCATAATATTTAAAGTTTAATTTGATAATTTTGGATAATTGCATTAGATGGTAAATAAATAACACCTTTAGAATCTTCCATTTCTATGTTGTTATGTAATGTGTCTTTAAATGTAATACCAAAATTAGGTAGTGTAATTCCTTTATTATAATATTCTATATGTGGTTCTACTGTATCTGTACAAACAATTTTAAAATTATCTGACTTAATACTTTTTAATTCATACATATTATCTTCTGTTTTTGTATAGAAATTATATGTTCGATACATTTCACCATTAACTTCTCCAATTCCAAGAACAAAAGAACCTGTTACATCACCTCCATGAGATAAATTAATAGAATGAACATAACATTTTTCAGTTTCTCCTGTATATTCAACCTCGTTTACATATTCAATAGCGAATACCATTACAAAAACCACTACAAATAACATTCCACCTAATAAAATGGAAATAATTTGTTTTCCGATTGCCTCAAAATATGGTTTTGCACCATAACAATACCCATTCATTACATCGTCCCATGAAAAACCTATTGTAATTCCTAAAATAACTAATGCTACAAGCACGAAAAAAATAAATCCAAATGCTGTCATAATAATGTAAATTTTAATGTTAATATCTTATTTCAATTAATATCTTATTATCTTCTAAGATGCGATAAATATCGTTTTTATAAATAGTTCTCAACATGTTAAAAACTGTGTTCTCTCGTTTTTCTTCTCTCTCCAATATATAAAAAATATAATCGATCAACTCTTCTGTCTTTGGGTGTAATAATAAAGTACTCTTTTTCTTATTCCACCATTCAATTTCGTTTTTATATGTAAAATTCTTCTCACCGAAGTATGCTTTTGCTGCGCCAATATAATCAGCGATAAGTTCTCTCACATATTTATCAGGCATTTGTACTGCTGAAGGTTTTGTTCCATAATGGTCTGTCCAATATTCACAATGGTGTGGATTTCGACCTTTATGATGGAACCATGCATTTGCATAACCCTTTTCTTTTTTTGCCACATCAATTGGCGAAATACCCTCTTGATAATACTTTATTGATTCAATAAACTCTGTTGGTGAAAACTTTGATAAGTCATGTGTTATTCCTTGCCAAGGTATACCTAATTTACAGCAGTATTTAAAAACGAAATACTTATGTCTTAATATTCGTTTAGTATGTTTAAAAGCGTTTATAATTATTTTCATCTTTAACTAACTCATTTACTACTTTATTTAATGCTCTAAATTCTAATGCCCCATAACATTCGTCATGGTCTTCGTATTTATCAATTTCGTTTGATATACTATATGGAGAATAAATTTTAGCGTGATATATTGTAGTATTATAATATTCTCCGTCAGTAATATATTCAGGAGTTATAACCAAACAAATATCATACTTAAACCTTAACCATTCTTCTAATTGATGAATTTCAGGAAATGCGTATCTTTCAAAGTCCTTTGGTATAACTTCTACATGTACATTGATATAAAAACCATCTCTACAACGTATTTCACCTGCCTTATGACTTTCTGGATGTTCAGGGTCTTCGTCGTAAACATAATCACTCTTATACTTTACTAAAGATAAGTTACATTGATCATGAAATCTTAATGTACTAAGATTTTTAGCGAAATCAAAAAGATTTTCTTTCTCTTCCTTTGTTAAATAACTAATGTCTAACTCTTGCATTTAATATAAACGATTATATTGTTCTGTAATCCATTGAACTATTATTCCCATATAAGCAATTGGCCATAAAAGAATCATAAATACTGTTAATCCTGCTATATAATTATAATGTTCTTTGTCATTATAAATGTCAGGTTCAAAAATACATTCTTTTATTATCGGTATAAATATACTGAAAATACCAACAAGCAAGTAAATAACAAGTATTAATAATACAATTTCTAACGTTGTCATAATATTTTTTTTAATGATACGTTGCAAAGATACAACTTTTTTTTCAAATAAAAAAATTACCATCAAAAAAATACGCAATTTGTTGCGTATTTTTTATAATGCTCTATATAAATTACAACCAATAAAATTACCAACAACAATACATAAGTAATTAAGTAATATAATACCTTTGTTTTGTAATAATAATTCAAATGGACAAGTTAAATAATAAAATGCATCTGCAATGCAGTGTGGAAAACCACATAAAATAAACAAAGGTACACCTAATAACAATGGTAACCATTGTTTAATTGTTTCTCCTTGTTTAGCAAAATTTACTGCAGTTGTCATAATAATACCACATCCAATTGCTAACATAAAATTACATAAAGGGCCATTATTCACACGTGCTTCTATTAAATCTATAGCATTATTCCATATTTCAAAACTATGACATTTTGCTATAAACGACACAAATAAACACCCTAATATATTACCAATGATTGTTGGTATTAAATTAATTAAATCTTGTTTATTCTTAACAAAACCTGAAACACCTGTAAATAATTTCGCTTCGTATGATATTACTGCACAAAGTCCAAATGCGAATAAGAACATACCAATAGTCTTATTCGCTAAAAATCCCATTCCTGCTATACCAATAAAAATACCCGCAAGAATTCCCTTATTAAGAACAGAGAATAACTCTTTCATTCTTTTTTCTTTCTAATTTTAATTCATTTATTATTTCATTAATTTCTTTCTCCATGCTTTCATGTAATGGAGAAATTTCAGTCCTAAATATACAAATACCACTAATGCTATCCATAATTGGATCATGAAGATATTTTAAATAAACTTGATCAATAGCATTATGTGCCCATTTTTCAATCGGTCTTATATCAGTTACATACGGTTTAATTAAATTACTATCTTTAGGTGTATTAACTGATTTAAGAATACGTTTTACATGTTGAAAAGTAAAAAATAGTTTACCTTTACACTCTTTGATTAATTTTTCTTCTTCTCTGTAACAAAATGAATGTCTCATAAATTTAAAATGTTTTTAATTAACACAATATGGTCTTTTGTTAATCCCTCGTGATAATTTGTTCGTAAAAAATGTGATAACTGTTCTTCTAACATATCACTATCGTCATCAATTATACAATAATTTTCTACTTCAGTATGTTTATTTAAATAATCTTCTATTTCCTCGCCACGTTTTTGCCATACTCTATCATCTAAAACTCGTGGAGTAACACCAACTATATATGGTATAAGTGGTACTAAATCTCTATATCTTTTAAAATCGTCTATTGTTGATTCTAAATCGTATAGCCTCCATGAAGAACTGATAACAAGTTTAACGTCGTGTTCCTCACACAAATCAGTAATGAGTTTAACAACCTTTGGGTTTATAAAGTTACTACCACCTTCTTGAATGAACGAATTATTATGATAGCACCATATAGCGAATGTCTCACTATTTAATACACCATCAATATCTAAAAAGATTACTTTCATATCACTTAAATAAAAGAATTATATATACAAATAAAATAAACAACAAAACTATTAACAATAAAACCCATGCTAATGGCCATAATAAAGAAATGATAAAACATTTTAATAAAGCAATAAATGTTTTTGCTTTATGAATTTCATGTGAAAAAATATTACATGAAATTATAAATGTTATTAAAAAACATACTAAATATAAAATTATCATTCCTAACATATTTACTAACTTTCTTTTAAAATCTTATAATATCTATGGCATGTTTGTTTTGGAGCACGTTTAAACCATGAAGATTTATGCATTTTTTCAATTTTTTCATGGTTTGGTGTTGTATGTGCTTTATCAGGAAATAGTATTCCAAAATCTAATTCTTTATATGTAAATCCAAATTTTTCTTCGTCTGTAACACCAACAAGACCGTCGCTTGGACGTTTAATAACTGCCCACTCAGGTAATTCTAAGTTTAACCCAATTTCAATAATTTCACTACATGTATATTCAATCAATGGATAAAAATCACCAACTGAATCACCGTGTATTGTTGACCAACCAATATAACTTTCTGAAGCGTTACTTGTATTCATTACACGACCATTAATACTTTGCGCTATAGCATACAATGTAGCCATACGTAAACGTGGTGGTAGATTATATTCTGTTTGTGGTGCAATATCTAATGTAGTTTGCTTGTAATCAGGATTTAATCCTGGTTTTGTTATTTCTTCTAATATTGATTTATATGCTGTCTCAATATTAACTTCATGTGATTCAATACCTAATAAAGCACAAATAAGATAAGAGTCGCTAATATCTTTTTGTTTACCATTTGGCATAAGTACACCGACTACACGTTCACGACCTAAAGCCATACAACATAGTTTTGCGAGAATCGTACTATCTTTACCACCACTAATACCAATAACAGCCTTAGAATCAGGTCCGTTTTTATCAAACCAATTCTTAATATTTGCTACAATATCTTCAATGACAAGTTTAGCATCAAAATCTTGTTTTAAATAAGAATCAATTATTTGTGTATAATCCATTTTCTTTAATATATTTAATTTGCTCTTCGATTAAACAATCGTTAAGACGTTTATTATTATAATCTTCTTTTTCAAGTATCTCTCTTATCTCAGTAGAACTAATATCATTCATTGGTGTATCATACAAAAATATTACATTTTCATACTTATTTTCTGACTGTTCATAATTAGGTCTACCATACACGACCAAATATACATTATTTTTATCAAATAACCATTTATAATCTCGATAAAATTCAATTTTATTAAATGAATCTTGACCCATTATATAATAAACAATGTGATCTGGATGTAACGATTTGTATTTTTTAAGACATTCAACCGTATAAACAATATCTTGTTGTGGAAATCTTATTTGTTCAAAGGCTGTTGCATTAATACCATCTTCATTGTATAGTTTTACCATATTAAGTCTATCAGTAAAACTTGTAGAGGTTATTCCATTTTTGAATGGACTGCATTTAGAACACATTAGCAGAACAAAATCTAAATTTAATTCTGCTTTTGTGTATTTTGCAACACCAAAGTGTCCTTTGTGAAATGGGTCAAAAGAACCACCCAATATTCCTACTTTCATCATTATGGTTGTATCTTTAAGTCATCATAACATTTTTCAATTTCTGATTGTACACCCATAGCCTTACCCTTATCGTCAGAAATCTTAATACAATGAAGCCATTCTTGCTTAGCGTTCATTCTACAAGCCATAAGTTTCATAACGATGTTTGCAGGTTTACAACCAACATCATTAGTCAAATTGGTACCAATACCTGCTGCACACATTCCAATCTTACCCTTACAATATTCAGAAATCTCTCTAAATTTAGGGAAGTCTAAAGCATTGGAAAATACAATAGTTTTCAATAAAGGATTGATACCCAATTCTTTATAACGATGAATTGCCTTTTCAACAAACTCTTTTTCATCACCACTGTCTTGTCTTAGACCGTCGAAAAGTTTTGCGTGTTTAAGTGAAAGGTTACTAAAGAATGCATCAGTACCATATGTATCAGTCAAAGCAATACCAAGTGAACCATCGAATACTTGTGTCCAAGCGTCAAATGCCTTATAGTTTGCCATTTTATAACCGAAATTAGCACCATGGAACATAATCCACTCATGAGCAACAGTACCAATTGGTTTCATATTAAACAACATAGCAAGATGAACATTTGAAGTACCCGTGCAATAATGCGCTGAATTACTTAGTTCTTTTACAACATCATGTTGTACTTGATAATTAAAACGTCTACGTGTTCCAAATTCAGAGAAATATAATTGATGATTATTGGAAATCTCAATCTTCTCTTTCAAACGAGAATACATTGTTCCCTTATCATAAACATAAGACGAATTAAGAACGGAAGATACAATTGCAAGGATAGGAACCTCATACAAAGTTGCTTTATATAGTTTATCAGTTACAGTAATTGTTAACTCACCATCAGGTGAACGATCAATATGAACCTTACTTGCGTCGAACCTAAAACCTTTCAACCACTCCCAATAGAATTGTGGAATGTATGGAATATTTTTTGTTGCCCATTCGCACTCTTCATTAGTTAATGACAATAATTCCAATTTTTCAATTTCATTTTTAATCAATTGAACCGTGAATGGACAATATGAAGTTTTATTGCGGTCGTTGAACATAAATGTACCTTCAGCATCAGGATACATTTTCATATATGCGTAACCCATACTAAATTTGTAAAGGTCATTATCTAAAATACTTTTAACTTCTGATTTCATATTTAATGTGTTTTAAGAATTTTTAATATCAATTTGACAAGAATCCATAACTTCCAATGCTGCATTATGTCTTTCGATAGTTGAACCTGCGCAACAAGAAGCGTCTACTGTAATTTTATAATTAGGGAATTTGGCTCTTAATAACAAAGCGTTTGAAATAACACAAATATCAGTACAGAAACCCCACAATTCAATCTCAACTGTTTCGTCAGGTAAAAACTTATAATCATTGATCATTGTTTCTACAAATTCTAAAAGTTTTAAACTACCAAAAGTTTCTTTCATAACTTGTTCAGGATATGCTTTACATGTATATATAGCGTCATGAATTTTACGATTTAAAAACCATCCTTCAGTTTCTACAATACAATGTCGTATTGGTAGTTTAGTCCCCTCTAAAGTCTTATCATATGTATTTTCAAAGTGTGTGTCAAACGTTAAAATCAAACGTTCATAGTTATCATTATGTAACTTATTTACAATTCTATCAACCTTTTTAATTGCTTCTTCATTTCTTAGAGCACCGTCAATAAAATCATTTTGACAATCAACTAAAATTAAAATTTTCATAATATTATTCTTTTTTTAATATGGATAACTTTCTTCTGCTTCTGCAAGATATTTGTCTAACATGCTCTTAAATTCTTCATAACCAATATGTTCTAATGCAATTGTGAATTTTTCACTCTTTTCAAGATAATTAAATTCATATTGTCTATACTCTTTTGGCATTTCCCAATATGCTCGTTCTATAACGTTAGTTATGAATTCGTCTGCAGTATAGTATCTATCAGACATCTCTTGAGGCTCGTCCATTTCTTTATATTCAGTATCTTCTTTCATAATTATATAAAATTTATTTGAAAAAACCGTCATATTTCTTTAGTACTGGTAGGAAATAATCTTCTAATACCTGTCTTTTATATCCTGATGATTTCTCATATATCATATTATATGTTTCTAAAGCAGTTTTTGGTGCAGCCTCTTTGGTGAAACGTGAGCATTCCCAATCAATTAATGTTGCTTCAATATCCATATTAAGCATACCTTTTCCATACTCTAAATGATGGTCAGCATGCTCTCTATGCCATTTTTGTACGCGAGAATAATCATTTCTCCATAATAACATTAACCAAGGCTTCTCAATATCATGAAGTAAATATTTTGGTCTCCACATACCATATAGAAGTGCTACCATCTGAAAACTACACCAATGAGCAAACCAATATCTAAATTTACCTCTTTCTGATTTATTAAACTTTTTCATTTTTACTCTTTTTTTCTTTTTTACAATTTTTACATGTACGTTCTCGAATAATAATTGTTGTTATGAAAATAAATAACATTATTGCTGTTAGAATCGTTAACGGCCATAAGAAAGCAAATGTTACATGAACCCATGTAAAATGATTTTTATTAAATAAACCTAATAGTACAAATGTAATAATACTAATAAGTAGATATACAACTATATACATTGCCATAATATTAATCTTCTAAATAACCAAATTCTTTTAACAAACTAAACAATAAATCTAATTTACAACAATAGAATTTACTATGTACGCAACCACCATAATAGTCATAATCATCATCTTCTTCAATAGTAACACAAGTATTCATAATTTTCTTGTATTCCAAAAAAGATACTTTGGGAGCAATTTCCAATAACAAGTCATCCAATTCTTCAAATGAAGTTGGTTGGTCTTCAGGTATTACCTTATATTCGCCACCTGTATAATCACATACAGTACCTCCAACATTCCAAGCCTCTGAAATCATTACATCTGTTTCAAGTTTTTGACTCCAATATTTATTATAATGTTTTTCTCTTAAAATATCTACTTTACTCATCTTATATATGTCTTTTGTAATTAAACTAAATATTAAAAAATCATCTGTGTATTCTTTCTTAAAACCATCAATATCAGGTTTATCAAGTGGTAAATGCTTTATTGTTATATCTGCTTGTCTTTTTTTGTTTCTAAATGAATCATTATGTAAGCAAACATCACGATTTTCATTAAAATAAATAAAATTGATATTTAGTTGGTGATGTGGTGTAAAAAAGAAATTTTTATAAGAATGAATAATAGTTTCTATTACATTCTTTTGAGACTCTTTTGTTGTAAATAAACCATCACAAATAATATGATCATGTTCTTCAAATAGAAATATCCTATTACTTAGCATTCCATCGTTAAGTACATAATCTAAGTCTATGTAATTTTCTTTCAAGTAGTCACAGTCAATAACATAACACGAATCACCCTTTTCTCTTTTTTTTAAAGAAGCATAATGTGTTTTACCACTACCAGGTAAACCAACTAAAATATCAAATTTTATCGTTTTTTTCATTTCTCTTTTTTTTAAAATTCTTCGTCTTCGTCATAACAATCTTCGTCTTCTTCTTCGTTACAATACTCATTAGAGAGATATGATAACTCTTGAATTTTGTCTACACAATCAAAACCGTCATAAGATTGTTCCTCAAGCATTCTCGCTGCAAAACATACAGCAGCCATACCGTCATTACCGTATTTGCTTAAAACTTTTTGTTCTAATTCTTCAATTGTCATAATGTAATATATTCTTGTTTTACTTTTTTATTTAATATTTCTTTATTAAAATTACCAACTGTTGGACAATTCTCTTGTAATACATAGTCTATGTAAGCAACACCTTCATATGGTTTTTGTCCACTAATATGTTGAAACATTTCGTCTATAGTTTTACCATTGATTGGGTATCTAATATGAGAAACTGAATTTTTAGCATAAGTTCCATTTACTAAATCAATATAGAATGTATACTTTCCGTCATCACCCATATATTGTTTCTCCCATTCTTCTTTATCCATTGTATCAAATGGTAAATGAAGTTGTTCAAGTGCTAAATTATCAAAACTAATAACCTTAAACCAAGATTCGTGTGTTTCAACTGAACTATGTAGAATACTTCTCAATAATTTTTCAAGAATATTCATACGTTCTTGTATTTCTTCACTATGTTTTTCTTGATATGAAACACCTCTCTTGAGAGATTTGTAACCTAAAATCAAAATCTTCAAACCATGTCCTCTCAATGCGTCAATATCACTCAGTTTAAGAATACCATTAATAACATGAATAACAGCATTCTTAAAAGGCTTAATCTTTTTAATAAACTCTTGAGTTGGATTAACCAAAGAAACACCAAGACCGTAAATTAATTTGTTATCAACATACTCTTTAATCTTATCATAATGACGTTCAAAGTGAATTTGATTAACAGTTAAATTAGCATAAACCTTTTTCTCTTTAAGGAAGAACAAAAACTCATCTAATTGAGGATGTGAAAGGTCATTACCATTCAATGCCATTTCTGTGTAAGGATGAAGACTATCTAATAATGGATAATAGTCAGGACTAAATAAATCAGCGTGTTTACCATTTAACGAACAACCCTCATAACAAAATGCGCATCCTGCGTCACAATATTTAGTTATACAAACATCTGTATTTTCAGAGAAAGTTGGTGTAAAATCCTCATTATCAGGACATTGACGAACCTTTGTTCCATCGTCGAACATGATAACCTTGTAATTTCCGTTTTGATATGTTTTAATCATTTTTTAATTTCCCTTATAAAATTCAACATCGCATGATTCTGGAACGTAAGAACTTAGACTTTCAACCGAATTATCATTACCTGTTATAACACATGAATCAGGACAGAATAGATAATGCGCCAAAAGTTCTTTATCACTCATAACTGCGTCAACGAAATCACATAAATCTTCTGTGTGATCAATATATCCTTCAAAAGAAATATATCGATGAGTTTCGTTGGCGTAAGTGTATTCATTGATTTTAACATCGTCAAATGTTACTTCCTTAACACCAAGTTCTGTGAGCATACTTGTTAATTCATTTTGAACATCCTTAACTGCATTAAGAAGTTGTTCTGCGTTATTTTTATCCTCACAACCCCAATGACATCTTTCAAGTAGTGCAATATATAAATAACCTGCTTTAGCGTATACCTCGTGGTAAGTTTCCCAATCCCACCCAAAACATCCGTCATTCTCAAAATGGATTTTTTCAGGTATCATGTAATGTCCTGTTGAATTGATACAAATACTGTGTGTTGAACTTGAATTTGTTTCAAAAACTGATTTTCTAAGCTGCTTTTTCATAAACTTTATTTATTTTTTGTTTAAATATACTAATAATTTTTGTTATTATTTGTGGAATTTCAATTGCATACCATACGTTTTTGAATGGAATTTTAATTAAAAAAACTTTATTCAAACGTAATTCACATGCCATTTTAACCCAATCAAACTCTTTTACTACGATAGTATTACATTCAGTAGAATCAAACGTAATAATATACAAGCCTTTTTGTTTTATTATCTTTGTCATAATTTAACGTTTTTCCTTGAATATAATTTTACTTTCTAACATTCCATAAGAAGAACTTTCAATAAATATCTTTTCATTTGGTGTATACCCTTCTTCCATTGGTTCCATAAAATAGAATAAATCAGTTTCTTTCCATGTTGCTGAAGTTACTTTATAACCATTTGGAACATCAATAACCATTGTACCACCAAATGTACGTGTACGAATTTGTTCTGTACAAGAGGTAAAACTAAGTGTGCATACGAGGCAAAGTGCAATTGCCATAACAATTTGTTTACCACACTTTTTACAAACTTTGTGAATTTCACTCACAACTGTGTTTTTGTGAGTATTAAAATCTTCAATTGATAACGAATTTGAAGATGTCTTCCATTCGTGTTTACAAAATAATTGTTTAAAAAACTTTTTCATATTTATTTAATTTATTTAAAATTATTAGACAGATGTATAATGTTTATGATTTAGTTTGTTAAGAATAGATTTTAATTCATCTTCGTGGCACTGTTGTAATGTATAACATACAGAATCTTCATCTCGGCAAATAACTTTTTGTCCTTCAAGAGAAAGTTGTGTAATATGAAATCTACCTGTTTTTTTAATTTTAACATTACCATGTTTCTCGATAAATTCCTTAATTTCTTTCTTAAATTGTTTTTTATTTTCACTATTTATATCTCTATAATAAGCATTGATTAAATTGTTTGTACGTTCTTCGTATTTTTTATTTGATGGTTTTGAAGATATGTGATAACAACAACAAGAAGTACAATAATACACCCTTAATTCTTCGACATTGTCACTAATATCACCACCATTAAACTTAATAAATAATTGTGCTTCCTTCTCTGTATTAAATTGCATTTTTGCTCTTCCACAGTCAGGACACATAATTCTACATTTATTTGGTTTCATATTTCCTTTTATTTTTTAATTGAACACTGCAAAGATACAACATTTTTTTCAAATAAAAAAATTACCATCAAAAAATAGCGAACATTTACTGTCCACTACTTAATCTTTCTATAGCAATATCACAATATTCATTAGACATATCAATACCAATATAATTTCGATTTAATTGTTTTGCTGCCAATGCTGTTGTGCCACTACCAATAAATGGGTCTAAAACAATATCACCTTCATTAGTCCATGTTTTAATATGATCAATTGGTATTTGTATTGGGAAAACAGCAGGATGTTTTGTTTTATTTTGTGCTACTGCAATTTCCCATATATTCGATTTAACTTTTTCTTTATTAATATTAAAGTTTTTCTTAGTTCTACCATTTTCACCACCCATATTTTTACAGGTTGAATTATAATTTAATCCTGCGCATTTACAAGGCTCCATTATTGGATTAAATGTCTTTGGTTTACCCTTTGAAAAAACAAACATATATTCAAACACAGGATTATAACGAGGTTGTTTAACAACAGGCATTGGATTTGTCTTTTTCCATATCATTGTATCATTTAAATTAAAACCAACTTCCATAAAGTAAAGTGCTTGTTTAAATGAAGTACCTGTTTTCGTACCATTCTCTGTTTTATCATTTACAACCCATACAACAACACCACCTTCTTTGGTTACACGATATAATTCATTCACTATTTCTTTAAAAGTTTCATGATTCCATGTGTCACCAATTCCATTGTATTTTCTTAAATTATCATAAGGTGGTGAAGTTACTGTTAAATCAATATATGAATTAGGTATTTGTTTTAATATTAAACGTGCGTCACCATTAAATATTTGGTTCTTCAATTGTTTGTTCATCTGTATTTTCTTCCTCTTCTAATATTGCACTCGTTAATGTTTCTTCAATAATTTTTTCTTGATTAATTTTAAATTCTTCAATAAAATTATTAATACTTATAGTACTATCAGGAATAACATATTCATTATCAACCTGTTCAAATAAGATGTTATATTTTTCTTTAAAACTATTTAAATAGTTATTAAAAAATTCTTCAATTTCATTTTTTTTAGATAAAAATTCTTCTTCTGTTTTTAATGAAGAATCACCAAATAAGTCATAAATATCAGAAATTATATGTGATATATTATCAATATCTTCATAAAATTGTCTGTAAACATTAAATATTTCTTGATGTTCATTAATGAAATTGATTATATTTTCATCATTTCTATCAATTTTAACATCGCAATAATATTTGCAAATAAAATTCTCTTTAGGTAATGAGTCGATATTGAAATTTTCATCAATAATAATATCGTCTGAAAAACATACACTTGGATAAATTAAAAAATCAAATGAAAATAAAACAATTTTTTCTTTACCATAAACCAATACATTTTTACGATTTAAATCGTAACTATCATAATATAAATTATATTTCATCTTATTATATTTTATTTTCCATTATTTGTAACGGTTGATAATATTCTTCAGGAATCATTGCCCATTCAAAAATTTCAGCATTTTGTTCTAATGATTCTTTCCCACCATGCATTAAGAATGTTGCAAGTGCACGTTCTGCAATATATCCAACGATTCTTGATTGCATTTTAACATCATAATATTTTAAATATGGACGTATATACTTATCTTTATGTTCTTCAACATATTCTATACAATCTTCTTCGGAGAAGAAACCACGTATCATTCTAAATTCTGCTAATATTGTGAATATAAACTCACAATATTTCAAAAATGTGTTCTTATCCATTATAAACATTGAGGAAGGATATAAATATGTTGCTTTCGACATTGCTTCATAACCATCCATATATTCAGGAAATTTATCTTTTATAATTTCTCCTAAAAGTTCAAAATCTTCGATATTATGCCAATACTCATACCATTCTCTATTTGTCATTAATGTACCCTCTTTTGGTAGTTTTGGATGTACAATTAATGGAATTGGTTTGTTTAAAATTATCTTTTTAGTCTTAAATATTTCATCAATATCAGGTAAATTATGAAAACATGAATATATTCTCCGATAATGATTCATTCCAACATAATCTTTTATAGGATAATTTTTCCATATCCAATAAAAACCTGAATATTCATTATACATTAGGTTCATGCTAGAAATATTATCTAAACCTTCATAGTCTCTATAAATAGCCAATTCTGTATTAAATACAGCAGGTATATCATGACAATTTGTCAACACCTTAAAGACATGATTGTTTGTTATAGGCCTAAATGGAATGTGACTATATATGAATATATCTACATTATTATTACTTTTAGACATTTTTTAATGTGTGTTTACCATAGTATTTATTTCGTTTGCTTGTTTAATGATGCAAGCCAATGTTGAAATGTGTTTTGTGATAGCAAAATCATCTTCTTTCATTTTGTCAATAATACGAATTGCTTCATATTCCTCTTCTGTAATATCTTGAATACCTGATTTAAGCAACAATAAAATGACACGTTCACCACCTTTTAAAACAACATTTGTGTTTTTAAATTTATAAAGAATACCTCGATTGTCAATTTCCCATTGATTTGTATTATCCTCGTACATAATAACTTTTGCTAAATGTTGCAAAAGTACACTTCGATAAATAGACTTTGCAGCAACCCTTTTTTCTTCAGGGAAAATATTATCGTTAATATTCATTGCTATATCAGCAATTCTTAATACATTTTCAAGAAATGCACCTTCATACGCACAACCACTATCTTTTGTCATACCAAAAGATGCGTCAATAATAGCATTATCACCACCAAGATAATATATTAATGCATTCGTTTCAGCAGCACCAATTAAATTAGTCAAATAACGTCTAAATGTTGATAAATTTTTTTCTTTTTGTTCTTGAGTAAGCATAACAGTAATTTTAAGCAGTTAATCTATATTGTTTATTAAATAAATGTAATTGTGAAATGTGTACAAATAACTTTTCACACTTTTTATCAGACGCACCTGGTTTCATGGAGTTTTGAATATCCTTTGACCAAATACAAACAAAATCATCAGGCATTTCATATTCTGAAATCAAAAATATTTTACCCTTTTTAACTTCACGTCTAACGAAATTATCAAATTTCTCGTAATCAAAATCTACACGATACCCTTTTGTATTACGATATGGTGGGTCACAGTATACAAACGACTTTAAAGGGGTTCTTAGAGCCTCATACGTTCGATTTGTGAACTTCGTTTGCTTTAAATGGAGAAATCCTTTAACTTGTTTATTAAAGCCGTTAAAAGCCTCTTTTATGTGGTCTTCATTCTTTTTTGGATTATAGCCTGCATAACCATTCCACTGTCCACCGCCAAAAGAGCAAGCACAAGATACATAACCTAATAAGGCTTTAGAATATTTATTACCCCCGTAATTTAATGCATCATCTTTCATGTCGTAATATTCCTCTTTTGTTATTGTTTGAGGCGCAACGAAGTTTCCATTTTTAGTGTCATTCCACAATGCAACCATATATGGATTAATATCGTTACCAATTTTTTGATCAACATCAATATTAGATATGACATTTGCACCACCCATAAACATATCTACAAAAGTATAATCTTTTGGACATACACGTTCGATAATTTCCTTAATTGGTTTAATAATTCTTGTTTTACTGCCTTGATATCGCATAAGTTTTTAATTAAAAGTTATAAATAATCAAATTTTAGTTCATTTTTATCCAGAATAACATTACCAAATGTATCAGTTAGTTCTTCTAATCTAAAAGTTTTCTTCCCTGTACGTGGATTAACTAAGAATTTATGTTTACCACCATCGGTTTCTTTCTTTTCATAACACATGAATAATATATCTTTAATTTCATGTGGTCTTCCAATCTCTTCCAAATATACATTAAAATTTTCTTGTTTCTTGAAAAAATAACGTCTATCATTTCTAACACCTTCTGAGTTTGCTAAGAAAGTGCTGATTGGTTTAACTTGAATATAACTCACCAATTGTGAAGATAAGTCTCTTACTGTAATATCAACATTAAAATCACTATCAATATTAGAAGTTTCATTAGTTATTATGAATTTTCCGTATGACAATAAATTGTCAATTACCTCATTCTCAACAATATGTCCGTCAATTGTTTCGATAATTGTATGTGTAATCAATAAATCAAAACATTTTTCTAACGTGATATTTGTATCAAATTTCAATTTTTCAAACAATTTGTTAGCAATTAAAGAAAATTGAGCAATACTTCTACCTTTATCTTCATCACCTTTACATATTGTCGTGTCAAAATTATTTCCTATATAATCATTAAAATAACATGTTGCAAATCTTTGATAATCATTTGTATGATATTTCTTATATAGGTATGAACAACGTCCAATTGCTTTAGGACCAACAAATGGTTTAGTTTCTTGATTATAACGTTTATTGAAATATTGTTTATTTTTTTCGTAGTATTCTCTATCCTTTAAAATAGTTATTTCAACTCCCATACCATTCCCTCCAAGTTGCTTTCTTTCATATTATTTATCAACTCGAAGTAGTTGTACTTATTAAGCATTTTACTATTCTTTTGGAATACGTAGAATACACTTGTGTATTTTCTTGAATGACATTGTTTCTTATACTTAGCACCACTAATTAAGCGTGCTTTAGCATTAAGAATGAATTTATCAACACAATAAAACCCTAAACTCATTGCTGCCATAAAAACATATTCTTCACTATTATGTTGATAACCACCACTTACAGTAGACATACATTTAACAACAAGAATACCGTCCTCTTTCAATGTTCGATAAGATTCTTTCAACCACCAATAATAATTGTAATAAAGTTCAGATACAGGATAAAAAGAACTAAATCGTTTAAACATTAAACAACTCTTATCTTTTCCTTCTAATGCTGATTTACAAGTTTTTGGTGAAATAACAAATGGTGGGTCAAATACTATACTACCAAGACTATTATCAGGCATTGGAATCTTTTGGAATGGTACAATTTGTTTAACATCTTCAGATTGAGGATATACATCAAACAAATGTTTTGGTACGGGCAACTCATATTCGTCACCTCTATTCTTTAAATAAAACTTTAATTGTGAAGCAGTAATATCACAATCGAATGCCTCTCCATTATTATACAATGTCATAATATTCTTTAAGATTTCTTTTTGAGAATAAGATGTATTTCTAATAATGGTATCATTTGTTAATTTCAAAGTTTCATCCTCGTCTTCTACTGAAGAACAAGAAGTTTCTTCTACAACATTTTCTTCTACTGTTTCTTCAATAACAGTAATAGGTTCTTGAATTTGAATAATTTCTTGATTGTTTGTTATTTCTAATATAAAAGCGTCTTGTTTCATAAATTAATATCCCTTTCCACAATAAGATTCGTCATTAGAGAAACCAATTTTGCGTTTGTTCTCTGATACTTCATTCTTAAGATAATTGTTATTTTTAACCATTGAATCAATCGTTTCGAACGATTCTTCTTCTGTATGTCCAAATACAAAATACAATAAAATCAATTCATTAATATGATCAATTGTATATCCTTCGGTCTTTCTAACCCAGTTATCAATATCAATCTTTGATAAATCTTCAGATAATACTGTTTTTTCAATAAAGATTTTTCTACTCTCGTCATTTGGTAATGGAAACTCAACAACTCTATCAAAACGTGAAGGTCTATTTTTATAACGTGCTTCCATTTTTTCAATATAGTTAGTAGTTGCAATAGTTACAAGATTACCAAATTTTAAGTTACCGTCTAAGATATTTAAAAGATAAGTATCAAACGAACTACGTTCACCTAAAAAGTTATCAATATCTTCAATAATCGTAATAATTTTTCTATTAGGTTCTATTGCTCGAACTCTTTGTATTGCATCTCTATACAACTCAATATCTTGTCCACATGTCAATGAGAAAACAATACCGTCATATTGTTCTATTAACTCTTGACACATTAAGTTAATTAAAGACGTTTTTCCTGTACCAGGTGCAGAATATAATAAATAATTACGTCTGAATACTCTATTATATTTCTTATATGTTTCTTCAAGTGTCCAAAATTTACTAATGTCGTCCAATAACAAATCAGTCGCTTTATTAGGTAAACGATATAATTTATTTGTTTCTATCTTATTATATCTAAAATACATACCTATCTGATTGCTGTAATGTATTGTATAATATCCTGATTTAAGTGTTGTAAATGTGTTTTCAACAGGTATGATACAGTCACCATTTACTGTCGACCATTGTGAAGCTGTAACACCGTCTACAATTTTATTTTTTTCTTTGGTGCTTAATTTAAATTTAGGTTCAAACAAATCATTTTCACAAACTTCGTCTTGAATAGCTTCTTCACAAACACAAGAATAACCTTCATATTTATCTTTATCATTATAATGTACTTTTGCCATTTTTGTTTTAAATTTTTTCTTCTACAAATATACAATTTTTATTTTCAAATTTTAAATTTCCACCCAATGGTAAACATTCTAATAATAAATCACAATGTTGACAATCAGGTACTTGAACTGTTTTAGTTAACTTTTTCTTCGACATTATTCCTTTGAAATGTTATTTCTTTATCATTAATTGTTACTATTAAAGATTCTTTTGAATATTGTAAACAATCAACATAAAATATATTATCAATCTGTGATACTTTTTTAACCATAGTATGACCAACAACTTGAAATAATTCTTTTTCTTTAAAGATATTATATTCTTCTAAAGTAGAAGGACGTATCCACATTGGGCCATGTGTTGGTGACGTACCATAAGTATCACTAAACGTTGTAGCATTTTCAGAAAAATTAAAACATTTAACCGATTCTTTATTCCAAAGTTTATTAATAAATGTTGAAATTTTATCTAATTCAATGTTTACAATGTATGGTTTACCATCTTCAATAAAGTAAAAATCATTTTTCCATTCAAAAATAGTACCATCAACTAATTCAAGTTCAGGTAAAATAGTTATTGCTTCCTTTTTGAATGATTCAATAGCCTCTTCAATTGTATTACATTCTTCTTCTTTATTAAGTTTATATAATATATTCGTTGAAGTATTTAACAATTGATTTACATACCACGCAACCGAAAGTCCTGCATGACTAACTAATACCTTATTTTCTATATTATATGCTACTTGCATAAAATCAGAAAATTCATTGAATACTTCTTTAATTGTCTTCCAATTATAGAAATCGAAACGTGATGTTCTCATAGAAATATTTTTCCAATGTTGATCATCATGATTACCAATTAATAAAACTGTTTCAGGATGTTCTCTTTTATAATCAATAATTGATAAAAAATTGTTTAATTGGTCTTCAAAACTCATGTTTACATATGGAGAAAAGTAATCTCCAACGAAAATGTTTATTCCATCAGAGATTACTAAATCTTTCCATGCTGTTCTACCATGAGTGTCACCTATAATATTATATTTTTGTTCCATTTATGGCCTTAATTTATAACAGATTTGTTTCAAATAAATTGTTATTATTACAATATATTTTTCTTGCAGTAGTAACGCTACCAAAATTTTTTGTATTCAAACATACATCATAACCGTCAAAAAATACACAATTTTCACAAGATTCAGATATATAGGCATCGCATTTTTTCTCTGACTCTTCTTTGTTTAATTTATTTTTTACTTCGTCCACTATATATTTAACGGCGTCTTCGCATGATATTTCAGTATAATCAATATCATACGTTTCTAAAATTGTTTTAATATCTCTATCAATCATTTCTGACTCTTCTTTTGTTTGAAGACGTCCCTCTGATTGATATGTTTCTGAACGATTAATAAAATACATTAAGTTGTTAAATGTATGATATTGTTCAACTACTAAATTATTGAAATGTTGTGATGATATTTTATTATAATGTATTGATATTAGAAGTGGAGAATCTGTGATTATCACATCAACTTTATCCTTTAGTCTAAATAATTTGTGGTATTGTTTTCCAAAAACATAAAGTTGGTCATCTAATACTTTATATGATTCTTCCCATACTTTATCTTTTACAAATTCAAGAGATAACTCACAATTGATTCCTAACTTCTTTAATTCATAAAAAATACCACTTGCGCAGGTAGATTTACCACTACCAGGGCCACCAATTAAATTAATTACTATTGTTTCTTTCATTGTCTTTTTCAGTTTTTAATTGTCCTATCAATAGATATGGAATATTTATTAGTTCTCCAAGTTTTGAATAAGCGAAATAACCGTGGTCTATTATTCTATTAGAACGTCTAAATGTTTGATTTTCAATATACATTAATGGTTCTTTGTAAAGATAATAAACCTCATTCTTCTGTAATTTATTAAATTTAATTAAAAGATAACCCTTAACTATATAATAATATGTTAATATGTATTGTAATATCTTTAATCCCATTTAATTTTACCTGTTATCCAATCCTTTATTCCTGCGTCAAGTGCTTCTTCGTATGTATTATATGTACCTGATTTTGAAAGATTTAACCCTTCCCAATTATGGTTAATATCAGAATGTCTAATAATAATATCATAGCACCATTTATCAAACTCCATACCATCACCATGAAAGCCACGTGGATGTCTTGCTAATATATGAACTCCACGTTCTTTTCTAAACCAAGATTGTATATCGGATAATAACGCCAACCTTTTATAATTAAAAGTTGAAATTTTCACCCAATCCCATTCTCCTCGATAGTCTGCAATTTCAAATAATAATCTTGCGGTTTCAATAGAACAGTATTTATTAATATCCTTCATATTTATTGTTTTCCTGTGTGTCCAAATCCGCCTTCGCCACGTTCTGTTTGAGACAATTCTCTAACTTCCTTAAACTCAGCACGTTCTACTTTATTAATAACACCTTGTGCGATTCTATCACCAGGTTGTACGATATATTTTTCCTTTGAAAGATTGATCATAATTACTTTAATTTCACCGCGATAATCTTCATCAATCGTTCCAGGCGCATTAGCAACACACATACCATATTTATATGCCATACCACTACGAGGTCTAATTTGACATTCATAACCATGTGGTAATTCCATGAAAATACCTGTTGGCACTAATACTCGTTCTAATGGTTCAATAACCATTGGTGTGTCAATGTTTGCTTTTAGATCAAAGCCTGCTGCTCCTGCTGATTCATATTCAGGAGTACGATGATTCGATTTGTTTACAATTTTTACTTCCATAAATAAAATCTTTTTATATAAATATACAAAAAAATACAACAGTCCAAATAGAACTGTTGTATGTTAACATAACAATTTAATGTTTATTCTCCAATTTGAATTTGTGTAGAATTATCTCCTGCAACTTGTGTTTGTTTAATATCACGTTTAAAGAGATAACCTGCAACAAAACCAACAATAGCACCAATTAATGTCATAACCTCAGCAAAAGCATAAGTAACTGTTGGTTGTACTAAATGCATAATAACACATGTTAATACTGTCGCAACAATAAGTGCTAATGAAGTCCATTGTTTCCAAGTCCAATTTTTCATATTATTTAATTTTTTTAATTAATTATTGTAGATCAGTAAATTGAACGTCTTCAGGATTTACTTGAACATCAGGTTGAGGACCACCTTCTTGTGGTGCTGTTTGTTGATACAACTTAGTTGCAATTGGATACCACTTGTCTTGAAGTTCTTTTTGAACACGTTCAAGGTCTTCCATTTTCTTTTCCTTAATTACGGTTCTTAATTCTTCAAGTTTTGCTGTAATATCAGTCTTCTCTTCCTCTGTTACTTTATCACCTGCTTCACCCAACGCTTTTTCAATACTAAATGCGAATGAATCAGCAATATTCAGTTTCTCAACCTCTTCGCGTAGTTTTCTATCTGCTTCAGCATTTTCCTCTGCTTCACGTTTCATTCGTTCAATTTCTTCTTGTGACAAACCTGACTTAGCCTCAATACGAATATTTTGTTCTTTACCTGTTGCCTTGTCAATTGCTGATACTGAAAGAATACCGTTTGAGTCGATATCAAAAGTAACTTCAATTTGTGGAACGTGTGCAGGCGCAGGAGCAATACCGTCTAAGTGGAACAAACCAATTTGTTTATTTTGATTTGCCATTGGTCGGTTACCTTGAAGTACATTAATTTGCACACCAGGTTGATTGTCTACTGCTGTTGAGAACATCTCTGTACGTTTAGTTGGGATTGTTGTATTTGCGTCAATAAGAGTTGTCATTACACCACCCATTGTTTCCAATCCAAGATTCAATGGTGTCACATCTAACAATACAACATCTTGTACATCGCCTGCTAACACACCACCTTGGATTGCTGCACCCATAGCAACAGCCTCATCAGGGTTAACCGTTTTATTTGGTTCTTTACCAAAATATTTCTTAACAGCCTCTTGAATAGCAGGAATACGTGTAGTACCACCAACAAGAATTACTTCATCAATATCTGAAACCATGAATTCAGATTCTTTCATTGCTTGTTTACAAACATTAATAGTTTTTTCTACAAAACTGTCAATTAATTGTTCAAACTTAGCACGTGTCAATGTTTTAACAAGGTGTTGTGGAACGCCATCTACAGGCATAAGATATGGCAAATTAATTTCAGTGCTTGTTGTGTTGGACAACTCAATCTTTGCTTTTTCTGCTGCTTCTTTCAAACGTTGCATTGCCATAACGTCTTTTGAAACATCACCACCAAAATCATTTTTGAATTCAGTGATCAACCATTCCATAATTGCACGGTCAACATCATCACCACCAAGGTGTGTATCACCTGCTGTTGATTTAACTTCAAAAATACCGTCTCCAAGTTCAAGAATAGAAACGTCATGTGTACCACCACCACAGTCAAATACAACAATCTTCATATCCTTATCAGTCTTGTCAAGACCATAAGCCAAAGACGCTGCTGTTGGTTCATTGATAATACGACGTACATTCAAACCTGCAATTTCACCTGCTTCTTTTGTTGCTTGACGTTGTGCGTCATTGAAGTATGCAGGAACTGTAATAACAGCCTCAGTAACAGTCTCACCAAGATAATCTTCTGCTGTTTGTTTCATTTTTTGAATAACCATAGCGGAAAGTTCTTGAGGTGTATATTGTTTATCATCAATAACAACACGTGGTGTATCATTATCACCCTTTACAACTTCGTACTGTACTTTTTCAATCTCACTTGCGAGATTTGAATAAGGTTCACCAATAAAACGTTTAATAGAAGAAATAGTCTTCTTTGGATTAGTTACTGCTTGTCTACGTGCAGGGTCTCCAATTTTACGTTCTCCATCTTTTGTGAAACCAATCACAGAAGGCGTAGTACGTTTACCTTCTGAGTTTTCAATGATTTTAACTTCGCTACCTTCCATTACTGCTACAGCAGAAAAGGTAGTACCAAGGTCAATACCAATAATTTTACTCATATTTCTCTTTCTTATTTAAATTTATTAAATTATTATTTATTTCTTTCGCAATAAAATTTATTCTCTTCATAAGAGACTATTACAAATATATCATTAATTTCCAATTTGTCAATAGAATATAAGAAAATTTCTTTATTATCTTCTAAAACTCCAAGATATGTATTTATTGGTCCTTCTGGTTCTGATTTGTAAAATATTTTTCCTGTTTTACCAATAAAATCATTAACAGAAATTAAATTTTCTTCTTGTTTTTTTAATTCTGTAATAAGATTTTCTCTCGCTTCAGTAACAACATCTTTTTGATTAATATTCCTCATTTTGTCTTTATACATCATTATAGACATCATAATACCAATAGTTCCACTAATAAGGAATATTGTTATTTCAGACATTTCTATGCTACTTAAGTACAATGTATAACTCATAATTGAGAACATAATAATAGCACAAAATATACTATTGACAATATATTTTGTCTTTATGTTCTTATACGGAAAATAAAGAGTAATAAGTGTTTCTGTACAAAATAAAAATACAGAAGCAATAAGAGTTACTAATAAATAAAATTCTAACATACTTTGAACTGTTTAAAATTATTTCTTCTTTTTCTTTGCGTCTTTTTCTGCTTTCGTTTTCTCTGCAAGTTGTTGAACTGTCATTAATGCAAGTTCATATTTTTGAGTTGCAACATTACCATATTTTCGATACATACCAAGACTCATTTGTAATTCAGGTTTTGTAATAATAACCTTTTCTTTTTCTTCATCATAAGAAATTTGAGATAACAATCCTTCAATCCAAAGGTTTTGAGTTTGATCATCTACACATAAGAATGCATCCTCGTATAATGCAACAGCAACAAGATTTTCTTCTCCTGTAAATAATTTAACCAAATCATTACCTTGAACAACCTCTCCGATAGAATTCTTAGATTTTTTAAGACGAATTGCTTCAATACTAATGCCCATATCAGTTAATCCAACACTTTGGGCCATACTTTTTACTTTTCTTTCAAGACCATCATGTAGGTCACGTGCATATTTTCCCATATTTTTAAACTTTTTTGAATAAATATACATTTTTTATTTTGTTTTTCACATAAACATTTCCTTATATTATTACGCGCGCGCGAAGATCGATCACTAAATTACTTAAGATAAAAAAAAATATTTAGCTAAATAAAAATATAGCTAAAAAAATATTGTTTTTAATTTTTTTAATTATATATTTAGTACGTATAAATTGAAATAAAACAAATGAAAACAGAGAAAGAGTTAATTGAAAAAACACCGATACCTTCTGAGTGTATTTCAAAAGAAAAATACAACGAATTAAATGATAAATATCTACGTTCAGTTGCTGATTATCAAAATTTAAAACGTCGTACTGAAGTAGATAACACACGTTTGTTTATTGATATGAAAAAACGTCTTATCAATGATTTATTACCAATTCTTGATGATATTAGACTTGCAGCAGAAACGACTCAAGAACAAGCCATGTTCATGATTTATAGAAAAACAATTCAAATGCTAGCACAACATGGAGTTTATCAAATTGGTGTAGAAGGAGAACAATTTGATGTTAGTCGTCATAATGCTATTCTAACGGAATCGAATCCTGATAAAGCACATAATGAAATTTTAAGTGTACCAAAATATGGATATATCTTTGACGATAAAGACGTTATTCGTTATGCTGACGTTGTTGTAAATATATTAAATACAGAAAATTGATATGATAGTAAAAATATATAACGGTGATATCACAAAGTGTAAAGCTGATATTATTGCACATCAAGTAAATTGTAAATTTGTAATGGGTGGTGGTGTTGCATTAGCACTAAGAAAAAAATGGCCTGTTGTTTACAATAATTATGTTGAAATAGGTAAACAATATAAAAAACCTTCTAATGAATGGTTAGGTACTTGTCAAATAGTTAAAATTGATCAAAATAGATATGTAGCAAATCTATTTGGACAAGATGAATTAGGACATGGAAAATGTTTTACTAATTATTCAGCATTAAAAGAAGCATTAGAAGAACTATTATGGCAAGTAGAATATATGGGATTAAAAACTATTGCTTTCCCATGGTTAATGAGTTGTGGTCTCGCAGGTGGTGATTGGAATATAGTTAAACCATTAATTGAAAATGTCTTCGAAGATTCAGATATAGAAATTCAATATTGGAAATTTTAATATAATTTTTTAAAAAAAATAAAAAAAACATGCAAGAAGAAAGATTTAATGAACTTAAAAACTCTGTATTAAATAGTCTATCAGAAGTTTTGATTGAAAAGAACCGTAAATATGGTAATGCAGCCCTTGAACCAATTGGTTTATTTTATAAAGGAGATAGTGCAGCAAGTATTGCTATTCGAATTGACGACAAAATCAGTCGTGTAAGAAACGCAGAAGAATTGAGAAAAAATGACATGTTCGACCTTTTAGGATATGGTTTACTATTGGGTATTTCTCAAAATTATTGGGAAATTCCTGAAAATTATAACTTTGAAGAAAAAGTACGTTACATTATTGACCAAATGAGAGAATATGTAACCTTTGAAACTTTGAATCAAGAAAAAACTATTTTCCAAAAGACTTCAAGAGCACTATTCGGTTTAGATGTAGTACTTCAAACATTGGAATATGCTGATTTTGATAAAGATCTCTTAAATGACTTTATTTTAAATCTTGTTCAATATTTCATTGAAATTGAATGTGACGATTTTAACGATTTAAAAGATTAATATTAGTATAATATATGTATTGAAACCTGTAATTAATTTTGCAGGTTTCTTTTTATTTTTCATATATTTGTGGTATGAACACAAAAAAAACATATCAAGGGCAAGTAACTGTTACATTTAATTTTTCAGTAAATTTTGAAAAGTTATACTTAGTTGTATATTATAACATATTGTTAGAACGTAGACGTGTTGATCAAACAATACATGATAGAGTTTTTGACGAATATGTTGAAAATGATGTTTATTATTTAAATGATGTATTCGAAGAAAATATTATGCGCTATCATAATCATGAAGCAATTCGTGATTTAATAAAAGAAGATTTTAAAGAATGGATTTTAATTAATAAAAAAAATGGCTAAAGAAGAAAAAGTACAAACTCAAACTGAGTTTCAGAAAAAGATTTTAAATCTATTAATAGAAAAAGGGTTTAAAAACCCTACACCTGACAAAGTGGCTATTATGACACATAATAATCGTATTAATGCAAGTGTTAATTATGATTTTATGTCTACAGGTATAGAATTTCCTAAAAATGAAACTTCAGAACAGGAGACATTAGACGCAGGCTTTAAATGGTGGCCAACTTGGCATTTCTATAATTAACTTTCGGATGTTGTATATATCATATGGAATGGAAAAATTTGATTAATAAAAGAAATAAAATAGATGGATTGGATTTGTTGTCATATATTCCAGATGACACATTGACCGTAGTTTTTTTCGATCCTCAATATAGAGGTGTGTTGGATAAATTATCTTATGGTAACGAGGGTAAATCAAGAGGTAAGGATAGATGTGATTTAACACAGATGTCTGAAGATATTATTAAAGAATTTATTACTCTTATTGAAAGTAAATTAAAACTAGATGGTTATTTATTTTTATGGGTTGATAAATTTCATTTGGTAACAGGTATCTTACCGTGGTTTGAGCATACTCCATCTTTATCACCTGTTGATTTAATTACTTGGAACAAGAAAAAGATGGGTATGGGGTATCGAACTCGGAGAATATGCGAATATCTAATAGTATTACAAAAAACTCCAAGGCATGCTAAGGCTACTTGGACAATACATAATATACCAGATGTATGGGATGAAAAAATAACTAATAAAATTCATACACATCAAAAGCCTATAGAGTTGCAAAAACAAATACTATTGGCAACTACAAAAGAAGGAGATTTGGTATGTGACCCATCATCAGGTAGTTATTCAGTGTTTAAGTGTTGTAAACTTATAGGTAGAGATTTTATTGGTGGAGATATTGAATTTGGTGACAATATACCAATGTCTGAACTTGAGATGTATATTACAGACGAAAAGAAAGATTGAGTAGTTTTTTGATGGTAATTTTTTTATTTGAAAAAAAAGTATTATCTTTGCAACGTTCAATTAAAACGGTAAAAAATATGAAGCGAGAGTCACTGAAAAATTTACATAAAAAATATCGAGAATTACAAAAACAAGGCATTAAAACTTCTGTTATTGAATTAGGTATTGAATGTGGATATACTTATGATGAAATTAAAATGAAGTTAATTAAGGCACAACAAACTTCAACTTATGTATCTAAAAGTGTTAAACGAAATCGCCGTAGACAAATGAGGAAACAATTAATGAAAGAAAGATATAACTTATAATTTCAAATAAATATGGGAAAATTATTAGATGTTTTTAACGAATATGTTGAAACAAAAGGTGGAATTGATATTGTTAGATTAGAATATAGTAAATTTAAATTAAATATGATTAAAGAAAATTTGAATAAACTTATCATGGATGCAATGAAATCACATGATAACATTGGAACATCAGTTCTTAGAACAATTAAAACAGCGATTCTTAATTGGGAAACAGCAAAAGAAAATGTCGGTAAAGTATTTTCAGAATCTGACGAAATTAACATTCTCAAAAAAGTAAAATCTCAATATGAGGAAACTGCTATTGCTTGTAATGACGGTAAACACGACGAACTTGTTAAAGAGGCGACGGAACAAGCAAAGTATGTAGAACAATTTTTGCCAAAGCCTGTAACAGAGGAAGAAATTAATGAGGCTATCAAGAATTCTAATATCTCATTAGAGAAAAAGAATATGGGTCTAATTATTAAGTACGTTAAAGAGGTATATCCTGTTGCTGATGGTAAATTAGTGGCTGATTGTGTGAAAAAACATCTTAATTGATAAAATTATGGGAATTAATACATATAACGCAGCGAAGAATTTTATAATAATACTATTAGGTATTGCGACGTTCTTTTTATATCCTTTATTCTTGGAAGGTGCTTATTATCTTGGAGTAGTTCCTATTATGGAGTTATTTAATGTAGAATTGTTCCATCTTCAATATTGTCATTTCCTTATGGTTGCTCCATTATATGGATGTATAAAAGGGTATAAACTAATAAAACAAGAAGAACATACAGTTCAAAATCATTTAGCACTATTTTTAACCTCTTTAATTAATAGAGGTACTGCTATTTTAACTTTATATATAATTAATTGCATTGTATTTTAATATGGGAAAACTAAGAAAAATTACATATTCTCTAAAGGATGTTGCTGTAGTGCAAGCACCTGTTTCGTATACAAATCATAGAAGCGACGTTGATCCTAAAATCAAAATCTGTGGACGTAAATCATATCCTATTTTTGTAGCACCAATGGCTTCAGTTACAGACGAAAATAACTATAAAGTATGGATTAAAAACGGTTTAACACCTGTCGTACCACGAAGTGTTCAACAACGTCTTAGTTTTGAGGAACGTATGGATATTGCAACTAAAACATTCGTATCAGTATCTTTGGCAGAAGCAGAAAATGAATTGTATCAATATCTTTCTAAAGAGCCAATAGCAATATATTATATTTGTATTGATATTGCGCATGGTACACTTAATAGACTTTATGATATTTGCAAAAAACTAAAAAGTGAATTTGGTGATAGATGTGTTATCATGACAGGTAATATTGCAAATCCAAAAGCATATAGTTTTTATGCCGATGCAAATATTGATTACGTTCGTGTATCTGTTGGAACAGGTAGTCGCTGTACAAGTAGTTGTAATGTTTCAGTACATTATCCAATGGCAAGTCTTTTGGACGAACTAAACGAGGAACGTAAAGCATATGCGCATTCACACAATGGCAATGCACCAACAAAACTTATCGCTGACGGTGGTATTAGTTGGTTTGATGATATTCAAAAAGCACTTTGCCTTGGTGCCGATGCTGTAATGTGTGGCAATCTTATTGCTCGTGCAGAAGAAGCGTGTGGCCCTATTTATTATGCCGAATCATTGGAAGATTTTATGGAAGGAAATTATTCAACTGATAAGTGGTCTACATTTATCCATCCATTCCGTGAGTATTTTGGTATGAGTTGTAAATGTGCACAAGTTATCACAGGTGGTGACGGTTCTCGAACAGCAGAAGGTATTTCACGTCCTGTTCCTGTTGAATATCCAATTGCTAAGTGGGTTGACAATATGCAATCATACCTTAGAAGTTGTATGACATATACAAATAGTCATACTATTAAAGAAATGCAAGAGAATGCACAAGTAGTTATTCTTGGTGGTAGTGGTGATGTAAGTTATCGTAAATAATTCAGTAAATTATGAAAACAGAAGTAATCCCAAATTCGGTTTGTGAATATATTGGAAAACAATATCAAGAAGAAATTAAAGAAAAAGTGTACGAGTGGTTATGTGATAATTTTTATGATGATATTTTTTATCATGATACAATTATTAGTGAAAAACCACCGATTGAATTAAGAACAAGTTTTAATAATTTTGACGAATTACGTGAATCTTTTGAAAAGTTATTTTAAGATATGAAAGACGAAAACATTTATATTAAAAAGGACAATGGGCGTTATGAACCTGTTGGTGTGTGTACACATCGTGATTATATGTTTGACGGTATTTGGTATGTTAGACATCGTGAACATAGTGTAGGAACCACATCCGTTCCATACATTGCTTCTATGTTTCACATGGATACTAATCCTGTTAATATCAATCTTGTATGCGGTTTAGAAGACAATGTTGATTATATTACTAATTCAGACGAATGGATGGAGTTGTTTAGACGAGAAAAAGGTTATAGTTTAAATGATATTGTACATTTGTGTGTGAAGAAATTATATGATCGACAATTTGAAAATAATAAAGATAATTTAAAATCCGAATGAAAGTAGCCTCATTTAGTGACTCACATGGCCAAATATATCTGCCTGTGGTAGAAGATGATACTGATATTATCTGCATAGCAGGTGATGTTATTCCATTAAATGTCCAAAGCAGTGATGAATATAGTTATGTATGGTTTGTCGATGAATTTTTAAGATGGGCAAAGGAAGTAAATCCTAATGTAAAAAAGATATTCCTTGTAGCAGGAAATCACGATAAATACTTTGAACATATTGGTGCTGAGGGTATTAAGGAAATAATCGCAAAAGAAGGTCTTTCTGATAAAGTTATTTATCTTGAAGATGAAACATATATTTATGAAGGATATAGAATTACTGGTTCACCTTGGGTAAAGAATTTACCACGATGGTCTTTTAATAGCGATAATTTAACTGACAGTTTTGGCTTCATTGAAGATTGTGATATTTTGATTACTCACATTCCTCCAATGGTTGATAAAGTTGGATGTAGTTATCCATATCAAGCGTATGAACGCAATTTTGGTTCAATTGAATTAACAAAAGTTTTTGAAGATAAAAATATTAAAGTGAATGTTTGTGGACACGTACATACAGGTATTCATAATGGTGTACCTTATGGCAATACAATGATTTATAACGTGTCTATGATTAATGAAAGTTATTACGAATCTTATCCTGTTACTTATTTTGAAATATAAATATAATAAATATGTGCAATAATGATTTTAAGAATTACTTTAAATTTCCTTTAGTTTTCAAAGAAGAATTTCCGTATGTATTAACAAATGACGGAAAAATGGCATTAACATGGTGTATTGATTTACCAAAAGAAAAAGCAGAAGAAGCAATAAATAAAATTAATGGTTATTCAGATAAACATTTTGATAAAAAATGGTCTATTAAGAATAATATTTTTATTTATTATGGCGACACAAAAGTATTTGTTGTTAGAGGTTGGGGAATGTTAACAGGTGTTGGTGGTTATAAATTAAAAGAAAGTGACGCTATTTTAATTCAAGATTCTTTTGCAAAACACATTGTTAAGACATTAAATTCTTAAAAAACTATTGATTTTTCAATTTTTATTTTCTATATTTTAATAGAAAATAATTGTCGAATAAACCGCCAATTATTATTGGTGGTTTGTTTATTAAGAAGAAATATAATAAAAAGTATATGAATATAGCAATTGTAGGAACAGGTTATGTCGGTTTAGTTACAGGAACATGTTTTGCTGAAATGGGTAATAATGTTTACTGTGTTGATATTAACGAACAAAAAATAACATACTTAAAACACGGATATATACCAATTTATGAACCAGGACTCGATGAATTAGTTCGAGTTAATTATTTAAAACATCGTTTACATTTCTTAACTAATTTAAAAGAATGTATTGGTAAAGTTGATGTTGTATTTTCAGCCGTAGGAACACCCCCTGACGAAGATGGTTCTGCTGATTTAAAATATGTATTAGACGTAGCAAAAACATTTGGTGAAACTATTACAGAATATAAAGTAATTGTAACCAAATCAACTGTACCTGTTGGAACAGCAGAGAAAGTTAGACAAACAGTACAAGATGAATTAAATAAACGTGGTGTAAATATTCCATTTGACGTTGTATCTAATCCTGAATTTTTAAAAGAAGGAAAAGCAGTTGAAGACTTCTTAAAACCTGAACGTATTGTAGTTGGTGTTGATAACGAACGTTCTAAAAAGGTAATGGAAAAACTATATAAACCATTTACTTTAAATGGTAATAATTTGATTTTCACCTCAATACCTTCAGCAGAAATGATCAAATATGCTGCTAATGCTATGTTAGCCACAAGAATTTCATTTATGAATGAAATCGCTAATCTATGTGATAAAGTCGGAGCTAATATTGAAGATGTGAGAAAGGGTATTGGTACTGATAGTAGAATCGGTCCAAAATTCTTATATGCAGGTTGTGGTTATGGTGGTAGTTGTTTTCCAAAAGACGTACAAGCGTTAATTAAAACAGGTGAAAAGGGAGGACACCCACTTTTGATACTTAAAGCCGTTGAACAAGTAAACGAAAGACAAAAATATGTACCATTCCAAAAATTAATTGATCATTATCATGAAGAATTAAAAGGTAAGACAATTGGTTTATTTGGTGTATCATTCAAACCTGATACAGACGACATGAGAGAAGCACCATCATTATATTTAATGGACGCACTACATGCTTGTGATTGCGAAATTAGAGTATGTGACCCTATTGCATTGGAAGAATGTAGAAGAAGAGTTGGTGATAAGGTTACTTATTGTCAATCATTATATGAAACAGCAAAAGATTGCGACGCTGTTATATTAGTAACAGAATGGAAAGAATATAGAATGGTTGATTGGGAACGTTTAAGAAAAACAATGAAAGGTAATGTAATTGTTGATGGAAGAAACATCTATAATAGACAAGAAGTTGAATCTAATGGTTTAATTTATTACGGAATTGGTAAATAATTCTAAAAAAAACATATATTTGTATTGTAAAAACAAAAAAATAACAAAAAATTGATCATTTTTTCAAAAACTATTGTATTTTTTTGAAAATAATTGTATATTTATAATAAAGAAACGAAAAAACTATTTAAAAAATTAAAAACATGAAGAATATTTTTAAACATATTATGCCTTGTATTAGTCTAAGCCCTATGTGTTGGTTTAGTCAACTCGCTGTGTAGTTGTTTGAGAATATTGTTTGTATAAATAGTAGAATGGTATAAGCCCACTCCTTTCTTAAAAATATATATTTTAACGATAGTCTTGAACAACTGAAAAAAAGAAGTTCAAGACTATTTTTTTATATAAAAACGGTATGTAAACCAAATATTGGTAGGTCATATAATCGGTTAGTATTCCGCTCTGATAAGGCGGCCATATGGGTTCAAGTCCCGTCCTACCAACAAATTTTAATACATGGTGCGGTAGCTCAGTTGGTAGAGCATCAGACTGAAAATCTGAGTGTCGGCGGTTCGATTCCGCCCCGTACCACAAAAAAACAGGTTCAAGATGTACATAGCACCTTCTGGTAGTTCCTAATTGAAAAGGTTTAGACCAGACGCTTGGGAGCTTATAGTCCTGCGATAGTGTGACTAAATCTCTGGGTATGGAGGAGTCCGGTCAACCTCGCGTGATTTGGGATCACGAGCATGCTGTAATGGCGAGCGCAAGTTCGAATCTTGCTACCCAGACAAATAAATGACTATATGGTCGAGAGGACGAAGGCAGCAGTCTGCAAAACTGATTGGAAGAAATTCCACGCGGGGGTTCGAATCCCTCTATAGTCACAAAAAATATGGGATAGTGGCGCAATTGGAAGACGCGTTAGATTTAGGATCTAAATGTTGTGGGTTCGACTCCCTCCTGTCCTACAGAATTATGAAAGATATAAAACGAAAATATAAACAATAGTTAGGCCTCTACATTTAAGGGGTCTGTAAAAATCATGACCTCTTAGCTCAATTGGTAGAGTATCTGACTTTTAATCAGAGGGTTACGGGTTCGAATCCCGTAGGGGTCACATAATTTACTCGATGTAGTTCAGTGGTAGAACGGTACTCTCATAAGGTATAAGTCGGTGGTTCAAATCCACCCATCGAGACAAACATTTAAAAAGTTGAGATACAACTATAAAAGTTCCGTTGGTGTTTTGGTTGATACAAACACACAAAAGGAGTGTCCATCGAGTCCTCATGTTGGTTGACATGGTAGACCAACAATTTTGGAAAGAGTAACTGTCAAGGAGACGGGACTGCCTGCTAAGCAGATCGTTCGGTTTTACCGGATTGGGGTCGGAACCCAACCTTTCCGCATTATATTTTAATTTTTTTTCGTATATTTGTTTTATTAAAATACTTAATATGAAAAATGAGATAACAAAAATTAAAACTTATTGGGATGAAAGTCCAAATAGTAGAACAATTATTTATTTCACATATAAAGATATAGGTATATGTCGTATGCATATAAATGAAGGTGACAATTATGCTACTATATATGGTTTATATGTTGATGAAAAACATCGCAATGGAGGTATTGGTTCTACGCTTCTAAAAAGTTGTGAAGAAGAACTTAAAAATTGGAACGTCAAGTATATGAAACTTTATGTTCATAAAAATACCATTGATACTGATTTTTTAATAAAGTTTTATAATAAACTCGGTTATGAAATATTTGAATCTTCATATAGTGATGAATATTGCATGTTAAAAACAATAAAGCAATAATATGTTAGACATAGATAGTAAATATAAAATACCATTAGTTGGTAAATACAATCTTATGGTTTACGAGTGTCAAGATTGTAATCATAGTATACTCAATAATCTGTATGACAATATTATAGGTTTTGCTGATTCTCAATGGGGAATAATGGCAATAATCGAATGTCCAAATTGTTTTGAAAAATATTATTCTCATGCAGATAAATTGACTTATCGTTATTTTTTAAATTCTATCAAACAAGGGAAACAAAAACATTTTAAAGAATAGTTCTTTACCATACGGTAAATAACATATAGAGGTTTCAAACACTGAACCATTTAATCAGTGTTATATTTTAGGGGTATAGCTCAGTTGGTAGAGTAACGGTCTCCAAAACCGTTTGTCGGAAGTTCGAGTCTTTCTGCCCCTGCAAAAGTCCGTAGTGTCTTTAATGATATGTAGTTGAGACACCTCTTTGAGAAGACCGAAACAATTTGCTGTTATAGGTGCTGGCGGAATGTCTTTGGAAGTGTAGCAAATTTTAGCTTCGTGAAAGACTGGTGTAAGTGTGTAACTTATCATAAAGGTACCAATCTAAAAGCCTTATATGCCCATGTGGCGGAATTGGTAGACGCGCCACACTAAGGATGTGGTCCTATTTTGGGGTGTGAGTTCGAGTCTCACCGTGGGCACGAAAATTTTTGTATATTTATTTTAGTTTAATTTTAAAAACATTACAATATGACAAGAAAAGATTTTATAACAAGTGCAACTTATTGGTTAACACAAATGCAAATTGATATTTTTAGAGAAATTAAAACATATCAAGCAGTAAATAAAATGAACGATGAAGAATTGGCAGAATTCTTAGATATTTCAACTTATAAGTTGAGACAAATAACATCAGGCGATTGCAATTTGGACATGAATGAACTTTGTGAAATAATGGTTAAAATTGATATTGCTCCAAAACTGAGTTTAATGAAAATTGACGATTATGACAAATAAAGAGTGGATTGAAGAATATAAGAAAGATTTAGCCTATTATGATAAAGGTATTTTTTATCATGGAGAGGACGAAAAACAAGATGATAACTATGATACACCTTGTGTAGGTCACTTCAAAGATGATTATGATCAAAATGATGATTCTTTTGGAGGTGGTATGTATGACCATAATGGATATGAGTGGGACGAACCAACTATTAAACATTTTCAAGATTGATATTATATGAAATTAAAAAGAAGATTATATTGTAAATCATACAGAGAGTTCCGTAAAATAGAACGTAAATACGGTGACTATTTCTTTAATTTAAAATATAGAAAAGCACATTACGAACATTTAAATCGTTTATGGTTTGTTTGGATTGAATATCAATTCCTTACATTAGAAGAATTGGAGAAATTCTATAAGTATGTTTCAAGACCATTCCATAAACGTAAAAGAAATTACTTAACCAATCATCGTAAACTTTTATCAGAAATAATAAAAAATGTTATTGATAATTATGGTAAAGAATGCAAACATGGAACATTAATAGGTTTTTCTATTACAAATGAAGATTATTACTATGTTTACAAAAACAAGGAAGGCAAACATATATGTGGTACTTGTTGCGCTAAAATAGAATAATTTATACACGGTGCGTATAGTTCAGTTGGTTAGAATGTCTGATTGTGGTTCAGAAGGTCGTCGGTTCGAGCCCGACTATGCACCCAAGGTACAAAAACCATTCTAAGATAGCCGTTAGGCAGGAGGTGGTCATACAACTTTTTGGCAAACATGATTTGTTTTTGGGTTGTTACATGTCTCTATGATGTAATGGTAGCATTGGGGTCATGCGGCCCATCTAGTGCGCAATGTCTAGGTTGAAAGTTATTGTATGCTTGCAATAACAACGTGTGTAGGTTCGAATCCTATTGGAGGCTCATAAAAACCGGTTTTTTAGGGGAGTAGTTTAAAAACTTACAAGGGTCCAATCTTGTAAATGTGTACACCTCCCTGCCAACCCCGATGGTCTAATCGGATAACACGTAGCGCTACGAACGCTAAATTGAAGGTTCGAGTCCTTCTTGGGGTACATATTGAAGAGGCTGCAGACTTTTCGCTGTCTTGTATAAGAAGGACATATCAAAAAGGCTCTTATACGTGTTTTCTCTATTTACCGATAGTTAATTTCAACGGAATTAACAAAATAGTATTATTTAAACGAGGAGACTATTCTTCTCGTTTTTTATTTATATATTTGTATAAAAAGAATAACATGAAAAAGATATTGATTGTTAACTACAATACGACATTTGCCACACAATGTTTAATAAAATCAATTAATAAAAATGTTAAAGACACATATATTTACGTATTTGATAACAGCGATAAAGAAAATTTTGTAAATATTTTTGATAATGTTGAAGTATTTGACAATACAAATGGAGATATAATTAATTTTACTGAAATAATTAAACAATATCATCCAGAATATACACATAAAACTGATTCAATATTTGCTTCATTTGAACATTGTATTTCTATTCAGAAGGCGATTGAATTAATTGACGATAATTTTGTTTTAATTGATTCTGATGTATTAATTAAAAACGATTTTTCTCACATGTATCAAGAAGACAAAATAACCGTTGGAAGTAAACAAATATGGGGGGATAGAATTTGCCCTGTTTTACAATATATTAATGTTAAAATGTGTAAAGAGCATAATATATCATATTATAATGATTATATTATTGGTTTACAAGAAATGAAAGATAAAAAATATGATACAGGTTCTTATTTTACTGAAGAAATAATAAATAATAATTTACCAATTGGAAAAACAAACATATTTAATTACATTATTCATTATAGTGGAGGATCAAGAAATTTAGAGCATAAAATATCATTAAACGATTGGTGTTATAAGTATAAAAATCTGTGGGAATAATTATATATTTGAAATATGAAACATTACGATAGTATACCAAGAATACAAGATAACGGTGAATTAAAAGGAGAAATGGTCTATGGTTTTAACAAACTTGATGGACAGAACTTCTGTGTACGTTATAATTGTAGAAATAAAACATTTGGTCCTTATGGTTCAAGGACTGTTACTGTTGACGAAAATAGCGAACAATTCGGTCATGTAGTAAAATGGTTTGAAAATTCAAACTATAAAGACATCTTATTTAAAATTATTAAAGAAAATTCAGGCAAAAAAAGTATTTTTAATGGCGTTGAAGAAATCACGTTCTTCTTTGAATGGTACGGTGAAAAATCATTTGCAGGTAAACATGAAGAAAATGATCAATTAAAACTTGCCTTAATTGACGTATTTCTTAAAAAGAAAGGTTATATGGAACCTGACACGTTTTTGCAACTTTTTTCTAATACTGATATTGAAATACCTGAATTAATTTATAAGGGTCAATTAACTTCTGATATAATTAATACAATACAAGAAAATGATTGGACAGAAGAAGATTGCAAATTACCAACAGTAAAAGAAGGTGTTGTTTTTAAAAGAAGCACCTTATTAAAAGGGCAAAGAAGACCATCTGTTAAGGTTAAAACAAAATGGTGGTTAGAAAAATTACATTCTTTATATACAGAAGAAGAATGTGCAAAATTAGAATAATATTAATTTAAAGAATTGAATATATGGAATTTATAGCAGCAGGATTTGAAATTATCGAACAAAAACCAGGTTTAGAAGGATTATTTGAATTAATTGAAATACCAGGTAGAATTTGTTATGGTTCATTAGATAAAATAAAAGAAGGTAGTGCAAAACCATTCGTAGAACGTTTAATGCGTTCAGACCATGGAGCACCACTTGAACATGGTACTGTGTATCTAAAAGCACCACATGAATATGATTATTATTCTAATATTGATCTTGAAGATAATGGTTCTGAACTTGATAAATATATGCATAACCCTTATTCAAAATATGTAGACGGTGGTGAATATGTTTATGTAACTACAAACCTTCGTGTTCTTTTCGAAAACGGATGGTTAGATGACCTCGATAAATATTGGTGCGAACCAACTGAACTTCATGAAAAACGTGTGTCTGTTAGATTTACAATTGACCGTTTTACAGGCGAAGAATTCTTGCGTCATAGAAAGGCTTCATTCAATAGAGAATCGACTCGTTATGTTGCCTTTGTAAAAGAAAAATTTGGTGGTGGTTCTATTAAGTTTATTTTACCACCTTGGTTAAAGGTATCTGATAATGGTGAATTGTTATCTGACGAACAAAAGGAAAAAGTTTGGCACATGAATAGTCAATTTGAAGAAATGTGTGGCCAAATTTTCAACTTATATACTAATGATGAATTAGATGAACAATTTAAAGCATTTGATTATTGGATTTTTGCATTAAAAGCAACAGAATGGTCATATAATAAACTTATGACCAAGTGTAATTGGCAAGCACAACAAGCAAGAACTGTATTACCTTGTGCAATTAACTCTCCATTAATTATGAGTGCGTTTATTAGTGATTGGCGTCATTTCTTCAACTTGAGGGCTTTAGGAACTACGGGTGCTCCTCATCCACAAGCAAGTGAATTGGCTGCACCGTTGATGAATGAGTTTATGGAGAGAAAATTAATTTAATAGGAACTAAAAAGTTCCTATTTTTTTGTATATTTGTATTATAAAAAAATAATACATGTAAAAAACATAGAGAATGAAAAGAGAAAAATTATATACACAGATAATCCTTGAAACATTGTCTTTGCTATATGAAAATTCAGAACCAAAATTAGATTTTATGAATTTTATCAACACAACAAATCAATATGTTGATAAAGATACAAATGAACCTGTAGTATTAGAAGGACACATTTCTATTACTGAAATGAGAGAACGAGGGCTTGTAGTTGATGTGCCATTTGATAAACATTTTATTGATAGAGAACTTAGCGAACGAATATTACAGGAACAAATAAAGAAATATAAACTTAATAAGAGCGAACAAGAAAGATTTAAAACACAAATATATCTTGGCTCTGCTCCTGCATTTAAAGATTAATTATTATGGGTTTAGATATTATTAGATTTATTGAAATTAAACAAGACGACGGAAAATGGAAACGACTTTGTTTAGAAGGTGCAACAAATCATGTAAATAATGGTAAATCAATAGCCGAATATTGGTTAAATAAAAACGAATTCTTTCATCATGGCCTTCCAGATAATGTTGATCAAGCATCTGTTGAAATTTACGAAGAATGGGGTTATAGTCCACAATATATAACATTGTCTGAATTGGATACTGCTATCTCAAATTACGAACATTTACTTCATTTGAAACTTAAAACTTCATTACTTATTCAAGAGATTAAACAATCAATACATGGCGATGTAAATGGTGACTATTACGAAGAATACCCATATAACGACTATGAAATCGAAGATAAATTTGACGATACATTTGCCATGGGTATGCTGAAGTTAAATACTCTAAGAGACGATTTTATGACAGTAAGAGGTATTGTTGATTTTATATATAACGATAAATACGTTCCTTCGGATAATATACGTATAATCTATGTTTATAACAGATAATATATTATCGCTTAAGCCATAAAAATACACTTAAGAGTTAAAATAATATCATTTATTAATGAATATAAATATGATTATACCACCATTAAAAATTCAAGGGAAAAAAACAAAAATCGTACCACATATACAAGAATTAACAAAACAAATATTAAAAGATAATCCAAATATCGATACATGGATTGAACCATTTTTTGGAACAGGTGTTGTTGGATTTAATGTTCCTGAAGAAATTAAAACTGTTATTGTTAGTGATATAAATCCATATATTATTGAATTTTATGAAAACATTAAACATGGAGTAATAACAGGAAGTTCAATAAAAGAATGGTTAATACTAATGGGTACAAAATTAGCCCTATCAGACGAAAACGGTTATGCATTTTATCGTGAAATGAGAGAAGAATTTAATAAGACAAAAGATATTAAATTATTCCTTTTCTTATCAAGGACATCATATAACGGTATGATGAGATTTAATAAAAAAGGAGAATGGAATCTTCCTTATTGTAAAGTACCTGAAAAATTAAATGAAAAAGCAGTAACTTCATTATGTGAAGAAATTGATAAATTATACGATTTAATGCAAAAGAAGAAATTTATATTCTTAAATCGATCTTTTGAAGAAACATTAAAATTGGCTAATGATAACTCAATAATTTACTGCGACCCACCCTATTTAGGTCTGTATACCAATTATTTTGACACGTGGGACTATGAAAACGAAAAACAGTTAAATACTACATTAGAGACAATAAAGTGTCCTAAAATCGTTTCTACGTGGTTTGATAATGGGAAAACTAAAAATGAAATTATTGATCAATTATGGTCAAAATGGAATATAAACTTAATTAACCATAAATATAATGTCGGTGCTAAAGTCTCTAATAGAAGACAGGTAGTTGAAGCACTCCTTTATAAATAATTTTGTATATTTAACACAAAAAAAAGAAAATAAATTGTAAAACATAATAAATTTTTAAGAAAATGACTAAAAACGTAGAAATTAACGAGGAGAAACGTATCGTGACTGTCACATTGACTTGTGAGGAAGGTACTTTTAAGGGTGTAGCAAAGTGTCTAAAAACTGACCGTTTTGACCCTTCTATTGGTGAGAGAATTGCATACAAGCGCGCATTGTTGCAAGTAAAAAAGGCTGACATTGATATTTTTAAGAAAGAAATTGATGCCTGTGAACAAGTTTTGAAACAAGTTGAAGTTTTGAAGAAACGTCAACGCAGAGCAAAAGCAAACTACAAGAAAGCAAAAGCACAACTTTCTAATATTCATGCAGAAATTGAAAAATTGAAACACGTAGAACAAGTATCAATTAAGGAAAATGTACAACAAGCAAGTTTGACAGGACGTTATTTTGTTCAAGAGGTAAAATCAGAAAACAGACCTTGTGTACGTTATCGTTTTGTTAAGGTTCTTGAGCAATTGTCTAATTTTAAGTCTAAGGTATATATTATAGAAATATCTTCATGTAGTAGTGGCACTTATAAATCAAGTTCACAAAATATGTATTTGGATATTCTTGCTAATGATGCTATTAGAAAAATGGAGGAAATTAGTGAACAAGAATTTAATAAGTATCTTCCACAAGAAACAGGTTCAAAGAAACATAGTGACATGTTTGATGCATTCTTGAGTTTGTTAAACTTTTAATTTAAAACATAAATGAAAAAATTACCAAATTACGAAAAGGAATTATACCGTGGTACAATTAAGCAAATAATGAAAGTTCGTGGATTACGTACTATTTCACTCGCAAATTATAACGAGTGGAATGGTACTAAAAACGAGACAGGTGTACATTCATTAAAATTGGATGTTCAGGACGGATATGTAAACATCTATGGATATAAGAATAATCGTTGTGGAGAACAAATTAATGACGCTACTGCTGAAATGTATGCAGGTGTTTATAAACAAGTAATGGATATTGTTACTAACGAACATACAATTCCTTCTAAAATCAAAAGAAATATATTGGTTAAAGTTTTCCGTTAATTTTAAGGATTATTAAAAATGGAACAAAGAGTTTTAATTTTAGGTAGTCGTGGACAATTGGGTGGTACATTAAGAGATGAAATTCCATATTGTTTTTCTGTTAGAGGTATTTTTTGTCCTTCAAGAAAACAATTGGATATAACAGACAAAGAAGCGTTGCTCGCTTATGTAAAACGTTTTCAAATTGATACGATTATTAATTGTGCTGCATATACAAACGTAAAAGGTGCTGAAACCGATTATGAAGGTGCTTACGCAGTAAATGTTAAGGCATTAGAAAATTTATGTGCTACCAATTGTAAAATTATACACATTAGTACTGACTATGTTTTTGACGGAGAGAAAGGTGATTTTTATACTGAAGAAGATGAGACCAACCCATTGAATGTATACGGAAAAACTAAACGAGAGGGCGAAGAAATTCTGATGAAACTAAAACCTGATTCAATTATTATTCGTACTTCATGGTTATATTCTAAGTTCAATAACAATTTCCTTAGTAATATGGTTAAAAAGATTATTGAACAAGACGAAGTATTTGTGGTTAATGACCAATATGGTGCGCCAACTTCTTGTTATTCATTGGCTTCATGTATATGTGAGTTTTTAGACTATAATTATACTTCCTCCGGAATTTATCATTTTTCTGATGAAGGTCCTTGTTCTTGGTATCAATTTGCATTAAAGATTAATAAATTACTTATTAAAAGTAAATTTTTTAATGTTAACGAAATTAAAGTAAAACCCATTTCAAGTTCCGAATTTAATGATACAGTAAAACGTCCAAAGTTTAGTGCTTTTTCTCTTAAAAAAGTTAAAGAACGTGAAATTCCTGTATGGGAATGGGAAGACGCATTAGAATACTATTTCGAAAATTTTATTGAACATTAATAATATTAAAATCAATGCCTGTTAATTCAGGCATTTTTTGTATATTTGTATAAACAACTTAAAATTTTAAAAAACATGAGCAAATTAATTGTATTACAAGGTCCTCCATGTTCAGGAAAGTCAACATGGGCGAAGAATTATATTAAAGGAAGAGAAAACGAATGTATTATTGTGTCAAGAGATGCAATACGTTTAGCAATGTGTGGTGGAGATGTTACTACCATGTTTCAAGGTATGAAACAAGACCGTGAAGATATTGTAACACAAACCGAAACAATATTGATTGAACAAGGTTTATCAAAAGGTTATGAAGTTATTGTTGATGCTACAAACCTTAATAGTAATACTGTTAAACGTTTGATTAGATTAAACGATAAGTACAACAGTACTATTGTATTTGAGAAATTTTACGTTCCTTTCGAAGAGGCTGTTAAGCGTGATAAGGAAAGAGCAGAAAAGGGTGGACATAGTGTTGGTAAATCAGTGTTGAAGTCTTTTTACCAAAGATATTATAAAGAAGAATATGAAAAAGAACATGCTAAGTTTGTAGATCACAAACGTATTGATATTGATCAAACACTTCCACAAGCCGTTATTTGTGATATTGATGGTACTATTGCATGGATGCGAGGTCGTTATCCTTATGATTTAAATAAGGTTCAAGAAGATAAAGTAGACCCGCGTCTTAGACAGCTATTGTATTATATCTTTAATGCAGGTGTTGAGGTTATTTTCTTATCAGGTAGAGAAGGAACTGCACGTTGTAAGGCAGAAACAATGGAATGGTTAAAGACTAATATTGAAGGATATGAAAGGAATAAGATGTCTTCTTATGGAGGTATTAAGTTCGAGTTATTTATGAGAAATGCGAATGATTATCGTCCTGATGAAATTATCAAAAAAGAAATATACGAACGAGAAATCAAAGGGAAATATGATATTATTTGTGTTTTTGACGATAGAAATAAAGTAGTTGACATGTGGAGAGAAGAAGGTTTCCTTTGCTGTCAAGTTGCTGAGGGAGATTTTTAAATGAAATGAAATATGACGAAAAGGATGTACCATTATTTAAGAAAGTAATATGTCCACATTGTAACTCATATGAATTATCATGTAGAAATAAAGACGAAGAAAACAATAACCATTGGTTCTTAATGTGTCCAAAATTCTTTAATTGGTTTATGGGCTTTAAATATAATAATGGTATTACAGAAAAAGTAGAACCTAAAAGAGAAAAATATTAAATTATGAAAACATATTTTATCTATCCTAAGTTTGGGGAATATCAAAACACTGAAAATTTTCCTGAGCATACAGTATACTTACCAAACATAGAAAATGGTATGTATGCTACATATTTTTGTAACGAACATCATTTTAAACCATTTTATCACATAGAGTATGTATTACCAATATTAGAAAATGAACTAAAATTTGGTTATAAACGCACTCATTTTAGAATCGAGGAAGATTTCGATGATGGAAATGATATTTCTTATTTAACCCCTAAAAAGGAATTTTTATTTGATGTATATGATATTTCAAGTGGTAATTTTATTGATAATGTTAATTTTCAATATTTACGCCACAACGCAAATAAAGAACATGTTGGTGATTTATATAAATTAACAAAATATCATCAATTATTTACTTTTGCACATAAATCATGTCAAATAATAAATAAAACAATTGATAGTAATAGAATATTAGTTGTATCATGTGATTCACAAATGATACCTGTTTTACCCGTTTTATGTTGTTATTTTAAAGAAGTTTGGATTCTTGATAAAAGAGAAGATTATTTATGTGATAAAACATTAAACGAAATTAATCCGAGTGATATTATTATTGCAGGTGGATTTTATGAATCTAATAAATATTTACACGATAATTTTACCTGTTTAAAACAAGAATAGTTATGATAAATAATAAAAAACCGCCATACACACAAGAAGAAATCGAAGAAATTCGTAAACAACGATACTTAAAACAATTAGAATATTGGAAAAATAGAACAGAAATGTTCACCTTTGTTGAAACAATTCCTTCAGTCCCTGTTGTTGAGGAAGAAGACTATAAAAATATAATTATACCTGCATTTATTAGATGCGGAGCAATACCAAAATCACAACTTGAAATTGGAGAACAGTACATCGGTGCGTGTAGAAATGCATCAATAGCAACGTGGTTAGGGGAACAATTTGAATATACAAGATATAAATTTGGTGATACTTTCAAAGAAAAAATTAATCACTTCGAGGACGATAATGGTTACGACTTGTTTGTGCCTATTGGAAAAGTATCGAAAGCAGGAGAAGCAGTTGACTTAAACGACCCCTGTGTATTTTGTAGTGTTTGCCACTATATGAATGAAGAAGGTGATAAATCAAATTGTCCAACATATAATAAACGAATAAATGACATATAATTATGAGAACAGATGAAGAATGGATTGACCTTTATGAATCACTTCATAAAAATGATATGATGTGGTTTGCATTAGGAAGTATGATTTCTGCTGAAAACTTTTATCTATTAGACAAAGAAGAAAAAAAGAGAAGTTATGAACAAAGTATTCGTTATTTAACACAAATAGCAACTCTATTACCAAAATCAAATATTGATGTTAAAGAACGTAAGAAAATGGTAAAGTATGCTAAAAGAGGTGTTAAAATTTTACAAAAAGAATATAATGAATTAATAGAAAAACAATAATATGGAAGGTAAAAAGAAAAGGTCAAAATTAAAACAAAAAGATATTGATAAATTATATTCAATATTTTTAGAACAACTTGATGATAAAACTTTAAAAACTTTTGAAGAAACAATAGAAGAACACGGTATTAAACTTACATTGGAAACACTTTTTGAATGGGTTATTTTAGAAGCAATTCCAGAAGTTAATAATGAACGTATTATTCCAAAAGCAATTAAAGAAAATGAAAATCATTGGTTTTTAAATACAGAACTAACTGAAGAAGAATGCGAATAATAAAAGTATTTAGTATGTTTAAAAATGAATAAATGTAATTATGAAATTTACACAGGTGATAGCGCAAATGTATTAGAAGATTTAATTAACAAAGGTATACAGGTTGATTTAACTGTCACAAGCCCACCTTATGATGATTTAAGAAATTATGGGCAAGAAGATTTGGGTTGGAATTTTGAGAAATTTAAAATAATTGCTAAACATTTATATGATATTACAAAACCAGGTGGTTTACTTGTTTGGGTTGTGGGCGACGCAACTATAAAAGGTGGTGAAACTCTAACTTCATTTAAACAAGCACTATATTTTCAAGAAATTGGTTTTAAATGCCATGATACAATGATATACGAGAAAAATAGTTCGTCTTTTCCGGCAAGACGCACATCAAAACGATATACACAAATTTTCGAGTATATGTTTGTGTTTGTAAAAGGAAAAATACGTAATGATATATCATTAATTGCTGATAAGGCTAATAAATGGGCAGGACATACAAATTGGGGTCAATTAACTGCTTATGATAAAGAAAATAAAGTAATACCAAATAAAAAGAAAATTAATCCTGTACCTGATTTTAGTTTAAGAAATAACATATGGAAATACACAACATCTTGTGATAAAGACAAAACGTCACATCCTGCTATTTTTCCTGAAAATTTAGCAAAAGACCATATATTATCATGGAGTAATGAAGGTGATTTGGTTTTAGACCCATTTATGGGTAGTGGTACAACAGGTAAAATGGCGATATTAAACAATAGAAACTTTATTGGAATTGAATTAAATGAAGATTTTGCAAAAGAAGCAACAGAACGTATAAAGAAATATGCTGATGTTTAATTAGTTTTTTGATGGTAATTTTTTTATTTAGAAAAAATGTTGTATCTTTGCAATGTTCAAATGAAAAAGTTATGAAAATTGATTTAAAAAATAGTTATGTTGGTAATACGTTCAGAAACACTGATGGTGAAATATGCTTTTTGTATTACATCAGTGGTTCTGAAACCGAATTTAAATACGACTTAATATATTGCAATGGTGATATATTTGTTTATGATCAAAATGGTATCTGTAAAGAAGGGTCAAAACCAAATTTGTCTGAATTGATTAGTGAAATAACTGCAACAGAAATGGAGAATACATTAATTGAATTCGGTTATTGCCAAACTTATTTAAATTTATTACCCTCACAACGTATTGTAGAACTTTATATAGAAGAAATGTATGGATAATTTTAAAGGAATTTGCGACAGAATTATTAATGAAAACCTAAATGGTAAATTTATAACTCGAAATGGCCTTGTATACAATGTAAATAGTCTTACTGTGACTTATACTGACGAAAGTAAGTCAATAGCAAAATCGTATCCTATTCATATTGTTGGATTAGGTACATACACAGAAAGAGGAAGTGTATTTTCACATAGTGATTCAAGTTTTGATATTATTTGTTTTATTCCTGAAGATAAGCAAAATTATGAAGAATTAATTGATAAATTTGAGACGTGGTTGGATAACAACTTCACAGACAGACGAGACGAATGGGGTAAGATTGACGGTGTATATTGTGGATTTGATTCATTTAATGAAATGATGGAAAATTTTGAAAAACATTTTAGAAATTAAAAAATATGAAGAATTTTGAATTCGAACATAATGGAGAAAAATTATGGTATAGTCGTTCTTTAGCATGTAATATTGGAGTCTTCAGAATTAATAATGATGAATATGAGGTATTAGCATGTAAACGAGGTCAAGGTTGTGAATTTAATAAAGGATTATGGAATATACCTGGTGGATTTATTGATTTTAATGAAAACGCAGCCCAATGTGCTGTACGTGAATTATTTGAAGAAACAGGTGTTAAAATTTCAGAAAAACAAGTATTTTTTAACAATTTATCAACTAATCCACGTGGTGTTAGACAAACAATGAATGCTTCACACTACGCTTTTTTTGATAAAGAGGAAACACTGAATTGGGTATTCACGACTGAATTTTCAGAAAACGAAGAAACAGAAGAAATAAAATGGATACCAATGTCTGAACTTAAAACATATAAATGGACGAATAATCAAACATCATTAATTAATAGCATGTGTGAAAAAATTAAAGAAACGAACAAATAATATGAAAGATTTTTACAAAAAGTTACGCAATGGTGAGATTAAAATAGACGATAAGACACAACTCAGTGATAATGAATGGTTAGCATTTGCAGTATATTATGAATTTACGCGTTTTGTTGATTGGCAAAATATGGCATATCATTTAGAACAAACCATTGAAGATGAAAAAGATAGTTGTGCAAGAATTATATGTTTTTATGCAAATCATTTCTGTCCTAACAAACAAAACGAAGAGAAAAAATTTACAATAGAAAGTCCAAAAACAATAGAATTAATCAAACAATATGCAAGCGATTATCAGGATTTTGATATTGAACTTGATGATGAGGATTTAAACGAAAAAACAGAGTAATTATGACAGAAACAATAGCAAGACAGTTATGGTATGATAAACAACTTTATAGAAAAGTTGAATGGGATTATCCTTTTGGATATGGTCATGATGAATTTCTCGTTGCGACAGCAAGTGTTGAATATGAAGATTGGACATTCATGATTAATGACGCAAGTGATTATGTATTTTATATAACACCTGATGGAAGAACAGGGCAATTTTTAGGAGGATAGAATTATGGAAACTTTTATAAAAGCAATTATCGTTTTTGCTGCAACGTTATTATGGTTGTTTGGCGTTTCTTATCCTATAAGAAATAATAACAAAAATGCAAAAGAAGAAACGTTTTGTGCTTTTCTTTTCACTATTGCATTACTAATATGGTTAATAAATAAATAAAACAGAAAAAATATGAAAACAAAACTTAAAGGAACGATAGAGTTCAAAGTAAATGAAGAAAAACGTACAGTTGCGTGTAAATTGGTTGCGCATGGTAAAAATTTCTTTGGAATTGCAAAATGTCTTGATACAGACAAATTTGATGTAGAAAAAGGTAAAGTACTTGCACAAATGCGAGCGACTATTAAACAACGCACTTTTGACCTTCAACTAACACGTCAATTTATTAATGTATTAAAACATCATCAAATAATTACAAAAAGTTATTTTGGTGGTTGTGTTTCACCACATTATATGCGTTCTATACAGACAGCAAAAGAAGAGGAAAAGGCGCAATTAGCACATATTCGAGATTTAAAACGTCGCATTAAAGAATTTTAAAAGATGAATCCGTATTTTTTATTGGGTATTTTAATACTAATGATGATCATTGGTCATCTTATAATACGTCATCTTGACACAAAAGAAGCAAAACAGTTTAATGAATTTAAAAAAAATTATAACTTCCCACAACCATTATCAAAACATTGTGAAAATTGTGAATTTTATAATGAAATGTACAATACATGTGAAAACGATGCTTCTTTTGGTTATCTAAGTGAATACACTATTTTTCAATGCGAAAGAGAAAAGGCATCAAAAAATAAATAATCTTTGGATGTTTTTGTGTTTTTTGAAAAAAAATGTAGTATATTTGTAATATTAATTTAAAAAGTGAATTATGGTATCAGGTAAACGTAAAAAAGTCTTAACAAGACGAGAGTTCGAAGAGGAACATGAGTACAACATTGGTATTAATGATTTAAACGATAGAGACAGATATTCTTATGGAAACTAATAATAAAATTGCTTTTGAACTACAAAAGCGTTTAATGCAAACATGCATTGATTATATCAACGAAATTGGTGACGAACATATTGAGGAAGTTAGTTTTAGAGCCGATTCACTACAATGTAGTGCGAACGCAGGAGAATGGCAGCCTGAAAGTGATAGTTCTTGTATCCTTTTCGGTATACAAGAAGATAAAAATGATTTTTATGTAATTTCACAAAGTTATTGATTATGAAAGTAAAATTATTAAAAAAATTTAGAAAAAAAGCAAAAGAAGAAGTCTATTTGACACACTATTATTCAGAAGACAGAAAAATTTCTATTATCCTTAAAAAGCATGATGCACCATTTGGATTAACAACATATTTCTATAATAAAGAAATAGATATGTTTTGTACAAATACAATTGTTGCTTACAAAAGTGTCAAAGAGGCATTACCTGATTTAGCAAGAGCTCGTCGTAAATATATTTTAGAAATTTTACATAGAGAGTATCGAACATTGTCAAAAGGTCAACAAAAAAGAGAAGAAATAGAAAGACTAAAACACCAAGATTATCAAAAATATTTACAACAATTTTAATATTATGAGTTATCCAAGCGACAAATATAAGCAATCATTATTGCGGGTAAAAAAAGATTTGATGAAAGAAATTTCTTCTTATTTAAAAGATGGACTTTTTAAATTCAAAGAAACAAGAGTATTATCCAAAAAAACCATTTTTGGTTGTTTTGAAGCGAGGTTTGATACTATTTCTGGTGATGAACATTATTTAAAACTTTATCGTAGAGAAACACCATTTATGATAGCTACAGACTTTAAAGATACGAATAGAGGAACAGTAGAATTAGAAATACCATTTCTTATGGAACTTCTTGATACAATTGAATATCATACAAAATGAAATACACATTTGAAAATATTAGAGAAAAAGGACTACTCTTATACGAATATGTAAGAGGTAGTCAGGCATATGGTTTAGCATTACCAACTTCTGACGAAGACACAGGTGGCGTATTCCTCATGAAAAATGAGGATGTACTTGGTATTAGTACTAATAAAGTTGAACAGGTAAACGACGAACGAAATGATACTGTTTGGTATGAGATTGGCAAGTATCTTGAGTTACTTGCTAAATCAAATCCAAATATGCTTGAATCACTTTTTGTTCCTGAACATTGTATTAGATATATTCACCCTGCTTTTAAAGTAGTGTTAGACAATAAACACCTATTTGTTTCGAAAGAAACATTTAAATCATTTGTTGGTTATGCTACTTCACAAATTGAAAAAGCAAGAGGTTTAAATAAAAAAATTGTTAATCCAATAACAGAACGTAAACAACCTCTTGATTTTTGTTATACCTTTAAAAAGCAAGGTACCACACCAATAGCAAAATGGTTAGAAGAACGAAATATGAAGCAAATTTATTGCGGTTTAAACCATTTGCCTAATATGAATCAAATGTACGGTGTTTATTATGATTATGCACAACATATTCGTATGGAATGGAAAACACCTGAAGAGTTTGTGAAGGTGTATACTGAGTATCTTGATGATCCTGTTTTAGAAAATTGTAAAAAATACCCTGTATTTAATTGGTTCGATAACTTCCTATCTGATTTTACAATAGGTAAATATCAAGACGCTGATGAAACAAAAATCTTTGATGAATACGAAAGTGAAGAAATAATCGAAGAGGCTTATCATGCATTAGAACCAAAGGGTTATCATGGTATTGTAAAAGAAGCAGGTACTTCGAATGATGTACATCTTGATTCTATCAAAAAAGGTGACACACCAATTTGTCATTTAAGTTATAACGAAGACGGTTATCAATCTCATTGTAGAATGTATAAAGAATACAAAGAATGGGAAAAGAAAAGAAACCCTCAACGTTTCCTTGAAAATCAAGAAAAAGAGTTCGACAGGAAAAACATGATGCATTGTGTACGTTTATTAACAATGGGTATTGAAATTGCTAAAACAGGTAAAGTAAACGTAGACAGAACCAACATTGATAGAGATTTTCTTTTAAATATTCGTCTTGGTAATACAACGTATGAAGATATTATTAAGTATGCTGACGAAAAGAAAAGCGAATTGGTTGAAGCAATAGAAAAATGTGATTTTTTACCAGAAGTTGTAGATTATGAGAAAGTAAATGAATTATTAATTAACATTAGAAAATATTAAACCATGACAAATTTTATAGTATCATTTATAATAATAACCGTAATACTTCTATGTGCTGTTTCATGTATTATGGAGTACATGAAGGAAAATAAACAGCAAAAAGAATATAATGAGCGACTTAATTCTGTTGTTCCCGGTACTTTATTGGTTCGTCGTTATCATATGACAAATAACCCTTTTGTTACTTCACCATGTAATGAAACTTCTATAAAGATATTAGAGGTTAAAAAAGACACATCAGGTGAAATTTGGATAAAATATGCATATGAAGACCTTTGGAATAATAACAGATATATAGAAGATTTTCCTTGTTATGACAAATTGGAAAATAAATTATATTCATATCCTAATATAGTTTTTAATACAATTTTACCTGAAAAAGAATAATAAATTAGGGAATTATGATAAACTTTTTACTTAGAATTGTATATTTAATACTCGAATTTTTTATATATTTATTAATGCCATTTACATGGATATGTATAAAAACAGAAGAATTACGAGAAAAGACAGAAAATAAATTTACTTATATTTTAGTCTCAATTCCAATGTGGGTATTTTTCCCATTTGCATGTATATGGTTAATGCTAATGTTTTGGGAAATTGATATTTTAACTGAAATTAAAATTAATAAAAATGAAAAACAACGAAGTTGAATTAAAACGGTTATATTGGTCGACTGATAAAGATAAAATTAATCATATTTTATCAAGACTTAATCCAAAATACTTAATAGGACTTTACAAACGCTGTAACAGGGAGATAAGTAAAAAGGGGTACACGTTAAGATACCTAAATTCAGAAAGTTTTAAAGAAGAAATCTTATATAATACACCTGTTGAAGTTAAATATGATGGTTGTATATTTAATGTTTCTCTTAAAACTTTATTTAAAGAAATTGGTAGAAGACAAGAAAAAGATGAAATGCATTGGGGTAATAATGGATATGGTATTCCTGCATTATTTGTAGTTAAAAAATAAAATTATGGTAAATTTTAGTACTAATATTTACACAGTAAGTGAAAAGACTCCGAAACATCACGAAGCTGTTTTAGTTAAAATAAATGGAATAGGATTTTGGACTATGTATACATATAATGATAACACCAAAATTTGGGAAAACCCATTTACAGGAAAAACATGGTCAAAAACCAACGAAAAAGATATGTGGTTTTATTTACCAAAAGAATAAATGATAGAATTTTATGATAAATAGAAAATGTGTATATTTTGCTGCTGATAGAGCAGGATGTGTCTTTATGTTTAATGAAAAACCAATTATTGACATGGAATTTTCATATGAACAAGGGCAGATAATGCCAATTGGAGATTATGGTAATTGGAAAGTAGTTAAACAAATTTCAGGAGCATTTGGACGTTATAGTGATTATAATGACTACGGAGTTGAAATTTCACAGGAAATGTTTAATAAAATAACGGGCAACTATTTAACATTCGAAAATAGCCCATATAAAATTGAATTGTAATTATGTTTATACAACCATTTTATCTTGACGTTGATCAAGAAACAGATAATGTAGAGTTAAAAAATCGTTTTTCTGACTTAGCAGAAATGATTTGTGACGCTTATTATAATTAATTTTTTGATGGTAATTTTTTTATTTAGAAAAAATGTATTATCTTTGCAATGTTCAACTAAAAAATAAGAAAATATGAATAAATTTGAAAAATTTTTTCCACTACCTTGGAAATCCGACAGCATTGTTTATCTTTGGTCAACTAACAATCAAACACCTGCAATGATTGATGATAATCTTTGGACGTCTCAGGATAATGATTTGTTAGATAATATTTGTAAAATGATTAACGGTGAAATTGAACCAACTTTTGAAAATGTTGTATATGACCGCGAAGACCAAACAATTCGAAGTAATAATCATACATTACTCATTATAAGAGGTTGGGGTTGTTTAAGTACATATCTTGATTCAAAAGAGGCAGCAAAGGTCCAAGATGAAATGGGAGAATGGATTGCTAATAAATTAAGAAAATAAATGGAACAAGAACTTATTTTTGCTGTCGATATTGACGGTGTATTACGTGATAATTTAAGTAAAATGGTTGAAATATATAACCATTACTTTGATGACAACAAAACACGTGAGGATGTAGTCGATTTTAAGTGTGAAAATGTTTTTCCACGAATAGAAAAAGAGACAGGCGTAAAAGCAAGTGAATGGTTTTTTCAATTGCATAGCAAAGAAGTGTTTGAAGATAGTTTACCTTTTAAAGGGGCATTAGAAGCATTTAAGGGACTTCAACAATATGGTAAAGTAATTATATTGTCTTATCAAAAAACAACCGAAAATAAAATTCAAGCACTTAAATGGCTTGAAAAAAATGGTTTTCCAACAACAGATGTTTGCTTCTTAAAAGATAAAACGCTATTACACACTGATTATCTTATTGATGATAATGATTGGAATTTCAAAAATACAAATGTTAAACATGCCGTATTAATTGATGCCCCATATAATCAATATGTTAGACTGTGCGATATAATTGAATCTTCAAACAAAGGTGAATTACAATGTGCTACTAGAAATTCTTCTCTTTTAGGTTTTTATAATGAATTTATTTTGTATAAAAAATAATATATTTATGAAAAACATCTAAATAATGATCAATGAAGAATTAAGAGAAGAACTTTCTCATTCATATCCTGAAGCATTGCTTTTTGATAATCCAAGTTATGATAACTCTATTATTGGTATATCGCACAATGGCCGAATAATTTATTCATTCGAAAAAATGATAGAGGAATTATGTAAAGAAGATAACATCGAACAAGACGAGGCAATTGACTTCATTTCATATAATACAGAAAGGGCTATTCCATACGCAGGTGAAAACGCACCAATTATTATGTATGACTTGCCATTTCTTTAATAATATAGTGTTTCCTGCATCATTTTAAAATGCAGGTGGTGGTCGGGAAAATTAATATTAATAATTAACTGACAAATTTTTACAAAAATGAAAGAAATTTTTTCTAAATCAAAAAACTTTAAGCAAGAGTATTGTTGTACTATTGTTAAATTGGGTGAAGTAAAACCAATTCCAAATTACGATTCTATTGGAGTAACAGTGGTTGATAACTTTACTATGGTAGTTCGCAAGGACGAGTGTAAAGAGGGTGATATTTTGTTCTACGCTGCAAATGAATCAGAGTTAAACCACGATTTCGTAAGTGCTAATAACTTATTCGAAATTGGTGAGTTTGATAAAAACTCAAATGCAGAAGAAGTAGCAAAATTATTGGCTGAAGGCAAAAACGATGAGGCAAAGAAACTTGTTGGTTTCTTTAACAAGTACGGTCGTGTAAAAATGATTCGACTTGGTGGTACTCCATCATTTGGATTCTTATTCTCACAAAACGCTATGGCTAAGTGGGATAAATCTATTTCCAAAATTAATATGGAAGACTATATTGGTGTAGAATTTGATACTGTCAATGGTGTTGAATTTTGTAAACCATATGTACCACGTATTAAGGAGCCAAAGGTACATGAACATCATGGTCCACATTACAAACGTCATAAACGTATCTTAAAGAAGATTGAACGTATTCTACCTGGTGAATTTGCATTCCACTATGATACTCAATCAGTAGAACGTAACGTATTTAAACTTGACCCAAATGACGTAGTTGATATTTCTGTTAAATGCGACGGTACAAGTTTCATTATGGGTAATTTGAAAGTTCGTGAACCAAGAATCAGAATGACACATATTTCATTCATTGATGAATTACTTGTTCGCTTATTCTTGAAATTGCCTGAGAAATACCAACGTTGGGACGAACATTATGAGGATATTTATTCTTCTCGTAATAGAATTCGTAGTAAAAATGAACACTACAGTTCTAAAAATAATCAATTCGTTCATGAAGATGATGGTAAATGTCCACACGGTTTAGACTTAGTGTTTGAACAATATGGTACATTATTGAAAGGAATGATTCCTGAAGGTATTACTATCTATGGTGAGGTTATTGGTTACGTTCCAAATTCTTCAACAGGTATTCAAACTCGTGGTGGTAAAGTTTACGATTACGGGTGTAAATCAGGTGAAAACAAATTAATGATTTACCGTGTAACACAAAATTATTTAGATGGTACTACAAGAGAATTCGAAATTTGGGAGGTTATTGAATTCACTAAGAGATTAGTGGCAGATAATCCTCAAATCAAGGATAACATCTTTGAATTGCCTGTATTGTATCATGGTAAATTGTGTGATTTGTATCCTGATATTAACACTCAAACCCATTGGCATGAGAATTTTGTTGCTCGTATGAAACAAGACAAAGACTTGTTTAAAATGGAGTGCAAAGAGCCTTTATGTAAAAATAGCGTATGGAGAGAGGGTGTTATTATCCGAAAGGAAAATGACCCAATCAAAGAAGCATTTAAACTAAAGTGTGCTAACTATCTTAAAGCAGAATCTGATGATATTTCAAAAGGTATTGTTAGTGAGGATATGTTAGAGGGTTATGCTAATGAGTAAATTAACAAATGCAAGGTAAAACACCTTGCATTTTCTTTTTATTTTCATATATTTGTATAAAACATAAAAAACTATGCACTATTGGGGAGACGATTGGTTTGAAAATAATGGTAAAGATTTATATGCAGCAATTGATTTTGTTGAAAATTATTTAAGAAAACACCACATTGGTGTATGTGGAAAAGAAAAATACGGAACATATCGTGATGAATATTTAAGATTTTGGGACGGTGGTATTTATGAAATTCTATTTGGATATAGTTGTTTTATAGGTACATATAAACACTATAAAAATGAAAAACTCAAAAACTTTATCAATAATATACATCATTTTATTTATTACAAAATTGATCAAGGAACACCTTCAAAAAAAGAAGATGAATCTTTTGAAGAATATTCAAAACGTTATGAAAAACGAATATGGAAAGGGTTATCACATTACAGTAATAAAATTGGACTTGTAAAATTGGTCCATAGATACCAAGCAAGTATTTACAACAAGGCCTTCCAATTAGCATGTAAAAAATGGCCAATGATTACGGAAGAATTAATAGTGATGACTGATGGCTATAAAATGGTAAAACCATGTAAATGGGGTAATATTGATGGTGAAAAAATCCATAACAAATATTGGAAAACAATTGATCAAGTAAAAAACGAAGAAAATTTAATTTAAAAATGTATATTTAATAAGGTTGAACTAAAAATAAGGGAACTATATACCTGTTGACACTAAATAAGTAGAAACGTCCGAGGAATCGGGCGTTTTTTGTTTGTAGTTTTGATCAAAATATTTTTGTATATTTGAACAAGAATGATCATTCAAGCGAAATAGGTGCTTGAATCCTATTAAAAAATAATTTTGCTTTTGAGTGGGAAAAAAAGTAAAAATCCTTTGTGACGCCACTTAGAAGTTTTTTCTGAAGTAACAAAGGTAAAAATACATGGATAAAAAACAAAAAATAAAAGTCAATGATTCATTCATTGCTAATAGTCTTCGCAACTGTGGTTATAATAATTATACAGCGATTGCCGACATTATTGACAATTCTATTGAACCAGAGGTTGGTAGTTCTTTTGTCAAAGTAGATTTTGATACCGACGGTAAGGGGTCTGATAAAACAATTGTAAAATCAATTCTCATTATTGATGACGGAGTAGGAATGTCATCAGAAACTCTTGAAGAAGCGATGAAACTTGGTGCTATTACAGGAAAAAATTGCATAGATAATCTCGGAGTTTACGGTACAGGTTTAAAATCAGCATCACTATCTATTGGGCAGGTGCTTGAGGTTTATACAAAAACCGAAGAATCTTTACTTAATTACGCAAAAATATCTATCAAAGATGCCATTTATTCAAATGGAGAGATATTTGTTGAATATAATGAATTTCCTGAAAATAGTGAAGAATATCATTTTTTTTACGAAAAAACAAATAGCGACCATGGCACTATTGTAAAAATTTCAGAATTAGACAGAATCTCAAACAGTAATTACCAAAGTTTTAAAGGAACATTATACAATAAAATTGGAGAAATTTTTAACAAATATATTTACTCTGATGTTGTCAAATTTTATGTAGGTAAAAAGGAAGTAAAATATATAGATTTGATGGAATGTGTCGGCGGAAATATATTAATGGGAGAAGGAACGTTTAAGGTAGAAGACCATGTAATTACTTTTAAGTCATATTTTTTACCTCCTTGCGGTGGCGAAGACTCTGATTTATGCGGAGAACATAAGGAAAATTCCATTGGTGAAGAATATCTAGACAGAACAATGGCCAATCAAGGTTTATATATTTATCGAAATAACAGATTGGTAGGAAAAGCATTAACACTTGGAATGTATGTGAGAGATAATTGGAAAAATGGCTATCGTACAGAAGTGTTTATGGACGGTTCTTGTGATTACTTATTTGGTTCAACATTTACAAAGATGATTCAGGAAAAAACTAAGGATAATATGTCGCAATCATTATATGATGCGATGACCGCAAATATTGGTCCTTACGCAACTGAAGCACAGAGAAGGCAAAAACAAATAAATCAAAGTAATAGTAAAAATGATCCCGAATTAGAAAAAGCAACTGCAGATTTTTACAAGAGAGTTGTTGATAAGCAGAATCAAAACATGCTGCTAAGGGCTAATCGAAGGGGAGAAAATAGTAAACGTAATGATGATAATAAAACACATACTATTCGTGGCAAACAAAAGAATCCAAATCCAATTAAAGAGCGTACTAATAAATGGTTGGGCGGATTTAAAGAAATTCCTCTTGGTAGACATGGTGAAATGTTTAATATTGAGCACGTTAATAATAAGCCTATTATTAACATAAATACAGACCATCCGTTTTTTCAAAAATTTTATTCAAAGCTCGATAATGACTTGAAGTATATATACGCGCAAGTTCTATCTTGTGAAGAATTGGCTAAACAAAAAGTAAACTACTATGGTTCTGATGAGGTTCGCAATTATATTGATTGTTTCAATGACTGCAAATCAAGCGAAGTAATGAAATCACTACTTTTTTAAAATTGAATATTACAGCAATCAGCAAACAAACTAAAGGAGATGGACGTATACCAAAAATCCCGAATCTCCCAAAAATACAAAAAATGGAGAAATGCCAAAACGTATCAACTAAATACATTTGACATCCTTGTATTGACACTTACCAATTGCAGCAGAGAACATATATTCAAAACGCTGCATTGGTTCAAGATGATTAGTGTTCCAACGATATACCATTTCGTCTATGTAACGAGATAAATAACGCTTGCTTACATAATGGTATACACCGAGAACCATACGACGGAATAATCCCCAAAAGCCCTCAATGCCATTGGTGGTCATTCCGTCCACACTAAACTCTTTCAGTCTATGGTTAACAATACTATGAGTATAATGTCCACTCTCATCTATTGTATGATAAGCAGGCAACTCATCTGTAATAATGTGGCTACCATATTGAATATAACGCTCTATTAGAGGATAGATAGTATCACGTTTGCTATCAGGCATAATCATTGCACGAACATAAGTTCGGAGGTGTTTATTACCCTCCTCGTCTATATAACTACCTATCTCCATCATACCGAAGATAGGTGTTTTTGTTTTAAGTGAGCGCCCCTGTGTGCCTTGTACTTTTTTGCACTCATGCTTGTTAGTTTCTTTACCACCAAAATACATTTCATCACATTGAATAGTACCACTAAGCAATACTGATTCATCTTGCTTGTATAGGGTGCGAACCTTATGTAGAATAAACCATGCTGTTTTTTGTGTAACGGCAATATCTCGTGCTAATTGTGTGCTTGCAATACCTTTCTTATGTGAAGATATAAGATACATTGCAGCGAACCATTTTACTAATGGTATTTTGGTATTCTCAAAGATAGTACCTTGCAGAACAGAGAATGATTTGCGACATTTATGGCATTGCCAACGACCATTAGAACGATGGTGTACATGTGTACATCCACAATATGGGCAAACTACTACTTTTCCCCATCTTTCTTGTTCGAGAAAACGCAGACATTTGTCATTGGTACTGAAGTACATAAAGATAGAAACGAGCGAATTAAAGCGCGAAAAATCTAACATAATTAAGGTGGTTTGTCGTTTGTTAATAAAAGTATGCAAATATAACAAAAAATCCAGACATATCCAAATAAATGGTTAAAAAAGTGCTAAAAAGTGCAAAAAATCTTAAATTCTTTTTGGATGTCAGAAATTTAGTGTATATTTGCAGCAGAAATATAACATTTAAAGTATTTATAAGTATGGAAAAGAAAGAATATATTAACGAAGATGGTTGTATCAATTTTGAAAAATTTGATTTATTAAATGAATCAGAACAATTAAATGAACAATCAACATGGAACGACCAACAATGGTGGCAATTTTTTAGTAGAGGTGGTACCTTGACACATGAAGAGTTCTGTTTAAAGTTAGACAAAATAATACAAGATGTATATGGTGATTAAAAATGAGTATTTATTATAGTAAACAGGTATTAAAGGGATTAAATGAATATAAAAAAGCATTAGTATCGTATCCTATTCTGAAAGAAAGAGCAATTCGAAAAACAAATGCGATGAAAGTTGCACTTTCTAATGTCGCTCAATCACCGACATCTAACCCTATATGTACACAACAAGATTTAGGGCAAAAGATAGTAAATGGGAAACCATTAATACAAACTTTACGAAGATTTAATTATAAAGATGAATCGGGATTTCAGTGGGCATTTTCATACATTATATTAGGTGAAAATATATTATATACAAGGATGTTACCTTCTCGTTTCGTTGTTAAAGAATCGCAGTTAAGGAATATAATCAAAGAATCGATTAAAAGAATTCTGAATATCATATAAAAAGACCCCCATGGGTCAACATGGAGGTAGAAACATATTGTTTACTTTTTACGAAGGTAGGAACCTAACTTGTAGTTCATTAAGAACAACATGCGTTCCACTTGCTTTTGAACTTTTTTTGAAAAATTCATTGGCACTCTCCTCCTTTCTGCACTATTGATGGATTAACCCCATATTATGTGTGTGAGAAATACATCTCACGGTCGTTAATCCCTGTGCGGATACAAAGGTAATACAAAAAATTGAAACCTGCAAATTTGGTTGCAGGTTTCTTTTTATTTCTGTATATTTGTAGTAAAAATAACGAACTATATTTTGATCAAGGTGTCAACAGGTATATAGTTCCCAAAAATAATATTTTTTGATGGTAATTTTTTTATTTAGAAAAAATGTATTATCTTTGCAACGTTCAATTAAAACAACAAGTTAATAACCAAAAAAAAAAAGAAAGGAAAAATATGAGCAATTTGAAAGAAATTTTCGCAGCAGAAGAGAACAAGAAGTTTACAGAGAATGGTGATCTTGCATATAAGAGCACTACAAATCACTTGGTTGATTTACTATTTATGTCCGAATATTACGGAAAGCATCTTGATAAGGTGACTATTGGTACAAGTGACAAGGAGAAATTATTCTCTATGTTTATGCGTGACCCACGTTATGGTCTTGGTCGTCGTGACCTTGGACGTAAACTTATGCAGTTGTCAAAGTGTACTTGTCAAGAGATTGCAACAGCAGGACGATATGATGATATTTGGCATATCTGTGGACTAACACCTGAAGCACTTGATTTCTTGCGCGGTGAGATTGAAAAAGGTAATGAGTTGGCTAAGAAGTGGATGCCACGTTATTCTTCTCGTAACCTTATGGTTGCTCGTGCAATTGCTAAGGCTTGGGGTATGAATAAACAGCAATATGGTAAGTTTATTAAGGCAAAAACCGTTGAGAATACTCTTTCACGTCATAATTATGATGATATTGTATTCGAACACGTTCCAAGTCTTGCAATGATTAAGTACTTTAACACCTTTAAGCGACACGAAGAAACAAGTGCTCGTTTCGAGAAGTATCTTGAATCAGTACAAAAGGGTGAGAAGAAGATGAATGTCTCTACTACAAATGTTTATGACATTTACAAGAATCGACACAAGATTGACCCTGATTTGTTCTTCTCTCAATTGGAGAAAGTTCAAGGTAATTGGTTGCCAATCGTTGATACATCAGGTTCAATGCAAGACCATAATGATTCATTTGGTAAGGCATTGGCTATTGGTCACTACTTGGGCAAAACAAGTACTTATATGCCAAACCATGTAGTGTCATTCTCAAGTCGTCCACAACTTATCGAACTTGGTGTAACAAAACCACATGAGGGTCGCTATTACTATAATCCATTTTCACATGAAGATAAGGGAAGTCAATACATGCGCGAAATAGCAAGTATGTACACAGGCGACTGTAGTAATACTAATTTGGGTGCTGTAATGGACTTGCTACAAGGTCTTGATAAGGAAAATGTTCCTGAGTATTTGGTTGTACTTTCTGATATGGAGTTTGACGGTGGTTCTTCTATGTCAAAAAACCGAACAATGAACTACTTCAAGCAACTTGGTGTTAACACTAAGATTATTTGGTGGAACTTTAATTCAAGAAGTACTACTTGTCCTGAGACTGATAAGTACGGTAATATTTTCTTGAGTGGTTACAACCCAATGCTATTGAAGTTCTTGGAGAACGGATTTAATGCAGAGGCATTTTTGGATAAACTCTTGCAAGAGTATAAAAAGTCCATTGGTTAATATTGGATGGTGAGTTGACCAATGGCATTATAGATACAGCAAACGGTCTGTGATAGATAACTGTATCAAAATAAATCCACGAGGTTTTGGTTAGGCCCTCGTGGATTTTCTATATATTTTTGTATCTTCCCATCCTGTCTTATCTTTTAACATTTTGAAGACTTCTTGGGTTTTTTCACTTTTCTTTGTTACCATTCCTTTAAATAAAATGTTCTTTTGCTTTAAGTATTTGTTTTTAAACAAGTTATACAATCTTATCGCGTCAGAAACATTTTTGCAAATAACAAAATCAAAATCGTTATTATCATATTTAAATATCATTTTATTGTTATATAAGAAAATTTGTAGAATTGAATATACGTCATATACATAGTCTTCTATAATATGTTCCATTATCCATTTACAATCTTTTCTATCATTTTTAGGGTTATATCCATACACCCAAAAGGTTTCTTCTACCAAGTGTGGAAATCTGTCATATACAATCCATGTATCTGAATTTGTTTCTATTGTTACTAATTTACCATATTCATTACGTAATTGAGTTGTCTCTGTATTACCTTCTCTAATACGTTTTAATATGACATATTCAGAACGATATGTCTCAATATCTTTACTTTTATGCCCATTATTTAAATTTAATTTTGGAAATAATATCTTTGAATTTCGTTCCTCAAGTTGTTTCCTCGCCTCTGTAACTTCTGGTAAATCATGATAACGATTTACATAAGAATCTTGTTTTCTATCATTACATATAACAATTTTGTAGTCCCATGTTTCCTGCCATCTACGTCCACGCATTTTCTTTTTTTTCTTAGGACCAGGTTTCTTATGCCTACCAACTTTTTTCTTATAATAATAGTATTTTTTCTTACCTTTTTTCTCTATCATATTTATATGATTCTTATTACTATAAATATAAAAAAATGAAAATAAAAATGTATATTTATATCAATAAAATAAGAAAATAAATGGAATTAATAATTTTAGGAATTGCATTACTAAGTTCATTATTATGGGCTAATATATTATTTGCTGAACATATTACAACAAAAATTAACCCATATGTAACAGAAGCAGACGCTGTTCAAAAACAAAGAGCAGTAGTAAAAACTATTTTAGTAATAATAATGTCCCTATTTTGGGCCACATATATATACTTATACAGATAATGGAACAAAAACATTTTACAGCAATTGTTATTGGTGATGACCACCAAGAAATCATGAAAAAGTATGATTCTAATTTAAAAATCACACCTTATGTTGCAATGCAATTTAAAGATTCAAAAAAATTATATGAAACAGAATTAATGTTCTTAGAAACATTACTTGCTAATAATTCAGATGCTCTTTCAGAAGATGGAAAGGATTGGATTAAATTTGAACTAGAAACACTTAAAAAAACTGATCATATTGATTATTACATAAATAAAGCCGATAGAATGGGTTATACAATTGATCAAGAAACAGGAAATGCATTTTGCAATAAAAACCCTAATGGATATTATGATTATTGTAGAATTGGAAAAGACTTATCACTTCCTTTAATTACTTTTAATAACGAAGAGGTTTATTCTGCAAGAAAGAAAGATGTTGATTTTTCTAAACTACATCAATATAATACATTGCCATATATTGTAGCATGGGAAACTGTTATGGAAGGACGTGAACCTAAAAATGAAGAAGAAAGACGAATATATGACAATATGAAAAACAGAATGACATATTTCGAAAACTTCAAGGACAAAGAAACATATATCGCTTGGAGCACTTCTTTTTGGGGTTATGCATTTGTAAATGATAAAGAATGGATAGATATTGATAACTACAAAAATCATAATCAAATTGAATGGGTAACTAATTTTTATGATAGATTTATTAAAGAATTACCCGAAGATACATTGATCACTGTTTATGAATGTGTGAAAAACTAAAAATATTTGTATATTTAATAAGAAAAAATAAATTAACTTTAAAACAACAAAATTTATAGAAAATGAAGAAATGTACATTGGTTGGACGATTGGGCAAGGATGCTCGTCTCGTCGATAGTAAGAATGGTTCACAATTTGTATCTTTTACAATGGCTGTAAATAGTTACATGAACGGACAAGAGAAAACCACGTGGTTTGACGTAATTTCGTTTAATTTTAGTGAAAAAATGGTACCACACCTAACAAAGGGTAGTGCAGTAGAAGTATTTGGTGATTTCGATACACGTTTGGAGATGGGTAGCGACGGTAAACCTTATTTGCGTAATGATGTAAGAGCAGATTGGTTTGATTTTGCTCGTGGAACCTCACAAAGTGGTGGAACTCGTACAGAAACAACTGTTGTTACAGAACCTCAAGATTCAGGTACAAAACAAAATGTAAATGATGACGAAATCCCTGTAACATCTAAACGTGGTACAAAAACAGTAGCGCCTGTTGAGGATATTGAAAATGATTTGCCATTCTAACACTAAGGTAAATAATAATAAAAAACCTGCAAAATTTGCAGGTTTTTTTGTTATTAAAAATCTATATTATTACATCTTAATTCTTCAAAATTATCAATACTTGCATATTTGATGCAAATTTGATAATTGGCATTACTACTCGTAACACTAATATCACCTCCCAAATATAATGACGAAGTACTATAACTATAATAATTACTCATACTCGCATTTGTACTTCCAGAATATATTAAACCAAAATTATGGTTAAGTATATAATATTTAACTGAAGTATCACGAATAATAGTTCTAGCAATTATTGGTTTATTAGCAGCAACAGGTTTATGATTTTGATAGGCCAATCTATACGCATAACTAGTTGGAATGGTACCTGTTGCAACACCTCGTGATATAATTATTGGATACATTTTCAAAACCGAACTAATATCATTTACAGTATATATCGTTGTCATGACAAGTGTTGAACTAGTACCATATTGTACACTTTTCCTACTTTCAGCTGACGAACGTAATAAAATATGTGTTTTTCCTGTACCGTCCTTTGTTTTAATAACAACTCCTGCGTTATTATTGTTAAATGGATTGTTTGCATAAGTATTTGTTGCTCCATTAAAAAGAGTTGCAGTGACACCTGTATTAACTCTGTCAAAAACAGAGTAAGAAGGTACGAATAACGATCCACAATATTGAAGAGTTTCTCTTTTTGGTGTAATAGTATCCATTAAATTAAAAGTATAACTAAATGCTCTATATGGGCTACTTGAATAGAAATTTGTTTTTAATGAAAAATTAACAGTAATTTTCATTAGATTCGAAAAATTAAACGGACAAGTTGAAGTCTCAAGAACTCTAAAATTTGTAATCAATATACCGTTGTCAACATAATAAGTTACTTGAGGGTGATTCTCTCTAAGAAATCCTGAATGATAAGCAGGGTCTAATGGATAATATGTTACATCTGAAGTAACTGAACTTCCCATTCCTATCGTAATCTTAAACAGTTCAAATAAGTTATCAGGAAAATACCATACATTTCTATACATACTTGGCATAATCTGTATTCTAACTGACATGTCAACATAATATTGCATGAAATTAAAGTCCATTTTCATGATACTACTTACTTTAATAGTACCAATTTCGCTACCTTTACTGTCTGTTAATATTTTACACATTGGATGTAACTGAACATTTTTTTTCAAAAGAGCAGTATCATTTGTTGCTAAATACTTGTCAGACGTTTGAGATTTAAATAAAAACGCATCTTCTGGTGCTATTAAATTATGATTTGTTAATGGAATATCATATAAAACATTTTTAAGTATAACTTTATAGGTAATATCACTACCAAAAGTTACACCATTATAATAATACTCTTTAGATGTCACATTAGTAAAGGTGCGTGTAAATTCCACACCTTTATATACACAATTTTGAAAAACACTATAAAAATCAGTTAATTGCAATTGATATCCTGTAACAGTTCTTGCATTTTTATTTTCAATAAAAATACCACTAACATTATTAACAGAGGTTGAAGTTTCGTTACTAAATGTTGGATATGTCATAAAACGTATATTATATTCAGTATCTTTATATGTTTGTAATACATTACCTAACGCATATACTTCCACTTCTATAACTGAAAAATTTTCTCTAATTGCTTCATAATCATTAGCCGTTATGGCAGTCTGTGTATCTAATATCCATTCAGATATATAAGGTAATATTGTATTTCCCCAAAGTTGGGACATATTAGTACCCCTAGCCATATCTATACGAATATTTTCTTCCAAAGAATTTATTTGATTAGATATATTTTTTAAACTATTAAGCATTAATGAATCATCATTATATTTACGTGCTGTTCTATAATCAGTTAATACAGGTGCTTTCTTTTCTCTCGTGGAAAGGAAAACAGTATAATCACTTGTCATTAATATATTACCGTGAAAAGTATATCCTTGTTCACCATAATATGGCATAGTGCCTCTTGTTTTATAACCGGTAAAACTATAATCGAAATAATGTGTAATTTTATTTAATACATGACTATTTAACGACCTAACCCCAATATACACATGCATGGTACGTGTAACAGTACTTTCTTTAACGAAAATAGTACCTGTTAAATAATGGGTATCATTACATCCTCTTGGTATACCATCTATAACAATGAAATTATCAGAACAAACACCAATCGTCTCATTAACAATTTCTGAATTAGATAAGGTTCTCAACACCGGTGTAGCATAGTTAATAACACATAAGTTATAATATTCTGCTTGATCGTTGCTATTCTGCTCTACCCAATATTTAAGTTTTGTAAAATAAATAGTGTATCTTTGATCCATTTGTAAAGCACCCTCATTAAGGGTATTATCACAATCTATAAATAAGTTAGTAATTAATCCATTTGTTTTCCTACCAAGTGATATACCATCGGAAAAATTTATAGTAGTTGCTGTATTATCTTCATCCATTGGAAAATCAAATACACACGTAGGTGGTATAAAATCAACATTGGTAAAATCACTTTCCGATGGCAGTATCACATTATCTTCATCATATAAGTGAATCAATATTTGTTCATTTATATCGTCCCCACCAGAATCATTTACTTCTAAATGAATAGTGGAACTTTCATTAACACGAATCGTATTATTACAATACAATTCTTTAAAAGTATTATCCATAGATGGTAAATCATTCGAATGACCCAAAGTTTGTATTACTTTTGTATCGATAGGATATCCTCCGATATAAAATACGTTTATTGTTGCTGTACTATTACCGTAATGGGTTATATGTTTAGTATGTTTAAATGTTAATCTATCCATAATTCCATAAATTGAATTAAGACCAAATAGTTCTTGTATACGACAATCGGTTGGATTAATCAAATGATGTATAGCAGTTTTAAATCTTGGAACGAATTTAACATTAAAATCTACATTATCATCATTAGTAACAGTAAAACTTTGCTGACTAATGCCCATTGATACTTTATTGCCATTGATAATAATTGGTTTTTTCATATATATAGACCCACCAAACTGTATTCCACTTGTTATTGAAGTACAATAAACATAGTTATTTGATAGTTTTGCGTTAAGTTCAGTAATAATATCATCTGTTCCTCTATAATATGGTTTTAAAATAAAACTGCCTTCAAAACCATTGAAGTACATCTTTGTTAATTTACCAAAATTAGTTTTAGCATTAGCACCCCATTTAGTAACTGCAGCATTCCAAGCCATTTGATTTATGCGAGCACAAGATAAATCGTTCATTTTGGTATAAGTAACAGATAACGTAAGTCCATTACCTGTAAATACAATACCACCTGATATACTACTACCACTCTCAACACGAAAATCGACCATATTTTCACTTACATCACCCGAAGCGACAAAATATAATCCATATTTTCCACCAACAAGAAATGGCTCTTCACCGTAATCTTTGACATCTAATGGAAAATCAAAACTATTTATACCATCATTTAAACCATCACTTTGTTGTAATGAAGAATCTGTATTAATACTTTTAATACCATTAAAATATGAAAAATCAGTTATTAGTTCCATAATTAATTAATTTACCTATTATTAATAATAAATAGCCTTAATTAAAAGAAAAACAGTCATTTTTCATTAAAAAAACATATATTTAACATGATAAAATGAAGTAAAATATATTAATTAAAAAGTATGGGAGAAAATAAAGATTATTACTCAATTTTAGGTATTGAACGTAATGCATCTGAAAGTGATATTAAAAAGGCCTATCGTAAAATGGCTGCAAAATATCACCCTGATAAATTTGCAACAAAGTCTGATCAAGAAAAGAAAAATGCTGAGGATAAATTTAAAGAAATAAACGAAGCAAATGCTGTTTTATCAGACCCTGATAAGAAACGCAACTATGATCAATATGGAGACCCTGATGGTCCAAAAATGGGTGGTGGTTTTGACCCATTTAGTGATATGGACCCATTTGGTATGGGAGGTTTTGGTTTTGGAAATCGTTTTAGACAACAACAAGTTGATAAGGGAGAAGATGTCGAGGTTATTGTTAATTTAACACTAGAAGAAGTTTTAAATGGCTGTACAAAAGAAGTAACATATAAAAAGAAAGTTACATGTACACATTGTAATGGAACAGGTAATGTTTCAGGAAAATTAGATACATGTCAACATTGTCATGGTACGGGTATGATAACAGAAACCCAACAACATGGTTTCACTATTATGCAATCTTCACGTCCTTGTCCTCATTGTCATGGAACAGGAAAAATTTCTAATGGTCCAAAATGCCAAGTATGTAATGGAAAAGGTTTTGAATATCAAACTATTACAAAAAAGATAACAGTTCCACCTGGTGTAAGTACGGGCATGGCAATAAAAAATGCAGGAGAAGGTTCTGAATCATTGCGAAATGGTGTTAATGGTGATTTAATTATAGTATTCGCAGTATATGAACACAAAGTGTTTAAAAGAAATAATTTCGATTTGATAATGGAATTGGAATTAACACTTGAAGAAGCATGGTGTGGATGTAAAAAAGAAATTGAATGTTTGGATAAAACTAAAATTAACGTTACTATACCTGAACTCACAGTAAACGATAAGATTCTACGTGTACAAAATAAGGGTATGAAAGCACCAAATGGAATGTATGGTTCACTTTATCTTAAAGTAAAGTATAAAACGCCAAAAACAATTTCAAAAAAACAAAAAGAATTATTGCATGAATTTTATAAAAACTAATAAAGATTAATTTTATATGGGAAATTTTGAAAAAGATTTTAAATTATTTGCACAAGACCATGGTGTGTCTTCAACATTAATGAATGATTATCAAAAGGTTATAACTTCACAATATATTGAACCTTATGTTATGGAGGAACGGCAACGTAATATTGCACAAATTTCAGTGTTTAGTCGTTTATTTATGGAACGTATTTTGTTTTTAGGTACTGAAATTAATAGTGATGTTGCTAATATTATTAATTCACAACTATTGTATCTTGAAATGGATAATCCAAACAAACCTATTCATATGTATATCAATAGTCCTGGTGGTAGTGTGTATGATGGAATGAGTATTTACGATGTAAGTAAATTTATTTCATGTCCTGTTTATACTACATGTATCGGTACCGCAGCTTCAATGGGTGCAGTTCTTCTTGCGTCAGGAGAAAAGGGTAATCGTTTTGCACTACCACATAGTCGAATTATGCTTCACTCTCCAAGTGGTGGAACAGGTCGTGTTACGTCGCCTGATTTTAAAATTGCAGCAAAGGAAATGGAGAAATGTGAAACAATGTTATATAATGTCCTTGCTGAAAATATGGACACTGATTTCAATACAATTAAAGAAATGTGTGACCGTGATTTTTGGATGACACCAGAGGAGGCCGTTAAATATAAGGTTATTGATAGCATTATTCAACGAAAATAATATATAATATTATTTTAATATTTTGAAATGAGTCATTTTTATGGCTCATTTTTTTTATTTATATACAATTCTTTATTAAATAAAAGTATTTATCATATAAAGAATAATTTTACTAATGGGAAATAATAGAAAATATTTAAGATTACCCAGAATAGATAGCATTTTTGAAACAAAAGAAATTGCAATGAATACGGTACAGGATTATGTCATTAATAATGTATCGCATTTTCTTGATGGTGAGAGTATTGTAGTTCGTTTCAAAAATGAAAATGGTAAAATATTATCTGCACATGTTATTATTAATATAGATGATAAAGGGGACGTTAGTTTATCTTTTAACTTAAACTCTGAAGAAACAATAAAAATTGTTGAGACAAAAGAAGAACCGACAGATTTAGATAGTCTATGGTTATCAGAAGACACACAGAGCGAAGAGAATAAGGATGAGGTTATTTTTGGTCTCAGACAACGTATTGAAACTCTTGAAAAAACAATATCAAGCCTTTCTAAATTAATTGATAAACATGAATATGCTTTAACACATACAATATCAGGTGGTGACTTTCTAACAAATAGCGTTAAATACGATTTAGAAAATAGTGTTGAAACGCAAAAACCATCAGCAGCAAAATATGGTGAAGTATATAGTAAAACGGACATTATTGTTACTAATTTTAAACTATTCATAGGTTATACTGATTTGCATGATTTTGCAAATAGTAATTTACATACTAAACAATATTACTATATAAAACCTGAATTTTTTAATGCAGCAGGTGAATTAATCGATCCAAATGATGTTAATTATACATTAATTTCTAATAATAGTAAAATATTAGAAACAAGATTTGTAGAAGCGTCTAAAAAATGGTATCTATATGGTTTGAAGAAAGACACTGCAATAGTCACATGTAAAATTGTTAATACAGATGAGACTGAATTAACTGATGACTATATATTAATGTTAGAAAGTGAATCTGAACCATATACTTACGAACCAAATGTTAAACACGTTTTAATGAAAACGGCTGAAACATTTGATATATTAAGTGCAAATACAAAATATTTACTTTTAAATGAATTTGTTTGGTGTAAAGGTAATAATAGTTTGTATTTCAAAGCAGAAGATTCTACAGGTGCTATAAACTTATTTAAAATAAATGGTGGTGGAGGAACACCAGATCCAGACACACCTGATATTCCTGTTGAACCAGATACACCTGTTGAACCAGATGAACCAACAACAGGCACTACACCTGATATTAATGTAAACATCAATAAAGAAGGTGTATTAGAATTAACTGATACAAAAGAAGAAAAAACACTTGTTGTTGACGAAAATGATATTTTAAATATTCCAAATGAAGTCGCTTATCTTAATAGTGATGATATATTAGTATTTAGAAATCAAAATACTGGCAATACAACAAATGGAATTGAAATCACAGTAGACGAAAATGATGTATTAGAGTTGACCGATAATAAAGACGAAAGAACACTTAATGTTGATAAAGATGGTGTTTTAAATATTCCAAGTGAAGTTGGTTATGTTGATGAAAACGGTATATTAACTCTAAGAAGACAAAAAACAAACGAAACAGAACTTGAAATTAGTGTGGATGGTGAAGGTATATTAGATTTAACTGATAACAAACCAAACAGAACACTTAAAGTAGACGAAAGTGGTATTTTAACAATTCCTAATGAAGCAGGTTATATTGATGAAGAAGGAACATTAGTATTTAGAAAACAAGAAGCAGGTGAAACAAACTTCACAATCAATGAAGAAGGTGAAATGAACATAAAACATGGCGCAACAATAGACGAAGATGGTTCATTAGTCCTTTCAAAAGATATAGCAGAAATTGATGAAAATGGTATAGTAGTTTTCAAACAAAAAACTATAAAACCAAACATTAATGTTGATTTTGATGAAAATAGTGAAGAATTAAATATTAGTGGTAATATAACATTAGATAACGGTATTTTAACAATTGTTGGAAGTATTGACTCAAATGGTGTATTAACATTAAACGAAACACAACCTTCTATAAATATTAATGGAGAAACATTAGAAGTAAGTAGTGAAATTGACGAAGAAGGATACTTAACATTAACAAATGTTGAAGTTGACGAAGAAGGATATATAATAATTAAATAATTAAAAAACTAAAAATAATATGGCGAACACAATTAAAGGTTTTAAAATTAACGACCAAAAGTATGGGTTAAATTTAACTCAAATTGGTAGTTACATTGATAGCGGTTCAACAGAAGTTGAAATCGCTAGCTATATCGATGCGAAAATCGATGAAAATAAAGGTGAAACACCTACTCCTACTCCAACACCTGTTGAACCAAGTACAGGTGCGACAATTGCTGAATTAATTTCATCTGATGGTGCTAAATTTGATTTAAAAGTAGCAAATGATGGAGAATTATACGCAGTTAGACAAGAAAATGTAAATAAGTTAGTGAAACCAACTTCTGAAACAATAACAAAATTAGAAGCAAGCCACGATAAACTTTATATAAATGCATTCTATTGTGGTGGTGACAAAGCAGATTTACATACATTTAACTATGCAACACACCATTTTGTTGAACTTTCAAACTTAACTGATAATGATATTAACTTAGATGGTTTATCATTACAATATATGAAAGCTGGTGGTAGTTGGGCTGACGTTTTACCATTAAAAGGCGTAATTAAAGCAGGTAGCACTTTCTTAGTACGTGGTGCTGCATGTTCAAATTATGATAGTGCTAAAATTAAAGTTGACAAATATGATATGGAATGGAGAAACGAAGACGGTGAGTTAGTAAAATTCTCTGATACTGATGCTCCTTCATTCTTGTTATGTTTCGGTACTGAATCATTTGGTACTACAAACCCAGGTTGGAGTAAATTTAGTAATGTATCTTCTAGATTTATTGACTTAGTTGGTGTAAATACTAAAACATCAAATGCAACATGTTTTGAAGCAGGTGCTTATGCATATGGTAAAGAAACAACAGCAACCGCTTTGTTTAAGAAATATTATGCAATGGACCCTGTATCACAAGCAAACAAAGCATTAAAAGAAAGAAAAAATTCAGGCGAATGGTCTTATGTTGACTTAACAAAAGATGATGAAGAATTAGTAAGAAGCATTGACGCTTATACACCAAAAGTAAATCGTGAACATAAAGATATGTATTATGATAAATCTAAACTATTAGAAGACAAACCATCAATTATTACCTGTTCATTTGGTATTCAAGCAACCGATAATGGTGAAGGTGCTACACGTTGTTTCAACTGGGTATCAAAAGGACGTCACGATGAATTTGTTTGGATTCGTGAAAAAGGTGCAGAAGAATGGGGTACACCACATGAATCATTCAAAACAGAAAGTGGTGTAAGAAAATATTATAATCGTTTATCAATTGAATATGGAGATGGTATCGTATTTACTGTTCATAAATTTATCAAAAAAGGTTTAGTTGCATGTGAATATGAATATATTGCAGGACGTGCAAATAGAGATAAAACTCCAATTTTAGATAAATGTACAGAAGTTAGAAGTTTCATCGTAAGAAGTGATGCTGAACTTGCAGATGGTTTCCAATTTATTCAAACAAGTGACCAACAAGGTTTCAATTGGGAAGAATATCGTATTTGGCAAGGTGCAAACTATGCTATTTCTCATGAAGAAAGAAGTAATGGTGTTCACTTTATGATTAATACAGGTGATATGACACAAAATGGTAGCCGTATGAATGAATGGTTAGATTATTTCAATGGTAAAGATACATTTATGAACAATCTTGAAGAAATGGCAACTGTTGGTAATAACGACTTATCACCAAAAGAAACTTATCAAATTCCAAGTGGTGCTGATAACTCAAAAGTTTCATTAGAAAACTTCAGATATTTCTATTGCTACGAAATGGACGAAGAAAACGCTCCTGTTTTTGCTATCAACAGTGTTGAATACTATATTCCTTCATTGTATTCATTTAATTACGCAAATACACACTTTATGTGCGTTGTATCTGAAATAAAACAATCAGCAGAACAAGAATTATATGCATTCGGTGGTTATGGATACTTCTATCCATTAATTAAAGAATGGTGTGAAAAAGATATTGCTAGAAATAACACAGCAAAATGGAACATCGCTTATTGCCACGAAATGCCATTTACTATCTTAACACAAGATGATACTAATAAATCCGTTGATTCAGCACAATTATCAGCAGAAGGCGTAATTAAAGGTGAAAGAAAAGGTGCAAGTATCAATATTAACAACCCAGAGGGTGGAAACTATTGGTTTAGTGAATTTTGTCAAAATAACAATGTACGTTTAGTAATGGGTGGTCACAAACACACACAATCAACTTCATGGCCAATGTTAGAAAATGTTAAATATGACGATGAGACACGTACTGTTTATAGTTGGAGACCAATTATTGTTCTTTCTGACGACGAAACTGAATTCCAACAAGAATTAAGAGATTTCAGTAAATTAATTGGTGCACAAAATATCGACGACTCAACTGTTTTAACACTTGTTGCATTACCTGACGGAAGACAATATCCAAGTACATGGGTTGAAGGTGACACATTAAGTGTTAACGCTAAAAAATATGGTGCATTATGCGAATTTAAACAAAGAACAGAAGATATTAAACCTGTAACATATGCAATGTCTCAAGCAACAAGTTATAAACATACATCAAATAAAGAATTACCTTCAAAAGATATTCCTTGGTTAAGATATTATTATAAACAAGTTGGTGGTAATAGTAACGCAGATGCTGCTGCTAATGCAGGACAAAAATATCCATTCTATACAATATGGGATGTTACTGATACAGAAATTAAAGGACAAGTTCGTAAAGTTGTAGGTGCATTTGGTGGTACCGCTGGTGCTTCAAGTGGTAAATTTGATATTAATAAAGATGGTCAATATGTGTTAAATAATTTGTGTGCAACAGATAATGAACACGATAAACCAATTTATTCTATCAATGGTCTTGGAGATGGTATTGCTGCTGATGCTGAAACAATAATAACTATTAAATAAAATTAAAAAATGTCTAAAGTCTTAAAAAAGTATAATAAAGAGACTAAGCAATGGGAAATTATATCAGATTCAATCGTTAACGTTGACAACATTATTTATAATGGTGAAGAACTTAATGATAATAATATAGGTGTAACAAACCCATTTTACAATAATGATAGTGCGTCAACATTAAATGACGCACTATCATGTATTGGTTCAGATATTGCTGAATTGCAAAGAAATGTCTCTTGGTTAGCCGAACACGGAGGTGGTGGAGGCGGAAACGGAGGCGGCGGAGGCGGCGGAGGTGGCGACACACCTGTCGGTTACGGAATTTATGTAACATATCCAACGCTTGAAAATAATTCTGTTTATATTAGTACTACTGAAGTAATTGTAAAATTCATGATTACAGGTGGTACTCAAGGTGACGAGGTTTGCCAATATCGTTATACTTATGACGATACATATACTTCACAATATATTGGATGTAAATTAAATGAAGTTATAACAATTAAAATTGACAATATTAACATGGTTAGTAATAATACAACACACACCATGTCTATAAATGCAGTGAATAGTGAAGGTACTACTATACCACCTGTCAGTTTTAAAATTTATGAAAGTTCATTAAATATTGCGTTAAGTAAAACAAAAAATGAAATTTCCAATAACGAAGTATTAATGTCTCGTAACAATAAAAACGGACTTATTTATTTTGATATTAAAAACGGTTTGATGGGTTCGGATACCGTTATAAAATATATTTGTAATAGTGTTGAATATACTGTACCGGCCTATAAAAATGAAAAGGTAAATAATACAATGCCTATTAATATATGGGAAGTTATCGGTAATAATGTTAACGTTAATGACTTGTATAACGTATCTATTACGGTTCAGGCAACATTGGGTAATGTTATGAACAAAACACCTGAATTATTTTTTAACGTTCGTATTACTGACCCTAACGAATTTACTATATATTTTGATGGTTTAACATATTTAGAGGACGTAGAATCTGAAATAAGTACGCCTACTGAGGTTGAACAATCAGACCGTTTAAAATTCACTTTCAAGGCAAGTTTGCCTGTTATCATTACAAATAAAAATATATACTATGCAATTGATATTATATCAGAAGATGAGAGTTTTCATGAATTTATTGAAGGTACGTCATTCTCTGATGAAATTGAAGAAGTATATAAACAAAAAATGGGTAATGCAGGTATAAATATAACAGCCCCACAATATCCTTTAAATAACTTAGCAGTAGACCAAAGATATATTATTCGTATCAAAGCATGGACTTACGATGGTGGTCTTAGCGTTATGAGAGAAGGTTCTATTGTTGTATTGGCTTCTAACAACGAAATATATCCACGCCAACATAATAAACGTTATGATATTATTGCACCACATTTAAGTGCTGATACTTGTTTGTGTGCATGGTCTTATTCTGCGCCAATGACAAATGGAAAATGGTTATCATCGCAAAAATATGTAACAATGCAGAATAACGATGAAACAATCATAACAGGAGAAATAATACCTTATAATATTAATGGTGTTGATTCTGGATTTATATCAAGCGCAGAAATACCTTATTTACGTTTACAAAATGAAGCGTATGCTATAGCTGATGTATCTAAACTTCAATCTGAGTTAATTTTCATGGTCCATGACCAATATTCAGAAGGTTTTACAATTTCATTAACATTTAAATGTGATGAGTATTCAGACACAAGTAAAGTGGTTTGTTTATTTGGCGAAAACACAGCTGATATGAACTTAGCTACCGGTATTAAAGTAACACTTGAAACTATTTATTGGTATTTGTCTTCAGGCGGTAAAACATATTTATTAAAAGCATTTATTAGACAAAACGTTAAGAATACAGTTGATTTCGTTTATCAGCCAACAATTAAGAAAAGTGTTGATATAAATGGTAATGAAACTGAAGTTCCTGACGGATTTGCTTATATATATGTTAATGGTATTGTAAATGCCGTATATAATATAGGTGTGTTAGATAGTACATACAAATTTAGTGATACTGTATATTTTGGATGTGACCATTATAACGGAACATTAAGCAATTATTCAGATGTTAATATTTATGAATTCGCTATTTATACAAAAGCATTAAACCCATTACAAATCGTTGTTAATAAGAAAAACGCACAATTAATAGGTGCAATTAATAACGAAAATACAATTAAAGATTATCAAGAGTGGAAACGTAAAAACTTAATTTATAACGAAGATTATAACACAGAAAAAGCTTTATCTTATTTAATTGATAGAGAAACAGGTGATTTTAAATATCAAAGTTATAACGAATTACGTGCAAACACCCCAATACCTATTATACGTATTGACGCAAACCAGGCTAAAGATTTTACTGAGGCTTACTTCCATGCTGACTATTCTAATGATAAAGCAGTAACAGGACGTACACATAGTTGTTTAATGTATTACTATGATCCTGTCGTAAGAAAAGAAGTAGAATTTAATACGTTAATAGCACTACAAGGTACTTCAACACTTGGTTATTATATTAAAAACTTAGAAATTATTGTAGATGAAGTTTGTAGTGATGACCCAAGTAAAACACAATTATTCCAACCAAGAGAAGATTGGTTCCCTGAGAAAGAATTTACATTAAAAGCCGATATTGTCGACTCTTCTCACGCAAACAATGCAACTATTGGTTATTGGATTAATAATATATCAGGTCTTATGGAGAAAAACCCTGCCATGAATGCCATGACAGACGAATATCGTCCAAAAGACAAAATAATGTACAAGGGTCAAGAAAAAATATTTAAACATATTAGTACAATAGATAATAGAACTGAAATTGATTTTGATGAGAAAGTAACATTAAAACACAATCTTGAAGGTTTCCCTGTTATTGTACTTATTAAATTTAGCGATAAAAATGACTATGACTTAGTTGGTGTTTATTCATTCAACCTTGGTCGTTATTCTTATTATAATATGGGTCTTAGTTTCTTAAAAGCGTTCTCACGTCGTAGAGTATCTGAAAACCCATTAGAGGAGTCTTGTCCTGCATTGGTTGATTATTATGAAGAATATTCACGTAATGAACGTTTTGGTGGTGATAGTGGTGTGTTACCAAATCAAATTTTCTCTTATGAATTTGGTGCGAGTGCCGATGATAATACATTAGAACACCAAACATGGACACAGGCTGATATTAGTATTTTAAAACACTATGGTGATTTTAACTTTAACGGTGAACAAATTGGTGAAAATGCGCCTGAAAGTATATGGAGCGCATTGAGTAATTTGTTTAATATAACAGCAACAATGTATGGTAAGGACCTTAGTTCTTGGGACTTAACAGGTAAATATGTATATACGTATCAAAATGGTGCATTCTTAAAAACTAATAACCGTTATCCTGAAACACCTGATAATATGTCAGTATTTAATGATTATATTTCAGTAAATAATGCTGTTGCATATTTTATTATCGCTTCTTCATTTGGTATGATTGACTCGTTAGGTAAAAACTTAACAATCAGAACTTGGGACGGCGGTAAAAAATGGTGGACATGTTTCTATGATATGGATACCGCGTTAGGTTTATCAAACGAGGGTGCCGAAAATATACCAGAAGATGTATTTGTTGATAGGTTTAAAAACATAACCGAAATTGGTAAAGAAACTGTAATGCAAGTACTTTACCATACAAAAGAAGAAAGTGGTTATAACGCTTATTATTCAAAGTTATGGGCAATATTAAGAGATAGTGACTTCTTATATAACTATACAGGTTCACGTGAAAACAAATTATATGAAAATGCATGGACACAATTACGTAGAACAGGTGGTCCATTTGATTCGCACATGAACTTCGTTAATTTAATGACTGAACATATTGGTATGTGTGGTGAATTGTTATATAATTATGACTATAACTCAAAATACATTATAAACTCAAGTAACTTATCAATGTTACATGGCTTACGTATTGAATATGTAAGAAGTTGGCTTAAAAATAGATTCTATTTCTTAGATGGTGTATTTGAAAATAAAACAATTGCAGCCACCTATTTAGATAGTCCTTTCTATACTAATGCATTTAACGTTACAAATGAAGGTCACCCTAAAACACAGATTGGCTATATACCATATACATTTAAATCAACTGCTCCTATTTTTATTAAAGTAAATACAGGTAACGTTGGTCAAACCGACTTTGAAACACAAGGTAAATATTTCTTACCAAAAAACACTGTAACAACAATTAATACACCTGAACATACTTCAAGAAAACAAACTAACTTCACAAGTAGTTCAGTGTTAACACAGTTTGAAGGTTTAAATGGTATTGGTGTTGTAAACATGAATACAAACAACAGTCCAAGATTTAATGTATTACCTGAATTAGTTAACTTTAATATAGCAGGTACAACTTCATTGGACGCGTTGCCTATTGATTTCCAAAAGGTGTTTATGTACAAAGATGAAACAACAAAAGAACCTAATGGTAAAATTACAGGCCCTTCATGTTTGGAAACTTTAGTGTTGTCTTCAACAAAGGTAGTTAATGATGGTGAATACCCAATTGATTTACAATCATTTACAAAGATAAAAACAATTGATATATCAAATTCAAATGTAACGTCTTTAGTATTACCTAATAGTACATTACATACATTACGTATCAATGGTTCTTCTCTTCGTGAATTTAATATGTCAAACCAACCATTATTAAAGACTGTTAATTTTAATGGTTGTAATAAATTAACTTCTATAAATATTGTAAATTGTGAAGGCTTAGAAGAATTAGTATTTGAAGAAATGAGTGTTGTGCAAAAAATCACATTACAATCTTGTAAAGGTTTGAAAAAATTAACAGTTAAAAAATGTGATTCATTAGTAACATTATTAGTTGCGGATGCTCCTTTATTAACAACAATAACATTAGATTATTTAATTAATCCTTCATTAAGTATTACATTACCAATTGATAATGTAAATAGTTTAAGTATTAGTAATATTATTACAACTAAACCATTGACATTATCATATAATAATGAAGATTCATTTAAACAATTAAAAGATTTGATTATTAATGGATGGAATAATTTACCTAAAATTATTTATAAAAATGGTCAAAATGAAATTCCACAAGAAACATATTGTTTATATGAATACACCAAGGATAATGTAAAATATACTGTTAAGGGTAGTAAATTAATACCAGAAGATGCAACTGACGTTAAATTATTAAGCGGTTCTGAAGATACAGATATCGTTTTTGATTTTTCCAGATTTACATCTTTAAATCCTTTATCTTTAGTATTAAAGGGCATACAAACAATTAAATATGTACGTTTACCAGAAACTTCTAATACATATTTCGATATATATAGTGATACAGTTTCGTTAACTAACTTAACACGATTATTTGGTTCATATCGTTTAACAAAACAAGGTTTCAATAATAAAAAACTATTTTATTTAAATGAAATAGATACTTATAGTGAAAATAATCAAAATTTAGACATTAAAGGTGTAGAATATGTTGACGTTAAAGAACATCCTTATTTTACAAATCTAAAAATTGATACTTCTGATTTAAGTTCTAAATTTAATTCAACAAGTTTTTCTTATGAAGATGTAGTATACATATTAAAACAATGTTCAAAAGTTAATAATTTGTATAATACATTTGCTAACACAAAAGTTATTGTTGAACCTTCTAAAACAATACCTTCTAACTTGTTTAAATGGTGTGAAAATGTAACAAGTATTGATAAATTGTTTTACGATTGTGCAATTAGTTGTTTCTTACCAAGTGATTTATTAGTACCTCTTACATTGTTAACAACTTTCAATGATGTATTTGGTAATGGAATGTCAGTTTCTGTTAACAGTTCAGAAGAAATGGCGCTAAGAATGTCATACGGTATTGATTATAGTATACCATTCTTTCCAGAAGGAAATCAGATTACTGAAATTAAGGGTTTCAGTCCTGTAGCAATATACCCTGACGATATTAATATTGTTGATGCGTATGTTAATACGGGTCTAACGCATTTCTATGCAAATAAACTATTAAAAAATCTAGAAGAATTAACACATATTGAAGAATCATTCCATCAATGCGGAATTGATTTTAGAAAAAATTCAACAAAATTATTTGAAAATACACCTAAATTAAAAAATATTGTTAATTCATTTTTAGAAATTAATGGTGAAACAGGCTCTAATGGTTTAGATTCTGAAAACAACCCAATTGTTGACGATGTATTCGGAGCAACATCATTAGAAATGATTTCTAATGCATTTAATTTCAATAAGGACTCAAAAATGTATGTATATTTTGGTGAAGATTTCTTTGATAAGTTAAAAGATACATTATATTATATAGGATGCGGCTACACACTAATAGAAAATACAGGAGAAATAATGCCTAATGTGTCTGATAGTGGTTCGTTCCTATATGGAAATGTGACAAAATTGATTAATAAAGATAAATGTGACGATGGTGTATTCCCTTATAATATTTTAAGTAATTGCGAAAAACTAACTGAAATATGTGGTTTATTCAAAGGACTTTCAGGTAAAACAGATGTTATTTATGAAATACCTAAAAACATGTTCATTAATAATACGAAATTAACTAATATTTCTTCATTCTTTGAAGGTATGAAGTTAAATTATAAGTTAACATCAAACTCATTTATTAATAACAGTATTGTTAACTTTTCAAATATTTTCCATGATAAATTAAAACAAGGAAAAACAGGACAAATACCTTATCATTTATTTTATCAAAGAAAAGGTAATGTGATAACTAATTTAAATAACGCATTAAAATGTGGTGTATTATCAAATATTCAACACTATATTTGTTCAGACGAAACATTTAATGAATATTTGACTTATACTGACACAAATGGGTTATTAACTATAAATCCATATATTTATGACGGTTCTGTCGAATTTTATGACAATTATATTAAAGGAAAATTAATAGAAGATATATATAATTTATATCAATATATTGATAATGGTGAAGAAGTACCAGATAACTTAAAAAAATATTTAGATAATAACGGAATGCCATTATATAATAAATTACATGAAGTATATATCAACACAATTTCTGAAATCGATTGGCTTAGAGATTCTAAAAACTTAATACGTACAGACTGTTATATAAGTGATGCAACATACGAAGAGGCACAAAAATATAATTATTTCTGTCCACCAGACGTGTTAAATTATTGCGACAATATTCCTTCATTGAATTTGAACAATATATTTTCATGTTCATTGTCTTCGTCAAATATTGACACAAAAACTTTATTTGGTTATCGCGGTAGAATACCTGAGCATATTTTTGATAATGTAACAAATATTAATTTACTACAAGGTGTGTTTAGTGGTTGTGAAAATATAATGCCACATAAAAATGGTTATTCTAAAACAATAATAAATGAAGACCAACAACAGGAAACTATATATTATCCTGGTATTATGTATCCAAGAGGATTGTTTAGTAAATTAACCAATTTAAAGACATTATCAAGTATGTTTATTTCTAATAATATTTGGGGATTATGCGTATTGGAACCAGAGATGTTTGGACAAATAGGTAAAAATATTATTAGTCTTGCGAATCTTTTTGATTCTTGTAATTTTGTGAGAACTAATTCACATACAATTGAACAAATTGAAAATGGATTATTTAATAGTTTCACTATTATTAAAGATATTGGTGGTCTATTCTCACAATGTGTTAATATCTCACTTTATAAAGATATTTTCTCAAATACAATACATCCTTGGTTAACAAACGTTTCAAACTTCATGTATGCTACAAGTTTAAGAAGTGCCATTGAAGTACCTGAATTTTGGAAATGGACTTATCCACCTGAGAGAATTTCAGGTTGTTATTCAGAGGTTAGTCCACAGCCTTTAAATTACGATTCAATACCAGAGATTTACAAAACACAAGAAATCTAATAAAAAAAGAAACCAACTACTTGTTGGTTTCTTTTTTATACTTCTAATGTATAATTTAATGCCACTGTATTATCTTTTACTCCTTCCCATATTACAGAACACTCATATTCACCATTAAAATTTTTCCAATATGGGTCTTCGACGCCAAGTTCAATTAAACGTTCATGGATTGCTTTATCATATTTATCTTTTAGGACAAATCCAAGTCTTCTTATTTCATTAAAACGTTTAGATTGCGTTGTGTCTCCTTGTGCTCTTCCGCCCCTATCTTCACCTTCATGTTGTATATATAACACTTTTGGGATTTTACACATTTTACCATGAATAAAAGTACGCATTAGAATATCTAAATCATCTAATACTGATAATTCTTTATTATGGCCACCTATTTTATGGTAAAAATCTTTTTTCCAACATCTAACATGATTTGGTGCTCCAACAATATGTCGTATTGATAATGCATTAACATCTGCTGTTATTGGAATTACTATTTTTTCACCCAATATATCATGTTCTTCATATTTTCCTAATCCAAGTGCAAAATAGTCACCATACCACACAGAATGTCCACCTATTTCTTCGAAAGCATAAGAATAAACAAAATCACAATCAGGATAAGTATTAAATGCTTTTTTTAACAATTCTAGACAATCAGGTGTTAATTCATCATCATGGTCTACTTCAACAAGATAATCACCGTCAGCAATAGAAGCAATTAGATTTTTATTAAAACCAATATTTCCGTGTTCTGTTACATTTTTTATTATATGTATTCTTGGGTCTTTTAGTCTTTCAAAATAATTAACTTTATTCGGTGAACTATCATCTATTATCCACCAATTCCAATTATTATATGTTTGTGAGCATAATGAATTATATAAACGTTTAACAAACTCAGGTGGTGTATTATAAGCACAAGTAAAAATAGAAAATACTTCCGAATCTTCATTACTTCTGTTAATGTTAAATTTAAATACATTAATTATACTTTCTGAAATATCTTCTGGTTTGAAAGTATCCATATGTATCCATTTTTTTCTATATTCAAAAGACATTTCATTTAATGGTTTAAAATCAATATCTTCACCAATTGTTATTAAACAATCAAATCCTCTATTTTTATCTAATACTTCTAACCATTTTTCTGTATTTTTATAAACATTAATATCAAATGTTTCATCATCATCAGGTCCTAAATAGAAAGTTCTTATTCCGCTATAGTTATGTTCGTGTTTAAGCGGATCGATAATTATTGCACTAATTTTATTCTTCATAATCGTTTATAAAATGATAATAATTATTATAATCATAATATCTTAAATAAACATTAATATCCTCTATATCATTAGAATAATTTAGAATATCAGATGTTAATACACTTTTCTTTTCCTGCATGATTAACGGATAAGTGTAAGCGTAAGAATTTTCCATCCAAAATGTTGGATGATCGGGAGATTGGAATTTACTTTCTTGTGCTGCACAATACTCTTCCATCCCACTTCTTGAATATATTAACGCTGCTGTGCAATATAATCTAAAACCATTATCACAAGATTCCCATCTTGCTTCTTCAATATTTTGCGTTAGAACGTTTAAATATCTCGTTTCGTCTAAATCATTATAAGGCCAATAAAATCCTTCCAGATGCAAAATATTAAAGTCTTCAGGGGCTTCATTAAGTGCTTTCATAATATATGTAAAGTCTTTAAAGAAGCAAATATCATCTTCAAGAATTAAAATACGTTCATACCCATTAATCAAAGAACGTTTAACCATTTTGTAATGTTCAGAAGCACACATAAATTGTCCAATTTTATGAACATTTGCTACATCGTAACTAAAATCTATATCACCAGACATTCCCATGTGGTCCATAGCATTTTGTGTAATTGGTAATGAAACTGTTTCAACTATTTCAAATTTTCCACTATTAATTAATTCGTCATAAATACCAATTTCTTTAAACTGTTTTAGTACACAATATTTACGTTCTTTTCTATTTGCCATTGTTAACAAATAAATTTTATCAAAATAATCTATAAATCGTTGATTTAATGTTTTCATTCTTATGTTTAATTTGTGTATACAATATAATAATTATTCTCGTTTTCTTTTTTATATTTATTAAACGTTCTAAAAACCTCTTCTTGGTCTCTACAATATATTAAACGATTCCCTGTTTGATACGCACATTCCAATAAAATAGTAAATAAACTGTCATCAATATGTTTATCTGAAAGGATATAAGTATGGTCAGTTGTAACTTTCATTACACTAGTTAATGTTAATATCAGTGCGTATATTAATTTTGATTCGTTAATAAAATGTATAACCGAATAATTTTCTGTTATTTCTTTATAAAATTCTGAATTTTCTGTAATATTATCATAATAATCACTATTAGAACCAAAAGCAGCATACTTGATTTTATCAAAATCAAATGGCTCTATGTGTTCAAAACCAAAAAATGTAGAAGTCTGTAAGGTCGGCGTACCGTCTGGCCATCCTCTATTTGACTTTGTTATCCATTCGTCAAACGATTTTGTATAATAATGTTTTAGATGCGCAAGTTTGTATCGCATTGGATAATAACAGTGTAAAAAGTTATCTCGTGTTTCATAACCACCTGCGTTATATATATTCTTTTCAGGTTCATTCTCAAAATATGGAACATGAGAACCATTAAACCAACATCCTTTCCAATAATCCCCTCCTCGTACTATTGATTTTACAAAACAATTTTCTTTAAAATATAAAATTGGTGATACCGGTTTTGGAAAACGTTTTTGTATTGGTTTATCGTTATAATGTTTTTCACCATTAGAGCCAAAATTAATCCAATGAAACAACACGCAATTTTCTTTGATAGGTTCTAAGAAATCTTTTATATTGCTATATGCTCCAATCTCTAAAAATTCATCAGCATCAAAATATCCACACCATTTATAATTTCCTACGCCAGCAAATGTGGCATATAAATGAACTTGGAAATAACCAACACCACGAAAATCATATATTTCAACTTGCCCATTTTTTATATATTTTTCTAATATTGTTTCTATTGTTGGTTCGTCATTATTATCAGCAATAATGACTTTATCAAATCCTAAATTAAGATAATGTTCAACAAATTCAACGAGATATTTATCTTCATTTTTAGCACATGTTAAAACTAAATATTTATCTTTATCTTCTGGATGTTTTGGTAAAAAACGTTCTGTCTCTTCTGTTTTAAAATGTATATATTCCATGTATGTTATAATTTTTGTATTATGTTATTGTAGAATTCATAAAATTCATTTAATAATTCGTCACTATATAATAAGTGTAATGGGTATTTTATATTATAATATAAATTATTTTCGGAAATAATATAAGTACCTTTATATGACGCACATTTTCTCATATCAGCATTTGTATTTCCAATAAAATTTTCTGAATACAATCTACTATCTAATTTCGGAAATTCATTATACATATTTGATATGCGTTTACCGTTAAACCATATAAATGTCCCTAAATAACGATAACCATATTTTGTGAAACTTTCATATTCCATTTCTTTTGTTAAAAATGTACCATATGTATAAAAAATATCATTTAATAAACATCTCTTAACGTCTTCAAAAAAATTCAAATTGAAATAATACATTGCGACAACCCATATATTAATAGTATTTTTATCAAAATGTTTAACATTAGTCATACCCTTATTATGAGCAAAAAATACTAAATCATATGTATTAAATTTATCAACAACTTCTTTTTTAAAAAACAACGATTCTCGATATTCAGGTTCATTTTTTTGGACATCAAAACATAATTTAATTGATTCTCCCTTGAATACATTAAAAAAACGTTCCTGTACTTCCTTTATTAACTGTTTATCATTTGTATCGTCTATTGATACACAAACTTTAACATCATTAAAAATATGTTTATAAAATTCAAGACATTTTAAATGGATATTATTAATTTCCGAATCTAATGTATCCCATGTAGCGTAAAAATTAAATCTTAAACTTATTCTCATTATATACGAAAATATAACACTTTATTTCCAATATTCATATATTCCTTTTGTTATTTCATAATTTTCCCATTTATAACGTTCTCTATTTGGTTGTGTTTTTGCCCATTCCCACATTTTTGTCAAACCTTCTTTAAGATTTGTTTTTTCTTCATAACCTAATAAATCAATTGATTTCTGATAAGAAGGTACACACCATTTAACTTCATGTCTTGGCTCTAAGTGTTTAATGTTAGATTTATCGTAACCCGTTATTTCACATAAGATTTCAGCTGCTTCATTAATTGTATATCCATTTATTCCACCAACATTAATTATTTGTTTTGAAGATTCTTTTAAAACTGCAGCGTTCCAAAAAGATTCAAGACAATCATCAATATATGAAAAGGCTCTTGTTTGTTCGCCGTCACCATAAACACTAATAGGTAAATTATTTAATATTTGATACATCCATATGCCCAATACATTTCTATATTTATCCCAAATATTTTGTCCTACACCATAGACATTATGAGGTCTAATAATACACCAATCAAGCCCATGTTGTTCACCTGCCACCTTAATATCCATTTCACAGGTGTATTTTGAAATAGCATATGGGTCTATTGGCATTGGTTGATCATTTTCTTCAAAACGTACACCTTCTTTATACCCCCATCCATAAACAGACATTGAAGAAGTATATATCAAACGCTTCACATTGTATGTTATACATTCATTAATAATAGAAACGGTTGATAAAACATTATTACTATAGTTGAACTTCCTCATGAATGGTGATAAACCTTCAGCAGCATATGCAGCAAAATGGAAAACATATTCAAAATCATATTTTTCAAATATGTCACTAATATCATCAACAGCTAAATCTCGTTTATAGAAATCAATTTTTTTATTTACGTTTTCTATATACCCGCCAAATAATGAATCAATGCCAACAATATTATATTCTGTTTTATTCTCTAAAATCCATTCAGTCATTCTTGAGCCTAATAAACCGGCGCATCCTGTTATTAAAATGTTTTTTTTCATTTAAAATATTCTTCTTTAATCGCTTTATTGTATAATTTATAAAAATCTTCATTCAAATATCCTAATGTATCACAAAAATCTTTACTATTCATATACCAACTATCAGATTCTTCTTCTGTATTTATATGCAATATATATCTATTATATATACATGGATAAATACATTCAGGTGATGCTACTTTTTCCATATTGATTTTTAAATAATTACAAAATTTTTCAGCACCACATCTATCTGATTTTATAAATTTTGGTACATTATATAATTGTAAATAATTGTGTATGCGTTTACAATTCATCCAAAAGAAAGCGCCAGAATAATACATATATGCATTATTAATATATGTTGGGCATGAGCCATACATTAAATTTTCTGCAGCAAGTAAACTATGCATAGCGTCTTCATGAAAATCTAATGAACTGTAATACATCGCAATAATCCAATGAAATAATGACTCTGTATCCACATCTTCTCTATCTAAATTAGTTAAACCTTTATTATGTGCAAAAAACACAATATCTCTATCAGAAAGTTTATCAATAATTTCTTCATGAAAAAATACACACTCACGCATTAAAGGATCATTTTTTACAACTTTAAATGTTATTTTTTGTTGAATACCATTAAATATGTTTAAAAATTTGTTTTGAGCCATTAAAATTAAATGATTATCCTCGGTATTATCAACTGAAATGTTAATAAAAACCTCATCAAACACATGTTTATAGTAATCTAAACATGCATAATGTATATTATTTATTATGCCATTAAAATTTTCATAAGTGACATAATAATTAAAAAATAATTGTTTTTTCATTTAAAATATTCTTCTTTAATTACCTTATTATATAATTCATAAAAATCCTCACTTAAATAACCTATTCTTTTACAGACATCTTTAGCATCTTCATAGAAAAAAACATCTTCTTCATTAGCATCTACTGCACGTGTGTAACTGTTAAAAGAACAAGGTTTATAACATCCATAAAGATTATTTTCTATAAGAAAATTAGGGTAACTTTCTGCTGTAAATCTATCAGTCATTATATATTTTTTGTTTTTATATAATCCATCTATTCGTTTGCAGTTAAGCCAATAAAATGTACCCGCATATACGAATCTACCAGAAGCATAACATGGACATGAACCATACGCAACCGTCAAAAATTCTGTAAGTGAAAACATCATATCTTGAATATTATGTAATGAGGCATAATATAAGGCAACAATCCAATGAAATAATGATTCTCTATTCATATTTTCAAAGTATATATTAGTTAAGCCTTTATTATGTGCAAAAAAAACTATATCCCTTTCAGGAAGTTTATCAATAATTTCTTCATGAAAGAAAATACATTCACGAAAATGACGGTTGTTTTGTATTACCTTAAAAGTTATTTTTTGTTGAGTTTCACTAAATATATCTAAAAATTTATTTTGAATCATTCTTATCAATTCATGATCCTCAGTATTATCAACTGAAATACAAATAAACGCTTCATCGAATACATGTTTATAGTATTCCAAGCAAGCATAATGTATATTATTTATTATACCATTAAACTCTTCTCTTGTTGTATAAAAGTAATAAAATAATTGTTTTTTCATATATGTTATAAATTATCGATTATTAAATTATATGGTTTGTTTGTTGATGTTAATATTAATATATCTGTTATGTCACTATACGCATATAAAAATTCATAATTCATATTATTAAAATAATTGTTAATAACAATTACTGTGTGGAAATAATAATTCAATATGTGTATAAATGGTAGTATTGAACAATCTGTTATAACTAATAAACTTCTATCACCCTTTAATTTAGTCCTAACTTGTGATAATTTAAAATTTCCAAAAGAAAATTTAAATTGTTTAAAATATTCGGTGTCACAAGTGAATACATTTATATTACTTTCAATATGCTTGAAATTTGATAATGTTAAACTATTTTCTCTTAAAAATGATGTATCTAAATAATAATTTAATTCATAATATCCTTCATTAGTTTTAAAAACTTTGGGAACAAAACATATATTATCAATTATTTTTTTAGGTAAAAAAAGTTTTAACGTTCGATATTCAAAACAATTAAATTTATCCTTATTAAAATCAATATTTAACGTAGTGCAAATATCATCTAAGAATTGATAGTATCTTTCATTAACAAAATAACGTTCATAGTCTTCAGTTATATAATAATATCCATCATCTATATTGAACTGTAAAACGTCTTTTCTATCTAACCACTTATTATACGAATTTACTATTTCTTTATAAGTTTCTTTATCTGAATAAAATCTTTCTGAAATATTGAAATGTATTTTTTTTGAACGTTTAATTATCTCTTCTTTAGACAATAATTCATAATATTTAACCCCATTAAATAAACTTGGAATTATATCATTAAAAATATATAACCTGGTATTTGTTGATGTCGTAAAATCATATAAGCCATTATTTGTATTATGAAAACATATTTGTGTTAATTCATTTGAAAGAATGTCATAATGTAACGGTAAAACATTAATTGTACCTTTGAAAAAATTATTCAAAACATATGTGAAAACTATTTGATCAACACGATAATAAAATTCTCTTTTATTGAATTCTTTTATTTCATTTAATATGTCTAATTGCTTAATATTTAATTCTTTATTAATTTCATTGTTTTTTTGTGCTAAAATAGTTAATGTACAAATATTATTAACATCTGAATTATAATCAAAAGAAACATAATCACAATAACGTGTGAAATCCATTAAAATATCTTTATCTACATTCCTTTGGCGTTCCCATGCATATAATTCATCATTATATACATTAAACCGAGGACTCATGATAAATGATATATCACTATTATTTATGGACATCTCATTAACTAAACCTTCAAAAGAATTTCCATGAATATTAATTGAACCATCTACTCTCACACAAAACATAGAATTACAATATTCTAACACACGAGAACGAAATCTAACAACTTTATCAAATACATTAGGGAATTCTTTATATGATTTATCGTATATTATTTTCCATGTTTTTGAAGTTATACTATCATCATCTGTGATGTATAAATATTCAACATCATCTAACGGGTCAACAATTTCACGCATTATTTCGTAATTTCCAAAATTACAAGTAATAACCGTATAACGATAATTTTTCATTTCTTTATTTACTTTATATAAAAATATAAAAAAAATCTCAGGAGTAAATATTTCCTGAGATTTTTTTAATTATCAATTCAATGTTTTAACATTTCTTTGATTTTTTCAAGTTCATTTTTAAGATACTCATTTTCATTGTGTAATATATCAATCGCTTTTAATGCTACGATGGACAATTTTGCATAATCAACAGTCAATACACCCTCATTGCCTTCACTAACTAATTCCGGATAAAGTAATTGAAGTTCTTGTGCAGAAGTACCTATTTGTGTACCAATATTATTAATATCTTCTTTCCATTCGTAGTACTTTTTAGGTAATGTTGATAATTTATTAAAATCGATATTTATATCTTCACCAAATTCTTTCAATCTTTCGTCAGAATATTGATAGAATCCATTTTTTGCATATAAACCACCTAATTTAATATAAGCACCTTGTGAACGATACCATTGGTCTCCGGCGAAACTAACACTATTTGAAGTACCATCACTATGACATACAAGGTATGCTTGTGTTATTGCAGAAGATGTTAATAATGACACATTAACCATTTCACCTGTTTCTCCCAATAACCCGACTTCACCAATAGCACCAACAGCGCCAGCATAACCTTGTGTACCTCTATTACCTTGTGTACCTGTTGCTCCTCTTGTACCTTGATAACCTCTTGTACCTTTTGGTCCTTGTGTACCACGAGCACCTTGTGTACCACGGTCTCCTTGTGTACCCTTATAACCTTGTGTACCACGATAACCTTGTGTACCTTTGTCACCTTGTGTACCACTTGTTACACCTCTTGTACCTTTTTCGCCTCTTGTACCTTTTGCTCCTTGTGTACCACGGTCTCCTTGTGTACCACGGTCACCTTGTACACCTTTATAACCTTGTGCTCCTTGATAACCTTGTGTACCTTTATCACCTTGTGTTCCACTTGTTACACCTCTTGTACCTTTTTCACCTCTTGTACCTTTTGCTCCTTGTGTACCACGGTCTCCTTGTGTACCACGGTCTCCTTGCGTACCTTTATTACCTTGTGTACCTTGGTAACCCGGTGTACCACGGTCTCCTTGTGTACCCATTTGTCCTCTTGTACCTTGATAACCTTGTGTACCACGATTACCTTGTGTACCCTTGTTACCTTGTGTACCTTGATAACCTCGTGTACCTTTGTCGCCTTGTGTACCACTTGTTACACCTTGCGTACCACGGTCACCTTGTGTACCTCTTGGACCTTGTGTACCTTTATAACCTTGCGTACCACGATAACCTTGTGTACCCTTGTTACCTTGTGTACCTTGATAACCTCGTGTACCTTTGTCGCCTTGTGTACCACTTGTTACGCCTTGTGTACCACGGTCACCTTGTGTACCTCTTGGACCTTGTGTACCTTGATAGCC